>Ga0210059_1001437_pt1 | contig 35808 bp, 22 predicted proteins | sample Ectturendosymbi2_FD_188042 | JGI IMG/M metagenome (GOLD analysis project Ga0210059, IMG submission 188042) | Ecteinascidia turbinata endosymbiont from Florida, USA - Sample 2 (SPAdes) (version 2) | ecosystem: Host-associated > Tunicates > Ascidians > Unclassified | place: Key West, Florida... | reverse complement strand
ACTGTTGTGGCTTTACAAATATTGCTGAATGATACGTACAAGCTGAATCATTGCAAGGAGATGGGAGCAAAACTAGGCAGGAGATTCCTCAAACAGTCGGCTGAAAAGCTCAAGGCGGTTTTTGTTGTTTTAAATCAGTCACACCTTTTGTTGTCCAAGAATGATATCCACCAACTACTGCCGTAGATCTTCAAACGACAACCCTAGGCCAGACAGCTCATCAGCTTAGCTGAGTGTTGCAAGCTGCGCAGGTGCAGATAAACAAAGGGCTGTACTTTCACAGCCCGAGATCGGCGACCAGATTTCAATCCAATGCCGCCAATATCGCCAAAGTACCAGCAAAAGCATTGTTAAACTTAATTATGAAATTCAATATCCAAGAAAATCAGGTGGTAAAAAACAGTCAAGATCATATTTCCTCCGTTTTTTCTTTGAAAATTCGTCGTCAAAATATCAAAAACACTTTGCGATAGGCGGATATGCCACCATGTTTCTTGTAGCCAATTGTTTGGTTTCTTTTCTTTAGGGCTGTGCGGAGGACAGCCCCGAAATCGCCAAATTCATCAGCAAGTATGCTGAAAACGTCATCGCATAAGCGGCGTCGTTGGAAAAGAGCAAAACATTGGTTTTGTTGGATTCCTAGGAAACGATGAGCCAAAATGGTGTAGGAAGTCCCGGAAATGATTGTGTTGTGAAATTTCGTAACTAAATCCAAACTTAATGCGAGTTTGGCCGTTTGGCGGAATCTTTTGCCTTACATTTTTTCAGCCAGACGAGCCGTCCCTGGCCGAGACCGAGACCTGGAAGTTCGAGACCGTGACTCGAGACCTCACATTTCTCCGATGGTAATTCAAGCTAACTCCTTGAATAATGCTGCAACAAAATATCTGGCACATTGCCAAATATCAAGATAACAAAAATCATCCGAAATTTGTGCAAACGGCAAAATACTGCAAAAGTTCATTTTCACTTTCCTCTTAGGAATTCTCAACCTCAAACCTGTGGCCTTATTTACAAATTCCATGAAGAAACGCATGGACATTGAAAATGTTGGCAGCGTTTGGAGGGTCTACGCATTTTTACTCGAAAAATGAGGGTGAACCAATTCAATATTCGAGGTGTTTGCCGTTGCCATGCTTCGATAAATTTGTTTTGACTCAGAAAAATTTTAATTGTTTTGTTCCTTATAAAACAATACCAACCCTTCTATGTAAGGACAGGAGGTGATGCCCTGACGAAGGTCCCGCCTATGTTATTTGAGAAAGTGGAGAAGAGGCGAATCATTACTTTTTATTTTAAAACAAGCACAGTCGATGTAGGCGAGCGTATACAGCTCCAGCAGCACTGGTCAAAACAGCACAGTAAAGTGGCAACTCCACAGGAAAGGTTGCTTTCTATTAGTCAGTTTTTTGCCAAGGTGTTTCGTCGTTCATATCATTTGCCAATGAAGTAACAAACTTTTAAAGTTTTTTACTGTCTACCACTTACCTGTTTCACTACATTCTTTTTATTTTAACACTGGGCATCTGCACTGACACTCAAAATTTATTAGCCACATATTTCGTGTATTTTGGCTAACAAAGCTTTACCATTTTTTGTAACGTTACCTACCCCTTTCCTAATTGCTTTTGTCCTCACACGACAAGTAATTGATTAAGAATTCTCCAAATATTTTGAATTAAGAGGTGATAAATGAAAAAATTTGAAAAAACGAAAGCACTACTTTGATTTTCAAAAAGTAAAGTGTAACTAATTTTTCATCCATCCAAACTTGCTTACTCTGTCCAAAACAAGTTTTAAATATGTTGCTCGTAATTCTGCTGCTGTCGCAAAGAAAAAAATTATAGGCCTACGAGAGCAATAGACTTTTATGGCACGAGTTAGGTTTACACTTTGAACCAGCGAGGTAAATATCCCACCGCATGCTCTACTGCAGTGGCGCAGCGATGTTAATGTTGCCCGGGGCCGACCATAAAAATGCTTCCTCTTTCTACTCCTCACATTTGCTTACAACAATACGAAATCAGAGAAAATCATGTAGCATGCTTATTATAACAATAAGGAATAATAAAGCATCTTGAAGATCACAATCAAAGGATCGCAAATTCAAAGGGGTCTTGTTTTTAATTTTCGATTATGGATCTTGCTTTCTCTACTTGTTAGCCACCCTTCTCGTCATTACTTTTCCTAATTTTTCTGCCTTCTTTACATATGCATGTGTGTATGGCTAAATAAATAGCATAGCTGGCACATGCTAGGCTGTGGTTCAGCGGGAAAGTTTTATTTTTTGTCATTACCAATGAATCGGTTGGCACCGTGGATTCGATGTGTTTTCCATGGCAACAAAAAAGTGCACAGGGCTAATGAAGCCCTGAAGTAACTTGGGTTTGCTTTTTTGTCTTAGAGCAAGGTGCTCGCAGTTTGTCAGTTTTTTTGCAGATCTTTTGCAGTTAACCATTGCCTTCGTATTGCAGGTTTTTTCTTTCTCTGATGAAAAGAAAGTATTAGATGTTTTCGACAGGCATTGTTGGGATGCAGCATGCTGCTGTAGAATGAGCGAAGTTCGGGATTACCGGTGTAGTTGACTAGCAGTGAAATGGTGTAGCGCTTTCTCGCTGACTTTATGGCTCTATGTATAATTCCTAGATTTGCTCTTTTTTATTGTCAAGTTTTTATATTTTCAAGTTTTTCAAAATTTCCATATTTTTACGTTAAACTGATATTCACAACCGTTCCAAATTTCCGTTTTTGTGAACACACATAGAGTTTTCGCAACGCTGCATGTCGGTTAGAAAACGCAGAAAGGCCGTAAAACCTATAGCAGTAGGCTAGGCCAAAGTAACTGATCAGCCATGAGTACATGACGCTTTATTTTCTCTCTGTACAAAACTCTTATGAGAAAAACTTTTCCTCAAGAGAGTTCCAAGGCATTTTTGAACTTAAAAAAGTCTGCATTACCCAGAACAAAAAAACTTCACCAGCGTGTTTTAACAGAGTGCTTTGAAAAGCACTTCGAAAAAAAGGCATGGTTTTATTTGGCTTCTCAAAAAAGAAACTTTTTGGCACTCTCCCACCTCTTTTGAATAAGCCTATGGGTTTCATAACAAAACTCTTGGAAAAACAGTTTAAAGACAGTCCTTGGCAAAGCACTCCTAACCACTCGTTGCAGAGATTACGCGCTGCGGTTTCATTGGTACATGCACATTTTTTATTGAATTCAGTATAAATTTTAAACGGGGTAGAGGGCAAATTGTTTTCTCCATCTCGCAAACAACATAACAAGAAAGAAAGCGTAGCCACTGACCTCTTTGAACAGTTAAATTTTGAACAATAATTTTTTAAAACCGTTTTTTTAAGGAACTCCTTGCAAAACTTCATAAAAAATAACCTATGCAAACTATCGAGACGAAGAGTTCGAGACAGAAACGAGACCTGAGACCTTCGAGACCGAGACCCCAAAAAACGGGTCTCGGGACACGTCTCAAGACCGAGACCAGGTCTCGACACTCCATCACTGAAAATTACACCTAAAAATGCGCATTTTTGTGCATTCTGGAAACACGTTTTATACAATACTGTTCTTACATTTTTTTATTTTTAGAGTCTGAGGAGGTGGCCATGGCACAGTGGCCTCCCCCCACCGTACACTAGTGTGTGCATTACAGGTATTACACTTGTAGTTCACACACAAACTTTCCTACCTTATCAGTATGTCAGTCAGGAAATTCAATTAATAAAGTTTTATAACCGAAAGCAAGGGGTCGAAAATAAAAAAAAACATTTGCCAAACTTTTCCTCTAGCACGGTCGACGCAGCAGAAATGGGATTTCACAACAGGGTTGCCAGGTCCAGATTGACAAAAAAAGCCAAAATCGCTTGTGGAAATATCAAAAAAATCTTTAAAAAATGTCAAACACCCGAATGCTATTGGTTTTAAATTAAATTAAGCAGATGAGTAAAGGCAAAACGCAATGTTACTACAGAACCAAGCCTAGAAGCAAATTATTAATAATAATTAATCGATGTAGCCTACTTCAAACGTACACACAGGAATAAGCTATAGAACTCCTCTTGCATGGCTGTAAGGGAAAACTCAGGAATGACTTGCGAATGCTATCTAATGCAGGTATTTTGCGTGAGAGCTGGGCAGGGCTCTGAGGTTCATGTTTTCCATTTTGCCTTAGTTGCCCTTGCTTTGCCAAGCTTTTGGTGAAATTTTGTTTCATTCGTGCACGTATTTGTTTTGAAGAAGAGAAAATTAGAAAATTACTGTAACTCTTCTATTAACTGATTTTGACATGCCAATGTAAATGTTCTGCGCATACTGTTTAGGTTGATGGATGGTTTGATGCACAGACGCAAATGGATCAACGGACATCTCAGTATTCACGCATTTTCACAATCTGTTTCATAATAGTTGGTCATTTTCTTATTTTCAACATTTTTGTGGGAGTAAACATCATGAACATTCAAGAAGCCAATGAAAGTTATCATGAGCAGGTTGGTCCAAAATGCATGTGATTGTAACAACTAACAAACCCATTTTACGTTCATACTGAAAGCGGAAATAGGGTAGAATGTGTCATTTTCAATAGCCTATCGGTGTGAGTAGAAAACCATTTTATAAATGCAAGAATCTTTGCCGATAACAAACTTAGCTTAATCATGCACACGTGTGGACCTGGTTTATGTGTATGGTGTGTGGGAGTAGATAAAGTTGGACCTCCACTTTTAGTTGCTCTTGAGACTTCATGAGTGGTTGGCATATCAAATTTTGGTGCATCATTTGTTTCTTTTTAGCAATATTTATAAAGCCACAACAGTGACCCACACCAAGTGAATCGATCGCAATTTATTGCGTAAGGAAACTATTTTCGTGTGTTACACATCTTCAGTCCTGCGCAAAAGTCGACATATGAAACAAAAAGAACTTTGTGCTCAACTTTTGTAATCTTGAATTGTGCTCAGATTTTGTAATCTTCAATTTTTGTAATCCTGAGTTTTGATCTTAGCAACAATGCGTAATTTTTTCTTTTTGTTTCATATGTCGACTTTTGCGCAGGACTGAAGATGTGTAACACACGAAACTAGTTTCCTTACGCAATAAATTGCGATCGATTCGCTTGGTGTGGGTCACTGTTGTGGCTTTACAAATATTGCTGAATGATAAGTACAAGCTTGAATCATTGCAAGGAGATGGGAGCAGAACCAGGCAGGAGATTCCTCAAACAGCCGGCTGCAAAGCTAGAGCCTGTAATTGTTGTTTCTTTTTAGTTTCTCATTGCTCCGTCAGATTATAAGGTGTTTGGATTTATTTTATTTTACCTTGTTTTGACGATACAGCAAAAGTTTTCAGAAGCACCATTTGGCCAGCAACGTGTTCCCCATAATTTTCTAAAGATCAGCAGAGTCAATGAAAGTATCCTTTCAAGTACAAAACTTACAGTGACTCCACGCTTGGCTGATCTGCACAGTTTTGAATTTGAAATAAAGATTCCATATATACTCCTACCCCAGTCTGGGCAGCTTTCTTGGATGCGTCTAAGGCATGTGACAGAACGAACTACAACCTGCTGTTTGCTCAACCAATTAAGCGCAATGTACCATGGGCATAGTAAGACTGCTGATGAGTTGGTGCAAACAACAACCCATGCAAGTGAAGTGAGGCACCAACTTTTCATCCCCTTTTACTATAATCAACTGGGTAAAGCAAGAGGGAGTTTTGAGTCCATATTTTTTCGCTGTTTACCTTGATGTATTCTCAATCCAGCTGGGCTCAGCAAGTGTGGGTTACACTGTGGGAAATATGACTGTGAATCATCTATGTTTGCTGATGATACATTCATGTTTGGCCCTTGCATTAGTGTACTTCAACGTCTTTTGAATATTTGTGGTGACTATGCTGCTGAACACCAAATTGCTTTCAACTGTACCAACACAACTGATGTATCTTTTTGCCCCCAAATATAAACAACATGTTACATCGAGTGCTTTTCCAAATGGTGTACATGAACAATTTTCTGACCAAGTCAAATATATTGATTTTCATGCCCCGCTGAAGGATGGCAATGAATGACATTCAGAGAAATGTGAAATTGCTATACTGTGCAGAAAATAAAGTAAGATGAGCCTTTGCTCATTGGTCAACTGCAGTGAAAAATACTCTTTTTCGTTCTTAATGCATGCCAATATGTGCTTGTCATATGTGGAGCAAATACGTATGAAGCTCTTACGAATTGCTTACAATAATGCTTACCGAATTATGCATTACATTCCCAGATATGTACGTGTTCGCCCGCACCAGGTTAACCATGATGTCACGACCCATGATGCCTTGTTTATAAACTATGCGTACCACTTCGTTCGCCGATGCGAATCTTTATGAAACTGTTTTATTCGATTTGATTGGTCTGATGCTTTTTATAAATTTTTGCTTTTCTTCCATTATTTAACACTCTGGTTATGACGGTGTCTGTGACCAAATGCAGTAGCCGCTCATATGCTGTCTTAGTGTCTGTTTTCTACAGCATTGCCTTTGTGGAGCAATGTAAACCTTCAAGTATTTTGTGGTGCCTCATGATTTTTGTTTTCTCTAAAAAATTGCTTGCAAAATTAGTTGAAACCTTAATCAGAACAATTTATGTACTTTTGTGAGGATCCCACCCGATGATTTTAGCCATGTTAAAAAAGCCTGCAGTTTTCTTCCCACTGCTGGATTACTATTCGGTGATGAATGAGTGAATGCAGTTATAGCTGCAGCTTGTTGTTTCAGTGTTTGTCACCTTGTGATGTGTTTTTCTGCGTTTATCCATAACACGTGCTCTGCAATCCGTTATGACCAGTTTTGTGTTATTGTGCTATTCGAGTACCCTTGTGATATGGACCATGAGTCTTACGCAAAATTAAAATTAAATATAAAGAAGTTACAAACGGCGTACGATTGACACACCTATGAAGTGAACTTCCGTACGTGTTTCAGGTAACCTTCGCACACTTTGCCTGTTGTTATCGACAAGACTTCGTTCATGCCAGAGAATGCACAGATTAATCGTTTATGCCTCATTTCAGATTATTGCTGAAAAGGAAGCAGCATTAGTAAAGAAGAAAGAAGCCATACTACATCGACAGTATGAAAATGTTCGGTATGTATCAGGAGTGTTTCACTTGTTCGCTGTTAAAGAACCTACTTGCAGTATCTTTCAGGAAGGTTGTTTTTATACACAGTTCAGTGCCAAACATTTGAAAACCTTGGAGCTCTCCACGCAGATGCAGGCAAAACCCTCATCTCCAATAGTTTTTGAGATGATAGTAAAGAGCATTGCGTTTTGCACACTAAGTCTCACACTTCAATAGGATTTACAGCAAAGATCTGGTCACAGTTTACTTGCAACGGAAGATTAATTTCGCTCAGGAGAGCATCGCCGGTTCCTGAAATAGTAATATTTGCGAGGCAAAGAGCAAAATTGATAAATCAATAAACACTAAAAATCTTGAGCACTAAAATACAGGTATACAAAACTCTCCAAAGCTAGACCTTACTACCCGTACTATAAAACTACAATATCCCCAGCAATGAAGTACGGTTACGAAGCCAAAACAATTGAAAACCAAGCTGCAACTCTGCAGCAAATACAGTAAAACATCAAAATGAAACCGTGACAAGGGCACGCATCAAGAATAACGGACGAAGGCAAAACTTAACTACTTGAGATGGAGCAAACTCATCTTTTGATTATTTGTGTTACTCTAAGCTATAAAATTGGAATAAACAAGTCCACCAACATTTCCTTGCGGCAAAACTGCATGCTACGTCGTAATTTGCAAATATATGCATACGGTGCAAATGACAGCATTTTACATCCCACCCAGGAAGGGCCAAGCCCCCAAAGTTCTAGTAGCCAGGAAGGGCCATGGTCCCCAAATTTCTAGCATATCTTGATATTTTGTGCTTTGAAAGCCGGTATCCCCAACAAAAAACTGTTGCTCGCTTGAAGTCAAAAGATTTGCCCCCCAGCAACTTTTGTCTGGCTACGTCACTGCCCGCGAGGACATTTTGTGCGGCCCGCAGGGCAGCCACACGTAGATAGATAGTACATATTTCGAGTCTATGTTAAAGTAATTTTATGGATTACATTAGAATTCTCTGTGTGTAGGCCACTACACTATCAATGTGAAATAAAACAACACAAGGTTATAATAATATTATCATTAATGCATATTTTGAAACGTAAATTGTAACTGAAGTAGGCAAACGTAATATAGGCTGTGCGGCTCCCGGCAGCAAAAAAGTTTTCAATGTGGCTCTTCGTAGAAAATGTTTGCCTACCAGAGATGCACATGGACTGGATTTTGGATTTTTTGGATCCGGACTCCGGCTGCTTCCAACAAGGTCAGGAGTGAGGTTTTCTTTCCTGTGGCCGGATTCGGATCCGGATTGGATTTGGATTTTGTGTTTACTGAAAAAAACGTTACTGTTTGTTTGGTTGACATATATTTACCCGGACTCAAACAGGAGTCGGATTGCTTGAATGGTAGTTGGTACCGGATCCGGATTGGATTCGGATTCAAATTTTACAAAACAGGATTGGATCCGGACTCAAGAAAATCAGAGTCCGAACACCTCTATTGCTTACCCCTGTCCTACGCCAAAAAACTCATGTCGTAAGCAATTAGGAACATGTAGCTCTCGCACTTACCTGACTTAGCTGAATTTTTTACAATATATATATAGTGGACGCATAGGCTATGTATTTTCTCATTTTCTTTCAAAAACACTGCGTGCATGGGCTTCAGCAGGGGGGAAACGGGCATTTCCCCCCTGAAAATTGGGCCTAAGAACCAAAACTTTGTTGATGCTGACCCCTAACTACTTATTGCATAGCGAAGATGAAAATAGACCAGACTATAATATACCGTTATTATTAAGGAATTAATGGGAAGGTAATGTCTAAGTCTTGAAAGAGCTCCACAGGCTTTGGATATTTGTTTTTTCACTTGAGATATGTGCGAGTTCCAGGATAGCTTGTCATCTAATACTGCTCCCAAGTATTTAGCATTCTCAACTTTGGATATAATTTGATTATATAATGTTCATGTTCATGTCAAAGTCCAGAGTTTTTATTTGTATTGTAATCAGCATGTAATGAGTTTTATTGTAATTTAGGGATAGTTTGTTATATATCAACCAATTGTCAATATTATTTAGTTCCTCGTTAACTTTCTTTAAAGATCATTGGATGATTTTGCCGAAAAAAAAGAACTGTGTCATCTACAAATAAAGTTGTTTTAAATTTTGAGACATATGTAATATCATTTACATACAGTAGAGAAAGAAATGTAAAGGACCTAGATTTGAGCCTTGTAGAACACCACATGTTATAATAGCTTTTTGTGATCGAATATCCTCAATACTTACAAAATGTGTTCGATTAACTAAGTAGTTTTCAAATAATTTCAAAGGCAATCCTCTAATACCATATTTTTTTCTAGTTTCTCTAAAAGTTTTTTTATGGTTCACAGTGTCAAATGCTTTCGAGAGATCTAAAAATATTGAACAAGTTACTAATCCCTGATCTAAATTATGGAGATAATAATTATATATTTCATTAATAGCTAATTCGGTAGATGTCCCTTCTCGAAATGCAAACTGGCTTGGGGATAATAGCTCATTTGTCTCAATATAAGAATACAATCTTGAATAGAGAAGTTTTTCGAACACTTTATTGATTGCAGGTAATATAGATATCGGTCGATAATTTCAGCAGCATTCTTTGGATCCTGGTTTGTGAATGGGGATAATTTGTGCAAAAGAGCACATATCTTTAATCAGTTAAGCAAACTGAAAGATTATTCGGTAGGTCACAAGACATCAGAGATTGGGCTGAAGGACTATTACTCCAATACTGATTAATAAGTTGTCATTGCACCTTGGTATGGTAGAGTGATTCAACCTCTGTGCAAAATATGTAATATTGCAAGCGGATGACTTTAGTAGGCTGTAGGCTACACTTTGAACTTTGTATCCCAATTATGTAGCTGTGGTTTCCTCAATTCATAATGGAACACACGGAGTAGCATAAAGTGTGTCATAAACGTTTGTGAAATAGGTCACAATTTTGGTGAATTGCAGTATCTACTGTTCACAGATTACGACTTACAAAGTGCTGTGAATTCTCATAGACACTCTGATGTATTGTACTCCAGAGAATAGAATGGTTAATGATCTTGACTGAAATCAACAAAGTGGCTTCGCAGTGTAAAAACAAACTGCCATTTCCTGCCCTGTAGAAACTGTTCAAATTCTATTACAGTCACTTGAAGAATGCAATTACGGTGCGACGCGGTTTTCATGACCCCATCGCCCAGCAGTTCTCTACGATTTCTCTGCTGGCTGTTATTTTTTGGACTGCACTAAATAAAATCACGTCTCGACGATTTCAACTACACCTACGAAAAGCACCTTTCTGTAGTGGAATCAGCTTTCACCTTTTCATATTCACCTATTCCCAGCTTTCGCAATACCATAGGCCAAGCGCACGAAGCAAATCTTCGAGTTCCTTGCGGAGTAAAAACGCTCCAATATCGAGTTCGCACGTGCGTTCACGAAGGTAAACCAAGGGCGACGAATCGCTCACGCGTGAATGCGAATCCGATAACAGTGCAGTGTAAAGTGGGTAAATGTCTCTGCTGGACTTCACTGCCACTGTGAAATAGTAAGTCGAATGTTTCTTGACTTAGCTGCAACTTCTTCCCAAGCGTGTAGCCAGGGTGGGCAATGGAGACAATTTCCCCCCGAATTCCAAAAGTTGCTCCAAAAATTTTCTGGTTACTAAAGGTTTTGATGTACAAGCCAAAGAAATACTGTAGTGCAAATCAACGTAATTATTTAAGGAACCTAAGCCACTTCAGTTTTTAGTCGAAACTGCTCAAAGCAGTATGATTTATTAATTGTCCATGATTAATCAAACGTTGTGTACAGTGTAAATGCTGGAGAACTCATATCATGGCTGACGTTTACCTGAGGGTTTCTCCCTGTGGAAGTTGATGATAATGAAATACAAGTGTGTATCTAAGCGCTTGCAATCACTAACCGAAACCAAAACAAGGAGTAACGCTTTTCGCAGTTGTTTCTGAAGCACGAATTTGCTGTATACCACCTAATACTGATATGAACTTCATTTCAAGATCATCGCAAAATTCTTCTCTGATAACGCTGACGTGCCACAAACCTTGTATACAGTAACCTACCATGTCTGCAGCATGAGCCGCAGCCTTAAATCAGTGCTCGTCAAACTTTCGTTGTGGTGGCCCAAAACGCCTTTTCAGTCGCAAGTGAAAGGCCCATGCTTATTTTTGATGGCCCAATTTCAAACTTATGTGAAAATGCAATGTTAATGTTATGAACTGCATAATGACGAAAACAATGTTATGTTAAACGTCAAAAAATCAATGTTGCATAGTTGTTACAGTAGCCTGCATTTTAGCCCACGCAACCACAACATAAAGTGTTGTGCGGCTCGATAAAACGTACCAAACGGCCCACAAATGGGCCACCACCCACAGTTTGCCGACTATTACCTTAAATGAACATCGGAGATTTTTGATTTTGTGCAGCTAAATTCGTCAATAAGCCGGTGGTATACGTTGCGTGCCTTGACGCTCAAACTTTGGCTAAAAAGCCAGCCAGTTTCAAAGTCTATTTCATTACGCAATTAGACCATGGACACTGTTTAGCAACAATAACATTGATTCTGGATATTTATTTGTGATGATTTCAACATATGCTGCGACGGTTCACTCACAATTATGTGGAGCCTTAACGTTTTCATCAATGATTTCACATCACCTTGCCTGCGAGTAAAACAAACAGTTTTGTCAATTAATCGGAGCATAAGTGTAGGAGTAAGCAAATTTTTGGAGGTGCGCTGCGAAGTGCCCGAATTTCCCCAAACTTGCACGAAAAGTTGTTCTGCGACGTTTGCCTACAAAATTTTCTCCACAATGATCATAAAGACCCTTTTTTGGTGTGACCTCCAAAAAGGTCTTAATTTGTTTTTCTGCAAACGTTGGTCGCCATTTTTACCCGGGTTTTCAGGGATTTTACCTGGATATTTAGCGATTTTTCCCGGATTTTCAGGAATTTTGCCCAGATTTTCGACAAATCAAAACTTTTGGGGTGCGTTTGCACCCCCTGCACCCAGGGTTGATAAAAATCATGTTTTTTTTAAACCAAAAAAATCGGATTGTTTTGTTTAAATCGGATTTTAAAAATTTGAATCAGATTTTTTTTTATTTTTATGATTTCATGTATAGAGGGGCAAAGGGTGGCCACCTAACACTTGCAATTTTTAATTTCAAAGAGTTTTTTTAATAAAACTCTTTGTTGGGCTTTGTTTCTTCTAGTACAGCAACTAGAATTCATCTGAACTTTCATTCAAACTTACTTTGCACCTATACATCACGCTTAAAGCAAATCAGTTCATAACACTAGTACCAGTGTATAAAACAAAATATTTATTGGAATGACAATACTCAAACCATCTGTTCATCAACTTGATTAGACTTATGGCATGTTAAGAAGCTTGTAGAAAAATACAAATTTGCCAGTCTTTTGGTGTGAATTCTGTTGTTAAAATTGATCTCTAGTCTAGCTTCTGTAAAGTATAACTTACATGCATAAACAAGGTAAAAACCTATGATATATGTGTTATTATCAATTTGAATCAAAAATATGTTTTAAAACTACTGTTTCGACAGTCAACAGCATACATATTTGCTGGAATTTAGATGTAACTTATACTTCATGCCAGGCCTGTAGCAATGGGGGTATTCAGGGGCAGTGTCCCTAGATGTTTGTCCCTCCAATTTTATTTTGCCCAGAAAAGTTTTTTTAACATATACCGTTATAAAAACAAATCTTGCGCCCCTAAAAGTTTATTTTGCCCCTCCAAACCTGGCGCCAGGCCGGCTTTATGCCAGCCTACACTTCAAAACTTGTGACATTCTCACAGTTCTGACTTCTAAGTCCGCAAATGTTAATGATATCAATCCACATATCATTTTTGCAGTTAGTTGCCATGGAATCTGTGACCTCACAATTGCTATATAATTGATAAAACTTCAAGGGGTTTTAACTTGTGTCGTCATAAGAATTCTTTACCTTCAACACTAACACTGTATAGGCGATGTGAAAACCTGTTAGAATGCTAATTAAATGTGTCATACGTCACACAAAGCTCTAAAACAGGGGCCTCCAAACTACGGCCCACGGACCAAATGCGGCCCGTGAAGCCATTTCATCCGGCCCGCGAAGCCATTTTATCAATGATGAAAAAGTAATATAACGAAAAATTTGTTATTTGGTGGAATGCAACCTTTCCCGAAACAATCACATTACGTAAGAAGTGCGCCCCTCAAACTAATCAAATCAAATGATTTAAATCAATCAACCCTGATTTAAATCAAATCAACCCTGATTAAATCAAATGATTTAAATCAATCAACCCTGCTTATATGAAAACCAAGTATTTCATTGAATCACTGTTTTGAATCACTGATTTAAATCAAATGATTTAAATCAATCAGCCCTGCTTATAAGAAAATCAAGTATTTCATTATAAGATAATTCAACAAATGAACAGTTATTACAGGACTTACAAAGCAAGAAATTTAATGGCTCGCTTGTTCTTGCATGGTTGGAATTTAGGTGCTACATTCAGAATTTGGTCATCCGGCAAAAAGAACCCGTATCCGAAATATTTGTCGTCCCATTTTCTAATTTTGGCAATTGAATTACATTTGGTCTGTTTCGGATCAGGTGCCTCTTTTACATTTGAACTACACTGCTCATTACCGTCCACACCTTCGCTGTTGTTATTATTTCGCTTCACATATGAAAATATGCTATTCTTCTTCATCTGGCTTGACTAATAGTAAAAAGTTGGGTTTCACATTGTTTTTGCTTTATTCCCACAAAGGTTGAACAGCAGCTGTGACTCGGTCTACTCTCTACTAGGCTCAGGCTGAGTCTATTTTCTACTCAGTCTACTCTACTGTAAACTGTACATCGGCACACAACTATGAACAAGTGACCCACAAACTATCAATATTTCTTGTTCCGCTATCTGCACTCAACCTCCTGTATAACTAACTGCCTACTTGGAATCTGAATGCGGCACGGTGATCTAAAAAATTTCATAATGACGCATCAAAATTTCCCCTAAAAAACAAAAACTCTCACGGAACCCCATTAACCCCACTACATGTTTTGCGGAACCCCTGTTGAAGAGCACTGTTGTAGAAAAAGAAGCGGCTTGACGTGGCTATAAACTTTTTTAATAACAACCAACATATCAAGATTTCTCTTATCACTCTGAAAGTTTCAGCAGTTTGCACGGTTCAACAGTAATGTTATGTTATAAAGTTTCATGAGGTCAAAATGAGGCCTGTTTCAGAAAAAAGTGGCACACGAACAAAGGTATAAAAAATGCTTAGAAATAATAACATTTTAAACTATCTCCCAAGTTTTGGCAATACCAGCATATTTTTGGTTAAATACCAATCACTTACGATATTTTCGTTCAGATGGCCTGTCTCAAAATAAATCTTGTGAGAAGATAATTAACCAGTAGGACAAAGAAAAATTCAAATAACACTTATATTTCAGAATGATTACAATACAAAAATTTCGTCTTTATTCTTTGAAAGTTTCTGCGTATGTCAAAATTTCTGTGGAATGTTTTGAAAACTTCGGGGGGGCAAATGCCCCAAATGTCTCCCCCCTGATTGCGCGCCTGGTTCAGCCTATTTCCATTAATATCGTATTTGGATGTAAACAAGCACAGTGTATAGTAGAATACGTCAATTGGGTTTATCAGAGCAGTCAGTTGGAGTACACAAAATTCTGCATCGCATTGGTCGCACGTGCATATCACTCTTACAGTAGAGCACTTTAGTTTTCATGCATTTTATAAGAAGTGTGGGTTACAGCGCGATTTGATGTCTTGTTCAAGTCGCACGTTTCAAAGACGATAAATATATTTCTTGCACATTTGCGTTTTTTGAAAAAGCTACAAATCTTTTTAATGCTACAGGGCATCATACATGCAGCCCCACCCCTACCAAAATCTCCATTGATATCCTCTTACCAGCAGCAAAAACATTTCGCCTAAAATTAGCGCAGCCTACTTCACAAAATGAATTCAATCTATATTTACTGTTTGTGGGTGGAGGATGTATCCTTTCAACGTCCCTTTGTTGGCCCCTGCCTACATACCCTCAGAGAGTTGTAATAGGGCCTCATTTTGAAGCCTGAACCCGGCCCGAGCCCCAAATTACAAGCCCGAACCCGGCTCGAGCCCGACATTTATTTTTGAATCCCGATTTAGGCCTGAAAGCCAAATTTACCGAGCGCAACTGCTGAGTAACAAAAAACGTTGTGTGCAGGTGTTGCAGGTACACGGTTTATCACACTGAAAATAGCAACCACCTTGAACAAAACACTGGCATAATCTGGCACAAACGTAGCATGTTTGTCAACGATAATACTGCGGAATATAATGTTTCTCGAGAAATAAAGAAATTATCACGAAACTATCTACGATGACGCTGTAGGCATACGTATTTTCGGGACCATGAGGCGCACCAGATTATAAGGCGCAGTATCAAAAATTGAATGCTAGCTGGTCTTTCATACATATTGTAAGACGCATTAAATGAAGCAAAACTTAGATTAGACAACCTGTATTCAACTCTTTCACAATAACTCCCGAAAGCCAGAGTCGCCACTGGGATAACAATCTGTCATTGCATACGAGGAAGTTTAATCTGTCACACATGCCTAGTTCGCTAGACACGAATAGAATAAAATAGAAGTTGTGCGCGCGTTTGATTCGGTGTTTTAGGTTAATGCATTATATTACATTCTTGCCTCGGCTTAACACATCTATTCTTTAACGAAAAAGCCTATTCATTAAAGCAGTGGCTTTAATTTTTACGACTATCCGTTTGTAGGTTCCCTTTCCTTATTCTTTCCAAGGAGGTCTTTAACACAATTCTGAATCACAAACAACACCTTAGCATATAACCAGATGTTGGTATAATTCAGTGAAATTAATACACGTATCTTTTATTGGACTCATGATAACCAACGTCAAATATTCACAACACAACTTACAGCTTCTCTCCGTACAAGATTTCATTTTTCCCTAGTTTTCTACTCATTGTTACACTAAACACAATTATCAAATGGCTAGCCGTAATTGGTGCATTCCTTTTTGGTAAGCATTGCGACTTTCTTGAGGGTATCGCCTGCTTGCGTACTGGAACGTCTTTTTAGTGCTACCTTCGTTTTTGTAGCACTCTCATTCGTTTCGTTTCCAAACTTCGGGTCATCGGAAATCAATTAGTCACCGATTGGTTGACGTATTTCAATTTTGCTTGTGAACCAGTGTGTCCCTCTTGACACTGGCTGCCAGAGCATTCCCTAATTACACAGCACGAAATCTATTCGCTGTGGGCCTGATGGTCTTAGATTTTGTCTGCTGGGCGTGCCATCAATAGTGAGGACCAGTGTACATCCAACCAAGCGCTCCCTTATGACGAGATCAAAGGGCATCCCTCGGTACAGCATGTACCTGGCCTTCAGGCCTTCTGAAATCTTGTAACTGATAACGCTTAATATATAGGCGTCAAATACGATTTCGTTATATCACAAGACGCGAAATATTCACATTTTGAATGATATTTGACTCTCGCCTTTACTATTTTCATGAATGATACTCTACATACCAGGCCTGCACAACTCAGAAAGCTCGAAGGGCCAAATTGATCAACATAAACTCGCCGCGGGCCGCAAAAATCTATTTCGTGGTAGTGTGGAAGAAATTCTGAAAGGACAAGTAATTATCCGAAGTCGAGCTTTTGCAACATTTTCTGCAACCGAGTTCTCGCGGGACGCAAGAAAAGATCTCGCAGGCCGCATGTGGCCCGCGGGCCGTATGTTGTGCAGGCCTGCTCTACACAGTATGTAGTAGACACAAAAGCAACAGCTGAATAGTTTCGCAAAAGGATAAGATTCATTAAATGTTTTATATTAGTTATTAAGTGGGAAATCGTTATAAGTCAGCGTTTAACTCTCGCTTTGCACACTTTTGGATTGTTTAAATTTTGCCATGTCTTTCTGGTTCAAAAGCAATAGTCACTTATGGTGAGAACCGTCTTAAAATCGAATAAAACATTGCGTTTATTACGTGCTGATTCTTCTTAGGTTTGTTCTGATGTACGTGGAGACATTATGTAATGCAAGTGCGTGATATCCGTCTTTTCAAAGTTCATGAACTTTTCACGATCTGCTTTGATTCGTTGCAGACTATTATTGCGGAACTTCTTTCAGAATTCCTTTTTTATGCTTTCATCTTGCAGCCATTCTGCAATTTCTTTCATGTCTATTTGGGGTAGCTTGGCAACTTGTACATCTGGTGTCGACTGTTTAGTTTGTGCATTTGTTGCAAGCTCGTCATTGTGTGTTTGTTGTACAGTTAGCAATCGATTCACTTCCTGTGCTTTTGCTGTGCTTGCTTGGATTTCTTCAGTGGTTAGGTTCGCGAAGGTTGTTAATGGTTTCCACACATGTGTTATTTGCATTTGATTTGATGGCATATCATGCACGTACAGTACGTAAACATGCCCTTTATGGGCTCGTAATCCTGTATGATACATTATGTTAAGTTTAAGATCTTTTTATTCTTAACTGTACCGTCGTCATTTTTTCGCTCCGTTCGCTTAACCATTTGAAAATCATTCGTGTGACGTCTTGGGAATCTGCTTGTTCAAATGTTTTTTGTAATAAGTTTTGGTCTTCTATCTCCGTTGCTTTGAGCTGAGCATAAATGCTTGCACCAGACTTAACACCTTCTATTAACATTTGCATATTATCCATCTGTAACACATAGGCAGTGCAATTAAATGGTTGCATTCTTTTTACATGGATCACGCGTAAATCTCCACTTGCTTATGTACAGCTTCTGACTTTTCGTTTTAGCGACTACTTGGACCTTTTTTCCTTCATAACAAATAAATGTTTCGCTCTTTAATTCTGGTTCGTATTCATTTGCTTGGGTTAATTCTTTTAACAAGTCTATTACTTGTAACGTATTTCATGTTTGTTCTGGCGTTTCATAGTTTTCTATTGCTTGAAACAGATTGCGATGCTCTAAGAATGCATGATACAAGTCTGCTAATGATGTTATTTCATACATGATTTCTGTAAACACATATGTACACGGGTACAATTTTCACATTATTACTTCGTTCGAAAAGATACGATGTAATTATATTAGCGGCATTATTTTCATAAATGGTTTTTATAAAACAAATACATATGCACTAATGTAAATTCTACAAATGTTTTGAGGTACTCATAGGTTCTGTTGCAGCATTGACAGTATTGAGCATTCATTCGCGATTACAGTTTCACGTCAAAGCTCTACACAATTGATATATTTTTCATGGCGAAACATGTACATATGATTGTAACAATGTCTTTTTCTCTCGCTTGGTCACTGCGCTTTACTCCAAGTCAGAGAGTATATCTTTTATCAGTTTCAAAGCTGATGGCTCCATCAGAACTTGTCGTCGAACTGGTTCGTTTCTCTTCATTCTCTAATGTCGCACTTTCGTCGTTATCGGTGTTGGGGAACGTAGTGCCTCCAACAGGTGTGCTGCAATGTAGTCTGGAGCCACGCAGAGTAATATGATCTGTGGTACGTGCAAGCTACTCTCGAACGTTGCTCATTGCAATTGTTGTTGGTTTCTTGCGAAACACGATGGTCTGTTTACAAAAAAATCGTAACTAGAAATTAAATAAATAGCACCATTTACCACATAAAATTGTTTCAAGATGAGAAAGCACAACCAGATTCATACATTAGGCGCACCGCATTATAAGGCGCACTTTCAATTTTTGAGAGAATTAAAGGATTTTAAGTGCGCCTTATGGTCCGAAAATACGGTGAAAGAAACTATCTAGGATAAACCGGCTTGTGGGCTTCTTAAAGCAAGACAAGAATCGCGTAAGTGATTGATCTTTGCGACGCAACGCCATCTCGTGCTAATTTCCTCACCGTTGTAGCCTTCTCAAAAACAGCGTGAGACTAATCCCAGCAGATAATGAAAGAACACAGCTGTGTTTTCAAACAGAATTACCTGAAGAAAAATCACAATCACTTCACTCACAGAAGTTACTGCGGTGAGCACAACAAATCTACGTCACGAAAGAAAAAGTCGTTACTCTTAATGTTATGAAAAAGTTTTGTATGCAGGCCCGAAATATTTTGAAAAACTTAAGCCCGAACCCGGCCCGAAAAGCCCTGCCAGACTTATATCTCTGCACTATGTCAAAAGTTTTATTCTAAGAGTTCTACTTGCATAACAACACAAAAATATATTTGAGATTAAATCAAGCTGCACAAAGGCGAATTGGCAAAAAAGTACCAAGTTTCACCTTCAATACGAAAAGAATGTCCAACAAAACTAGGTGTGATGTATCTGTAACGCAAATGTTTCGCACTTTGATAAAAACATTGCTGCATTGTGGGTTTGGTTAAACTCAAGTAAATCAGATAACTTAGCACAAGCACAAAGTGTAAGAGTCAAGGAAAAAATATCTTTTGGGTTGGAGTTGTTGGTCACCATTGTCGCGACATTGCAAGAAGTTAGGATAAATGTATATTTTATCCTTGTTTCCGAGTCAAGGCCCTACGTTTTGAGCTGTAGGTCGATATATAGCTAGGTAAATACCGTGGGCTACTTCTCCAACGTTTTGATTGAAATCCTGTTCACTAAAGGTTGAAAACAGTCTTTTGCTAAACTCCCCATCCCAAAACTAAGTCTCCACAATAGTGCTGCTTTTTGTCTTCGGCAAAAGCTTGGCAGAGATGCCTGAAAATCTAACTGTCTAACACTACATACACTGGTGTCATTAAATAATACGCTGTCTGTTTCTGAATACGTGACAACCAATGTTACAGCAAAGCCCGTTACATTTCTGCACGGAACAAATCATGGCTGCACTGTGGTCTCTCACGTGTGTAGCTGTAATACTCTCACTGTTACAAGAAAATAACCTTTCTAACAGTATACCACACAGGATAAAATGTCGGACAGAAGCAGTTGAACATATTTCACGGCTCTAGAAATTTGAAAAATGCTAATAATTATTTTATCGAAGCTAAAATTTACAAACAGAATCAGTGATACCACACCAAACTCTGTTTCAACATCAACTTGGCTATGTATGGCCTACCATCTAACATAAAAAGCTCTTCACAGAACACGTGACAATTAACAAACATCACTTTTATTTTTGAAACCTTTCCAAATACAAAACCTAAAGAGAAAAAGTGGGGGAAACATGGCATATTATGTACCCCCCGTCGGAAAAAGTGGGGGGAGCACGTCCCCCGTGTCCCCCACCAAATTGCGCCCATGTCTACACTTAACAACAAGTCAAATAACAAATAGGCCTAGTGGTAAGTTTTAAGCTTTGAAGTAAGATATCCAGTGTAGACGATGTTTCAGTCAAAACACACAAAACAAAATCCTTAATTACTTATCCTATTTAGCTTATGAGTATCTTGTAGTTTCCTTGTATAATCACCTTTTAACAACATTGTGAAACTGCTTGCATGAAAGGTGTTTGAAATTGCACACCAGCTTTAAATAGACTAGAAACTGGTTCAACTAGAAAGATTTCTCTTTCTTTTAGTTTGTTGCTATATCGAGGAAAAAATCTTTCTACATTAGCGTAATGAGCCATAATGCTAAAGTAAAACTGTGCAATCTTTATCAATTCGCTGAAGCATTCAATGGTATTGGAAATTTCAAAATTTTTTGCCCATCTTTCACATTCCATCATTTTACAATAAATTGCATTTGGTTGATGCTATTTTTGCACGAACTCTTACAAGTTTTGGTATTAGTCAAAGAGTTTACTTATAGCTTCATAAAGGGAACGTTTCTTTCAAGCAGATATTACTCACATGATTCATTATTTTCCCATTCAGTTGTTTGCAAACGGAGGAATCTAGTCAAAGCATTTAAATTCATCCAATAAGGTAATCCATTTAGCCAGTTGGCGAAACACGATACAACCTCAACAATTGATGATTTTGACTCCCGATATTCTGAACTTGCTCATTAAAAGCAACCACAAATGATTGCAAATGTCTTAATGTCTTTAACAGAATTTGCTCAGAAATTTCCAGAAAAACGTTTCAGAACAACAGTTGGCTTGTCGATGGAAATGAAGTACGAATGTGACGCTAGGTACATTTGAAGCATCCTTGGCAAGCTAGGATAAAGTTATAGCCACCTGTTTACGCTGTGAGAAATAAGTTTCTGGTAGGCCTACTCAATATCCACAAAGTCATAATAATCTTTTCACTCTTTTTGCGAACTGTGCAAATGCAACCACACGTAATTCACCCAGCTTCAAAATCATGTAGTCCTTTTCTGAAAAAAGGATAGGCCTACTTCTAACGAATTGAAATATTGAACTTCATTCTCGTGCAGACTGCCCTTCGCAGTTTTAGTAGATTTGCACGATAAAAAAATCCTTGCTTATGTTGATGTTTCCTGCTAAGATAACCTTAACGAAGTGTTTCACAGAAAGAAATATCCATTGTAGCGATATACTTGTTACAGTATCAAAGCAATATCGTGAATTCAACCCGTAACGGTGTAACGACAAGCGTTGACTACTGCGAATTACCAAACCAAAGATGTCTACCAACCGGCATATAGAAAATTGGTAAAATCTTGTTTCCGCCCGGGCTCGAACCGGGGACCTTTCGCGTGTGAGGCGAACGTGATAACCACTACACTACGGAAACTCACTTATCATCTTCCAACATCTAATTTGAAATAGTGTAACTTGTGTCTACGCAGGGTCGGCAACCGCTTCTTTCAGAGCTTCATGCGGCTGCTTTACACCTATGCTGCGGCTTCCGGTGATACTTTGTTTCACAAACTATTGCAAAACTCACATGCACATCGTGCATTTATTTGAAAATAACCTTCAATCCAGCGTCTTAATTGGAGTTTAAACGCTCTTGCGGCATACATCAATCAATTTCTTTTATTTCTATAAAAGAGTTTATTCATTTCATAAATGCAACACACTATAGTTATTTATACCCAGTATGCAGGTAGCAAAAACGCATATGTGTAGGCCTAGACAGTGGCGTAGCAAGGGAGGGGACCTGGGTACCGCGGGCCCCGGGCGGCATTTTGTTGATTAAATAGTCATTTCTGAAAGCAATTTTATTTGAAATTCTATTATTTTCAAAAGATTTTTTTAAAGTTTAAAAAGTTGTAACTCTTAGTTTTTGTTATTAGAAGCCCTACATTGGTAGGCTAGTCTAAATAACTAGGAAATGTGGCTGTGGACTTAGCGAATTGTTAAATGTTCACTCAAAAGTCTGGGCCACATCCAGTGTGCTAAAGCACCCCAGTGTTTGTCTTGAAACCAGGGCTTTTTAACATACTTATTTGGGAGGCAGTTGTACCCCAGCCCCTACACCTTTCCAGCCAGCCAAAGACATTTCCCCCATCCCAGTCATAAGTCATTTGAAGGAGAGAAAAGATAACATTCGACCGCAGACGAGCAAACATTAGTGTTTCGGTAGATCGAGGTTTATATTGCCCTCCACTAAAAATTTGATAAAACAGGCCCTGCATGAAAACACAGTAAAATAGTCAAGGCTAGCGCAATCTTTTTTCTCCTGTCGTTGGATCCTTAACAACGTCCCAACGGCACATCATTATTCATTACATCACCTCACACCTAGGCGCAGGGACGGATTTAGGGAACGTGGGGCCCTAGGCCCAGGGCCCCGACATGGGGATGTGCCGTCCGGGGCGAGTCGAAAAGTGCCGCTCCTCCCACAGTCGAAATGTTCCGCCCCCACAAGCCACGGGTTAAAACTAAGTCAAGCCTTTCAGGACGGACTTATTTCAAAACAATGCATCACCAGGCTGGAGTTAATTTTGAAAATTTCACAGAACTGAAATTCCGGGACATTTTGCTGACCGGGACGGGACACCGGGACAGACGTTTAAACCGGGACGTATGGTAGGTCTAACCTTAACCAAAATCTAAAACCTAAACCTAAATAATCTAACTTCAGATTCATTCATGAAATGTCATTTGCTATTCCTTCTTTTCACCAAAAGGGCCGCCCCCGAAAAGTGCCACCCCGGAGCATTGCCCTTCCCCGCCCTTGTTGGGGCCCTGCCTAGGCCATCTTAGATTTTGGGGCCCCACGCAAGTGTGACCAATTTGGTCGCTTGTTTCAAAAGCGAGGAAGTATGTCCCTCTTAGGTGTAATGCTCCCTCAAAATTTTATCTTTTGTGGTGCCGACTTTGGTTCTCGATTGCCTTAGATCTTCAAGAGAAATTAAAGACTTTCCTACATTCTTCTCAACAACAAATGGCAATGCGATCTTTTCCTAGAATTTATAGCTTTTTCGTGTACTTGAGAAGTGCTCTTCGGTAAATTTCCGTTTATACTAGAATTTTTTGTAGGTTTATTTTTCGGATATAAACCTGATGGTAAACTGCATGAAGAAAATTTTTTGCACAACAAAGTATTTTCGCAACACCCTCAGCTACCCGAATGAAGTAAGCCAAATGCAGACACGTATTTCCAAGTAAAACTCGCAAGAAAAGTGTACTAGCTGATTTAACATCTATATCTGGAGCTTCAACAAGCAGGCTCTGTATAGTGGTAATCTAATTGGAGACAATCTAATTGGAAACAACTAAACAACTAAACGCAGGATCCCCATCAAACAGGCTACAAATTTGCCTACTCAGGCTCATATATTTCAGAAACAGTGTAATTAACAAATCGCTTAGGCCTACTACTAGATACCACTGTGCTGCAGTGACTAGGGCTCTAGTATTTCAGAAATGACTAACTGATTTACTGCTAGACTGCTACGAAAACTTTGACAACTGAAACCCACCACTGATAAGGTTTGAAACTCTACCTTTGCTACAAAACACTACACAGAACAACAAGATATTCTGTAAGACAGGGGCGTAGCCAAGGGGGACACGTGGGCCATTGTAGCACAATGACGTCACTATGTGAATATTTCTTTAAATTCCTGAGCAAAGCGAGGAGTGCGTGTTTTTGATCAGTGATCCATCACCCCAATAAAAATATCTGGCAATTATATCCATGAAGAAGAGGGCAAATATATAATTACTGTAACTGCATCAACTGATACAGAATGTTTACCACCAACATATCCAACAGCTAACAGTCTACCACAAAAATTTTTTCGTGCCTTCAGGCTTTTAGATCGCTACACACCCTTCAGCGAAATGGTTGAGAACCACTGTTGCAGAAGTAAGAAAAATGTAACTACCACAACATCTTACTTTCTAGTTAGAATGATCAAACCGGGTCTGTAGTAGTGTAGCAATCTAAAAAGAACTGAGTTATAATGAGTAGGTATATAATAAAATAGCCACAGCTTTTGTAGCTGTGTGGTCATGCTGTTAGCAGGGAGTATGATTAAGATATGTTGCAGATTTAAGCGTGAAATGCACGGCAAGCCATTGTAAGGCAGGAATTTTATTAGAAACCATTAGGCTTACTAGCAAGGTTTGCTATACTGGCGAAGGTGATCAGGAAAAATTACGTTTACAAGCAGTAGCATAACATGAAAGTTATAAATAATTGGTTGCGAACTAGCATTGCTTTGCACAGCAGTATATTATCAGGAGGGTACAAAAATCAGTGTAAACAAATGTGGACAAGTTTTCATCTGTGGAAACAATCTGTGTTTTCAACACGATAACCATCAGTCTTATTTTCTCCTAAGCTTTGCAGGTCAAATTGTGCTACACTTTGCGATTCATCACTACCAATAATGAGTGCAAAATATTAGAAATCAGAAGTTTTCAGCTATTTTAAAAAGTATGTTAATTTCTTGCTAGATGTCACTCTTTCTTTGAACAAAGGGCTTTTAAACACATCGTCGCATTTGTGTTGTTGCCAGTGTGTGCGTGTTTGAAAGAACACATGAGAATCGACTATGTGCTTTGCGCTCTTTGCATGGTTTGCTCGGGCAGCAGTGGTGTAGGAGGCGGGGGTGCAGGGGATGCAAGCGCACCCCCAAACGTTTTTATTTGTTGAAAATCCGGCCAGAATCTCAGAAAATGTGGGCAAAATCCCTGAAAATCCGAATAAAATCCCTAAATATCTAGACAAAATCCCTGAAAATCTGGGCGAAAATGGTGCCCGACGTTGTTTAACTTCGAGAAATGGCGCCCAAGGTTTGCAGAAAAACAAGTGGAGACCATTTTTTGGATGTCACACCAAAAAAACAGTCGGCAAAAGTTGCACGACAACTTTTTGGGCAAGTTTGGGAAATTTTGTGCAAAAATCCTTCACACCCCCAAAAATTTGCTTGCTCCTACACCTATGCCGGGCAGCGCTGTTAGCTGGAATCGCCAAAACTGCAACAGGCAAAGCATACAATGAGTGCAAAACACTTGGTCAATTGGGACTGGTTGATGTTTAAGTGCTCGGACACAAATGTAGTTTTCCAAACAAACATTCTCTTGATTCTGTTCGTAAGAAACAACAAAAGGTCCCCAGGCATTGACGGCAAAACCAGCGACTACCTTTCCAGAAGTTGTTTGTATTACCGTTATCTTGAGTTCCGTTTCTGCTAGTACAGTAACTGTTCTCTGAATCGTCTGAACCTGTGATTGTTTTTTTCTCGCTGATTTCCTCATGGTAAGAGCGCTGCGTGTAAAAAGCTACTAGATTAAATTGCTCAAAAAAGTTTGGTATATTCTCTTAGTTTTGTGTACTTGATTTAATTCATTTTTCGTTCAACTTGATGCACACCAAGACAATTGAAATATTAATGTGTGAAAACGAGCAGAAGGAAGAGCTAGGCCTGAGCCTGAGCCATGAAAAAAGAGAGCTCCGGAGCCGGAGCCACACTCATGAAAACCAAGAGCTCCGAAGCTGGAGCAATGTTCATGAAAAGAAGAGCTCCAGAATCGGAGCTGTGACATTTTTACGACGGCTCCGTAGCTCTGAAATATTCCACATTGTTGCGGGGCATATAGAAGATCCAGAGTAAAAATTCAACAGATAAAGTGCTTTAGCAACAACATCCAAACGATTATCATAGTAAATCAATATCTGAAGGAATCTAACAAGTCATAATAGTAGGGTACTGAAGTTAAGTCAATGATCGATTAGTAATTGAGCATTTTCGCCCCCTTTGGTATTTTCGCCCCCTTGCCCATCAAATTCGCCCCCAAGGTGGCGATTCCGCCCACTTTGAGAAACACTGTTCCAACGCAAGACCGCCAGACACTGCAGACTTTCTGGAGAAAAGTAGTATTGTCATTCTCATATTGCGTAACAAGCAATAATATCGTGGTGTTACTGCACTGATAAGAGTCTTGACGTTTGCATTCTCGCTCGTTTCAAAGTAACTTGTGAATTTATGCCTCTGCGCAATTTCCCACATTTTTAAGTTAGTGATTAATTTTAAGTTAGTAATGAGTCGCCAAAGGAAGGAGTTGCGCGGGGCTCCTAACAGCGCGGGGCCCTAGGCCATGGCCTATTTGGCCTATGCGTAAATCCGTCACTGCCTAGGCATTGGCGAAGAACATTTCTTGGCACGTCTCATGCTATTGTTTAATCTTCAATAGGATATTTTCAACAATTGCCACAAGCTGCAGCCTAATCAGTAAGTAGGCTTATCAACATTAAAATTTGGTGGTTGAAGTGAAGAACTCTGCAAAGGTAGCGTTGCTCAGTTTCAATAGGACTGATGTTTTTCTGTATGACGTAATGAAACAAGTCAATGTACTGTGTCACGACTTCACTCCCACACGCAAGGCGCTAGACTTTAAGCATGCACCGCAGTAACAAGGAATACACGCATGTGGTGATTCAACTCGCAATGAACAAGTCAAGACGAGTGTCTGTCGTATTAACTTTGACGGCAGTTCTGCCAACGTAATGTGGTTCAGTTCTCGAAAGATCTTTCTGTTTTGGAAAGTGTTTGGTTGGCTGAGACAAAGTAGTGAGTCGGGCCGGGCTGGATTTAGGATTAAGTTTGTCAAAATATTTCGAGCCGATATCGGGCCTGCATACAATTTTTTTGCATCGACGGACACTTTTGTCGCCAGTTACTGTTGAATCAATCGAGTTGGTTAAACCGTGATTAAAAATGATTAATTGTGAATTATTTAGGCATGTCTACTTTGGTACGGTACCGATGCCCCGCAATTGCGCACATCTTGACTCACCCGGTAAATTTGGCTTTCGGGCCTAAATTGGGCTTTAAACATGAATGTCAGGTTCGGACTTGTGATTTCTCGTTCAGGCTTCAAATTGAGGCCCGTATACAAACCTGGGTTGCGGGTAATCCGTATTTTTTTGCACTGCAAAGGCTTGCACTTTTGTTTCATGGCAGAATTTAACATAGATCACGTATTTTAATATTTCGTCAAAATAAAATGAATTCTACGACATTGAAGCAAATGACAAAAGATGAGAGATTGAACCAATGGAAGCCAAAAATCTCATGCAAACCAGCGCAAAATTTTGTGAAGTGTTCGCACTTAAAATTTCTTGCTTTCGTTTGTCCACAAAATTGTTCCGTGTTATTTGTCGGTCATGCAAGTACTTTTATCATTTTCCGCCCCACCAATTTTACTGTTTTGCCTATTTGCGAGTGTAAGTAGGTAGAAAAACCACTACTTCAAAGTTCAGGTTCATGAGCGTAAAGGACACTTAGAAGTTGCCCTGCAGTATAACTATAGGCAAGGCAAAAATTGTGAATGTGATCCAGCATACCAGTAGCGGACACAGGCTAATTTGGTGGGGGGATGCGATATCGATTTGCAATTAACCCAATGCTTACAGGACCATATTGCCTAAATCAATCACTTTCGCATATGTACATTTACGAGGAAACAAGCCTAAGCTTGGCTTAGTTTAGAAGCTTGAGTGATAAAACTGGTCAAACTTTAACACTGCACCGCTGCGGAACCAACAAGCAATGTGGCACATAACAACGATCTGACGTAGTCACTGGCGTCGGCGCAGGTACATCGAGGACTCGAGATAGACAGTTCACGTGACGACATAATACTTCTCATTGTAGGTTACGTTTGTTACAGCACAATTACCGGTGGCAGTAGCCAGCATAGTGTTGTTTGGTATTTTGCAGCAAGTGAGGGTAGTCACTTCGATGAAGCTTAGATCAGTGCTCTTCAAATGGCGAACCTTACAGTTTTTAATTGTCGTTTGGAATAGTTCGCAACACTCATAGTAAATTGTGTATAATATTTGTAACTGCAGGTAATTTTGATGAACTAATAACAAGAAGTGGGTTGATTCTGTTCATTTTGTACCCGAAATTAAGAGAATGGAAGAAGCAAACAATTCGTAATGAGTGAAAGCACGAAAGTAACAAAAAGCGAAAGCGAGAAAGCACGATCATTCAAGGGCGTCCGCAGAAATTTTTCCAAGGGGGCAACGTCAACATTTTGTTTATCATTTTCAAATTGCTGACGATCAGTGTTCCCTCCAAGATAATTTTGCACTGAGGAAATATTTGTTTTAGTGAGCATGATTATTTTAGGGCTGAGCAAGTGGAGTTTTCAATGAATTACGAACTTTGTGGATTACATAAAAATATACAATCTGATCAAAATACGAACAAAATAGCATTTCATTCAAATAGCTTATTGTTTGCGTGCTTTTCCATTGCTTTGGAATGTTGCAAGTACGCGAGAATGAGATTTCACTGCGCAACAGTTCTGGTGGTCCTGAGTATTTGCGCACTCAGAGGCAACATTGCTGACGATGCAATGCAAATGGACGTTGCCAAATCGCTTTATCCTTTCTATACTACAAAGGGAATGCCCCATGTTACGGAAATAATCAGAAAAAACGCTGCGTTGGCAGCAATAGCCAGGTATATTAGTATTACGACAATTTACAAAGTAGGCTATCTGCAGATTTTCAACGCAGGGCATTTCTTTTCAAGTAAGCATTGCCATAATTTGTAAAGAGAGACGCATTGGATTACCAAAGTTTTCAACGAAAACACAAATTATGACTTTATTTTACTTAGCAAGGAGGGCCGCAACCAGCTGATATATTCAACTGAACTAACAACTGAACATGTTTTTGAAAATTTCGGGGGGTTGCCCGGTTGCTCTCCCCCTAATTGCTGTATAAGCTAGCAAGACTTGTCAGCATCACTAATAAACAAGAGCTGCAAAAGTCTGGGATCTCGTCCTTAGCGATCAATAAAAGCGACCTTGCTACACAAACCGGACAATTAAGTAGACCTGTATGTGGACACGATTACGGACAAACTTACTAAAATTACACCACGCGGGTTTTGCTGGCGTTGGGTGTTTACAAGTCTATCAATAACGTGTTGTTGTCAGGACCAGCCAGGCATTCCCTCCTTATTTTATCAACTTCACTTCAATAATTTTAAGGTTACCATTTCTGTTATATGCATTTCTTGATTTTCCTGGCCTGCCGCTTTATCAGAGTACGTTCATGTCCAAAACTTCACTAAATCATGTTTGGGCCATTCACTGTATAAAATTAGGAACACTCTCGAAATGCCAGCATTATTGACGTTAATACACTATTTGACCAAGAAATTTTGATTTTAGGACGCATCACCTTTTTTAACCAAACAGATTCTAGATGGCACTGAAGACTTTCTGGCATCGGTTTTGTCAAAATTGTGTCCGCAAAAGGAACTAAAAATGGTGAAATACATAAAACAAAAAATTAGGATATTTTGTTGTGAAGGCCGTTCAGCCTGGGAATGTGCCGTAATGTTGAAATATTTTTTTAGAAATCAAGATTGAAGGGCCCCTGTAGGCATCTTGGGGAGGGCAGAGTTGGGCTGCTACGGCACTGTCAGGAACAAAAACAGTCGCAATGAAAGTAACGAAAAAGGCAGCGGTGAAGTCACCTGACCACACTGCCAATACTTATTTATTGAGTACATCACTGGCCTCCTGTGGTCTGAAAAATAGATTCAGGTGTTTTGTTCCACACATTATATGTAACAACAATCAATTCTCAACGCCATAAAAAGAGAATGTCACCGTCATCAACTCCAATCCTTCGCGCTCATTCTATAGAGATCTTTTGTTAGCGGCTTAGTCAAAAAACGTGCGTTGAACCATAACAAAAATTCAAATATAATTGCTTACAGAAATGCTGGAAATTGCCCTTACTCCCAAACGTTTGGGGCCCCCCGAGATCGGGGGCCCTAGGCTTAAGCCTTTTTAGCCTTATGGTAAATCCATGCCTGGCGCTGACTCTAAACATGTCTTGTTCCAGCGATGTAAGGTGCTTGTCAATTGAAACTAGGGTTACCAGATGAAAATTTCAATAAAAAGCCAAACAATGCCAAAAAGAGGCCAGAAAAAAGCCATATTTTATTTTTGGCATTGCCATTCCTTCGTCACAAAAAACATCTAAATCATTAGGAATATCAACATATTTTTCTTCAAAATTGGAATTAAATCTTGTTTGGCATTGTACTGGAGCATTGATCTTCCCTGACTTTTCATGGTTTGTGCAATTGCACACTTTGGGTACACCGGGGTCACAGTTTGCATAGTGATCAGTCGGCAGCTTTCTGCACGAAGGTCTCTCCCGTTCACTCCTGCCTGTAGCCTACTTACGATCAGAATCATAAGTGCCCTTCCACTTGACGTAACCATCGCATTTTTATCGCGGAGACGCAGACGTGTCTGCAAGCGCTGAGATTGTTGAGTGCTTACAACATAGTACCGCATTTTTCGGACCATAAGGCGCACCGGGTTATAAGGCGCATTAAATGAAGCAAAACTTAAACAAGTCAAACTGTACTCAACTCGTTCACATCAACTCTCTGGTGTCAGATTCGCCACTGGGAGTTCAATCTGTCATACTCATTACTACGGCAACCAATTTTTTGACCTAAAAACGTAAAATTTTGACTATATAATTTACAAATCTTGACTTTATTTTGACCTATCAATTTCCTGCGTTTTCAACTGAAATGAGAAATGCAAAGCATATTAATATACACTATTAGGAAACAAGCCGATAGGTTTGTTCTGTTGAAATTAAACAAAAAGTAGCTTATCTGCAAAATCTGGTATAACATGCCCGGCCGAATAAGATACCTTAAGTAGGCCGTGTAGCATGTAGAAACATTTTTCTGGCTACTTTCAGTTTCATGAAACGAACCTCGTTGATGCTTTGCACTGCGGCGATGTGCTTCCACCATAAACCTTTTGTCACTTTTCACTAAGCAGTCACAGAATTTGCAAAATAATTTACCCTTAGGTGTTGAGGTAAATTCAGAAGTATATTTATGCAGTATACTTCGAACGTTTGAAGAATTTGGTTGTTGAACCTCAGACATGATATATTGAGACGTACATTAATAAATATAGTAGAGTAAAATCTGAGAATAACATAAAGTCAAAACATTGTATATGCATACTGGATTGAGCATTTACCAAACCAAGTACTGTAAGCCCACGTTTCTTGCATTTGCATGCCTGGTCTACTAAATATTCAATCGTACAGTAGTGGACTAAACAACTTTATTACGTCAAAAGTCACAACAAACCTATTGCTATTTCAGAATTGCAACTAAACTTGTAAAATTATATCAGAATCTGTTGTTGTAACCGTAATAAAATATCAATAAGAAAAAATATGTTGCAAGAAAATTTTGACCTAACGATAAAGTTTGACCTAATCATAATTTTGACTTTTTTTGACATAATAACTTTGGAGTGGCTCATGGTATCAGCGTGAAATTTGGTTTGTGGACGTTTCATAAACTTTTAAGAAGGCAGAAAATTTTTGACTTTACTGAATTTTGATTGCCTTAGTCATTACATACGAAGGAGTTTAATATGTCACACATGTCTAATCCGCTAGACACGAATAGAATAAAAGAGTTGTGCGCATGCGGGCCAAAGTAGTCAGGAGCCTTGTGGAGTACAATATGATCTGTGGTGTGTGCTGGCTAGTCTAGGACGCTACTCATTGCAATTATTGTTGGTTTATTGCATAACACGATGGTCTGTTTACAAAAAAATCGTAACTAGCAATTAAGTAAACAGCATCGTTTACCACATGAAGCTGGTCGTAGGTGAGAAAGCACAAACAGATTCATACACTTTAGGTGCAACACATCATAAGGCGCGGTTTGGATTTTTGAGAAAATTAAAGGATTTTAAGTGCACCTTATGGTCCGTAGATACTACACTGTGCAGTGAGTGCACACATTTCCAGTGATTACGCAAAAACTTAATTTGGAATCTATCATCCCCTCAAATATTACAAATATCAGAATGCGGGCGTCTGATAAAGCATTTATTACAAAAATTTTGCAAATGCGTTGTCGAAAAACATGTAATAGCAATATTTTCCTTGATAAGAACCTATTTCCACGTAAAAAAGCCAAAAGGCCAAACATATTTTTTAAGGCCAGGCAAATTGAGATGAGGCCAAAAAAAGTCAAAGGGCCAACTAAAATTTTTTAGGCCAACCAACTTGAAGCAAGGCCAAATTTCAGAAATTTGGCCTGAAAAAGGCCAACCTGGCAACCCTGATCGGAACCATCGACGTGCACAAGTCAGCAAGCGTTGGCTCGTGTTTTGGTTTGGGCTGTTCAGCGCTCTTTCGATTTCGCGTTGTTACATTCTCCATGTATACTGTCTGGAGGCTTAGTATAATACAAAACGGTTTACAGTCCTGCAGTCTTTTTCTTCTAACAGTAGATTGTTTCTTTTTGAAAATGACACATGTTATTATTCACATGAAATACTTGTCAGAATTGAACTCACGTCCGACTTCCTTGCTTGCACAACAGGCTCATTACTGGCTGCAACACAAAACTCAGTAACATGTCCGCTCTCGACAACGGTCAAACTGGAATGACCTTTGAGATTTTGATCTCTCAACCACACTACCTTATAATTGCTGTGTACCACTTACTCTTTTGCTTCGGGCTTGCTTCAGTAGTATCTCTGTCACTTGAACTCATTGCGCCTAGCTAATATTTACAGCTTATACGGTGTCGGTTGCTTGTTGATCAGCTGAAGACTAAGGTACGTTGATAAAACAAAATAAAGATGAGACTAGAAATAAAGTTTAATCAATCATACCCTGTATTAAATCACCACTATAGACAGTTTACAGTTAATTCATAAAAAAACAGATTTTCATTAAAAAAAACAGAAAATTATTGAAAACCCCAGGTTTGGCACCACTGGCCAAATCATTTTGAAAGTACTACAAAGGTAACGCAACTAATAGAACAGGTCAGTGTGATGTAATAAGATTTTCTAAAAATTCCGTTCATAACCATACAATCAAGGAATATCTGGAAATTGCTGCAATTTGGCCTCATTGCTTGAGTGCTCCCATAATGTTGCAAATAACTGTAAAATGCTTTAATCAAGTCACAGTAGTCTGATGTAAAAGTATTCAACTGCAAACCTTCGCTTAACTGCTTTTGGCCAATTTAGCTAAATAGTGGTTTCTTGGACTGAAAAAAGTCTGTACACATAGTCAGGTACGGATATTAGGGGAGGCGAATGAGGTAGTCGCCTCGGGCTCCTCTCTTTCAGAGATGCCGTAAAGGGCCCCTTTTGACAGTATCGAAATTAGTTTTTGCATTGTTTTGTTACAGAGCTCATTAACTACTCTATAGAGCAGGGGTTCCAAACCGGGGGTACTCGTACCCCCAAGGGGTACGAGATTGAACATCAAGGGGTACGAAGATCCTTGGGTCACAGAGCAGCTTATATATCTCTTATAGAGCAATACATATCTCAAAATTTTTTGGGGGTACTAAGAATGCTCTGACCTGACAAAGGGGTACGAGCTGCAAAAAAGTTTGGGAACCCCTGTTATAGAGACATATTTAAACTCTGAAGGAAGTCATGTGTTTGTCTAAATCACCTATGTCCAACCCGCGGGCCGCATGTGACCCAGTCGACGGTTTTGTGCGGCCCAGTTCAGGTTTTCGCTGTAGTAAAAGTATCCTATATGCTGACAACCTGTCCTTATTTTGATAATCTTGAATTTGACATTTTTGATGCAGGTGGTCTTCAGTGCCACTTTATCACACTTGTTGTCATTGCAGTTAGGATTTGGACGCTTACAGCAGATTAACTTAAGCTAAATTTAGTTGGATAGGATCAATGTAAGCCATTCAATGTGCGGCCCTCATTAACATATCACTCAATGTGCGGCCTGGTTAAGATATTGACATAATTTGTGGCTCAGTAAGCCATTTGGGTTGGACATAGCTGGTCTAAATAAAGCAAAAATTGTGTGCAAATAAGCCAAAAGGGGCCCCTCAACAACTTTAATGTGAAGGTGGACAAAGAACAACTTAAAATCAAATGACTGCAAACAATTTACAAAGTGAAATTGACCTTCACGCAGAAGCAAACTCTCATACAAAAGGAAGATTTTAACTTTTTTCTGTATAGCATTTGTGAAGTATAAGATCACCGTTACGAACGTTTGCCTCAGACACCCAAATTTTACAGTAATATCCACTCTTGCATATAGCAAAGAACAAATTTTACACAAAGGACGGCGGGGCCCCAAAAGCGCGGGGCCCGTAGTAAATTGCTACATTTTCTACTATTTTAATCCGTCACTGGTTATGACGGAGGAACGTGAGAAGGACGAGACATTAATGTTACTTTGAATGTGGTGAAGGTATTTTTTCATTTTGGGGTTTTAAAATGATCTGCTTGACTTGCACTTTTCTTATTGCTGTATCGGAGCAGGATTTAAGCCAACAGTAGTGAGAGGCAGTTGATAAAGTAGTTTTTACCCCCAACAATAGTATTTTAATATTAGAACGAAATATTTTTTGGAAATTAAGATCAGCATTGTGATAAGGCAGACTATTGAAGTTCAGTCGTTAGTAGACATTTTGGAATGCTAATTCGTCTAGCACTGCGTTTCACTGGGGTACAACGACTTTCCCAATACTAATGGTCAATGGGATTGAGATAGTAGCGTATATACACACGTCACACGGTCAATGACACCAATGAAACGGTAGTGTCTCATCGGTAGCAAGAACAGTGAACTGTTGATGTCTTCAGTCTGTAGCTCATGTTAAACTCCTACATATTTACTCATGGTAGCCACATTGCATGTCAACTCCTCCTTACGTTGTTTAAACACGTTTGTGAAATCATTTCTGAAAATACTATAACTTCAGTAAAGTTAATTGTATTTCTATGATTTAAAACAGAGGTCTCCAAATTTTTGTCAGAGGGCCACGTAAGCTATTATACAACAGTTCGAGGGCCGGACATCTTACATATTGTGATTTGTCGGGGTATATGTTACATTCTACTAAATAAACAAATTGTTTGTAAATATATTATATTTTCCTTATTGACAAAATAGCTTCGCGGGTCGGATGAAATGGCTTTGGGGCCCGGATTTGGCCCGCGGGCCGTAGTTTGGAGACCCTGGCCTAAAGTCAAGCCTCGGCTTGGGTTCAAAATCAAAGTAAATGGAGTAGGATCTGTGTTACATTTTGGCTTTCTTTACACAGGAAACTCAAAGAAAAACAGATAGAAAAGGATTACGGAAATTTTTTTGACATGGTAAAATCATTTCAAGCTTCGCTGCGCCATGACGACTATGTTATCCAGGACGACCTCGTGACGAGCAT
>Ga0210059_1001436_pt1 | contig 35814 bp, 18 predicted proteins | sample Ectturendosymbi2_FD_188042 | JGI IMG/M metagenome (GOLD analysis project Ga0210059, IMG submission 188042) | Ecteinascidia turbinata endosymbiont from Florida, USA - Sample 2 (SPAdes) (version 2) | ecosystem: Host-associated > Tunicates > Ascidians > Unclassified | place: Key West, Florida... | reverse complement strand
GGAAACGCCACTATTTTATAAAAACAGCCAGGGCGACAATCCCATATGTTCAACCAGAGATTAAATTTCGCAGCCCTCCCGGCCAATTTCACCACGAGCCGCCACTGTCTGGTTATTTGTTAGGGCATGTGAACGACAAGGAGGTAAATTTGTTGCGGCAGGGTTAGGCTAAACTGGTGGAATTGACTGCAGTAGCGTGCAGAGGTCTGGTGATGCCCGGGGCGACTGCTTGATTGGATGCCCCCCTTCTAAATTCTAGTATTGAGCAATGGCGCATGGTGGTCTTGTTACTGGATTTTCGCTGTTTGTGACGTCACAATATGACTTCACATTCACGGTTCCAAACCAATGTTTTGGCGAAGTTTGTTGACGCAACATGCATATTCAGGAACGCCGGAGCAGCGGTAGGGCAGGGGAGCAGTAATAGAGTTGAGGGCAATGGAAACGTTTCGAAACAAAAAACGTTACAAGATATGTTTGTTTCCGTTATCAACAATGTTGACCTCAAAAATAATAACAAAAATTACAGAAAACCATTCTGAATTTTATGGGTGCCCAAATAGCTGCAATAAATTTGTTTTAGGTCGATCTTGATATAAACCATGAAATTACCAATGATAATGTTATGAAAAGGCACCTCCGTCCCCGTTGCACCCTTTTAAAAGATCAGAAGGCAATTTCCCCGCCATGCCTCCATCCTCTGGCGTCCCTGTGCATATCTACACGCACTCTCTTTACTCACTGTTGTAGGCTACAATGTGTCTCTATGAACATAAATTGTATCAGCGGTCTCCTAAGACAGAGCAGTTCTATAAAATATCCGGCAACGCGTTAAAACCAGACCCGTAAACACGGGGGTGAATTGGAGGGCAATGCTCCCCAAACTTTTTGTGTCCTCCAAAATTTTCTTGTTCCCAGAAAATTTTTTATTAAAACATGTAATAAAAAGAAAAATCTTGCCTCACTAAAAACGCATTTTGCTCTCCAAAACTTAAATCCTGCCTACAGACTTGTTTAAATCAGCGGAGTAGAACACACTTAGTGCTACGTCAGCGCAGTTCACAACTGCAAAAATACAAGGCTGCACGAACGTCTCGTCGCATAGCAGTCAATCAGAAGGTATGCAGCGGGGATGGCGGACACTCAAGGCTGACAGTTTGAAACATGTAAGCTACACAAGAATTGAGAATGTGCATAAGGTACGCAAGCAAATTTGTTTTTTATTATGTGGCTGTCATATGCAGTGGTGGATTTAAGGTTGGGGGGACCCGAGGCAAGACTAATGTAAGACACAAGATGCGACCCCTAAGCGTGACATGACAATGTGCTTTTGATCCAGTAGGTATCATTTATTCTTGGGTTCTCATTACTGAATCAAGGACCGTTCTCGCAGAAACTATGTCTGGTTAACAGCCCCCATTAATTGCCCGAATATTAATTATTTCTCAACGGTTCACACTATAAAATATACACACTAGTGAAGCATATAATTTTTGGTTTTATAGCTTTTATTCATCACAATAAATACGTTCAAAATAACACAAATTGGTACTCACCAATATATGATGTATCATAATGTCCCAGCACTTCTCGACATGTCACAACGCTCATATAACTCTCATGTTTTAATTCTGCATCTTAGTAATTTGCGATAAGGAGGTCAACAATTTATTCAGATCGGTTCCCCTATTCAAGCAATTACTTATATAAATAAAACTGACTTTTCTGCGTCTCAATTCATCTCAATTTTTAAACATACTCGATAAGTAAATTCGCAATAAATCTGTCGATACTGCCAGATATTGTCATGCTCACGTTTCATTGTTAGCGAGTTGGGTTTCGTTCTAGGCGGCAAGAAGGGATAAACACAATTTAATCCTGAACAACTTGCATGACAAAACTACACTAGTACGGTACAGCATTTATAATTTAAACTGACAGAACTTCACCTTTCACAATCTGGTCCTCACAAAACAAACTGGCAAAACTTCATTCTCGTGATCTAAATTTCATAAAATAGTCTGACAGAACTTCGTTCGCACAAGCCACGTTCTGCAATTTAACCTGTCAGGGATTAACCCGGACAAGCCAAATTTACAGTCTGGTCTGACAGATTAACTCGGACAAGCCAGTTTTTCCTGATCGTTATTAATCCTTTTAACGACTTAACCTTGGCCCACCGGACCTAAAGGCGGATTGAGTCTTGAGAAAGACTAAATTTCAGTTCAAATGGGGCTGTATTTATACCCGTAAATCGTCTCGTGACTTGTCAACACCCCTTTACTTCAGGTGTTCTAATTGGCTATTGCTTGTTGGATCACATGGTGATTGGCTGATTTCAAATGCTTCCAGAACCTTCAGGTGTTTGTCGGTGCTTGGGTTTTCCCCCTTCTATTCCGTCGTCGTTTCCTAATCGTGATCAGCCTCATGTGATTTCTGCTGCTTGTCTTGTGACTTCTACTGACGTTTTAATGACGTTGTCACTGGGGTGACTTGAGGTTAGTGTCCTAGGATAGCCGTTTTCAGTCAGGTCAGCTGACTTAATCATCAGTTTTGATTGGCTGTAATCTTTTTGAATTTGTTCTGGCTGTCTCAGGCTTGAGGATGTTTCAGCAAGTTTGTTTTCTGTACAGCAATAAGTTGTTACAGGCACACTTGCCTGTAACACTACAAAGGGGCTCCTCTGATGACGTCATCATGCTCAGCCAACCGTGATAAGCACTTTTGATCAAGCCTAAGACACGGCCACCGTAGGATACGTTCCTGAGACTACGGCATGACTGACATAGCAGAAAGAGAAAATGCAAAGGGGTGCTCATGATGCACAATTTTGAAAACACTGAAAGTTAAGAAGACATGGCTGGCAACACATGAAAGTTAGGCAATAGCAGGGCGGGATCGTCCCCACTTCATTATTTTCGGGCCCTACTTCTCTGCATTCAGCATCAGTAAATCACAAAGTTTACACCTTTGAATGTTTCACACTTAACCCCTTTGGGAAAATGCTTGGTAGTTAGTATCCTGAATTTGTTTATATTCATGTCTTTATGGGAATCCACGAAACCATAAACAACAACCAAGATTTAAAATACTAAATTTGTTTTAAATTTCATCCTTTCAACTACAAGAATATAGCATACAAAATCATCCATCCTGATACTTGGTTTGGAGAGCTTTGAGGCTGGATGAGTCAAGACTGCCCTGATCTTGCCTTGACACTAGTTGTTTGAAAAATGTACAAAAGTAGGAAATTCATCATATACCTTATCACAAACATTTCTAGCAAGTAGCCTACACACTTGATCAAATATGTGCTATGAAAAAACAGTTTACGTTATACTGGCTAAGAGCTGGCAAAAAACTTTAACATCCCCTAGCAAGTCTACCTTAAACCAACCACTTACTAGTCAGGCTCCAAATGACCTGTAAGTTCAAGCATGGGCTAAATTCAAGCCACTGAAAATGCCTGAAATATCTGTAGAGAAAAAAGTACTCATAATACTTAAAACATGGCATATCTTTTACCTGATAAGAAGCATGAATGTAGCCTTGCTTATTGACAGTCTTTGCAGCACAAAACAATAATACAAACATACTTTGTGAACTAAGAAGAAAATTTTCTATAAATTAAAAGATATACTGTGGACATTACTATAACAATTGCATGTCAGGCGCGTAGCCAGAAATTTTGATGAGGGGGGGCAAACAACAACCAAGTCGCAACATTTAAATATATAATGCCTCATGTTTTTGAAGTATCATCCATAAAATGCGTTTTTCTTGCGCTTCTTTCTCTGAATACTTCTGTTCATACAGTATTTAAGTCGGCAAATGAAAAGTCTGTTTTCATTGACAAGATCTAAAAGTTTGTTTTTGGTAAATTTGCAAGTTTCTACTTTTAATGAAAGCCACCATTCTCTTGTAAAACTTTCTTGAGAAAGCGTTTGTGAAAATCTTGATGCTATACTCGTAGGTGCAAGATCTGCAGTATGCTTTTTCAGCCAATATTGCAGTTGAACAAGTAGTAATCGTGGCCGTCATTGTGATTGCGCTTTCTATGTTTACACGCTTCTGATGTACATCAACACACGTGCAGTCGAAGCCGAGCAGCGACTTTGCTCCAAGACACCGACTCCTGAATTAGGTCTACAAAACTTGCGCGCATGTAGACTTGGATCTTGTCCAATTCTTGTGCGACTAGTTGACTTATGCAAGTGATAATTATCAGTTGAATTATACATTATAATGCAAACGCTAGAGCCCCTCAACGCGTTTGAGAAAGTTTGGGATTTTATGTCATTAAACGTTATGAAATGCGACTCCGGCAGCAGTTTTGCACGCTATTGCACTAAGACATATTCCTATATACGACTAGGTATTTATCTATCCAGCTTTTCAGAGTTAACAATAAAATTCACAAATAGTATAAATACATTTTTTTTAATTGGGGAAGTTATATATGCCCCGTCAACAAACCTGCATATGTTTGACCCGCTAAGTCTATGAAAAGTGTGAAAACGGTTGTGTAGTTTGCGAAAACGAAGCCACAGTCGATTTTTGCCACGGCTCTGCTATTTGCAATAGGTTGAGAAATAGGCCTACGTGTCGCCGCAGCTTAACACAATGATTGGTTAGTTGATCAAGCCCAGTGGTTTCCAAAGTATGGATCAAAACCCAAAGAGGGTGAAGAAGGGCCAAAAATGGGTCGCGCAGAGGCGATCCAAACCGGAGTTGTAGATTTGCAACTTTACCACTGCTTATCTGTGTCTGTCTGTAGCGTAGATACTTGAGAAAAGAGTAGATTACTGACATTAAAAACGAACTTAGCAACTTGCTGCCAAAAATCATCCACACAATCAGCATTTTTTCATATGTTGTTTGAGGCTTGGGTCACGAGGTATTCGCCAAACTCTGATTTGGGTCATGCTCAAAAAAGTTTGGTAACTAAGCGATTGCAGTTTTTCTTTAAATCCATTAATGTTTAAACAAAATATCCAATCGACTAGGAAAAAATTAATTAAATTTCATATTGGCCACATGCGCTTTGTCGAGAAAAGAGATTGCAAGTTATCTGTAAGTAAATGGCAGTGTCAATGGCCTTACACTTACAAAATAAAAAGCATCTTTCTACTTTCGTTAGATTTTATAGCTGACTCTTCGCGTTGCAGCCGAATGCTTTCAAATTTACTGTAGGATAGGATGGCAGTTAACATCGGGTGAATGTTGAAACCCTTTCAGACTATGTACAGATCGGATTCTGATTACTTGACAAAACTGTTTTTTACTCGCCGGCATGGTAGTGGGAGATCATTGATGAAACCGTTAAGGCTCCACATATTTGTGAGTGAATAGTCACAATAGGTCTACATTCCATCACAACTCAATATCTAGAACAAATGCTATTGTTGCTAAACAGTGTCCATGACCTTATTGTGTAATAAAAAATGTTTTGAAACTGAACTGCTTCTAAAATATTTGAAACTGAAAAGCTTCAAGACATACAAAATCACCACTATATTCACGCATTTAGTTGCAAAACTGCACAAAAACAAAAATCTACGATGTTCATTCCAGTCCCGTCGCCAGGATTTAGCAGCAGGGGGGCCAAAAACCAGAAGGAGGGGCCAAACACCAGAAGGGGGGCCACATTTTAAAATACAGTATTGGATGTATGTAACAACCGGGGACCCAAATGTGAAATGGGGGGCACCGAGTTCAAATGGGGTGGCCGGGCACCACTGACCCCCGCTAGCGACGGCCCTAGTTCATTTAAAGCAGGGGTTCCCAACCTTTTTACGATCTCGTACCACTTGGACACCCCGTATTGTCAACGCGTACCACTTCTTCCAGAACAACAAATTTGATCGAATCTTTGTTTATTCAGAAGAATGATATACATTAAAGCAAAATAAAAGACCACAACTAAATTTAATGAGATATTTGTTCTTTGTTTACATTCCATCAATTGGTGGATGCGTGGCGTAAATTTACAGCAAGCTGATGCGCCAGAAACAGTTGCGAAAAGCGTTACTCTTGTTTTACTCTCGGTTAGCGATTACAAGCGCGCATACACAAGTTCATATTTCATTGTCACCACTTCCACATGGAGCATTAATCCTCAGGTAAAAGTGGGACATGGCGGGAATTCTCCAGAATTTACACTATAGACAATGTTTGATCAATCATGGGGAATTGACAAACCATACTGTTTTGATCAGGTTCGACTAAAAGTTGAAGTAGAATAGTTTTTTAAGCAGTTTTGCTGATTTGCACTGAAGCATTACTTTGCCTTACACATCACAAGCTTGATTAAGCTGAAAATTGCTAGTGCTACTTTCGGAATTGGGGGGGCAATTGCCCCCATTTCCCCCCCCTGGCTACGCGCCTGTTGCATGTTGTCTTATTTTCTGATGGAAATGTTTACTAAGGTACAACATCATACCAAATGAGGAATTTGTCTAACCTCTTCAACTCAGAGACATAAAAAAGAAATCCTTGGATAGACATTTGAATGTTCTAAAGCAGTGTTCCCCAAAGTCCAGCCAGCGGGCCAGATCCAGCCCGCGAAGGGTTTCAATCCGGCTCGCAAGCTTTTCTAGAAATGTTTAGTATTTTAACAATTTCGTGTAAATGAATTAATGTAAGATGTAATTACATAAAACGGCTAAAAAGCAAAAAACATTTGCTGTAATTGAGAATTTTATTCCGATAAGCTTCAGGCTACAAACGAAGCTTGTCTGTTGGATCAAAAGATCAAGTACAAACGTTTTGGAGTTAACTTGCATTTTGTGTAACAGAAATAATTTACTTAGGGCCTAGGCAATACTTTTTAATGTTATTCTTTGCGTACACCTCAAGCAAGTAAACGCAAACATAGAAAATTGTGACATCTTAGTTGCTTTATTCGTTAGAAGTTACTGCGCACCAGCCCCTAATATTGTACTTGAGCTTGGCGCCTAAACTGCTGTAGAATCCACATTAGCATGCATAAAAATTTTGTAAATTGCAGCAGGCATTTGGCGTTTGAAGCATAACCGTTATTTGGCAGTTTTTGGATTTTTTTTAACAGGAGTACTGCATGCTAATTTTATTGGGTTCCTGTTATTTAACACCATGAATAGCAGTGATGGAGTCTCGATACTTGATCTCAATTCCAGTTTCGACAGTGGTGTAGGAGGCGGGGATGCAGGGGGTACAAGCGCACCCTAAAAAGTTTTGATTTGTCAAAAATCCAGGCAAAATCTCTGAAACTACTCAAAGAAATCCCCCAAAGTTTTGGCACAGATGCTTCGACACCTTTGTTCTCATTGTGTGATGAATGAGACTGTTGAAATGCGTCTGAATTTGACTTTTGTCTTCTCCATAATACACATGAAGACCCTTTTCTGTGTGACTTCCAAAAAAAGTCTTAATCATTTTTGAGACACAAATTTTTCAGGGAAGTTTGAGTAACTTCGGACAAAAATCCTTCGCGCAACCAAAGATTTGCCTGACTCTATACCTAGTAGTCTCGAGACCTATCTTTGCGAGTCTTAGTCTCGAAGGTTTCAGGTCTCGTCTCGGTCTCGAAGGATACGTGACCGCCTATAGTTAAGATCAGTGTCAAGCGAAATTTATGACTTCACGCCATGTGCGCATGCACAGAGTAATGTTCTACGTATCAAATACGCTGAAAAAAGTGATGATTAGGGCTTAGGGTTTGGTGTTTAGGTAAGTGTGTCGGGTTAGGGTTTAGGTTAGGCTTAGAAAAAGAAAAATAATTGAGATCTAAGACTAAGTTCAATAACTTGCAGTGGTTATAGTTGTTCCCGTTCTGTAGCTTGTTGTGGGTATCCGGGGTCTAACCACAAATTTTTAGTTTACTTGCACAACAAACGTCAAAAGAGTAATTGCTAAACTTTATTCCTTAAAGTTTGCTCTGAGAAGCAAAATAACTTATAAACAACAATAGGTCAGAAACTTCGTTTGACACCGGGTGCAAAATATCCTGTCTCAAACTATGTAAAATTTTACATAATTTTGTGACAGCTTTACCGATTTTGCGTATATCAATATAATCGATTGTGACCCCAACACTTGTGATTTTGTTGTTTTTAAATCAAATTTAAGCGTTATACCTTTAAATTGCCAAGATCAGGCAACGTTAAGCTGCAAAATTTTGCAACAAAAGGTCAAAATTCTGAAGTGCTTGCACTTTTGGATCGGTCTCAATCTCAAACCTGTCTTGAGACTTTGAATACTGCAACAATATGGCTCAGCGAAACTTCTTTAATTCAAGGTACTTTTTGTCTGGTGTATCAGCAGGTAAGAAAGCAAGTATGAAAAATGCTGAAAATTCTCAAAATTTCAACTTCGAAGCGGTGATGACATTTTGTGAAAATTTGCAGAAACATTTCGGCATAATCTGACGTTTAGGTCTCGACTACGTCTTTGCTGTCTAGTCAGTATTGGTGAGGTATACAGGGTTCTTGAAAATTGTGGAAGCAAGCAACGTATAGCAGCATCAAGCGTGAAATCAAATATTATAACCATCATGAAACAAAACAAGCTGTTGCAGAAGTCACATTGCAAACATATTATCAAACACAGAAAAAATGCAATGTACAAACGTGTCTAATGTTATGCGTTTGTTTTTTTGTTTTGTTTTAATGCACAAAACAGTCCGGTCCGCGGACACTGATAAGGTTGCGAATTTGGCCCAGCATCCAAAACGTTTGGGGACCGCTGTTCTAAAGCATGCATTTATCAACTTCATTTTTGCAAAACTTGAGCTGTTGTGTATCTGGTTATGCACTAGACATCTGATTATGCATTAGACAGTTATAGCTACTATTAACAACTTGGGTGCTTGAAGCTGTACTCTCCTCTGTAGTCTCACTAGTACCAAATCTGTCGAGGAGACCTTTACATTTTTCATCAGCTTTATTCTTTCTTCCTTTTTCCTTCTTTTTGCTGCTCCACTTGGATACTTTCTGTTTAACTGTGGCATTTTCATAATTATAAACAAACCAAATACTTCAATCTGTAAATATCGTCTTTTAGTATAAAAAAAATATCATTTGGTATAACTATTTGCTCTTTTTTGATAAGGTCTTTTCAGAACTTTTTGGAAGAAATTTTAACTCACAATTTTTTAGGTATAGAAGTTGGTTTGAAGCTTCTCTTTATTTGAACATTGGAGATGGTGGTGGGACTCCATTGAAATTATAGTAGCCTACTTACAAAATACAGTTATTGTTAGGGGTCCCTTTGAAAGCAAAGCACTTATACATTACGGTTGCTGATGGGTAGCCCTTTGAAAGCAAGGTGCAATTTAATGTTGATGTCTGGGCTCCTTTGAAAACATAGTACTTGCACATTACAGTTGCTGTAGGGGGGCACTTTAAAAGAAAGTAGACTACTTGCACATTACCATTGCTGTTGAGGGCCCTTTTCAAAGCAAGATACTTACACATTGCAATTGCTGTTGGGGGCTCCTTTGAAAGTATAGTACTTGCACATTACAGTTGTTGGTGGCAACTTTGAAAGCAAGGTACTTACGCATTAAAGTTGCTGTTGTGGGCCAATTGAAAGCAAGGTACTTACACATCACAATTGCTGTTGGGAGCCTCTTTTGTAAGCAAATAATTTTAACTTACAGTTGCTGTGGGGGCCCCACTGAAAGCAAGGTACTTCCACATTGCAGTTGCTTTTGAGGGTCCCATTGAAAGCAGAATACTTACACACTAGTTTCATTTAGGGGCCCCTTCAATGAAGTTTAAAAGCAGAGTACTACACATTTCAGTGGCGGTTGGGGGCCCTTTGAAAGCAGATTACCTTCAAATTGCAGTTGCTGTTGGGGGCCCCTTTGAAAGCAGAGTACTTACTTATGATCTGCGTTGGGTTGAGTGGATAATAAGTTTTTCATCAAAAGTAACGAAAATTTATGTGCGTAACACCTCATGGGCGGGGCCCCCAGAAAGGTGGAGCCCGAGGCAAGTGCCTCGCTCGCCTTCCCTTAAACACACCACTGGTTATATGTACTACTACTATGGGGAATGAACAGATACGGGCTTGTGTGAGCCGTTGTGATAAATCCGCCTGAACTGCCAATTAAATGACGAAGCTCGAAACGAAGCACATATTGCAAGCACATGTTTGCGACTGTATTAGCACAAAAAAACGATACGGGAAACTAGTGATGCATCATAAAATCAGCTAAATCAAGCACGTTGAAATAGGACAGTTTTGAAAATTTGGCTCAAAAAATTAATTGAACGTCCATAATTATCTTCAGGGTTCGTGTAATTGGACCTAACCAAAAGAACACGTACTCGTTTTTTTAAAGCCCACTTAAAAAAATAAAACCCACCAAAAATCCCGCTCTTTTCTTTTCCTTTGAAAAATGTACCATGAAATAAAAAGTAACATAAGCAGCACACTTGTACAGTTAACTGTAAACTTGTTTTTAATGAAACAAACGAACAGCAACGAAATTTGAAGGACTTGACAAAAATAGAAGAAAAATTCGAATAGTTTGAGTAAATTCTGCTGGTTATCTTCTTCAGCTCTGTAAAATCAGTTTACTTTAATCAATTTTTCTGCCTTCTCTGCATACAAGCTGTTTCTGATGTTGGACCATACCAAACGATATGCAGGGCATGTGCATAAACTTGAAGTGAACTAGCAGGGCATGTGCATAAACTTGACGTAAACTACAGAATTTATGTGAGAGTGACTTTTTCTCTGTTTGCTGTGCGCATACTTGTCAAGTCTTATCACTTTGGAGTGAATTGACCAACAACACTCAGCGAAAACAAAGATGGGGTACATTTCTTTACCCTCAATTTTGAATGCTGTAATAGATATAACAAGTTATTATTGTGTAATTTTGAAGATGGTGATATTTCATGATGCAATGTAAACAATACAGAATGAAGCTTTTGTGTTTTTTTAATAACAAAAACCGTTTTTTTCAAAAAAAACAAGAAAACGAAATAAAAAAACAAAAAAACATAAGTGGTTTGGTTTTCTTTTGGAAAAAAACGGGTTTTTCTCAACGCTGGTGATCTTGCGATCTTTTGTGATTTTTATTAGTTCGCAAGATCTGGAACAAGTCACATCACTATCAGTTTGATTGGGTGTGCGCAGCACACCTACGTTACAGGACCCTGGTTTTTAAGATGCTGATTATTACTGGCATTTGAATGCGTAAAATAAGCGTGTTGATAACAAAACAAGTTCCGAAAAATTAAATCCATGCAGTATGCGTTACTAGCCTTACAATAGAAAAAATCATCTACAGCATTTAAATTCTTGTAATTTCACTCTTTGGAGGCCCCCCTGTCTTGGATGCCCGAGCCGTTGCCCCGTTTGCCCCCCTCTGCACGCCACTGATTGACTCAGAGTTAAGGAGAGAAGCAAAATTAAAACTAAAATCTGTTTTAACGAAATATTTAGATCTTGGTAATCTGGTAACAAAAGTTCTGAAACAACATTGGACACCACTTTGTAGTAAAAGAAAACATAGGGAAAATGTTGAATTTCATTTAACTCGACATTGACTGGAACTTGCAAACTGTGAAATTGATGTGACTCGAAATTTCATGTGACTTTAACTCGACTATGAAAATGTTGGATTACTCTTACTCGAAGGGTTTGTGACTTGACCCTTGACTGGAGAAGCACAACTGGAGAGTCAAACATTTTTGAAATTCGACGACACCGCAGTCGGAGTCGGATAAATTTTTTTAGACTTCGAAGCCCTTGTGGTGTGTTATGTATTCTATGGTGTTATTGATCCTCGGTCAGCTTTTTTCATGAAACATTGTGAATGAAGTTTCTGCGGGAAGTTTGTGTTGGAATTTGGATCAAAGCTGTAACTAAATTTTTACTTGCAGGTTAATGAAACACACGCAACAGAACGTTTTACAACTGCGCTGAAGGCAGAACCACAGGGTTACAGACACTTTCCTTTTATATCTAAAATAGTTGTACTAGCCTATTATTGTTCGCTAACTGACCCAGCAAGCAGATCTTTAGTGTTAAACAACACAAGGAAGGAGGGGTACAAACTGTAAAGGGAAGTTTCAAGTGCAGAGCTGTGCAGTAAATGTTTTTTGTAACCCCATAATTAAATATGGGTGTGTCCATCAGGTCCACAACATCAATAGAGGAAAATTGTGTGTCCACTGACGATTTGTTGTGACGTTTTTAAGTGAAGTTGGATATTCAACTGCTTTTTTGAAGACTGGTCGGCGGCATCAGTACCACCAGCGAAGGCATGTTCCACCAGCGTAGGGATTAATTTAGAAAGCAACTGTGTGTACCTCCTGGTTGGGGATTGATGTATAAAACAACTGTTTGTACCTCCAGCGTAGGGAGTTGATGTATAAAAGCAACCTGTTTTCGTACTACCAACGCAGGTTGTACCTCCAGCATATACCACCAGCTTAAGGTTGATTTAGAAAGCAACTGTTTGTACCTCCAGCATAGGGAGTTGATGTATAAAGCAACTGTTTGTATCTGCACCATAATAATAGGTGGCTTAGAATGCAACTGTTTGTATCTCCAGTGTAAGGAGTTCATTTAGTGCCCTATGTTGGAGGTACAAACAATGTACTAAGAGTTGCTTTCTAGATCAATCCTTACGTTGGAGGTACAAACAGTTGCTTTCTAAAGCCATCCCTGCTCTGGAGGTACAAACACTACAGTTGCTTTGTAAATTAACTCCGTATGCTGGAAGTATGAACAGTTGCATTCTTAAGCCACCCCGTCTCCTGTGCTGAAAATATAAACAGTTGCTTTAGTTTATAAATCAACTCCCTATGGTAGAGGTACAAACAAAATATGTTGCTTTCTAAATCAACCCCTACGCTGGTGGTATATCCCTACCCTGGAAGTACAACCCTAAGCTGGTAGTATCAACGCCGTTGACCCTTACTCGTTTTTTTGCTGAGACATTTCAGTTATTTGTCCCGCAACAGTATAAGCTTAATTCATGGTAACAGTCAGTAGCCTACCCTTTCAGACATTATGACAATGACTGAATTAATAAAATTTTTTGATCATTTTTAATAAATTAGAGTTAAATGGCTGAAAAAACCTAGATATCTAAAAACAAGCAAGTTTAATGAAACTTCCAGTGATTCTTTTCAGTTTTCTAAAGGTTTGTAATAACATTCTTTTGTTTTGCGTTTTTCAATGAGATAACTAGCATTTTTCGTTGTTAAAACACACAATGCAAATTAAAGATATCAGGGGCAAAATAATCAATCAGTTTCAATGAGCTAAAATGGGCTTGAAACCCAATTGGTGGGTTTTGTTTTTCAAAATTGTGATGCCATTTGAATGTGATGTCAGTTTAGCCTATATTTAAACTGTAATTGTTCACAGAGCAAAATTCTAAAAAAGTCAGCCATGTTAAGTTTTTACAATTGTTTGGAAAGCCAGAACATCTTTTAGTGTGTGGGGTCTAACTAACTCTGTCATTTTCATCATTGTTTACAAAGCTCATCACTTGTTTATACCTTAGGTGCCAGATGGCTTTACCTGTAAGGCGTTTCTGGTTCAAAAGTAATGGCCAAAACACTATAAAATTAATATTTTTACCACACGTTGACCTTAACTCCTAAACCAGGAATGCTAGAAAGCTAATCAAAAGCTCAAAAGACTCGTATTTGAGCCAATTAAAAAAAAACTTGAGAAAAATACTTCCATCTAGTGCAGGGGTTCCCAACCTGGGGTACATGTATTCGCAGGGGTATATTTGCCTATCTGAAGTGGTACATTTGAGGTTAGAAATAGAATATAAAAATATATTCACATGCCATTTATTTTCAAATATATATACATATATTAGTTGATATTATTTTCAAAAGTCATTGCATGCTTATTGTTAAATATATGTATGAATAATCATGATAATACATTTTGTCATAAAAGTTTTAGCGTTACATGTTCATTTGTCGAAATTCTGAAGGGGTACATGCGTATCTGTTGAAATGCTGTAGGGGTACATGGTAGAAGAAAGGTTGGGAACCCCTTATTTAGCAGTTGGGCCCAGTGCCAGGTAACCTGAAACAAAATGGCCAAAAATCTACCCCACTTATGACATTGCCCACAAAAAAACTGAAACCCAAAACCAAAATTTTTTTTCTATTGCAAATTAGAAGACTCCCCAAGTCTTTTAAGGGTTTTGATAGCTCTCTGGTATAACCTACTGACAAGTTATGGAGTTGCAGAGTGGCATGAAATTAGCAGCTCAATGCATGATTTCAAAGTATGATACACTTGTACACTGGTTCCCAACATGTTAAAATATGAGTGAAATTGAACTAAAACAAAAAGTCCTTATTATATTTTTTCTATGACTAAACCAATGTAACAAATTAAATGGAACCAAACTTGCAATCAGTTCATGTCATTAACTAGCCTATAATTTTGCAAGATACTCATAATGCTTTTGTCGTCACCGCTCACCACTGTACCATAAAGGTTAAAACCGGTACAATGTAAAGAACGGATGTCCGTCAGCGCAGATATTGTTGACAGATGTGTGGTGACGTAACCGGAGTGAAAAGATAACTTGTTTCATGATAAATAAAAGTAAAGATACAATAGAAAAAATGTTTTTTCGTTTTAATTAAATACAACCTTCTCCCACACATGTAATGCTAAAAAGTTGTGATGCTTTGATATTTTTATTTTCACAACTGTTCAAACCTAAATTTAGGTACCACTGGAGCATGTTATCAAGAATGGAATAATCTTGGTGTGAGAGCAATGGTGGCTAAAATTAAGCCTAAGCTAACAACAAATATTTTATTACTACCATTGTGGTGTCATTTCTCACTTAAAAATATCAGCTTTTGTGACTCTGGTTACGTCATTTCATATATGCCACCAAGATCTGCAACTGACGAATGTCTGTCTTTTACTAGGCACCCTAAAACCTTCATAGATGAACTGTTATCCAGGGTTTATGTTGCATATATCCAGCCAAATAAAGCAAGGCAATAACATACTGTTGCAGTATCTATAAAATGCACTGCAGAGCCAAAAGTGATGACCCTACACACCAAAAAACTGTGTGGAAAAAAAGATAAATCCCTTGCAACAACTCTATACCAAATGTAAACTATTTGGCACATCATTTGTAATGTGTAATATTTTTTGACAACAAACAAACTTTATCCTTGCAGCAAGCTTCTAAGGAATCTGCCTGCTTTCTGCTTTCATTCTTCTGCGACGGTTTAAACTTGCAAGCGTATCTATTTATCATAGTTAAAGGCCAAAAAGATGGCGGCAAGTAAATCAGACAAACAAGGAATAACTAGAAATTGACTTCATTGCACGCTTCCGATGTATTGTTTGTTTGTACAAAAAAATTTTTTTCAGTTAAGCTAATTCTATTTGACCGAAATTAACCACTTGGACAACTTTCTGGTTTACGTTGAAAGGCTCGGCCTTTCTTGATTTTTCATGAACTGTTACGCTCTGTTTAATCGCCTGGTTTCCATCTGGCACTCATCATCGCGCACATGTGTTATCTCCAGAGGAAAAGTGTCTTGCATAGACCGCTTCCAATGCCGATTTTCTTAGCAGTGACTGGTTTATGAGGCTCTGGGAAGGTCAGCCTTTTAGCTTTGAAAATTTGTAGTAATGTCGTTATAACTAGCCACAGTTCGTGTTTCTTTCTTTACTTGTTTTCAAGTGCCAACATTTTGCCTGTAAGATTTGTCTTACATTTACAGGACTGATGATGCGTTGCAAAAACCGAAACTAGTTTCCCCGTCAATAAACTGAAATATTTTTTGCTGAGTAATTTGACAGAGAAAGGTTTAGCATGGCCTAGTTTTTGGCATCTGTTCTAAAACAAAAAATTTGGGTGAGAAGTGCTCTGAATTTCTCTACATGGTGCATTAATAACTTTGCACAATGCATATAGATTTAGACCCAAAAATGGACCACCAAGGTACAGTATCCACCAACTATGCAAGTGTCATGGCCCACAACTCTTAAATATATTTAGGTTGCTAAATCTATATGGTTGCTAAAAAATCACCTACTCAGCAAGATGTACGTTTAGCCTACATACATATATACAAGATCTGTGAACATCATTACGATTGGCTAACAACTCAGGAATAGCTACTCTATCATAAAAAAATTCTTCATTGTCATATCTTGGTATTATTATATAATCAGTACAATACTAGTTCAATAGGAAAACCATAATATTACTTAATTGTCAACAGAACCAAAACAACTAAAACCATAGACATGGGATATGAAGCATATTCCAAAATAAAAGTAAATCCTAACAATAAACACAAAAAATCAAATGCAATATGAATGCAGAAAACACCATGTAAATCACTTAACAAACAGCAAAGGAGACTGTGGAAAGCAAGTCAATATATGAAAACTTGAGAAATAAAAGGATGAAGAAGTGAGTTATGTATATAGTTGCAAGGAATGAGCTGCAATGCAAGTTATGAAGTGGGAAAAAATGTGGCAGCCAAATTTCCATGAGGTGATTTGGGTAGTGGAAGTACATAACACATGGCAAAACCAATTTTGAACAGTGCTTTTGAATCTGAGTGTTTTAATGCATTGCACTCTGCGCCAGATCCCTGTTGTTGTTGCTCACTTCCTTTTCACCTATGTGCATACTTCACCTGCTCATCTGTACATACCTCAACTCTTCACCTATTGCTTGCTCACCATCATCTGTGTTACGTTGATGTCTATTGTGTATTTGACACAGCATTTATTTTTTGTTACTTTTGTTTTTACATCTTTTTATGCCTTTTGGGCTTGCCATTCGTATTAGTTGAATTGGTCACATGAATATTTTGTCTGATATATGTGCTGTATTTGCTCCAGCTTTTTTTGTTAATTTTTAGTAATCTGTTACTTGTGACTTTGGTTAATCTTTCTTCGTTTTGTGCTCTTGTGATATTTTGAACAGTGCCGGCCATTAAGAAATACCACAGTTACTCACAGATAATGATTGAAGTACAATATCTACCCATACAGGCAGCACAATAAACCTGAAAGATAGAAAGACAGAGGTTGTAAGCATATAAACAAGTCAGAACTTTCAGATATAGTATTGCAACAAGACGAGCAAGAAATAATCCAATAAGGTGGACACCTGGAGGGTACATGAAAAACAAAGATTAGTTATTAACGAGTGGTAGATAGTTGGCAATGTCATAAGTGTGTGATCATTGCTGTTAGGTGATTTAAGCAACTAAGTCTGAAATTAATTATTATTATTACTTGCAAGAACTGATATCTGAATAACAAGCCATCCAACCAAGACTCAACAAATCAGTCAAAAAAAATATTATTAAAACAGAAAGGCTTCTCCAAACTATTGTTCAAAGGAAAAAAAGTTCTTTAATTTGTGGATACCGCCAACAACATAATGGTTGCACACATGACATTAAAAGAACATTGAAAACAGGCTGGAACAAAAGCATACCAAGGCACAGGAATTAACCAGCTAAGTGGTACAATTGGTAGAGCAAGCACCACCAAAGCAGGTAGGCTGGGTACAATCCCTGGTCGAGTCACACTGAAAACTTGAAAAACAGGATTTGCAGCCTGTCCAGTCCCATGCTTGGTGATGATGGGTGAGTGCAAGTAAACAGTTTAGATGTGGAGCTGCCACTGATTTGCCATCAATGCAGGATTCACTGCAAAAGAATCTGCTTTAACCTTGCTTTTGAAATAAAAATTTAAGATTTATCTAGTTAAAAACATCACACAAGATGAAATCCAATGTGAAAAGCCTATTCGGATCAGGAGGGCCTACACAGACATGACACATGGAAAGCAAAGATATATTGTACTCAATCTTATGAATCTTACTCATAAGTTAGCTGATGAAATAGCCATCCTAGCTGAATGTCTTGCAATAGACACTATTTCCAACACATGCTCTTCTTGTATGGAGGCTTGTCTCACTCACAAACAGGACAGTGGTATCATATCTGTAGGTGTCAAACAATGCCTGCAATGAATTTGGTGAAGCAATCATAAGACTCCTTGAAAAGGACATCATTCTTCCAGAAGGAGCACTACCAACATGCACTAGTCTCAAATCAAGCATAAACGCTACACAGAAGTTTCTAAGAAAAAATGGTGAATGTCTGTTGCTGGCACAACAAATCATTTCACATTTTGATGTGCATTGGCATTTCAAGTTTTGCCAAATTTCATGCGTTGTTTTGGATAGCATGTTATATGGTGATATCATTCCTCAGCATCTGTGTTAGTCTGTGTGTTGTTTTGAGACAGTGTTGTAAATAGGCTTGTGTGTTATGCTGAGTAAATGGGCTGTATTACCTCTCTGCATATTGGCAGCTCAGTGTTAGGAAGTCAGACAGGTCTGTTTGCCTCACTGGTTTTAAAGGGAATTACTGGAATGCAGATTTAAGTTGAGTGCACATGCAGAGTGTCAAAATACTTAACCAAGCCTTCCTAGCCCCAAAATCTTAGTCAATGCCTTTTGGTACTGTAGACTCCTATATCTATATAGATAAATGTAAGAGCAGCTGATGATCCTCAAGCAGCATACTCAGCCTTTGCCAAAACACTATGCTCTGGATAACCTTTCATTCCAAAGTACACTTCCAAACATGAATGAGCCATTTGAAACATTGAAACAAGAACAAACTAATTCTTGCTCTTATAGGATGTCCAGCAAGCAATGATGAAAGACAACTGTTAGCTCTTTAAGCATGGCAGGTCAGGTCTACCAAATCCTCAAGAAACCGCAAGCAGTGAACATGAGAACTGTACCCTCATCACTGCAAATGTTACAGAGAAAATTAGCAACAAAAACTTGACTACAACACCACTGACTATCAACATTCCAAAACCATCAAAATAAGACAACTCAAGGAAACAACATTCCACCAAATTCTTTGACAAATTGCTTGAAAAACTAAACACAGGCACAGCAGCACACAAAAGCATTGGAGGAAGAAGTTTTCTCTTGGCTGTCAGCATTGCCAATTAAAGCAATTAACTTATTTTATAGCCATAGGGCGCACCAGAGTATGAGCCGCACTTTTTATTTTTGAATGCTAGCTGTTCTTTTTTCATGTATATAAGGTGCAAAATGGCAGATTACATAAGAGGGAGTTTAATCTGTTACACATGCCTAATCCGCTACACATGAATAGAATAAACTAAAAGTTGTGTGCATGTTTGATTTGGTATGCGCCAACGTAGTCAGAAGCCTCCTGGAGTAATACATATAGCTCTGTGTGCAGTAGCCTCGCCAAGTAATATGATCTGTGCTTCAGAGTTGGGTATGTATTAGCCACTCACAGAACCACATAAGCTGCTCATTGCAATTGTTGTTGGTTATTACATAACATGCGAGTCTGTTACCAAAAAATTGTAACTAGCAAATGAATAAATAGCACCATTTACCACATAAAATTTGTTATAGGTAAGAAAGCACAACCAGATTAATATGTTAGACGCAACTTGTTATAAGGCCTTTCAATTTTGGGGAAAATGTAAGGATTTTAAATGTGCCTTGTGGTCTGAAAAATACAGTAAGTAAGCCCAAAATCAACAAGAATTTAAGTATGCCATCTGCATGCGATATGATTGGAACATAAAAAGCAGATTTGCTTGTTGTATATGAGCAGCAAAACCCTGTGGATCACAGCCTCGTACGCAAAATGGGTGGATACACATCAATGAAGCACAACTGAATAAGACTCCTAGGCCCAACTTATGAGAAAGATCTGCCAAGATGTTAAAGTAAAACCTCACTCTTCAAATCTTAGATCACAAGTTTTGAAAGAAAAGTAAATATTGCAGACAGTGAAAAGCTGGATATTTTTGCTCTAAGGCTTTGGACAGCTGTGACAAAACATACTTCAAAATTAGGATCACCCATCCTATTCAATAGTCTTATTCTAGCCTGTTCCTTTTATGAACAGGTCTGCCAACGGCATGAAAAAAATAGTAAAGATTGATATAGTCATTGACATTGAAAAATCATCAATAAATCCTCTTGCACTGATAAAAATAAGTGGGAGGATACCAGACTACACCAAGGCTAATAAAAGACTGGCTAAAAAGATAGCACAAATGCAAGTAGCCATATGCTTCTGTCATCAAATTACGTTAGAACAAGGCTCAGATTCATGCTGTTAAGGAGCTATGCAAGGCTTTCAAGTTACCAGTTACTGGGCGGTTGGTCACAGTCATAAAAATTTAGTCACAATAGAGACAAAAATATCTCACTCCCATGATCTCTTTACACTTAAAGTCGACATATATATATCTGCATCTTATAAGAGAAAAAGATTACAGCTGGTGCATAGATCAAGGATTTGAACTAAAGTCTATAAACATTCACCTACCTGACATGATGATTTGCCAACCATATAGATCCATCTTTTTACAGTAACAAAAGTGTTGACAGCCTTGTTCTAATATAATTCAAATTGCAAAAGAGGCATTTGCACTGTTTATCTTTCGAGCCATTCTTTTGTAAACCTTGGCGCATTCTGGTGCCACTACCTGTTTTGAATGCAGGAAGATTCAATAGTTATGATGATTTTTCAATGTCAGTGGCTTATAGGTAGCATCGATCTCTCTTGTCTTTTTCAAAATGTGGACAGATCTGTTCATGAAACCAGTTGGAGTAGAATTGTGAAGTAGGATACATTACACTTATATTCAGAGTATGTCTACTCATAGCTGTTCCCAACCCGCAGGCTGAATTGTAATATAAGTGAATTCTAAAAATTTTTCAACTGGGCTAGTCTCTAGCAGAATAAGCAAAATAATTTTGTAATGAATAGGTAGAGTGCCTTTTTTCTTCTGCTAGCATTACCATAGCCTTTAGGCAAGTTGCAACATCTCAGCCCTCAACATCTTCAAGGAAAGAGATGTTTCATAAAGAATGTTGGAAAATCATTTGAAAGACCATCAGCTTACTTTGAAAAAAGGGCTTCTCAAACTTTTTTGTTTAGCAATCCTATTTTGAAAAAGTTTTTTTATGCAATCCCTTATTGGATAGCCTTGAGCCCTAGATGTTAATAATACGTGTAAAAGTCCTATTACTAATCTCAAGAGGCAATTTTATCTACAGCAAAATCATACAAATGCACGGAATCCATGAAAGTAACATGCAATAATAAAACCAGGGTGGGCACAAAAGGAGCTTCACGCCCAAACAAATTTTTTTGACCCTCATGGAAAAATGTTTTTAACATAGTTTAAAACTATTGGGCGTAATTTAAATAATTTGGGCCCCTCAGAAAACTCTTCACTCCCCTTGATGTCCCAAGCTGGTTACAGGCCTGAATAAAACTACCATGTAATGGAAATAGTAAAGTCAGCTTATAGAACCAAGCATAACTGATGGGATGGATGCACTTGATGATTTTTACGCAGATCATCCTTGACCAGATTTATACAAGACAATGCAAGACGAAGAACATTCTCAACATTTTCCAAAAAGTATCGGTTATTGGATTTGATGATTATCAATTTTCAGAATGACATTTCACACAAATGTGTTGGGCAAAAGACTAAGAGTTTATGAATGGCTAGATCAGAAATGACTGAGCATTCATTTCTTGTTCTTATCCAAAGATGGCATAAACTCTGTTTTGAAAATTCCAGTTGCAAACTTTTGTTGTCTTATAAATCCTCAAACTCGTCCTGGGTATGGCAGGTGTGTGGCCTCCTGAAATTTCAAATGTGTATAGTTTGTGGACCCAACTTTTCCTGAATCAAAGTCTAAAGTACTTTTGAAACTGTGTATGAAGCTTTCAACTTCAGTCTAGAACTACTCACTATGCTCTCAAAGCAGTTAGCCTAACACCTAGAATACTAGACCTAGAGTTCTAGACACAAGCATGCCTTCGTTTCAAAATTAATGGAATAAGGTCAATGTTGGTCAGTATGTTAAAACAATCATGACATAACAATGCATAACTTGTTGTGCTTGGTTGATCATTTATCATTTGATAGGGCAGACATCCTAGTAAACAACTGACAGCATGACGCACACTATTGCCCCTAAAATGCAGTAGAAATAGACTCATGGTAAGCCTACTTATAATTTTCTTGTGAAGTTTACAAACACTTTTATAATTGGTTTGTCAAGCCAATTTGTTTCGCAACCCCAAAATTACACACCCATAGTTCGAGAAGCCCTGCTTTACAAGGTGAAGCTGAAAAACAATAGCAGCAACAAATGATGGACATTTTGCCAAGAACTGAAAAATTTTTAATTTGTAATTATGTTCTTTGAATTGCTGTTATGTATATTTCATTTATAATTTGTATTTTAACTATGCTTTTTTGTTAAAAAAAATAGACACGGGAAATTTTTTAAAAATAGGATTTGTCTGATAGATGAAATCAGCAAGAGAATGGAAAAAAATCATTAAGGCTAACTTCCTACCGAACAACCTCAAAATAAAGGTAGCTTTCAGATATATTTTTGTGCTTTTTGCTCTGTACTGTGTGTCGTTAATTTTTTGTTCAAGCAATCTAAGCCTCTACAATCTAGGCAACTTCTAATGATGATGTAAGCAGTCTGGGGACCAGGTTTGTTGTAAAAAGACCTGACCCAGGTTTTTTTTTAAAAGTCCACTTGAAAACCCACCAAAAAACCCACTCTTTACTTTTCCTTTGAAAAATTTACTAAGAAGTAAAAAATAAAATAAGAGGGACGCTTACACAGTTATCTGTAGTTGTTTTTTTCAATCAAACAAAACAAACAGTAACAAAATTTAAAGCACTTGAAAAAAAGAGGAGAATAAATTGAACAGTTTGAGCAAATTCTAATGGTTATCTTCTTCAGCTCGCACCATTGGTATATTTCCACCATTTTTTGCCTTCTGTGCAAATAAACTTTTTCTGATTTTGGAACATGCCAAATCATATATTGAAAAAATACTCTGTAGATGCTGAGCTAGCAGGGCATGCACGTAAACTTGACGTGAAACTGCTTTTGTGTGGGAGTGGTTTTTATCTGTTTGCTGTGCGCATGCTTGCCAAGCCTTACCATTTAGGAGTGAACTGACCAACAACACATTGCAAAATCAAAGCTGGGGTACATTGCTTTACCCTCAATTTTGAATGCCATAATAGGTATAACAAGTTATTATTGTGTAATTCTGAAAATAGTGATATTTCATGAGGGAATAAAAACAATTTGGTATGTTTTTTTTTGTTTTCTTTGAAAAAAGAACAAAATCTTGTTTCTTTTCAAAAAAATAAAAAAAATGTTTTTTTTAAAAAAACAGGTGGGTTGGGTTTTTTAAAGATACCTGGGTTTTTCTCAACCCTGCTAGGGACAAATAGTAATCAGGTAATTATTATCTTGTTGAAACTGGTTGCATGTAGTTCATGAATAATTGTCATTCTCATTTACCTAAGTATTTTAGCTAACTCCATGAAATTTTAGGTTTTAGGTATTTTGATACCTATTTTCTACTATTTTTTATAAAAGCGATTAAGTTTAGACTTACGAAGAGTGATGTTTCATTTGTTTATCTGAAATTATGCAAGTTAGGTTTGTTTCAATGTGCTAGTTGAAACTTTCCCAATAATATTGTATCATTTTTAGTTATTCAAAAAATATTTTTTTAAAGTTGAAATTCTAAAAACATTTTTTCTAAAATTATTGGCAGTAAAAGTTTTCTTTTCAAAAGCTGTTAGCATACTGTACTAATTTCTTTCATTTCATCAAATGTAAAAGATTTTGAAATTTTTTTTGTTTAAAATATATTAGTAACATTTGAATGTCTATGTGTAAAACTTGCTTGCACACAATATTTAATTACTGGTACTAACAAATGTTTATGAGGTAACATTCTTGTTATATGTTGGTGACACAAGTGTACTTTGCAAACGTTCAGTTGAAAAAATTACAAAATGTATTGATCATTGACTCCTGTCAAATTGACAATATTGCAGGCCTAATTGTATTGCAGCTCAATAAGGCAGCACTGCACGGCTCATGTAGCCAGCAGGGCGCATGTTGGTAATCTGTGGTTGAGGTCAACAACAAGTACTTTTTTAATTCATGTTGAAACTTTTTGCTGACAGGCTGTTTGTAGAATACTCAAATGTGGCAGCTAATATCTCAAAGTACTTATTTACTAAATGTAACTCTTACAGTTTGTGTTATCACAATTAGGTACAGTTCAGGAACATAATATTTCTATGAATAGGAATGATAACAAGCAAGTGATATCAGTTGGGCTATGTAATTAATAGATGGTCTTGCATCTACCAGTATAATTGTGTTGTTCATTATCAGATTTGCAAGTTGTTTGAAACATTTTTATCTGGTGTTCAATGCAGTTAAAGTAGAAGGCAAAAGGCTGTCAACAGATTCAAACAAATTAGGAAACAGTGTCTTCTGTTTGCAACAGTGAAAGCTGACAAGAATCTTGACGACTTCTATTTTTTTGTAATACTATTGTTTTAAGCACAAATGTTTTGATGCTTACATTTACTGTATTCTTAGATAAAATGTCTGATCGTCTGCAATCTTTGAAAGTGAAGGATGAAGTGTACGTATCTGAAGAAGTTGATTATTTTTCTGACAATGGTAAGTCTGCATATATATAACTTGGTGGTGTTCATATAGTTTAGCATACATGGAACCATGAATGTTTTGTTTAGACCTAAGTATTTCTCAGGCTATGTGCTCTGATTTTGTAATTTTTCAACTTGTGTAAAAGTTGGCATTTGTTCAGAAGTAAGTACACTGGCCAATGGCAAGCAGCACAAAGACATAAGATTATGTATTTGTTTGTTGTAATTAATTGTGGATTGATTTCAGATTTTAGCAACTACAGTTTTGTTCCATGCCCAACCCCGTTGGAGCTACATGAAAAGTACCAAGCATTTTTAAAAGCTAATGGGTTAGTATCACAAAGGGTTATTCTTGTTAACTATTGGTTTAGTATACAATATACCCTTGTTTTGCAGATCAAGAAACAGCAGTGCTGATTGGCTTGACCAAAATATATGCTATGCAGGTACCTATTGAATGAAAATTAAAGATGTGCTAAAGCTGCTCTGCGACATAACTAGCCAGAGTTGTTAATAAATTTAAAGGTATTAGTATTAGTTCAGCAGGAAGTTCCCAAGCATCAGCTGTGTTTCCTTGGTAGCATAGAATGGCAATGTTTGAATTCGATTGTAACATGCATGCCAAATAATACCAGTGGCATGGGTTTGTTTGGTTTGATTTTTTAAGTACTGTACATTGTGGGTTTTGCTACTGGTGCCGAAGCTCAGTTTTGTTTGCCTTGCACATTGTAGTATACCTTAGCCAGTGGTTCTCAACTTGTTGTACACGAGCAGCTTCTGGGTTGTATGCCAAAGTTTTGTGTCTGCTGCTGTTGCAAATTGCAAGTCTTTTTGCAACATTGAATCAGCCTAGAATTAAATTTTATCATCAGTTACTTGAGTTAAACAGCTATTGCTAGTTTTGCTCAGGGGTCTACGAACTATGGCCCGTTGGCCAGATCTGGCCCGTGAAGACATTTTGTCAATAATGAAAAAATGCAGTAACATTTACAAAAAGTTGTTGAATTGTTAGAATGTAACATAGCCCAAAACCAATATGTAATGTGTTCGGCCCTCGAACTGTTGTGTAATAGCTTAAGTGGCTCTCTTACAAGAAAGTTTGGAGACCCCTGGTTTAGCCAAATAATTGCAGCCTTTGCATTTGACTGTTCTTGTTAATTAATTTGTGTTTAAGTAATTATAGGTAGATTTCAACAAATTTATTTGTTCCTGAACAAGTAGTGCGTAGCAAGAGTAAAAATACCAATTGGTGGGTGGTCAGAAAAAGGTTGAGAACCACTGCCTCAAGTGCTTGACGCCCGTTTTTTTCTCTGTTTGGGATGGGTGTGTATGATGTAACCTGTATTGGCACCGTAGAAGATGGTTTAAGATACGAAATGTAGCTTTCATTAAATTTCTCAAAAATGTTGCTTCTGGCATTCCCACCGAACGCTCAACTCGTTGGACTGGTAACAGGCAAAATGTGCTGAAAGCAATGCAAAATTGATCTGGGCAAAGCGCATGTGAACGACTGCAATGAGACCGTCTGAATTTGGATAAATCCTTTCGCGTGTGGCTTGCTTTGAGCTATCCCTTCGAAAAATAACCGGTTATGCTCCCAACATTGTGCGTGCATTCTTTGTGCTTTGTGTGTTACCAGCGCTGTGCGTATATTCATATGTTACCAACATTGTGCGTATATTCTTCTGTTACATGTTAACACAAATTTTCCATCAGTGTGACGAAACCGATTGATTGTTTGTAGACGATGTTCACGTTGTCAACACCTCCGACAACGCGTGCTCGAGCAACGACAGCGATCATTCGTTGCAGGACTAGTAAGTGCCGTTGGCGTTGAAACCCTGGTTGTCAGAGCGCTGTGTATTCAAAAGTATGCGGTCGTTTTTAATACTGTAGCAGGATGTTCCGTCCAGATCAGCAGGCTGCAACTACCCAGTCCAGAACTGACACTATAAATTTTCACAGCCAGTTACCACGGCCTGCATTTGCGCCATAAGTTTTCTTACAAGTGGGCCACAGACGCAGTTTAACAAAGATTTCTACAAATAACAGCAACTGTGATTTAACGGCAAGAGGCTCGGTAGACAAAAGATGCTACCGCCGGTAACGGCATGGTCCATTTTTTAAATACCCTTACGCTTTAAAAGTCACACCACTTACGATACAACCACGTCAGTTTTGTTGAAAAAACATCTTGGGCATCTCAACAGAGTAGTTCAGAAACACTGATTTAAACACACCACTGAGTACATTTTATTATTTTTTTCCTGATGATGGCTTTGCGACTAAGTCGAAATGTCGAATAAAATATATCTTTTCGATATTTGTGGCTATACTGTTCACAACAAGGGTTTTCCTGTTAGCTTCTGTACGTCTGTTAACACAGACTGGACTTCAGTGATTGAGTCAGAAAATGATTTCAATCGCTCATGCAGTAGAAGTAGAATGTAATGCGGCGTTATGTGTTGCATTATACCGGGTTGCATTATACCAGGGTTTCTTAACCTGGGGTGCCAGCTAGCACCCCCAAGGGGTGTTGAAATCAATTTCAGGGGGTGCTGGGAAGGTCACATATGTGGCGGTAAAAGGTCAAAATTATACGTTTATCTTTACTTCATCCTTATAGCAACCAGGTGTTAGTCAAAGGTAGGGGGTGCTGGACTGCTTAGGCGTGACCAAAAGGGGTGCTGAGGTAGAAAAAGGTTAAGAAACGCTGCATTATACCATAAAAGTGCAATTTCGTGAAAATTTGACTTATTCGAAGTTACTGACGAACATGAAGCTCAAGTTTTTTCAACTCGCAGATGTGGCAAGAAACGACATCTCTACTCAGGTCTAACTGAAAATGTACACCGTTACTCTCATTGCCCTAACTGGGCTAATGCTGTTTCCACCTTAACTGAGGCTTACGGAAACGTTTTAGGTGCACAGGCGCATTTTTAAACAACTCAGAAACTGTTCCCAAACCCATCTCACCCTAAAAAGGTAATTTGTTGCATGTCCAAAAAATTTTATTATTTGAAAACCAAACACATATCCCTCCCAAAAAAAGCGGCGAGTACGAATGCAAAAGACATGAAAAATACACCAAAAATTCCGAAATTTCTCTAGTAGGTCTTCTTGCACGCAGTGATCTGGCATTTTTGCACGCAGTGATCTGGCGTGCACGCAGTGATCTAGCATTTTTCAAAGTGTCAAAGTGGTCAGTGAAAACAACTCTAAAATTTCATATCTAATGAAACATAACAAGCTTTGCTGTGCAAACGCAGGTCGGACCAACCGATTACCGAGATTAATCACACATGTTGAGTTTGCTTTTGTCCACGACAACGGTTTCAATCATGTGTCGAAACAAACATGCCTGGTTCCTCGTCAACATGCCATACATTCTTTGCCCAAGGCGGGCATAATTGGTTTGCACAGCTTCTCATTGGAAAATTTCAGTTCTACTGTACTTCAGCCACACTGGGCAATCACCCCCTCTAATTTGATATATACCAAGGTTATGCAGATTTTCGAAAAAGCTGCTCGACAGAGCACATCGAAAATTCAGCTACCAGAAGAACCAGCTATAAACGGTCATTTCAAGTATAGCTACATTACGTTTTTGTTACGGTTGCCCAAACTGGGAAAAATAGACCTGAGCAGGGCCAGTCCCTTATTGACAAACTTGCACGCATGGTGCGTTTGAGGATAAAAGCGATGACATTTGTGAAGTGTTTAATTGGGTCACGGAAGAGCCATTCTGTCTGATTGTTCGTAGTTCAGCTCGACTTAACACATTTCCATTAACTGTTTTTACAAGTTGAAAATTGATTTTGATGAAAGAATGCCGTGATAGCGCCATGATCATCTTGATATCAAGTAACTTGTTTTTATAAAACCGTACATCACGCAACTGAGGTAAAACTGAAAGTGCAAAGAGTTCACTTAAAACCTGCAAATGTTTTCGAATTTGCTTTGAGGGCTTGGATGTTCATTTCTGAAAATTAACAAACGGAAATCCTTAATGGCACGTAGGCATTAAACACCTGTCGTTATACTGCTAACAATTAACGTGAAAACTGAAAAACTTGTTCTTTTCAACAGGCGCACCAGAACAGCAGTAGGGCAGGGGCAGGACTAGAATTGAGGGCAGTGGAAACTTATAAAAATAAAAAATTCGTTACCAATATGCTTCTTTCTGTTCAGCAACAATGTTGACCACAAACAAAATAACAGAAATTACAGAAAATCATTCTGAATTTTCTGGGTGCGCGAATGGCTGCAATAAAGTTCTTTAAAGTCGATCTTACTACACCATGAAATGACCTATGACACTGTTATGAAAACGAGACTGCATCCCCGTTACCCTCTTTTAAAAGGGCAACGCCCACGTCCTCCGGCGTCCGTACTTTTCAATGTGCGCGTCTACTGAAACATCGATTCATAACTGCATTGCAGTGAATTTAGAAAGACTATACAGAGAACCGATATGATATAAGCCTGTGCGATAGGGCTTCTTGTTGCAAGTTGATCCCAATCATAAACCGTTGTGAGCATAAGGTCGGTGGGCAGCAAACCACGTTTCTGCGTCAACCTGTGAATGAACCTGTATAAAAACCGCCGTCAATCTGCTGTTTCAAGTTGTTTATTTTTGTTTGGTACAAAACAACCAAACGATTTCATATTTAACAGCGAAGTCAGCGAGCTTCAGAAGAAGAACCTGTCGTTGCGCCAACGAAACCGTCTGCTCAACTCCAAAAACGAAGAGCTTCTGCGACAAGTCGAATCACTGGAAGAAGAGAACGAAAAGCAAAGAAACAAAGAAATGGAGATGGAAAAAGAACTGAAAAAGTATTTAAAGATTTTCTCAGTGGTAGATTATGTGTGAAATTGAATTGACGTTTTGTTGCAATCTATCGTTGTCACCCACCCAGCTGTTCCCAAGCCGGGGTCAACGAAAATGAAAAAGGGGCTCTGCTAGTTATATTGCATTCCCTATCGTCTTCCTAGGCAGGGTTGCAACTGGCTGATATTCTCAGGGAGGGGTAGGCAAAATGAGTGAACTTGTTGTTGTACCACAACCAAGCCTGTTAAAAAAAATTGACGGGGAGGCAATTGCCCGGTTTCTCCGCCTGGTTGCGGGCCTCGGGCCTGGTCATAGGTATGCCTCGAAAACGAACGTGCGTAGTCCCTGAGGCGTGACCGAAAGCAAACGCTAGTTCTATGCTTATTAACGGAATACACGGCACTGACGGAGAGCAGCGACGTCATCTCTGTCAACGTCACAGTTACAGTGACACGATTCGCGAAAGTGCGCAAGTTCGCGTCGAGCTCGATCAAGCCCTCGCCGAACTGCACAAGGCGCGCGGCGAGCAGCAAAGCCTCGAACAGGAAGTTCAACGACTGAAGTCGGACGAGGACGAGTCGTTGCAGGCAATGAACCGAATGAGAGATCAGGCAAGCTGTTGTTGTTTCATATGACGTTGCCAGCAACTAGTGTCCTTGCAACAATGCGGGCTGTGTTGCGTCATAGGCAGTCGCTAAAACTACCACTTTTTGTTGCATTTTCGAACGGCACAGTTTCGATGATGATAAAGCTGTTGTGGCCCTCCTCAACAGCCGTCTGTAGTGCTCGAGATAAGTATCCGTTTCGAGCGGACAAAGCTGAGATTATGTCAACCCTAGAGATTTTCGTAGCGTTTTAAATTGATAGGTATGCCGTGTTTATCAAACACTTTGCTGTCGCAAGCTGTGACCTCATTTTCAGCTTTCACGGGTGCTTTTTTATACCGTCATTTCACTGCTTTGTGTGATGGTGTGCGTATCCGTTCTCAGAACTCTTCAAATATGTAACTGGTGCAAGTATTGTCTTGACCAGTGTTTCTCAACCAAGCACCTTTTGTGCGGCTCTCAGCAGTCTTACAATAAAACCTCTAATAGTTTGTGTAATAAATTTCGTTCTGTAATAAAACAAAACGTGACAACTGACTTGTGTTAAAATATCTTTAGTGCGGCTCTCTAACAATGTCGTAAATCTGGATTTGGCTCCCTTCAGCGAAAAGGTTTAGAACAACTAGTCTTGGCAGTAGTGCTGTAATACAGTAGAAGCCTCAAACAGTTGAATGTTAAGAATGTACAATCTCATCGAAGCACCGCAAGCAAGTTTGTTTATCTGTCTGCAATGGGACTGCAAGCGGAGTTTTTCTGTTGAATTTGTCAAAATCTTGAATGTTGTACGGAATTGTGTGACTTGTGCTTGAGTCATTCAAAAATTCACTGAATTTTCTTTAACATTGTTCGCGCAGATCGATACACTGTCCACTGAATTGTCAAACGCGAATTCCGACAATAAGAGGATGACGTCGGAAAATTCAGAGCTGAAGGTGACGTAGTTGCTTGCTCAAAGTTAAAGCCAATGCACCTATTTTTTGTTACGAACGCGGTCTTTTCGCTTCGATTTTCAATATTTTTTTGCACTTACACCTGTGATGTTCATGGAAAGATAGTTATTCCTTGTTTTTGCGTTGCAACGATAAACTTATTGCATGCATTTTTTTCGCATGTAGGATCGCTGCGCAGAGCTACGAAGTTATATGCTCTCAAAAGAAAATGAATTGGATCAGGTACAGTTTGTGAGCTCTGCCAGTGTGTGGTTAAAACACTGCCAATATGTTGTTAAAAGACTATCATTGTATTCTGGAAACACTGTCAGTATGTTGGTAAAACTCTGTCAATATGTTGTTAACGCAGTGTCAATGTGTTCTTGAAACACTGTTAATGTGTTGCTGAACTGTGTCGGTTTCCAGCGTCCGGTTTGAGTCCGTATCGTTTCTATTTTTTCTCCTCTGCGCTTCTTTACAAATTTAACGAGTTGCGGTTCTCGACGTTATTTATTTCGTTTGTTACGACAACAAACACACATTCAAGGCGCCGTGACTCCCAAAAACCTGAGAATTTAAGTTTTCAAACTTTTCAGGGCTGGATAACTGCAATTAGTTCGATTTGATTTTGTCCACTGCAGTGAGCTTGTGTTGTGCCATGCACACAAGTGTGGCAAATGCATTGAAATTTTAACCGGTACGTTTCGAAAGAGAAATGAAAGATAATAATAAAAGCCGGTAAAAACTTTGAAGTAATGACGAAAATTAAAACAAGTACAACGTGCTTTGAGAAAAGGCAAAAGCAACAGCCAACCCTTCCTTGCATTTCAAGATGTTTTGTTATGATTCAAGTTGCTTTATTGCAGAAAGAGAATCTCTGCCAGGAAGCGAACATCAGAGCAGAAGAATACTTACGTTCGTTGCAGGTGGGATTTTGACGAACAAAGTGCGCGCGATGCGAAATCCAAGCGAGCGCGCGTCTGTAGCTGCTGTGATGATGTTTTTTGTACAATTCGCGATGACGACACATTGTCGAGTCTTAATTCTCGGTCGCGTGATACAAACGGAACCAAAAGAGTTTTTGATCTTTTTTTGTCTTGGGCAACGCCTGAAAATAGTTTTAAAAAGTAAGTTTGAAACACTGCTCCTTTGCCAGGTTTCCAACAAAAGTAGTAACAGCCTGAGGATTGTCATGTGACGTGGAGGCAAATGTTGTGACGTGGTGACAATCGATAATAACAGACTGCAGGGGGCAATTGAGGTTGGGAGGTGGAGACAGTTAACATGCCATCAGCCAATGCTTCACCTCGAAACTGTCTATAATGTGAATCGAACTAGAACTGCTTTTAAAACCATTGCCATCAAAAGTACGTAATCGCACAGCAGTATCTAGTCTCCGCGCAGGTGATGACTTTGAATCAATCCGTAAATTTTTAATGGAAAATCGATTTCAGGCAACACTACGCATCGTCAGTCCTGCAGCCTAGATCAATGGTCTCCAAACTTTTTTAGCCGAGAGCCACATAAGCTATTACACAACAGTTCGAGGGCCGGGCATCCTACGTAATGTGATTGTTACATTCTACGGTTCTACCAAATCAAGAAATTTTTGGTAAATAAAATGATGTTTTCTTTAATATTTCGAAAAGGCTTCGCGGGCCGTAGTTTGGAGACTCCTGGCCTAGATCATGTAATCTTGTTGCATCTTCCGTCCTATTTCTTATTTGCTAATACGGTCATTACTTCTCGTGCAGGCTACCAACTGCTTGTGTCTTGGAACCCATGGCTAGGGTGGCGTTCGCAAAAATCCTGCAGGAATTTCTGCGAAACAAGGTCTATCGCAGTGATTAGCGTCAATTGGAAATCGATGCAAACCATCGTTATAGCTGCTCTCTGGAATTATGATGTTGGGATTGTTTCGTCACAAAACTAAGTCATTAAAAGCAGATTTAGAGAAAGTTCTTACACTTTGGACCCCCCGCATTCAACTGCCTTGTGTATTTCTTTTACTGCAACGAGCTCCAAAGGGAGTCTTTGTTCTTTCGAGCAGGATCTTCAAGAGGAGAAAGAAGCTTTACTCAATCAAATCCGTGAGGTGCAGCTTGAAGTCTCCATGTGAGTGATGATGTGATACGATTGATCTGCTCCGCTACCCCTCAATTATTGTGACATCACAATATTCTTGGCGCATTTTCACAACGGAAAGCAACTTACATCGAAAAGAAGAGGTTTTCGACGCGCGAGAATTTAATTGAATTTTAATTTTGGGTAGTTTGACCTTCAGTAACCCTCGCACGTCGTGAAACTAGCCGAACAACTTCAGTAAAGCAACAGGTCAGGCTCACGAAGCTCGCATCCGTTTGCACAGCACCATCTCGTGGTCTTTCCCCGCCAACCTCAACGTGAGCGTCGTCTGTCGTTTTGATGGCAAAGGTACGGTACCACGACAAAGACGTTTCTCCTTTGGCTCCAAGATTTACTGACCAAGTTGTAAACGGGTCTCATTTTTAAGCCCGAACCCGGCCTGAGACCGAAGTTATTTTTGAAGCCCAATTTAGGCCAGAAAGCCTATATTTCCCGATTGAGTCAAGATATGCGCAACTGCGGGGTATTGGTGGCGTAGGAAAGTAAATATTACTAAATAATTAACAAATAACTCGATTGCTTCAGCAGTAATTGGCGAAAACGCGTCACAAGTTGTTTCAATAGATTGATGAGGCCATCACTTTCCGGAGCGTTGATAGCATGATGACCATGCACGCGAAACTCTAATTCCGCATTTTTAATGTCCAGCCTTTCCGAGTCATTTATCTTTGAAGTTTTATAATTAAAGTGCGAACATATCACTCGTTGCTTCGTATTTCTATCCGGGGATGGCTTACGATGTTCAGTGTAACGTTTTACGTGGGAAGATCCTGTCTCTTTACAATCGTATTTCAACATTGATTTACAAACCTTGCAAGCTACAACCGGATAAAATTCTAGACTGTGCATCTGTCGCATCAGTATTTTACGAGTCAGAGCACCGAGCGACAACGCTCATATTGATGTCGTTGCAGTTCACTGGTAAATTCCTGTGCATTGTCTTTCGGCACTTTGCTATGTTGCAACAAATACAAGTTCTGTTCAAACAAAGTTAAAAAACATTTTATGCAAGAAACGTAGTGTACGGGTATAGCTGCAGGTATACGGTTTTATCACACCCAAAATAACAACCAACTTAACCAAAACATTGGCTTTAACAAACGCAAATTTAGCTTGTTAGGCAACGATGGTACTATGGAATATAAAATTTCTCAAGAAAAAAAATAATCTAGGCCATCATTTTTTAAAAACAAGCCAAGAATCGGGTAAATGGTTGATCTTTTTGAAGCACTGCCATCGCGTGCTAATTTCTTCACCGTTGTCGACTTCTGAAATTGAGTGTGAGTCTAATCCGAGCAGAGAGCAAAAGAACGCAGCTGTGTTTGAAAATAGATTTAGCTGAAGAAAAATCGCAATCACTTTACTCACAGAAGTCACCGCGGTCAGCACAACGAGTGTATATCACGAAAGAAAAAATCGTTTCTCTGAATGTTATGAACATTTTTTATGCAGGCCCGAAATCAGCCCGAAATATTTTGACAAACGTAAGTCCGAACCAGCCCGGCTCGTCTTACAACTCTGTTACTAACCACTGGGTGACCAGCTGCCGGCTTTCACACTTTATCCTCATATCAAACCGAAATTAATTAAGTTTCACGGGCAGACCTTTCTGGACTGCAACGACGAAACAGCGTCAGGCCGAAAAGGCAATGGTTTGCGATAACGCGCGAAGATTTGTTCAACGGATCCCTTGCAAATTGTTTTTGTGCGGCGTGCATATTGGAACACAGTTTTTTAAGATCCGACCTTGCTGACCGCAAAGACATTTTAAGAGACCGCAAGTATTTCATCTCAATACCAAGATGGTCGTAAAGCGAAGGTTTAGCGCATTTTGGTGGTTGTGGTTTTGCGGAGAGGTTGTACTGTATTTTGAGAGACCGTTTCGGGTCTCCCAAAACTCTTTAAAAAACACTGTTGGAACGTACGGTAGACTGAAGAAAGCTTGCATTGCGGTGTTTTGCAGTTATCAGACTTACCAAAACCGGCAGACGGAAGATTGCTTCCCTCCTAAGCTCCAGCAGTCTCCAAGCAGCCGCGCTGGGGACCTGCTGTCAGAGTTGACGGCCGCTGATCAGGTTGGTCTTCTGCTACAGTGGCTGATCATTGATGATGATCTTTTGCGAAGGTCGCTACGATCCGACAAAGTCACTCAGTCTTTCTCGAAACTTCTGTATTGCAACCTTTAGTGCCACCAGACTTGATTTTTTGACATGCATTCTGATAATATTTTATTCTGATACTTTTGATAAGATTGATAATAATTTAACTTTCATTATATTATCCACTACAGGGCCTGTATTTGATCTGGGTATGTCATTCGGAAAAGTTAAGTCTGGAAAGTTATATTAAAAATTGCGTAGGAGCCCTGTATATACAGTCTGGGTTTTCTTCGGCCATAGACCGAATTTTGTTTTAAATAACCGAAAAAAATTAAGTCAATTCGGTCATAATGTGCGAATAGGTAACCTACTGAATACTGTTGCGGTGAAATTTAATACTATTACGGGAAAAATGACCGAAATGTCTCAGCGAAAAAAAACAGCACACAGGCCTGCGGTTGCCTGTGAACACGGAGTTAACAAGTTAGGTAAACAAGATTTGCTGGCATCGTCCATTTTGTTGCTTCCTTTATCAGTGATGTTTGACGGCAACCGACCATTTATTCGTCGTTTATAAAATGTTAAACCGCCGATATTTCGCTGCAGAACACAGACAGCAC
>Ga0210059_1001435_pt1 | contig 35815 bp, 19 predicted proteins | sample Ectturendosymbi2_FD_188042 | JGI IMG/M metagenome (GOLD analysis project Ga0210059, IMG submission 188042) | Ecteinascidia turbinata endosymbiont from Florida, USA - Sample 2 (SPAdes) (version 2) | ecosystem: Host-associated > Tunicates > Ascidians > Unclassified | place: Key West, Florida... | reverse complement strand
CTCACTTCAAGGTTGTATAAATCTTTTAGTTGGAGAATTTTTTGCATTTTATAAATGATAGTAACTTTGTTAGTCAAAAGTTTATCTGTGTTTAAGCATCTCATGGCACGGTTTAAAACAACCGATGTTGGCTGCAAATGACATGGAGCTGCTTTTCCCCAGGCAATAATCCCATGCTGTGCTCGTGAGTTTATTAAGCTGTGATACAACATACGTAATGCTTGGTTATTCACATAATGTTTAACTTTATACATTACACCAACATATTTGGATATAGTACTACACAACTGTCTACAATGCTCTTTCCAAGTCAGTTTTTCATCTACAATTACACCAAGGTACTTGTAAGTCACAGTTCTTTCAATACGATTTCTGTTTATATTTATTACAAAGGATTCAGTGCTCACATGTTTGTTTGTGATCAACATATATTTTGGTTTCGAAATGTTTAGTGAGAGTTTGTTTGTGGTTAGCCAATCCATTACTTTTGTCATTTCATGATTAACCGAGTTTTGTAAATTTCCCAGATTGTTGTCACTTTGAAGTAAAACTGTATCAAAGTATACTTTTCATAGAGTTTGACTTTGGTAAGTCATTTATAAACATTAAAAAAAACAACGGGCCTGAAATTGATCCCTGGGGGACCCCAGATATAATTGAATTTGAAGATGATTTAATATTTCCCCCTTGAACGTACTGCTTTCTGTTGGAGAGATAAGACTGTATTAGTTTGAGCGCATTTCCTCTTACGCCGTAATGCTCGAGTTTTGTTAGCAAAATAGAGTGATTCACAGAGTCAAATGCTTTTCTTAGATCTAAGAAAACCGCACATGATGTAAGTTTGTTATTGAGGTTGTGAAGAAGGTTTTCGTATAAGTCTGTAATAGCCAGGGATGTAGAATGGTTGTTGCGAAAACCGTATTGTTGCTGACTCAACAAGTTGTTTTTGGTAAAATAATCGTTTAGTCTTCCGTACAGTACCTTTTCAAAAATTTTTGAAAAGTATGTTAGAACTGATATCGGTCGGTAATTAGTAGGAAGTTCGCTATCTCCGGCCTTAAAAAGTGCTACTACTTTAGCGATTTTTAGATTGTTTGGAAAGACACCGTCACAAACGCTTTCGTTTATGACATTTGATAGAAGCGGTGCTAATAAGTATTTTGATGATTTCAAAGTGCACACCGGAATGTCATCGTGACCACATGATTTTTTAGAGTCTAATCCGTTAATTAGTGTAAGTATTTCTTCAGGATCATCAAACATCTGCAACCAAGCTCCGCTACTTACGGAGCTCTGTCTTTTACAGGGTACCGGTGAAAAAGGCCCTTAGATTTGTGGATAATGCCTGTGACATTGACAGAAAAAATTACATCACCACAGACATCAAAAAGAAGCTGAAAGAAAAGCACCCAAAAGCAACGGAACTATAACAATCTGCGGTAACTGATAAGCCTGAACCAAAACAGGGCGGGTCGTCTACGATAACATAACTCAAGATGAAATCGCATCCAATACTAAAAACTCATTGCTGTCTGGAGGATTAACACAGATTGACATGGAAACTTGGAGAGAAATGATTTGTTTGAAATCATGCAGTATGATCAGTATGGCACCCATTCACAAATGTTAGCTGACAAAATTGCCACCCTGGCAAGGCCTCTCGCGACAGACACCATTCCACACGATTGCATGTCAACTCTCCTCGCATGCAGACTTGTTCCACTAAAGAAAAAGATAATGGCATTAGGCCAATAGGTGTTGGTGAATGCCTACGACGAACTATCGGCAAAACAAACACAGGAGTACCGAAGGAAGACATTGTCTGTGCAGGAGAGGTGAGCGGATATTGATTTTTCATCTCCTGATTCATATCCGAAAATTTATTGCATATGGGTCATTCTATGTCAACTGTCCCATCCAGTTAACCCACCATCTCAAATTTCCTCAAATTTCATATGCAGGTAGAACGTCTCATGCTCATTCCAAAAAATGAATTAAAAAAAATTGGTTAACGTTCCGCGAAGTTATGGACTATACAAAATGAATACTTTTTGTGGTGAATAAAGCGTAACGACTAGCAAGAAAATCATCAACTAGTTTTAAACTATATCATTCTCACCGTAATCATTTATTTGTTTCAAAAACTTGACAAAAGGTCGTCTCAAGTATCTTTTCTTTACTTCTGAAGAAAACAATTTTTCAAATCCATGCGCTTATCCCAATTTTGTGGTAAAGAAATTGGGTAGTCACTGAAATCACTCATGCATGACATACAATTTAAATGGTGATAACTCGACGAACGCACATGCTATTAACATGTGCAATAGATCACCTGAAATCTCTGAAAGTAGGCCATAAGAATGCTAAAACACCCCCACTTGTGACGTCTCCCAGGGGTGTCCCCAGCAGAGGTGATCACGGAGCCGGAGTGCCGGAGTGGAATCCGGAAGGAGTCTACGATTTTTACCGAAGCTGGAGCAGGATCCGGAGTCGTTTTTTTGAATGAAAACCGGACCCGGAGCTGGAACAGCAGTGAGAATTTCAGTTTTTACAGGAGTATGATGATTAATTTTATTAAATTTCAATTTTGTCTGAACGGCTAATTTTTAGATTAAAAATAACCGTTCTATTCTCTTGGATAAATTAGTCGGTCATTAATTCAGGCTGTTGAGGGTGAGGGAGGGTGGCAGACTGGCGGTCTGTATTCTGATCTGATTGGTGCTAGCTTATGCTCAACTGCTGCATCACAGGACGTCAGTTACTGGAAGTTTTACCTCTTTTTTGGGTCGTGATTTGAGCAGTATTCACAATTTGTTAGTTTCAGCGAAATGTAGAAGACAACAATGCATGTAATATGTATCTTTACAATGCAGCAACGTCAACAGCAGTCAGTGCAGTTTCAGTCAAGCTAGCAGATAATGATATGCAGTTCAGGCTATTCCTATACATGCCATTATCATCTTGCAAGTTCAAATACAATAAAATAAATAAATCAATTGTGTGAATGAAGGGGTATGAAGTGTCCAATGTAGCCTACGTGGATTTATTTGTAGAGGCTAAAGTGTAAAGGAAGCAGTAGTTGTCTTGCTCTTGTTTCATTGTGCTTGTGCCGAAATCACAGAGTTGAATGAAACGGTTATAGATGACTTAGTTCAGGTCAGAGCTGAAAGAGTCAAATGAGAATTGGTTCACATGAGAACATCTTATGATTCTATTTCTTGGTTTCAAGTTTGGTAGCATAGATGGTGTATATTTTGCCTCATGAAGCAAAATGAGATGTACGATACACAAATACAAAATGAGTTAGTATTTAAAGTTAGGGAAAACCTGCAGTTGACCAATACAGACAAGAAACCACTACCTGCTTGCCATCACTATAAGCATGACAATGCTCATCCATATTGGCCAAAGGCAAAATAGTTCAAGAAGTTATTTTACCTCATGTGGCAAAACAGACTCTGCTTTCACGCTTTCGGAGTGCAAACAGAGGTCGGAGTGTAAATTTCCAATGAGCTCCGGAGCAGGAGCTGGAGTCACATTCTAAGGAACAGGAGCAGGAGTCAAAAGAAGTGACTCCGATCACCTCTGGTCCCAAGACCAGAAAAAATTTTTTTTGACTCGTAACTAGAAGACTTGCTGAATCCATAATGGTAATGGTTTATTGAGGGGTTGAATACCTCTCTAGCTGCAGCAGCTGGCGAGTTATGGCCAAAAGAGGCCTCTATAGTGGCCGGCGCGTGCCTGAAAGGGTTGAGGGGGAATGGGAGTAAATGCATTAGCGCCATCAAGTGTATACTCTCTACTACCGCAATGTATATATCCCAGAGATGATCACTATCCAGTTTGCCGGTTGGACATCCGGCAGCATAGTGAGCTTGCAACTGGATACGGATATCCAAAAACTGATTTGAAACGGGAACCGGATGCGGATCCGAATATCTGAAATATTTTTCTTGATATTTCGAAGATTCAGACTTTTGGAAAAATTGCACATTGCATAAGCATTTATTTATTATCTTCAGAAGCAACTTATCAGCCTTCTGTGCCATGACTCCAAGTCTGTCTATGGTGTAATCTTTGTACAGTAGTGTCATCCCATTCCCCTGTCTGCTAATTCGAACGCCAAATTTGTCAGCGTGAATCTGTTCTTGTTGTGGCAAGATAAGGCTCTTTTAGTATACATAAAAGACATTGTTTGCTGAGTACCTGAACCAAGGCTAGCTAATGTAGGCCTACTATGATCAGTAGTCCAGACTAGCTAGAGCACTCTAGCTCTTTTAATGCGGTCTGTTGTCTACACCAGGCCTTGAGGTCTTCACGCCTATTCTACGTGAGCCTGCATTGCCTGGTTGTTGGATGATACCAGGCCAGATAGCTTTTTTCTTTCTTACATGATATACAAAATTGTTGTTTTGTGACATTAACTTGTCAGACTGAATTTTTGGTCAGTCATTTCATAATAAATGACATATTTTAGGAGAGTGTATTGTTTTGAATGCTGTTTTGCTTTGTAAACTAGAATTGCTATGTAGTAGGTTAGTGCAACAATGGGTAGTATTAATAAATGAAATTATGAATGTGACCTCATGGATGGTGTTAAAATCTAACAATTGTTACCGAAGAAATGGCTAATGAAAAGCTTGGTGTGGCAACAGAACCGTTACCAGAAAGTCTTCTATAGGAGGGCTTTAGATTTGTGCCATGGGGCTTGACATTCTGAAATTTGAACAATCATCACTGTTTTATAGTGCTTCATATTGCAATTTGCGGTAGGAGCTTAGACCTTTGTTTCGTAAGGGCTAAGCCCATCAAAGCCACCCAGTGGCGATGGTACTGTGTGGCAAAACTTCATCTTGCTTTTTGATACAATTGTCTCGGAAAAGTAGGCCTTTAGGTGACGCGATATGTCAGGCTTACAAGATATGTCAAACTTTCTGTTTATAAGCATGACAGGGCACAAAGTGGCACAACGCATTCAGGTAGTGTTTATGGTGTAACGTTCGCAAAATCGCTGCTTAATTTTTGTTTGCGTGTTGTCCTTAAGTAACGTTCCCCTTGATTGATTATTATCGAGCCTCGAGTAATTGCCGGGCCGCGTTTTGCTTCTTTCGCATTCCTTGGCTGACGAGTCGTTGTTCTTTTGGTAGAGGAGTAAGCCGTGGCACACTATTCTGAGCTTTACTACGACTGTGATGGTTGGTCCGTTATAGAAAGACATAAGGTCTTTAATTCTTGCAGCACAAGGCTGCCATATAGGACATAAGGTCTTCACAGCATAAGGCTGGTCTTCATAATTTTCGTTTTATCACGTTTTGTTAGCTTGGGCTTGTGATAGTAAAGTTGGAACGTGCATTATTCGAATTTCATGGTTCTCTTGATGTGGGCCTGAATTTGAGTCTCAGGAAGCTTCAACCTGTGCTTGGATTATTTTGGCTTCATTCGAACACAATTGGTTGAAGTGATCATGTGACAAGTGCAATACGCAGAGACAATTGGTTGGGGTTTAAGAGTTCATGGTTAGGGTTTCGGATCAGGACTTATGGTCAAGGTTTAGGGCCAGGTTTTAGGTTTAGGGATTTAGTGTTTAGAGTTAGGGTTTAGCGTCCAGTTCACTTAATGCAAACAAGAAGGTGCTAAGTGGTATCAATTCCTGAAACCATAACAACCATTGTGATAATTATGCCGATCGCACTTACGTTGTGATTGCAATTACCCTGGTTGCGTCGGTGTTGATTACCTGCATTCCCGTATATCGAGTTCGGTGCCGCTGGTCCGCACTTGTTTAGTCAGTGCTCTGCTGCTGTTGTGTTGGTTCCGCTGAGCGCTTCACTTCGAGTTCTAACGTATTGTTGTTATTGCAGCGTGCTGGTTTTCTAAGTTGATTAAAGCCGTTTTATTAATAAAGTTCTTAAGGTCATTACACCTGGTGTAGACTACAGACCACATTAAAAGATAGTGCTCTAGCTAGTCTGAACTAGATCACAGTAGGCCTACACTAACTAGCCTTAGTACAGGTACGCAGCAAACAACGTCCTTTAATGTGTACTGAAACAGCCCTATCTTGCCACACCAGGGACAGATTCATGCTAACAAATTTGGCGTGTCCAGTAAGCAGATTAAGAGGGGGAATGAGATTAGGCTACACTCTACGGTACAGAGATTACACCATAGACACACTCGGAGTCATGGCACAGAAGGCTGAAAAGACGCTTGTGAAAATAACAAATGAATGATTGTGCAATGAGCAAATTTTCCTAAAGTCTGAATCCTCGAAATATTGATTAAAGCTTCTGGGATATCTGGATCCGTATCCGGTTCACGTTTCAAAGCAGTTTTTGGATGTCTGTATCCGGTTGCAAACTGACTATCCTTCCGGATATCCAACCGGCAAACCGGATAGTGATCATCTCTGTGCTCCAGTTCTTCACCATAACCATTGGCATCACTGAAGCGCAAAAATTGTTTAAGCCTATCATGCGTATCATAGGCTCAATGACCGTGAAAGTTGATGGAGGTGGTCACGGTGTCAAGCGAAATTTCTTACTTGCAAAATTTCTGACTTCTGGCCATGTGCACAATGCGCATGCACAGAATGATATTCTACAAATACACTGAGAAAACTGATTATTTGGGCTCGTAATCAAATACACTGAGATATCAAATACACTGAGAAAACTGATGATCGTTTTAAAACACTGAGATAACTGATGATTAGGGCTCAGGGTTTAGTATTTAGGTAAGTGTGTCAGGTTAGGGTAAGGATTATGGTTACAAAAAAAAAAAAAAATTTGAGACCTAAGACTAAGTCCAGTATTTCTCAGTGGTTATACTTATTCCCGCAGTGTAGTTTGTTGTGGGTATCTGACATGACATCTAAACAAAAAGTTTTGATTTACACAACACACATCAAAAGTTAACGCCAAACTTTATTCCATTACTTTGAGAAGCAAAATAACTGACAATCAATAATAGGTCAGAAATTTCGCAGCGGTCAGAAATTTTTGCTTGACACCGGATTAAAAAACTTTGGAACAGGAGCAGAGTCTGAAAATGTGACTCCGGCAAGCTCTGATGTAGGCTACATCACATGTAACTCTAAGTAAGAGCACAAGCAAATTAGGCTAGCGTTCGTGTTAACAAACGTTGGGACCCTTTTTATGTAAATACCATTTCCCAACACAAACCAAGTCATCAAGAGACAGGATTCAAGATAGAGAGCCAAGACTTCCAAATATCAAAAAGTAAACGGACTGGAAGATTTTCTAGTCTGAACCTGGTCAAAACAAGATCATTTTGATCTTGACAGATGGTGAACAAACTGTTCAACTTCACCTCTACCAAAAAGCAAAGATTAAAACTAATTGAAACGAATATATTTGGACTTCAACGAAAATTGTAGGCTATTTATTGCTCATTATTCGTTTCGTTTGAACGCTTCACTAACTTCTTGACGTCTTCCCCTTTAGGGCTCACGTCACGGCGGCCACTTTTTTGACCAATCTTTTTAACTCCATAACTTGCCAGCCGATTGAGCAAAAGAGCTGTTCAAATTCAAACCAACTACGGATTCGGCAAGTCTTCTAGTTAAGATTGAAAAAATTTTTCGTTTTGGGTCTGGCGTTCTCTTTGGGGGACGTCACAAGTGAGGGTATTTTTGCATATTTTGGTCAATTTTACCCGGCCATCGGCGCCAATCTAATGAGCCATTTTTTTGGCTCAACATTGTTTTGGAAAGTAGACTATCATCCGCGTCTTTAGAGCCCTTGATTGACTTTCTAGCGTATCTAGAGGCCAAAACTATGGCCCAAAAAGCAAATATTGGAACAAATTTCTACCCCCAAACGCTAACTCGGGGAATATTGTACCCATATCATATATGGCCATAACTTGCAGGCAGCTTCAGCAAGAGAGCTGCTCAAGCCCTCTATAGATGAGAAAGTCTTGTAGCATAGAGTAGACTGAAAAATAAAATTTTAAGTTTGGGATGTCGGGTTTTTGTTGGTGTTCACATAACCACAGGATGTTTTGAGATTTGTTTGCATTTGAATGACGCCAACATTCTGTGGGAGTTCAACAATCGAACCGATTTTGTCGCTCAAACTTTTGTTGGATTTAGTTGGATTCTAGGCTATAATACGAGTCTTTAGAGGGTTTGGTTGACTTTGTGGCGTTTCTGGTTCAAACGTTATGGCAAAATAACCGAATATTAATTAAGGAAGTCCCCAGGGAATCCCCCAGGTATTTGTAAGCATTTTGGGATTTGCACTGAAGTACTTATTTGGCTTGCACATCAAAAGCTTGATTAACCTGAAAATTTTTGTTCAACTTTCGGAATTGGGGGTGGGGGCAATTGCCCTCATTTCCCCCCCTGGCTACACGCCTGCTTGCCAGGGGGTGGTTCACTCCCCTGTCCCCCTGTCAGTTACGCCACTGCTTGTAGAAGTGATGTGACCTTGGGTTGAAAGAGGGAAAGCATAAGTTATCTTGGTTTAGTTTCCAAATTATTTTTTGTTTTTGAATCTTTCACTTGTATTACATATAGCGTAATAACTGCGATAGGATTTTGGAAGGAAAAAGATTTGGATTTTAAGACTGTTGGTTTTCAGATCTGAATTTGGATTGGACTTGAAATAAAATTGCTAGATCGGATGTGAAAAACATAAAACCGTTATCTCCGGTGCTTAGCTGAAGTAAGTTCACTGAAGCATAACGTAGAAAGCTCCTGGCAATACCTGGCTTGGTAATCATGGACCATAACGGATCACTGTAATTTCACATGGTTGCCAGATTGGCTTTTTTGACGCCAAATTTCACAAATTTGGCTTTTTTTAGAGGCAGTTGGCGTCAAAAAAAATTTTTTGGCTTTTTCTTTCAATATTTGGCTTTTTTGGAGGCAGTTGGCACATACTATCAGACTTATGTTTTGGGTTTTTGAATATCATGTTGAAAAGTGTTAGTAGGCGTTTTTAGACAGTGCTTGGTGTATTTTCTCAAACGTTATCTGGCAAATCACAGAAGAACAAAGTTGTAGCATAACTGACAAGCCATAATGCCGAAGGTTCGAGTGGAAACACTGTAGAAAATGTGGAAGATGAAGCTTTGGAATTTTGTTTCTGTGTTCCTGTGGGGTGTAGAAGTAATGATAACAACTTTATTCTTCTAAAATGTCGTACAACTAATAAAGTAATAATACAGAATTTTGAATTTCAAGTTCATTTAACAATTTGTTTTTTTTACCCGGTTTGGTTTTTCGTAGACATGGTTTGGATTTTTTTCTCAAGAAATATCTGGCAACCCTGTAATTTCACAAGTTAAGCATTGTGATCAGGACCGGTTTAAGGTGGGTGCTATTGCTGCTGCAGCCCATTCCTAGAAAAGGGCCAGATAATAAGAGGCGATTTTATGCTGATTGATTTTAGGGCCTGATAAAAAGGGGCGATTTTATGTGAATTGATTTTATGTTTGCAAGTTATAGCATATCAAAATATTTTGCCGTTTTATATTTTAACACTGCAAACACGACAAGACATTATCCATGAGCTTTGGTAGATTTCACACAAAATCATATTTATTAGGCTGTTAAAGCCGGCTTGATCATCTAGGTCAAAGGTCGCGGAAATAGTAGGTCACGATCGAAATTTGGGTCGCGAGACCTTCCACTCTGGGTCGCGAAATAATTGAAATTTACATTTTGAATTTGCCATTCTTATTAGACAGAATAAATGCAATCATTTGCTGGTTTATGTCTTAAGTTTCATACAGTTTTGTGCAAGAAAATTTCTACTGTCGATACTTGTCTTGAAATTGATATAAATTGTAAAGTATTTTCCACAAAATTATATGCTCACGAAATGTTTGGGTCGCGAGAATTTAGAAGTACTTTTTAGGGTCGCGCCAAAAAGTATTTGCGGACCCCTGATCTACGTTTGTGCATAATCACTTAGAACAGAAAGTCTGTCTGCTAAAAATTCTTACCTAATTAAATCTTGAATTACACAAGACAATATTATGCATTTTGAGTTAAGCCGCTACGAAGTCACTTGGTCATCCATTAAGTTTCAGGACCTGTATAAACGAACAAAAGCGTTGCTGCTATCTCCCATATTCTTTGTCTTTGGTGTACAATGTCGAGTTGTACAATGTCACAATGTCTATGGTTGGCCTGGTGACAGCTTCGATTTTTGTCTGATATGACAAGCTGTTCAAAGGTGCTTTTTCGAAACTGACATATTCACTGCTTCCAATCTAGTGCGAAGTCACTGAGACTGAGTTGTCCTTGACTTCTCAAGTTATTTTTGAGATGCTCTTATTCTTTCTCGATTGGGTGTTGGTTCTTCTGTCTTGTTGTAAACTATGTCAATAGCAGAATCGAGTAATGAATATGTTGGCAATAAATTGGGTCCCAACATTTTCCAAGATGACCTGTGAATAAATAAATCTTAAAAGTGCGATAAATCTATTTGCGTATTGCAAACTACCTGAAAGGGGTGAAAAACTTGTGCAACAAAAAACGCGCTCGTCATTGCTGTCCAAGGTTGCTCCGTATACCTGATGGAAGAAGAGTGCATTGAAGTACAGTACAAATAGCGGTACAAAGCGACAAGTTTGCTAAAGAGATTATTTCCGCAGGGTACTGCTTGAAACAAAACTCAATTAGCCAAAGAGTCAAAACTTGATGGCAATTAAAAGCAGATGGCAATCGATTTTACATCAAACGAACAACCACTTATTATTGATTCGTATTTACTTTTCACAACGCGTTGCCGTGTTTCTGTAGATTTCGGTCTCATTGATTCAGTTGCAACGATGAAAAGTATGTGTGTGAGCATCGTGGTTATTTTCTTTCTTGCCGCCGGGTGCACATTCGCCAATGATGGCTGTTTCAGTCAGTTCAGCAAGCCTCCCATCGACACCGGCGATGACTGCACGGAGAGTGACTTTTCGATAAAATTTGCCAGCAACATGCGTTTCTGCTCGACAAGCGGAAAACCATGTCCTTTTGCAGACCTCACGTTTTTCAAAAATTTTCCTACTACAAGTCCATCAGTTGACTTCAGAGGAGCTGATCAGGTAAGGCTAACATTGGTTGCTGGATGCTACGTATAAAATATTCAGAGTTGCCATAAAAGTCCGATTCTACAGGCAGAGTTTTAAAGGACGACACAGCATAGCAGCAAGTGGTGAGCTGCTTCGTCATATAACTGGTTGTGGCAAATAGCGCGAAATCAAGAAACAGCTTAGTTCAGACGATTATTGTTTACAAATACCAATTAGTTACTTGTCTATTTTTCGAAGCGATTACTGCCAGCATCACATCCTTACGCAGTTATGGTTTGATAGGCGTATATGTTAAAATAATGAATTGTAGAAAGCAAAATTTTGATGCATTTCATACAGCCAGCGCAAAACCATTTGTTTGCTTTGGTTGTGTATGCTGTGGGCTGACAACAGTTCTCAACACAAGTTCATTTCGAAGGAAACATTGATTCGCAGTTACGTGTGTTCGCATCGGATTTTTTGCAGAGCGCTTTTTTGAATCGGGGAATGCTGTTAACGCTCTTTTGAATGACGAATTGGTTTCTCAAGCACACGCTCCTATTCTGATTAGCTATTCCATCATCTTTGAATTGGAGAACGGCGTCCCCGATGTGACACCAACACATTGATAGTTATTTTGTATTTTAGTGAAATTGAATAAAAATAACCCCCTGAAAACGGCTCCTAAAATTCACTGTCTCATATTTCCTGTTCTTAAACTATTACTTTTCGAGAATGAAATAACCCTGCGAAAGTTTGTAACTAAATTGAGCAAGAGCAAAACAATTGCAGGAATGCATAAGCTTTTGCGGCCTTTCCAGCCTCGTGTTCGGCGTTGATGGTTGGGTGCAAGAAGACGGTACTGGCTTTGGCTTCAAGCTTAATGTGATGATGACAAGAGGTTTCGAGTGCGTAATTGCGTAATATTATTTGTTTTGACTATTGTATCTATGACAAAAGTCCTTCACCCCTTTAGCAGATTCAGTAGCGAAGTTTATTTTAGACTAGGCTAAGATTTTTCATTAAGTCCAAGATCATTAACTGTTGGATAATCGTGTTGTGTTAGTTAACACAACTTTTTTAACATCAACTTATCAGTCAGTAGCGTTCAAGATGCGATTCTCGAATCTTTTCCAAAATGAATCATTCAATATTATGCATATTCCACGTAAAATACCAAAATGCGGTGTTGACTTTTATTGTGCTTTTATGTTTCGTAGAGTAAGCACTACACTATTTTGATGCTGGATCCTGATGCTCCCACTGCAAGCAAGCCTGCCAAAGCTGACTGGATACACTTGGGTGTCAGCAATGTAAAAGGAAGCGATTTGGTCTCCGGCGCTTTTCATCCAACAAGCATTAATGGTGACATTTTTGTCGGTGAGTTCATATATTTGTAATCGGAACGAAATGAAGCCATGACCTCGTTGATACGGAATAGGGCTATCCAAAGGTGGGTTCAATTCCTAAACCTACGAGTCGAATCAATTCTGAACACCGGGTTTGCGGAGCCGGAGCCAGAGCCGGACTCGGAGTCGTAAGGAGTCGGAGGTTATTGGATGGAGTCGGAGTCGAATTCCTAACAACACGAGGAGTCGGAGTCGGATTTTTTTGTTCGACTCCGACTCCGGATGTCCAGTTGGATCATTTTTTACATCACACTCCTAAGTTGGGAATTTCTGCTGAAATGGTACAATTTCTTTAAAAACTTTTGTTGAAACAGATTTCTTGCTGTGCACCACGATTTCCATTGATTTTAACAGCCAAACTTCATTCCCTTTATGTTAAGGTGTCGGAGTAGGAAATTTTGGAAAAGTCGGAATATTTGGAAAGTCGGAGTCGGAAATTTTGGAAAGGTCGGAGTTGGAGTCAGAATTGGATATTTTACCTCCGACTCCGCAACCCTGCTGAACACAGTCTTTACCAATCCGATTCGAAACTGCACCCCTTTGAAACAATTCTCAGTTACTCCTACTGTACAACATCGAGAAAGCCCATGGTCAGGTTTATATGTCTGGGAGGTCAAAATACATTTTAGGGGTCAAGATTTTTGTTTTCGTTAGATGTTTGAAGCAAATTGTATAAAAATTTTGCCTGTTCACAACAAAATTTGGTGGGTACTACCCCCAAATGCCTCCCCATGGCTACGAGCCTGAGATCAAGACTAGAATTGTCGAAGCTTAGAAGGTCACGTGCCTGACGCCTTGACATCACAAAAGCTTTTGTCGTGGGCTTTCTAGACGAATAAGTGCTTATTTTATGCTTTTTGCATTGTGCATACTTCGTCCAATCATGAACAATTAGTTCGTATGACATGTCGGCTAAGGTTTATGCATTAAACACGGGTGGTTCTCTCTTTGCACCCAAGCCAATTAAACATTGTACTTTTTCCTGTTGCACCTTTTCAATTTTTTAATTTTTAGCCTTTTACCCTTTGTAGCTGCGACAATTGCGAAAGAGCACACTCACATAAAACTTGCCTTGGGGTACTATAGCAGCTAAGCGACCAACCTGCTGTCATCCATTCTAACAGTTTTGGCCGCGTTCGCAACAAATCATTCTCTTACCCAAAGACACATGACTTATCTCTCAGTAGCTGCTCTTTAACGCAAAGATCGACGGTGCTGCCAATTGCAATCGCTGCTACACCAGACATCGCTCCAATCCGTAGTTTTCGTGATACTTCATTTGTTGTTGCAGGATATCAGGCACCCAGCCCACCTCCAAACAGCGGTCCACACCGATACCAAACGATTGTTTTGGAGCAACCCTGTAGAGTGTCTGTGAAACGTATCGTTGACCGATGGAACTTTGATTTATCATATTTTATGTCGCAATATGGTATGCGCGAAGTTGCCAGAACAGTGTTTTTGACAGAAAATGAGTAGATGGTGATTTTGAAGGGATCTTTAATTGTTGTCACAAAACTAGCAACTTTGTTTTTATGATGTAAACCGACTGTTGTACTTGTACATTAATAAAAACGTGTGGTGGTGACTGCGACGGCTTTACGCGGCTTGTTTGGCTTTTGGAAAAACAAAACTCTCATCAAACGTAATTTACCGAAGTAGCGCGTTTAATCCTTTAAGGATCACGAAAGCCATTATTTTTGGCTTTAGAGGCTATTTCAGCCATTACTCGTTGACCGATTACGCTAGTCTGGAGAGTCAGTGAAAACGTAAAATCCGGATTTGCACAGCCATATAGAGCGCTTTCTGATAAAAGAAGCAGGTGCCTTTACATTTGAAAGTTTTCTATACATCACAGTGACGTCACACATGCATGTGTGGCTTGGTACAAACTCATCGATCGCCGGTCCACGATATATTCTTGGCTGCTGTCTGATGCTAGAACGCCGGTATGGTTTTCGTGCTGGTGCTTGAGTGGGCAAGGCGTTATTTCAAAAAGGCTCTAGATGGAAAACCTTGCACGATAGAAACCCAAATTCTGCACAAAAACGTTAGACATATTGTGTAGTTTATGAAAATCGAAATCAAATAATTTTTCCTTTTCTATTGGAGAGAAAAAACACTCTGAAACAAGGGTGGATTGCCTGTTTTTTGACTTTGAAAGTTTATTGTGCCTATTCCAAAAATGGGAAAATTTAAAAATCACAGAAACAGTTGCTAAAGCTGGTACAAAGCATCCTGCCAAGTTTGGAATTAAAAAATTGTAGAGAAGAAAAGTTATGACAGTTTTTATATCACCTGGTCCTAGACAGCATTTCTGCTTTTCGACTCCGTCCGAAAACGCACATGCTTTCAGCTGTGCTTTGCCGATCGCTAAATCACTCAGTTTGGTTTCGATTAGACTGAAACGTACAGCACTATATCGTTTCAATACGTAAAACCTTCATAGATATTTTCGTTGCACTAACTGAACTCCGAAAAAAAAAATTATTACACACATTGTACCACAAAAAAACACGCAAAATTTTATTTTCGCATGAAAAAGCCACACAAAATTTTCTTTGCACCAAAAAAACAACGCAAAATTTTACTTGGATGTGGCTTGAGCATTCGGCAATTGCCAGCTCTTGGATGCTGAAATGTAACGCTTTTGCTGTTGTGGTTGTTGTTGCAGAAAAAATGTGAATATCACAGACCATGTTGTGATTACTTTGTAGCGGCCGCATGTCAAGATTGTAGTGCATGAAACGAGAGAAAAAAACTCCAACATTTTTATCAGCTGGTCGTAAATATGGTTTGAGATTTGTGAAAAAGTTATGCACGCACGTTCAGGTGCTTGGCGTTGTTGCGATGGTAAAGAAGGAGCGGCAAGGGTGCAATGTGAGGTATTGTTGGCAGGATTTTTTATTGTCCTCTGTTGAACTCTATCTCTATTGATATGTATTGTTGGGAAGCAGCAAAAAGATCACAAGCCGCGATCACTGAATTACTGCTTTTTCGCAAATCAACGGGCGTTATTCTTCGCGATGCCCTTCCTGAATTACAAAGGCTTTGCGCTAACGGGCCATTTGAAGACTGCCAAGTGCGAATGTTTGTGAAGCAGCGCGCATTGCCAAGTGCGAATGTTTGCGAAGCAGGGCTAATTGCCAAGAGCGAATGTTTGTCAAGCAGCCGAACAGGCAGCTCCAGCAGTTACTTGCTGTTTAAAATAAAACAATTTTGCAGCAGCTAAAACCGTCAACTCTCTACACGATATTCTAACTCACACTAATTTTTCATCCACATCACACAGGCATGCGTTCAGAAATGCTTTACACTAACGGGTCATTTGAAATCTGCCAAGAACGAATGTTTGTGAAGCAGCGTCGAAAAAACGGCTGAAGCATTTACTTGCTGCCGAAAAAAATATTTATACTCAAGCAAAAATAGGTCGAATCTCTACATGATATGTTCTAACTCAGTAAAAAAGTTTTTGAGAAATTATTTATGCTCTCTGCATTGGCATGCATTCACAAATGCTTTACACTAACGGGTCATTTGAAATTTGCCAAGAGCGAATGTTTGTGACGCAGCGTCGAACACACGGCTGAAGCAGTTGCTTGCCGGGGAATAATATATTTTACATAAAGCAAAAATCGTCAAATCTCTACATCATTATGTTCTAAGTCAGTGAAAACGTTTCTGAGTATGTATTTATGCACACTAACACATACGCGGTTCACCGTAATGTAAGGGGCAACTGGTGGTTTGTCCAACTTAATTTTAGGTACGCCTGCAATGATATAGAAGTGAAGTAGGTTTATGTGTTATGATACAACATAGTAAAGCAAATATTCCTGGAATGCATTCGCAACCAGGACGCCGAATAAATCCTAAAGTTGTCCAGTCGAGGCGCCCCAAAAATTTGTTAAAACAAACACAGTGCCACAATGCATAAACACATTTTAAGCGTGGTAACGAGAAAAAACATGTACAAAGGACACAATTGACAAAAAACAAGCAAATGAAAGCATTTGAACCCCTGGGGAAGACAGATGTAACCACATTTTTCGGCAATATCTACGTTGAGCAACTAAGTGACTAGGTCCTGAACACTAAAAAGAAAAACACTGCGTTTATTAACTTGATGATTTCGTTGTTCTGACTTCGAATTCTTTCTAGGACATAGTTTTTTTTCAAGGTGTTTTAGGGACCTCATTCGGGTCCCTAGAATTTCAAATCAGGTCCCTAGAATCAGCGAAAATTATTATCGGGTCCCTAAAATCAGAGAAATCGGGTCCCTACAGGTCCACACCGGGTACCCAACATTTTCCTTAAAAAAAAACTGGTCTTTGACTTCTTTTATATTTATATAAAATTCCAGCTTATCCACCAAAAATAATTATCTGCATCGTACTTCATAGTTCTTGCGAATAAATTGCAAATACGCCACTTTTGCTGAAGCAAACAACCTAATGAATTTCAAAATCCAATCAGTGCAGGACAAGTGGATTATGAAAAATGTTGCTACTATTCAAGAACGGATTTACGCATACGCCAAACAAACCATGGTCTAGGCAAAAGGTTTTGTCAGGGGTACGAAAATCGCGGTTGTTCCCCCAAAACTGTTATTATTAAAATTTCGGGCAAAAAAATTCATAAAAATCGAGACCCCACTATTTTGGCTAATCTCGACCCCCAAAATTTTTTCTGGTTACGCGCTTTGCCTTGGGCCCCGCGCAACTCGTTTCTACGGCGGGTCCTCTTCTACTAATTCAAGAAGTTGGTGAAATGTGCAGAGGCATAACCTTTTCAATTCAATTGATAACTCGTGAAGCGGCATACGCCCCCATTCTTTTCTGTAGAGTTGCTACATAACAACAGGATGGGTTACACAAAAGAGCATAGCAGTGTTACCTGTCATCGGTGTGTTGCAGTGGCTGTCGGTCATGCGTTGCTGCGTTTTTTCGTCAGGGGAAAATTTAACATCCGATAAGAAACCACCGTTTGAACTTTGAAAAGCTTCACACCGGGGGACATGCGCGTGATAGAGATGCAGGCCATTTGCTTTAAAGTGTTATAAGAAAAAAATGAAAAAGAAAGAACAGAAAATAAGAAACGTACTGAATTTATATAAAAAAAAAAATTTAGTGAGTTTTTGGTTTAGTGGTCTGCTTTATACTGTCGCAAACAATCAAATCTCGTCACTACTTTCGCTGCAAGAACTTCCCACATCACTGGCGTGTGCACGAAAAATATAACATTCCTTGAATTTTATCTATTCAAATATTTTTGTTGTACATAAACTTTGAAGAAATACCAGTCACCTTTCAAACTGGCACCAACAGAAAAAAAACTGCTCAGTTTAAACAAATCAAAGGCAATGGTTCTTGCTTCGGTGCTTGTAGGTATAACACAATAACTTGCTTCCAACCGCTTTGACTGGTGGCACTTAATATTGATGCAGCTGTGTTCCAAATGGGTAAGAGATAACGTATATAGAAATAAATGCAATGAAAGTTATGTTGTAAGAAATGACACAAACTTAACAAAACGTGTCCCCAGCCGGGGCCAAGGTACCAGTTTTTTTCCTAATTGTGACCTTACGTCACAATAACCAAGGACTGCTTTCTGCGTCGTTTGTCGCTGGCTTAGTCGATCACAGGTGATTGTGTGAGAATGCCGCAAGTTGCACATTAACCACGACCAATGAAAGTAAAAGTGATTTCTCTTTTCAGCGATAAAACCTGTAAACGTTTAACTTAACCCGCATGACGTGGCTGAGCTCCAGTGAATACAGGGTCAGCAAAGCGTCGTGTTGTTCTTGTGAATATTGTGCAAAGCAGTTCTTGCAATGATGGAAAACAGCAACATACGCATTTTCAGAACGGCAATTATGTTTGTTAACTAGATAGCACTGGCTTTCGTTCAAGCAACAACTTATGGAGTTTTCATCAAAGACGAACCATTTCATTGAACGACAACCTCAACAGGGCGTGTGCTTGCCGGTTTAACATCAAGTTAAAGCTGACATAAACAGACAGGTGAAAAATCTAACGACAGACCATCGGAATTGTTGATCTATCTCGTTAGAATGTCTGTGTGTGTGTGACAGATGCTGGCTGCATGTTTTAAAAATCACAATTTGTAGCTTATTTTTAAACGTGGTAAGAAGCCAAACGCATGCAGAAAAATGTGAGCGAAAGAACAGATTGCTATGATAGGCTACAGACAGGGCCGGGTTAAATGAACGCGAGGCCCCTGACAAAGTCGTGACCCTCAAACGCATAGCGCAACTGCGTAGCGTTTCGTATGCCCTCGTTTTAACTTTGAAGAAGCACTGGTTAAAAACGTCAAAACTGATACGATTTGGCAGCCTACACTTCAGATACAATTGGGGGTGACCATGTACGACTGTTGGTATGCAGTCTTGCAAATATGGGGTGCAGGGGGGCGAGGCCCCCTTGGAAAAATTTTGACCCCCTGGAAAAATGTGTCGGACATACCGGTATTTTAAAATTATTGGACAAAATTTAACAAATTTGGGCCCCTCTCATAAAACTCTTTGCCACCCCTGGTGTCCCAAGCTGGTTACGGACCTATTCATGTGTGGTTCATTGTTCAAGCAGAAAGGTGTATCACAATGAAACGATCTTTTTGCTACCGTGACACTACACAACAATCTTTTTTGTCATAGACTCTCTGACCATCTGCACTGCACAAATCGTCCATTCACATTCTGTATGTATTGAGGAAAGATGCGTCTATACTCTTTCGCAGATCAAAACGCACACCGTTTAGAAAAAATGTTCTCAACGAAATATCACGCAAAAGCAACTTGAACCGTACTACTTGCATGAAGTTTTGCAATGAAAGCTTTACAATAGTTACACCTATCAACTGTTCCGTGATCTAGTCCTGGTGGACAACAGCGCTTTGTTTGATCTAAGACTGATACCCTCATGATCACGACAAGCACATGGCAGCTAATTGTTACGTCAGGGGATTATAGGGTAATTGCAAAGGCGTTAGATTGCGAAGAATACTTAGTAAAGAACCTATCGAAGTGACCCTGGTCTCTGTCATTCTGTCAATGTGTGTTTTTGGAAAAGCGACAGCTGCAAAAAGTTTCATGACGCCAAATTGTTTGCACGCGAAATCGTTGATGATTGTTTCCAGGACTGTAAAATGGCAGATCCAGCCACCAAGGTTGGGGGGGGCGATTTCAGTAATATTTGGAATTCTAGTCTTATTACGGGTTCACTACTATAAGAGGGATTAAGTACACTTCACAAAACTGCTGAGAAAAAACAATGGAAGACAGAATGGCCTTTAATCGCGAATGCTCTTTTCTGAATTGTACAAAATCAAGGTGGATAACGTTACTCTCGTAGGTTTAAGGGGGGCGATTGCCCCAATCTCCCCCCAGGATCCGCCCCTGGGTACGTATCTCCAAGAATCTCTATGCTCTTAGAGACTTAGTTTTTCTTGCCCAATTGAACTTAGAAGATAATTCTTAATTTTACGCAACTTAGAAAAAGACCGCTCTGCAGTACAGTTTGAAACCATGAAGCACAAGTGTATGTGAAGTATTTCAGCATTTGGAAAAGCAGAATGCAGCTCGTTTTCTGCAACAAACTACATTCGCAATGCTATACATTTCCCGTCACTGTGATCAAGATTAGCTTTTTGCTTGTCCAAAATGGCGTTGAAGAAGGCTGCAAATTGCAAGTTCTTCTGCAAATTATTGCGCTGCAGAAGAAAATTTGGAAGAAGAACAATAATTAAATCAGTATTCGATTAAATAGTTTCAATTCAAATAAGCACAATCATATGTTTTTGTTCGTAACACAAGCTTTCTGGGTTTTTATTGAACGAATATGGGTTCTTTGGTGTGCAATCTGGGTTTGTTTAATGTCACTGAATGGGAGTCCTGCATATGATTGTTGAACGCAGACATCTTGGCAGGTAATGCAGCGAGACAGTGACGCTGCTACTAGCGGTAAGCCATGTATAGATTTATACTGTGTGAAAAGGGGCATGAGTAAATCTGTAGCAGTGATTCCACAAGTTTGAAAAATCCATCTTTATTGTGAAACTGATCAACGTGTGCGAGTGAATTGCTTAATCAAACGACTCTTCCGCAGGCTGCGTTTCAAGTAGTATAAAAATACATGGTTTGTTAGAATACGTCTATGCAGACCTTTGGAAACACGTCTTTATCATTAAGGTTTAGCTCTGACTTCGTAGTGAGCACTAGGTGCAAAGCCATATTTGCTACGGCGAGTTTTCGTAACCTAAACGGCTCAGTTTTTTTAAAGCCTGCGTCGTGTTCTAACTTTAGTAAATTGTCCAATAGTCTTGCCATGTTATAGTTCTACTCAGGCCCGTAACTAGGGGGAGCGAATCGCCCGTCCTGGAAAAATGTGTTGGACATACTTTAAAAGTATTGGGCGTAGTAAATTTAAGGTCCTCTCAGAAAACTCTTTTTCCCCCTTGGTGTCCCAAGCTGGTTGCGATCCTAGTTCAACTTCTCATTGCTTGAAACAGTTTTGCGAGTGTCTTACTTTCTTGATTTTTCACTGCTCATGTGGTTCTGGCCGTTGATTGTTCACTATGGCTTATTTGTAGAAAGTACCCGAAAAATGGATATAAGGCAGTTTATGAAAGAAAAAGCATTTCTGATAGCCGAAGTGTAGAAAACATTTCAGACAGCAGATTGAGAATTGAAGTTCAAGCAGCACAAAATAGTGGGATAGAAAGAGTAAAGCGTTTTGTCAACGTGCATTTGCTTTGCATCGTCAGTAACCTGAATTTGACATTGCCCTCTCCTGGAAAAAATTCGCGCTTTTAAAGCAGTTAAACAATTTTCCATTTTTTCAACCTTAAGTAGGTTTGATTAGGGCTTTATTTTTGATGAAACGTACCGACAGTTCGGGCTTTTGTCTCCCGCGCAAGTCGGACAACTACTGTTTTTAAAGTTTTCACCAGTGTTCCAAGGTTAATTTTTCAGCTATATTGCCACAGTCAGACTAAGTAGTCCAATCCCCGCTGGGCCTCTTACACGTCTTCATAAATGTTTTCTTTTTGTATCATTATTTGTTTTCTATAAGTATAATAAACTTTTGGCTTAATGCAGCTTATTTGTTTTCTTCAAAACATTCCTTGTTTGGAATTTTCTCTCCAAAACAATGCCGCCCAGGTAAACCACTGTTTGACATGTTTTACCCACATTTACTCATAAAAATTGCTTTTTAAGAAACAGTTTCTTTTTGACTGACAGAGCGGGCATTAACGGAAAATAATGTCAGACCTTCAGTGGCCACAGGGGCTTGAGAGATATCCACTGAAGAAGACCCATTTTTTTCATAAAGAAAGAAAGAAAGCATTAGGTATGTTCGTGTATGTTCCAAGCACGCTTCCAGGGCTCTTCCACAGTGTGATCTCTCTGACCTTGGTCTGAAGTACTGTACATAAACGTATCAACTTGGCCGCGTGCTTGTTGCTTAGTTAATATTCTACATTCTGGTCTTAGGGGCTGTCCATAAATGACGTCACGCTATTTTTGGCAAAAATCTACCTCCTCCTCCCCTTGTCACATTTCGTCACAAGTATTTACCCCCCTTCAAATATAACGTCACAATTTGCAAACCTCCCACCCCCCTTACATTTGCAATTACAAATTTCCATTTATTTTGTGTCTGCCTAGACAAAAGTTTTCATCTGTTTTATAGATTTGATTTGTGCACGTTGTAGCAAGACCAACATTCTATTCGTAAAACGTCGAAAATACTGCACACATTGCTAAGCAAAAATTAAGCAGCAAAATGTTTTCTACTTTGTTGAAGACCGAAACGAATGAATTACGTTGTGCGAATGCTGGCAATGACTGATTGCGGTTTTTAGTCCCGTGCATGGATTTACCGTAGTGGTCGCTTTGCAATATTGAAGTAAAAACAAATCATAGGAGCTTTTTGCAGTGTAGCCTATCTGCAAGAACGATTGCACAATACCGCACAGAAAACAAGTATGGCGTGCAAATGCAACACAGGACGGTAAACAACTCCTTTTGAGAAACGTTTAATGATTGTTTCTGCACAGGCGAATATGAAATACATTTTTCTATAAACTGTTTCCTTCGAGATTGGCGCGTGACTTACGGGAGTCTTCACTTTTTGTTGTGATCGGTGCGTAGTAAACACCGAACCGTAGACCAAAAAAATGAAACAATCACAGTGACCTTTTGAAGTCCACAACTGCTTATGTTTTTCACAGAGGTTACGGCGTTTCAACAAACTGCCGCAACTACCGAATGGTTATAAGTTAGCGACACTCAACGAAAACACTCACTGGTCTGCAAAATAAAACAAAACATCCTACTACAGAAAACAAACGAATCACTGAAATTGCTGGGTCTCATGAAATAATTTTCGAATTGAAGTCAAACAAGATATAACTCATACAATTCAACAATCGATTAGCTGACTTCTCGTAATTTCAAGAACCGCTTTGTGCCGGTTGGATACCACCACTGGTTCCAGCTATTCGTATCTGTTGAAAACGAAAGTAGTAACGTCTTAAGCCAAGCTTCCCCCACCTAAATGTTTACTTAGCTTCATGCATTTTCCCATGGAGAGGACAAATGTACAGTTATGGTGTAAACTGGCATTCCACTACCAGTGCAACTTTTTTCTGGAATTATCATTTCACTTATATCCAGATTATCTTCATCTTGCCACTCTGCACTTTTCACATTTTCTGCATTGGCGATGATTACCAAAGACATATTCTAGTTTTACGAAAAGACAAAGACACCACATTCATAACAGCCTCTGTTCGTACCTAGGGCCGGAAGGAGCAAAGGGTGTCTGGAAAAATGGTTTGGACTTTTAGCGTCCACACTGCAATAGTTATTAAGAAGGGGTCCGTTATCAACGTGGTCTGTTACGAACGGGTCTGTTATGAACATGGTCTGTTATGAAAGTGGTCTGTTTTGAACAGGTCTGGTATGAATGGGTCTGTTATGAACGTGGTCTGTTTGAATGGGAACCATTTTGAAGCATGGTTATGTTTTTATAAGTCACGAGTTTCAAATTGTTTACTGTAATTGGGTTCAGGTCAAAAGCCCCCTCATACTGAAGGTGGTGGTGACAATTGCATATGTTGCAACAATTTTGACCTCAAAACTAAGAATTTAAATTGTAGGAAATGATTCTGAAGTTTTCAGGATGAAAGGAAAGCTTAATTAATAATGCACCTCCAGATAGAGATGGAAGGAAGAATGAATCCCGGTTTTAACTTCAGGTATTCCAGAGCTAGCCTATATTGATTTGCCAGAAATTGAGAATAAAACAGTGGAATGCTTGCCAAAGAGCTAAAAAATCTTGCACAGAATCGGGCGTCGAAATCTAAAACTGTTTGGTCCAGTAGATGGAATTGGGAGTCAATAAATTTTATCGAATGAGCTTTGGCTACATTAACAGTACAACAATATAGTTAACCATTCGCTGTAAATCCAACAACGATTGACCGGCTATCGGAAATATACTGCAAAAACAATTAACCCATTAGCAATATCGATAAAAATGTATTCATTGGTTGTAACAGAAAACTATTGCAAATGGAATAGAAACATATCGGCCTCCACACCTTTTCTTTCTGGTGTGACTGCGTGTAGCATGCATATCAATACGACTCGTGTGACAGCACAAAACTACTGACTCCCCCCTCCCCCTTGTCACAATTTGTCACAAATCTGGTGACCCCCTCCCCCCGTTAGGATGTGCGTCATTTATGGACGACCCCTTACGTCGCATTATCGTGGGTATGGCATGCAGGTTTATACTCCCATTCCACAATGAAACAAAAGTGAATTAGGTTTCCAAATTTTGGCTTCTTATTTGGTTTGATGTTTAATGTCTTCATACTCACACATAATAAAATGATAGTCACGCACACGTGGCGATAATAAAGAGCACACACATAGATAAATGAACAAAAACATATCGATATGTCGCCCTAACAAAGAGCACACGCATAGATGACGCTAATATGATAACTTTTGACATATACTTTAGCATCTATATGCTGCTGTAATAAGGTCCCAGTAGACCGATTCGTAAAATATATGTGGGAAGATGCAAAGGTTTAGGGGTCATTTCAACTGCAGTCCTCCCCATGGTGAACCTACTTGTAGCTAAAGGGGACAGTTGCTTAATAGAAAAGTAAATGTAGTTGCATGATAAATGGATTTGTGATATTAACAAACTGTGATAAATGTATACTTAATCAGCCAAAAGAATTAGTTCAAATTTCCATAAAAAAGTACTGCAAATTTCACGTACGTTGAAAATATTGAGCGATAGCATGAAATGGGATTGCGTCACGACAGTTATCGATTAGTGAAGCGTTGAATTTTGTATCAAAATCAATTCACTTGCCTTACACACACGAACAAGTAAAACAAAAAATACGACCATTTTCCAGGCATCTGAGCAACGCATTTTTTATAGTGAGTAGTAAAAGTTTCAAACACGGTTCATTTTTTATCTGTAATTAGGTCTGCATGAAAGATCCTTGCCTTAAGATTCCTCTGCTGATGACAAACAGTTTTCAAAAATTACCTTATGCGAAAAATTGTCTAAAACAAAACAGTAGCTTAGACACGTGTCATAACATTTGAAAGCTTATGTGTTATGCAGTGCCAGATTAAGGTAGCACGTGGTCTGTAACATTTCAAGAGCGCGAGGCCTTATGTTAAAAAAAACACCTCAACACCTGCAAATCCACCTCAAAAAAAAAACACCTCAACACCTGCAAAACTGCAAAACACACCTGCAAGTGTGTGGGCAAGGCATCCTTGCTATTAGCTTTACGCTCTGCATGCTCTCTCCAGTTCGCATTGTGACATGACAGTCTGAGTGCATCGTGCTGACCACCAGTGTTGCCAGATGGTTGCGACCTACATCTGCTTAATGGTGTCACAAAAAACTGCTAGATTCTACCAAAAGTCTAGTCAGAAATTTCCAGCTAAAATCTACTAAAAGCAGTGAAAATCTGTTAAAAAAATTGCTATTTTTAAGACGATCTAAAAGAAACCTGTAAAGTTATATAATATATTAATTTCTCGTCTTGCACTCGCTCTCAATGGGCACGGGCTGAAAATTCCGGTTTTGACCAAAACACTTTTCGGACCACACTTTTCTTTCAGTCAATATTTTGAGCAACGTAACTGCAGCTTACCTCGTTTTTTGTATGACACACAGTTCTTGACGCACAGTTCTTTTCTTTCAAATGGTTGCATGTGTTTTGCGGAAGAACAATGCTCAGCGATAAACAGTCTGAGCATAGCTTCAACCCTACAACTTTCAAAGTCTGGTATTTGTAACTTAAAACTTTGTGTTACATTAAGGAGCATGCAACAACTTCTCTGGTCTTAACTAAGTGCTTTTGCTACCAGTTATGTCTTTTAAGCTCACAATGTTTCGCTATGGTTGCATTTTGCAAACTTCGCAAAAGGCTTTTCTTAAATCAGCAGGATAGGCAGCAGACACTGAAGCAACTTTTAAGTTCTGAATCTTGCAACCATATATGTCGAAACTTTTGGTAGCTTTGGTTTACTAGGAAGCTTTTTATCAGACACCTACTACTTACTAGCGCAACTGAACCACTTAGCAATATCGTGCCGTGAGATAAAAACATATTCTACCAGTGTTGTCTTTTAAACTAACACGCTCACTAAGCACACAAGCAAATCGTTTAAGCTTCCCCAAGCCATCTAATTACTTGTTCGCATGATACCGTTATCTGGTTGAAGCAGCTTCGTTGCATCATAATAAAAATTCCAAATAATTGCAGGCAGTTGGTTGTGCTTTTTTTGATCTCGTGATAGCCAATTAAAAACGTCACAAAAAAGAGAATTAGGGTTTTTGAAGAAGGTGTAAAAGTTTTCATCTTGAAAGACTGTTGAAACAGGCTTTTGGTCAGTAATTTGTCACCTGGTAAACCTGCCAAACGGTTGGTTAAATCCTGCAAGAAAATCAGCCAACCGTTAGAGTGAAAATTTTGTAGCTAACAGTGTGAAAATCCTGCTAAATTTAGCAGCAAAACAGCTAAAATGGTAACTTGCTGACCGCAATCTTATTCCTTTTGTTACGTAACTGTACAAAAAGAATCAAACATGAATTTCTGGACACAGACAGCGTTCAATTGAAAACCTTCGCTTATTAATTGCAAACATGGCAAAATACTGACTTCTTAGACTGAAAAAAATCTTATATGTAATCTAATAAATCAGATTTATTACAGAAGATCGCGGTGTCTCCCAAAGCGCGGGGCCCGTTCCGTTGCAATTGCTGCATTTGCTGCTACAGCTAATCCGGCACTGGTGTTATGATGTCAAAAAGGATTGTTGCTTTTACAGCCATTCTAGTAGGTGTACAGTTTGAAAGATACAGCATGTGCGTACTGCGCAACTGTAACTTTTCATGAAGAACATTTTCGTTTTAAAAATGATGAACAGTTTGAATGCACCACTGCAATTTCAATAAAATGTGATGAACGTTTTTTGTGTTTGTAAATTCACTCTACGCTCATTACCTATATCAGGGGTTCCCAACCTGGGGTGCATCTGCCTATCTGAAAGGGTGCATTTAAGGTTAGCAACTGATGGGAAAAATATATTTATATATTATTTATTTCTATTAAAAATTCAGTGGATTTTTGTTATTTAACTCAGTCTTTTTGTTACGAGAAATTTTAGAGCTACATACTCATCTGTCGAAATGCTGAAGGGGTACATGGTCAGAAAAAGGTTGGGAGCCCCTGACGTGTATGTTCAAAATTCAGAAGCATTTAAATGTTTTGACGAAAAATGTAAAACGTAAAAAGTGGACCACGAAGCAAACTTTTGGAACTTTTGTGGCAACTATTCACCTGTTTTTACTCTCAGGTTTGTGTTGTCAGTGTCAACACCATAGAAAATATAAAGGGCGTTCTCTTAAGGTACTTCAGTCCTAAAAAGATACCCGTATTTTTCGTATAGCAATTCTTCAATTCAACAGCACCTTCTTATGGGTTGCTTTAGCGCTTGTTTGCATTTCTTACAGGCTTTCTTGGGATAAGTAGATCTTTTTTGAAAAGGAAACAATTAAGAAATTTGACTTCGAATTTACCTTTACGCCTAATTTTTTTCAATTTTTTTATCATCAGTTAGAAAAAAAGTTTTTATTACGTAAAACATGGCGGTGAACGTTCACTTTGATCACGGTAATTTTTTGCTCTGCATTGCTTATGGTAGAACACGGAAGTACACCCCTATGTCAAAGCATCTGTATTCTCTTGAAGTTTGTGAATATCTTCTGAGCAAGAAAGCCAAACTTTCCCAAGATTGTGCGGAGATTGATATCACCTTGCCTGAATCTGCTCAACTGTATCATTCACTTGGACGGATTTTCAAACTTCGTAGTTTTGAAGATCAGTCATTTTTTGTCAAAGCTGCTGTTTGCTTTATGACTGCCATCGTGCGCGATCCCTTCAACGAAGAGTATGAGGCTGATTTTATAAAATTGTGTGCGCGCGTGCTTTCATTTGCCGGGGTTAGCGAGACGGAAATGACCACTTTGGAACGAGCGCAAGAAGAGTTTTCGATTGATACTTTGTTGCTTCGAGATAAGGTGAATCAGAAACTGCTAGAGATTGAGGTCATGGCAGACCGAATGCTTGACGAACGAAGCATTGAGAATCAACGGATTCTCTTGATTGAAGAGATAAAGAAGTTAGTGGAGAGGCAACATTCACAAATCAGAAACAAACTGATAGATGTTTGTTTTTCTTTAACAAAGTGCCGCACTCAGTACTCTTTTAAACGGGTTGGAAACTTTATTCGGACACCACAAACACATTACTCGTTGTTTGGGCCTGCAATATTTCATAAAGATCGACACGGAACACCAAGACCCGCTTTGTTGGGCATAAGAAAATCATTTGAAAACCTGTGGGTTATTTTCGAAGTTTTGATGATCGTGTGTGAAACAATGACCTCCAGTATCAGTCTGCATCAATTCTACCTTGGAAGGCAATCAGATCACGACTTAGTTTTCTTAAGTGTTTACGCTCACGATAAGAACAGAAACATGGGGGGTTTAATGCAAAGATGTGGTGAAAGTTTGCACGAAGTTCTAGAAAAATGCTGCATTGCAACGGGAAGCATACTAGATAATGTAGTCCACTGTTTTGTCGTTGATGGATTTCGCATTGTAAAGAGAAGATACATCAATTTGGGCCAACATTTACATAGTATTAATATTCAACACATAAATGGTGGTAACAAAACAGCCCTTCAATATCTGGCAGAACGATTTCGAGAAAAAATTCAAGAATTTAGTTTCACATTTTGGCCTGAAGAAGAGGTTTGGCAGGCATACTTTCGGATTTTAAAAATCGTCCGCCACTTTGCTACAGATTTTGTGGAGTTATTAGGAAGATGTCATAAAGTTGCAGTCCAGTCGCCATTTGATGCGATTCGCAAACTAGAAGAACAAGGTGTTGTTGATAGCACTTTTTCTCAAGAACTGCTGCATGCCCTAGCGATAGCTTATCAGGCGGTTTTAATAATGGAAAGAGACAAAAACAAGGCCGGTTACTTAGAAAACAATAAATTGGTCAGAAAGGATTTGGTTCAAAGGTTCACTGCAAAGTTGGGAGTGGCAACCTTGCTAAAATTTATTGAGACTGTGATGAAACTTCAGAGAAAAGTTAGCGATACACTCAAGTTAACTGAATTTAATTTCTTGCAAAAGTCCGCGTTGCTGGATAAGCTTTTGGGCTTGTTTTTGCTGCATCAAAAAGATGTCTGCTTTGACGAGGCTGAAAAGATTCTAGAAAATCCTTTGCCGTCTTTGGAAGCAAAAAGGATAATCATTGTAATTCTTATGGTTATAGGTGAAGTTTACGCAGACGAGGGAAATCAAGAAAAAGCTGTGCAATGCTTTCAGCTTGCCTACGACCGATTTGATGCTACGCTTTCACTGCGTCACCGCAAAGAATTCATCCACTGCTTGCATACACTGGCAAAAAGCATTCTGAACTTGTACGAAGAAGATGAAGGCTCCGAAAGTAGTAGCGTATGTGGGTCTGAGGCAAACCAATCTGACGGAAGTAGTCAAAGTACAGAAGAAACAGAACATCTTGAACAGGCAGTCAAACTTTTTACTACAGAGCTAAGATTAAGAAAGCTGAGTTCATTGCAACCAAGTAAGGATGCGGATATTGCTGAATGCCACATCTGCCTGGGAAAAAGTAACTTCGAGCTGGAAAATTTCCGTGAAGCACTGTGTCATTTTGAGGAATGTGGAACTGTCTACAAAGCTAAAAAAGACAAAGGGTCATTATTTCTCTTGGCATGTGAATTAAGAAAATCAGGCATGATTTTAGCATTCACAGAAAAGAAACGCTGGGCTTTTAGGTACTTTTCATTGGAACTGAAGTTGCGCAAGGTTTGTACTACTCAGAAAGGAGATTGCTTCTTAGCCGCTTGTTACTACAATATCGCTTACTGTCATTTTATACGATTCGATTACGACAATGCACTAAGAAATTTTCGTTTATCGCAAAAGTTGTTAAAACAAGTGGGGATCCCAATTCAAGAGCGCAGACTCAGGAGGTCTCCACTGATGATTGGCCGATCCCTTGCACGTTTGGGCAGAAGCAGGGAAGCTTTATCAGAGCTCAGAGAAGCTTTGCGCCTTTTCAGTGAGTTCACTGAAAACCCAACAAGAGATTACGACATTGCTACATGTCATTACCATATAGGAGAGTGCTTGTTTGATCTCATGGAATGCAAAGCTGCTTTAGTCCAATTTTCTCAGGCTAGAGAGATTTACTTGAGCATCGAGGATAATGGAGATTATGAAACTCAAATAAAAAACTGTCTAAAAATGGAAGAATGGTGCAGAAGGAGAATAAACAGACGGACTTGTCGTCGAGTTGTATTACTACGATAAACATACGAGCAGACGTTTTTGAAAATTCTGAACAGGGTGGCTGAACTGTAAAAGCTAATTCTCTGAGCGCTGCTGAGGGATGATACCAACAGCGCTATAGGCTTTTATCGCAACGTGCAGGAGTAATATTTTTTGAAGCGCCAAAGCGCAACAGCTGAAGTTCACCTTTTGTGTTTCGACATTTCTTCGCATCCTTTTTTCGATCTGTTTTTATTTCCGGGTCGCAAACTTGTGTGAAAATGACTAATACCATTGTTTGTAACTAACTTGGCTGATGAGAGTTTCTGGGAAGAATCTTTTCAAAACCGACTGAGACGCATCGACCACAAGTGCTTTCGTAACACTGGCTGTCTAAATTGTGGTCTAGATTAAGAAGTACTGCCAGATTATTGAAGCCTGCGCGACATACTTTTAACTTGGCATTGCGATACTAATTGCGTTTCAGACTGTGAAATCAGTCCCGTCGCCACGGGGGGAGGGGCTTTGGTGGGCTTAGCCCCCCCAAACAAAGATCCAAGCCCCCCAAATTGAAATATGAAACACAATAAATAGGTGGAATTTTTGTCAAAGTTGAATGTCAAGCCTCCCCTGCACGAACGTACCCCCCCACAAACCTAAAACCCTCTGTTGACGACTTTCTGGCGACGGTTCTGTGTGAAATGACCTTGCTTGTGCCCTGGAAATGTCATGTCGTGCTGGTTGAGTGCTCATGTGACGGTCCAGCTTTACGTCATGTGAATCACTGAAGCGTGACGCATCTTTAAGTATAAAAGGTGCAGAAAATTGTAAACTGCAAAACAAGAACAAAAACACAACTAAAAATAAAATATCATTCTTCATGCACATAGTCACTGTAAAAATACTCCATATTTTGGTCGTAAGTTCGGTCTTGCCTAGATTTTCCGTAAGTCGTTATTTTAAACTTAAACTGTAAGTCGATCTGTTGGCACTGATATGCCCACACCATGCACTTGTTATGTGACGGAGACATGCGATCACGATTGTTTTTTTTGCTTGAAATTACGCTTTCCGTCTCTTATGCCTGTCTGCTTGACACCAGCAAACGTGGCAACTACTCACAAAAACTAATTAATTTAAATTTCACTCTTTTCATCCAAGAAACTCACTATCAAAAGTGCAGTTCCTTGAATAAAGTACAACAGAAAATACGAGATATTTTTTCTTCGGACTTTTTGGACATCATCTTCCAATGTTTCTTACCGCCTAGTTTCTGTTATTTTTTGTGTTTCGCTTTGGAAAATAGATCGTTTTTCTTCAAAACCACCATTGGTTGACGTACTCAAACTTCTGAGCGCAAGCAGTGGCTATTTCGGCTTTAAAGAGACTGTTTACTTTGAAGTGGTGGTCCAGGTCCTCCATATGCGCCAAATCGGTTTGTAAATAACTCACCTACGGAAGGCACAATGTTGGCTGCGCTCACACAGTTGAGATGGCTGCAATGGCGAAGCCAGCCCAAAATTTTTTTGGGGTCAAAATTTTTTATTTTAAGCTAGCAACATATTTGATATGGGATACCGCCTCTCAAAGCACAGAATGACTAGATGTCCTAGAAACTCTGGGGGCATGACCCTGGGCTCCCTGGTTACGCCTATGGATGGCTGGTTCGTGGAGATTTAATTTTTGTGTATGTTGATGTCGATGAACGAATAACACCTGCCAGAGAGACGCCGTCTAGTAAAGACTCCCATTGCAGCAAAATTATAGTGAAATGACACCTAGAGGTAACGGCTTTGCTGAAACTTCACCTCGTCAGACTCCAGTGTAGTTGTTGCTGTGCATACAAAAAGCAAGTTGGTAGGATCTCATAACAAAATTTGTTTCAATGCATATCAGTTTTACAAAACTCTACGCGGTCATTTGTCCTTTTACCTTTGGTCATGTCACTCCTGGCAAATGACGCGCATGAGAAGGGTTAAAGATCTTGACAATTTTGAACTTTTGCTGCTAAAATTGGTCTTCAATTTATTTTTTCTATTTTTACTTCTTAAAAAATTTGAATTCAGTTTTTACGTCTGTTTTGTGCTTTTCAGCAAATGTTGGGATGTTTCGTTGCACTTTATGTTTCACACATCGGTTTTCATTGCTCAAAAGACCTTTTTCATTATTTTAAATAAAATTTTGCTTAAGCTTCTGCACTTACGATAACTTGCTTCTCAACTCGCCAATAGGATTTACTCGTTTATGTGTTTCTGTGCTTATGGGGCAGCATATTTGGGGAATGTGACATGCTGAACCTTCCAAACAGATCAGTTAAAACACATAAGGTTTGTGCATACATCCAGATCGGCGCCAACCGCATTCGTGTTTATAGAGACTATTAATACTTCTGCTACTGCGTGTTTCAGCAACATGAACTTGCTATAACGTGATATCAAGATGACTTCTGTCAATCCTTTGTTTAGTGGTGCTTCTTGTTCAGAGCTTGTGTTTTTTGTGCCAAAAGAGACATCGTGCGAACATGAACAAAACGTATATGGACTTTGTTCGAAACAGGAAGATCCTGATAGAAATTCTTTTGGAATTGATCGTAATTTTGTATTGAACTAGTCCAACAAGTAACATAAAGCTTTGTCATTGTGGAAAAAATGAACAATGAACTTCATGTGTAGGCAAATAAAAAGTTTTAGAGCCTTTGCGTCCTGATGGTAAGGTTGCAAAGAAATATAAAGTGGAAATCCACGGTTTCAACAATATACTAGACTCCTCGCTGTTTTTTGTCAGTGCCTATTTCCTGTTGTTTCTGTGAATAAATGCAATGAACGAACGCCTGTAGAACATCAATACACGTTTCTACTGATTTTGATGCACATACTATGTCTCAGATTTGTCATCGCTGCTTTAGTGCTCATTTGTTTTCTGCGTTTTTTGATCTCCGCAGGTTTGGCAAACGTGAAGTGTGCTAGTGGCGGATTTAAAAATTTTTTTTGCATGTCCATGACTTCTGCTTGATATAGCAATGCGTGGCTTACGATGATTTTGATACAACGATTTGGATTACAGATTGAGTTGCAGCAATTTTGTAACTTGATGAAATTTGATTGCAATAACGTTTTTCAGCCAAGCCAAACTTTGTTTCTCAGCACCGATACAGTTGAAGTACTGCAGGGAAACTATTGAATGCTGAGTCGTTTATTTTCAACGGACTATGGTTGCCAAAAGAATCACTTTGGCAGTGAATGCTAACATAATAATTCATAGAGGCCTACATTGCCGTAATTCAACCGTGACAGTTTGTTCGGTACGGTTATTATGTTACGACGACAGTTATCACATTAAGAACCACTCGCCCATACTATTTTACCATTCCCCGGCAAAGCCTTGATTTGTGACTGAACAAGAAGTATAACACAGCTCACATTTAATTATTGGCAGGTTAGGGGCATAGGCGTAGGGGAACAAAAATGTTTAGGTGTGGAAAACCTTTTTGCCCGTGGCAATAAAGAAACTAGACAACACAAGTTAGGAATAATGTTGCATGGACTTCTACAACATATTAAGCAATAAATGTAATTTTCTATTTTTTTTCAAAAACATGATAAATATGTTAATCTTTCAGATTTAAAACAGTATTTTTAAAAGTTTTTCAAAAAACTGCCTGATTTTTCGCAAACTTATAAGATGTGCTGGTTCGACCGCACATCCACCTGCTACAACTATGGTTAATGAAACACATGAACCCAAGTTCTCATTTATCTCTGAGGCGTGCAATTATGAATGCGGTCAGTAAAGCAAGACGAAAAATATAGTTTCGGGATGGTTTATAGCCGTCACGTGAATATGCTACTTCATAACTTTACGTCGCCAATAGCCTGAACTGAAGTGCCATTGTCGCCTCATAGCCCCGATGCAACAAATTTATCAAGAGCACTTACCTACAGTCACATTCTTCTATCGATCGAAGAACATCTTTTTAGCCAAAGAGAAATTGCCGGACTAATTGCTTTTTGAATCCGGACTAACTAATTACTAACGCCCTAAAAATTTTGAAAGCAAGCCATAAGAAAATCTAAAGCCGCTTGGACAGATAATTTCATCAGAACAAGGGAGCTTGATTATAGCTATGAGGGGCCATTTTAACGTGACTAACATGATGTGCCCCTTCTGAAAATCACGATGAAGCCTTCGTCTCTGCGAAATGTTAAACTGTAACGATCGTCTACAATGCCCGGAGAAGCCGCGCAAGCAAAGAAAAGACAGAGTCCAAGCATAACATCCCCAGTGGTGCAGATGCCATTGGAGCCTTCCTTTGGCCGAGTTGGAAGCGGTGTGATAGTTTGCATTCATTTCTTTGTTATAGGCCAAAATTTTTCCGAGTTCAGGACAAGTGAAGCGTCAGCCATGAGCGTCGGAAGTATTTTTTCTAGGGGAATTTTTCCCAAATTTTTTCATGGGGTGGGCCAAAAGTGATGAAATTTGTTTTTTCCCAATCAAAACCAAGAAAATAACCGTTTTTGCCAAAATTTTCAAAATCCAGGGGGGCCAAGGCCCATCCCTGCCCCCCCTTCCGACGCCCATGGAGACAGCTTCATGACTCTCTGAGGTGCTCTGGTGCAGGTTTTCCATATATCCGGTAATTGTTTTTTATGTAACTGTATAAGAAGCTGTATAGCCTAAACCTGTCTAAAATTTTCCACGGAAATTTTTAATCTTTTTTCCGGGATTCACTGAGAAACACTTTGTATTGCTGCAAAGTCTGAACATATTTGAGCTTAGAAAATTTCTTCAAAAGTTATGTTACATTTTGTTGAAAACAAGTCTTTCAAATGCATCTCCTCCATTGTTATTTCATAATGCGCCAGGTCAATTGTTATATTTGACGTTTACTATTTTAACTTTATCAACCAGGTATATCATGAGAATGTTGTTATTTTGCTATCAAATCGTAACGTCACTATTTTAAATAATCAAACAAGCTTTGATGTTTTCAACATCAATACAAAATTGGGCTCCGAGTTACCTGACCTTCCACTGTCCTCTTCATTGTTGGTTTCTAGCTGAGTGGCAGTGACTGTCTTTCATAGTAAGAATAAAGTGAGCATTGCCTACAAGACATTCCACTGTTTGTGACAACAGTGATATCAAAACATCAGTTTTTGACATCAATAATGTCACAAACAGTAAATACGCATCCATGCTACGGTGCTATACACGAGATAACTTGTAATTTATTCATTTATACTGCTCCGGGCGCTTCAAGTAACGTTACTAGTGCAAAAAGGTGTGGGAACGCCGTTCCAACCCCACTACACCCTGCATTCTATTTGAATAAGAATAAGGTTTAGGTTTTGTATTGCTAATTTTGTTGTTAACTGTCAGTTAATTATATAACACTCTACTTACCTGCTGTGTTATACTGAACAACATGAC
>Ga0210059_1001434_pt1 | contig 35816 bp, 25 predicted proteins | sample Ectturendosymbi2_FD_188042 | JGI IMG/M metagenome (GOLD analysis project Ga0210059, IMG submission 188042) | Ecteinascidia turbinata endosymbiont from Florida, USA - Sample 2 (SPAdes) (version 2) | ecosystem: Host-associated > Tunicates > Ascidians > Unclassified | place: Key West, Florida... | reverse complement strand
TTCACTGCTTCGAGGTTCTCCCCTTGGACTGGTTATATTTTTGTTTTCTGAATATTTGGACGTGGTTCTGCGTGGCTTTGACCTTTGTTCATTATGTTGTAGCGCGCATTAATTTTGCGCTGCTACAACAGTCACTTACCACTGTCTATCGAAAGGAATCTTACACATCTAAGAATCAGACACTATGATTTTAACAGAGTATATATTTCGCCTACTAGATAGGCATCATCAGTTCTGCGAAGTGCATGAAGTATAAGATAGAATTAAACAAAATCCACAAACAGTACAGCTGCCAACCAAGAGAATTTAATTGAAAAGATTGCAGCCCCAGCTGCCCACTGTACATAGGAAAGGAAAAGGTCACAGTTGGAACAACCAGCGGCGTGCAGAGTGGGCCGGGGCGAACGGGACAACGCCCTGGGGCATCCAAAAAGTAAAATTACAAAAGTAAAAATGCTGTAACTAGATGATTTTTCCTATTGTAAGTCTAAGAACACATGCTGAGTGGATTTAATTTTTCGAAACTTGTTTTTTTTGTCAACACCAAATTTGTACGTATTCAAATGCCAGTAATTCTCACATTATTCAATACCAAGGACCTATACTCAAGGTGCGCGGCGCACACTCAATCAAACTGATAGTGACGACGATTTAAATTGTATTAGCTGACTTTTTGATGCATCACTATCGTTTCTTTTTTTGATGTGGCAGCCCTGAGTGTGCGCTTATACAGCCGCACACCTGTGTATGCCATATGTGTGTCATTTCGAGCTTCGTCATTAATTAGCGGTTCAGGCGGATAGATCATAACGGCTCACATAAGCCCGTAGCTGTTCTGTCCCCCCAGTAGTCGTACATATAACAGCCACATAATGAAAACAATTTTTTCGCGTACTTCAAGCGCATTCTTAATTCTTGTGAACTTTAGCAAGTTTCAAACTGTCAGCCCTGGGTGTCCGGCATCCCAGGTGCGTATACCTTCTCTGCTCGACTGCTATTCGAGGAGACATTCGCGCAACCTAATTTTTTGCAGTTGTGAACTGCCCTGTCGTAGCGTTGAGTGTGTTTTGCTCCACTGTTTTAATGCGCAGCCTTGTATTTTTGCAGTGGTGAACTGCGCTGACGTATATTTGTATTTAAACAGAGCATCATATCATATGTTGTGCACAGCTTTCAGTCTTTATTATGAGTAAGCATCTTCTCCATAGTGTTTCATTTCTAAAGAATAAGGGATATTTAAAACTGGCAGATAGCCTACATTTCAACAAGTACGCTATATTTAGTTACTGTAGTAAGTTCTACTTCTATCACCACTGATAGCATAGAATTATTGCATCTTGCCTTCAAAATTAGAAATTGTAACACTGCCAACCCGAAGAAAGCCTAAACTCACTGCTAGCTATTGCAAAACTACACATCCTCGCCGGCGTGCCTTGTCGACTGCATGATAATTATGTTGGTATTACACTTCTAAAACTGAACTCAACACACTAACAATTAAAATAACGCTGCAGTCATATCTTACCTGAAGACAGGTACTGAATGCTAGCCTTGCTAGGGGCTAGCCTAGTACCTCACGAACGAGACGTCTTCCTGTCCAGGTGGCCAACGCATTTACTACGTTTGTATGGCCAGTTTTGCGTTGTCTCGTTACCATATATGGATAACGAGTGGTCTGGCTCTGAACGTGATTTGCTGAGTCAGCACCCTGAACGAGTCAATGCGTTGGCCACCTGGACAGGAAGACGTCTCGTTCGCGAGGTAGTAGGCTGGCACCTAGCTCGGCTAGCATTCAGTGCCTGTCTCCAGATAAGATATGACTGCACCGTTATTTTAACTGTTGGCGTATTGAGTTCAGTTTTAGAAGTGTAACACCAACATAATTATCATGCAGTCGACAAGGCACGCCGGCAAGGATGTGTAGTTTTGCAATAGATAGCAGTTTTTAGGCTTTGGGTTGGCAGTGCTAGGATTTCTAATTTTGAAGGCAAGAATTTTAACCAAATGTTCAGAAATCACCATGCTGAAAGCTGTTAGCTTCTGGATTTTACATGTCATAAAAAATGAGTGCAATAATTCTATGCCATCAGTGGTGATACAAGTAGAAGTTACTGCAGTAACGAAAATATACTTGTTGAAATGCAGGCTATATACCAGTTTTAGATATCCCTTATTGTTTAGAAATGAAACACTACGGAGAAGATGCTTACTCATAATAAAGGCTGAAAGCTGTGCACAACATATGATAAGATGCTCTGTTTAAATACAAATATATATTTTAAATAGGCTACTGATCAGCTGGAGTGGCTTGGCAGTGTCAGGAATAGTTGTTTTGAAAGTAAGAACCTGCTGTGTTGCACTAATCTTCATAAATCAGGCTTGCAAAAGTAGGGCAACTTTCTGGCATCAGTGGTGATAGTAGTGAAAGATACACAATTATTTCACATAGTTCCTTGAAAAAATGTCATAGGATATATTTAATGTTTTGTATTCGTGTCACATTAGGCCATTAGTTTAAGTATCAGTGTAAATTAAAGATTTTGACTGATGTCTCACCATAAGTTCCACCTAGGCACTTGCAGACACATGCAATATTAAGCGGTAATCTCCAAAATGTTTTTCAGCGTTGTGCTCAGAAAACCTGTGTGAAATTTGTATGCCTGTAACCGTGCACATTTGACATCAACGCATGCTGTAAACGTCAGTGCACGTCTGCTATGGATGGATTTTACGGTGTGCAGCACGATCCATAGTTCACGGCACCAACTTCATGACAGGCATGAACAGCAATTGCCAACTTCGTGAAATCTGTAATCAGTGTGCATGCTTTCCAACTCCATACAACCCTTTGTTTACTAGCCTACACAGTAGATGCTCACCGACGCGTCTGCTACACGTGAATGACTTTCAGACAATGTAAACCGAACGGTACAATGACGTCAGAACGGGCTGTCTCGTTTTTGGGGACTGTCGCTTGACATGTAAACGTAGTAAAATGGCTCGTTCAGGTTGCCGACTCAGCAAATCACTTTCAGAACCAGACCACTCGTTATCCATATATGGTAACGAGACAACGCAAAACTGGCCATGTAAACGTAGTAAATGTGTTCTACTCCCCTGTTCTAATGTGTTGCCGGATATTTTTGCAGTTATGAATTGCGCTGTCTTAGCGTTGAGTGCAGTGTTTTGCTCTGGCCTCCTAACTTGGAGCGTTGATGATTTATATTTATTTCAGTGGCACATTGTGCAACGAGTAAAGAGAGTGTGCAGATTAATATGCATGTCGCGTCAACAAACTTCGCCAAAATGTTGGTTTGCAAACGTGAATATAACTTCATATTGTGATGTCACAAACAGCGTATATCCAGTAACAATGACCACTATACACCACTGCTCAATACTAGAATTCGGTAGGAGACATAAAATCAAGCAGTCGCACTGGACATCACCATACCTCTGCACGCCATTGGGAACAAGTAATTCGGCGAAACAAACTATCGATTGTGGAGTGACGCAGCAAACAAAAATAACAGTGCAGTAGGCTACAGGATGCGTAAGTGATACAACAACGTGCATGCAAGAACATATTAACACAGTCATGCAGTGGGTCTGTGGATGGTCGCGACTGGCCACGGGCTGTAAACAACCCGAAGTAGCGAAATTAAAACCATCTCAAAACCTTCCTTTACATCGCAAGACTGCGTTAAAACCATGTAAAACTCGACAACATTGAGCTGAGTCAATAGATCAGGGGTCACCAACCTTTTTTAAACTGCGAGCTACTTCTTGGCTTCCGATTAATGCGAAAGGCTGCTAGTTTGATGCACACTTCCGAAGTAAAATATTTGCTCAATTTACCTTCAATTATTTTGGTATTGATATTCATTAAACTGAAGGCATTGACCATGCTAATGTTATTTTTAGAACAGGCCCGCGGGCGACCTACATGGTCCTTGCGGGCGACCTGGTGCCCGCGGGCACCACGTTGGTGACCCTCGCAATAGATACTGTAATTACGACATGAAGCAAGCAAAGCAACACATAGCACGTCTTCCCAGCCACTAAAGCCTATTCAGTAGATCTCAATACAATGCAGATGGAAACCACAAAGCTTTGTAATCAGAGCTTGACGTCGGCGCTCTGCGAAGTCTTGATAAACGATGTTATGCTTAGACTGTCTTCGAGGCGTTTTGCTTGGTCGTAGCCATTCGTAACACGGTTACCAGTCGTAAACTCAACCTGAAACACACAAAAACTACGGGCAGCTCATATGAACGTTAGTATTAATGCACAGCATAGTCAAATACACCACTACACAATTTTTTTTTCATAAGGAGAAAAAGATTAAACAAAACAACCCGAAAGAAAGAAACAGGTAGACACGCCAGCACAAAATGACAAAACAAAATCGAAAAGCATTTAAAACCGAAAACTAGTACAATTAAAGGAAAAAAGTTTGTATAGTCACTTATCAAATTGTTTTTCAAATTCAGCTTTTCAAACAGCTAAATTTGCCACATACTTTCAAAGTTAACCATCCCATGGCAAAATACATGGTGATGAAAATTTGTAACACGCGTTTGTTTGCTTTGGAATAGTCGTTAGGTCGAATCCACGTAAACAGGTTGCGTGACAATGGGGTAATCAAAACGTATGTAATAAAGAAACTCAAAGAAACTTCTGCAATGTCGTTTACGGTGTGTAATCAGCAAATACTAGGCCTATAGAATGTAAGAGTGCAGAGATTAGCAACTGTTTCTTTTGTTAATGTAATTTGAGAAGGTTTGTTGCGTTTGCAAACAGGCGCGTAGACAGAAATTTCAATAGGTGGGGGCAAACAACTGAGTCTCAACATTTGAACATTTAATGTCCCGTGTTTTTAAAGGATCATCCACGAAACGTATATTAGCCTGGTGTCTTTTCTGAACAATTGTATTCAGATTTAGCCGACAAATAAAAAGTCTGTTTCTCATTTAGCTGAAAAGTTTGAACAGTTTTTAAAGTTTGTGTCTATTGTGGTTGACGAAGGTTGAAACACCTTTAGGCCATTCACAGGTCGGACTCTGAGTTCTTGACAAGACTGATTTAACTTGCCGTAAAGGTAATGGGAAATCATTGCTGAAAACGTTATGGTCCAACATATTTGTGATTGAACCGTCACAGTACATGTTTAATCATCCCAACTGAATATCGAGAAGGAATGCTGTTGTTACTAAACAGTGAATACGGCGCAAGAAAGAAGAGTTTGAATTTGAATTGATCTTTAGCCAACGTCTGAGCTTCAAGGCATACAAAATGTAACAATGTATGTAACCGCTATACTCACGCACTGAGTTTTAGAACAGTAAAAATCAAAATTGTACCAATTCATATTAGGCTACGTGACGACACTGTGGCTAAAGATAACTTTTATTTCTAACACGCCGGAGTTATCAGAAACGCATTTTTTCGATGGTCATGAAATCAAGCTTACGTCACCATTAGACCCAATCTGGTTCCCAGATTCTGCACGTCTGAAAATTGGGTTTCAGACGTTCCCCTCCTGGCCAAAGTCCTTCGGGCGTCCATGTTCCTGGGTGCAGCGCCTCTTAAGAGAAATATTTTTAGGCGGAATAAAACCCATTTGGGGCCCCTGAGACTTGCAAAATTATTTTGAAATAAATAAGAGTTGAGGCTAATTAATGTGCATCAAAATTCAACAACAAGTGCTCGTTTATTGATCATATGAAATATTATGTTAATACATACCGGTATTCAAGTAATGTGACAATATTACCATTTTCAAACATGACTTTTAAATTTTAATACATAGAACAACCTTATCAAGGAAGAAATTAGAAAAAATGCCGGAGTCTCAAAATGAACGAAGTCGATCGGGGTTGAATGAAACGCTGCTAGTGAAATGAGACTGCGACCTCATTGAGTAACTGTAGGCCTATCCTTGGAAAGAGCTCGCTTCTTATAAAAAGAATGAAGGGACAGAACGAAATATTTTGTCAACCGACTGTTGGTTCTGTTTTTGACCGCGAGCCTCAATGAATAGCCACACGAGCCACAGGCCAGCGACCACTGCTTTGAAACATTCTGTCGAAATACTGTAAGTGATTACATTAGTTTCTCCTGTTTGGTTTCGAAATCTTCGGAGTTCTGGGTCTGTCCGCTAAGCCTTCCACTTAGAGCGTATATCTGCTTGCGGCGCAATTTCAACAATCAGCACAATGCACTGCACACCGCCGCGGTGCACTGCAGTATAAGCACTTGCGTCCTGCACTGCAGTATAAGCACTTGCGTCCTGCACTGCAGTTACTTTTTAATTTTAAACTTTTTAGTTATCTTACACGTATTGAGTTGATTTTATTTGGCGATAATTAATATTCAGCAAGAAAAAACACAAAGTAGTGCAAGGACGCCAGGGCATTGAAGGAACCGGAAGGTTATCGAGTCGTTGACCCTCAACAGTTAAGTTAGCTTTGTTACTGTCCAGTTTCAATTCGTGGTGTTGCATATGTATGGGAAGGAGCTGCTAGATCAACGGTGCACAACCTGCGGTCTTCGATAATGGAATTTGCAGCCGTCCGACCCCACATGTAATTTAAAATATAAGATTTGGCAGCCGTGCTGGCGTATACTGAAGCAAAACAAACGCACGGCAAAAAAATAAGTCGACACGATGCATAACAATCTGGATGGTGATGTCACAAAGAGTTATAAAATGAATACGCAATTTATGTTTGAATGTGTTCGGTGTTGGTTTGCACTTGGCAGTATCTCATAAATATAACTCGAACTCATTGGCGGCCGTACTTCATATAAATAAAACTAATGCGGCCGGCAATAGCGAAAGGTTGTACACCCCTGTGCTAGATGATCAACACAGTTGCGCAGGGGGTGCTCGGCCGCAACCGTTCTCTCTAGGTGGATGGGTTGCTCAGATCCGTAAGGATCTGGACTTGGCAACATTCGAGGGCTACTATTTTTAGATTAGATTTTATTGTGAACTAGCATGCTTCTATTTAAACTTCACTTGAAGTATCTCTTAGTTGGAAACTCTTGGTTTATTGGAGAAAGTTTTTATTAGTAAATGTTTGAAAATGAAAAAAGTAAAGGAAAATTCATGTAGTGGACAGACTGGGACAGTAAACGTGAATATCTTAAATTCGACAAAGTAGGCAAACATTTAAGTTCAACAAAAATAATTACTGCTAATATGGTAATTATCAATGCATCATATCAGGAAAATGTACTGCCAGAAATTCACATTCAAATTCATCGCACTAGCTTACCAAATCCTTCAGGCCAAACCAGTTTTATCACCGGGATTAATTTCACTACATTATTCCGAGTTTGTTGGTAACAAACACTCAAATGTTCCTGCAGTCTCGGGCCCCTCCGTAGCTGTCGGACCCCGGAACAATATACCTGCTGGACCCCCTCTCATAGGCCCTGCCTGGGTGGATGATGCGCTGCCTGTTGTGTTGCTTGCCAGCTCGTGTCGCCTCGGAACAAAGCAAACAACCAAAAATATATGCAACAACCATTTGCTCATCCCGTGGTTGAATACCGTGGTGTTTAACAAGTTGAGTGATTACAAACGTAAAATTGAAGATATACGCTCAGATACTTTCAAGCTAAAACTGCAGATTTCCACCAGTCTATTTTATGCCTTTACTGAAAATATTTTTGCAGTAGTTTACCACGTAGGTACTGCAAGGTCCTGGGATGCAGTACAAAGTGCCCTGAAACGGATATGTTTGTATTTTTAAAATATCATTTTCACAAACTTTGGAAGTTAGTGGGTAAACATCAGCTTCTTCAACAGTCCCGTAACCAGTGGGCTCCCTCCCTGCAAAGTTTTTCGAACCCCCTGGAAAAATGTGTTAGACATTGTTTAAAAAATTTAGGCCGCTCTCAGAAAACTCTTCGTCCCGCCTGGTGTCCCAAACTGATTACGGGCCTGTCCATCACCCTTGACCTCTGGCTGCCGTTTTTCAACCACATCGATGATGCAGAAACGTTTTCCGATGTTAAAACCAATCTGCTTGAGCCTACCTTGAATATCGCTTTTTGAAATGAAAAACATGCGATTGAAAGCAAATAAACGGTATAGGGCGATTTTTATTTCGACAAAGTCGGTTCTTAGCGGAGTTATCTTGGGGAGAAGACCCGTTACTGAAATTGAACTAGTTCATTGCCGATACCGATTACCAAATTCTCGTTATACTTCGTTTGCCAAATGCTGTGACAAGAACTAGTGACACAATGCTGCTTTAACACAACATATGAGAATTTTAGTGACGCCAGAAAGTACTCAATGGCAATGCTATGTTCTTCAAGGGCATGGCCAGTTTTGATAACGAATTCTGGGATAGTCCTTGACGTTCAAGACGTCTGGCACCCTTGTTCTCATTGTGTGTAACTTTGAGTTGGCCTCTTTGTTTAGCATCTAGGCCCTGGAGAAAGCAATCCATCTGGGGACCTCGGGTAACTCATATACACGTAAATAACCAATTGAGTGAATTGCCGTAGCGCTCCTTGGGCAAGAGCGTTCACCTCAACCGCCCCGGCAAGAAGCACAATTCAGGCTTCGGCCTGCCGCCAATTGCCGTCACCAAAATTAACAACAACAAAAAAGCAATTTCGCGTGTGTTTAATGAACTTACTACAGTTGTCCGACTACATATTGCGTTTGTTTGATCGCAATAATTGATAATGCAATGCCATACGTAGGTAACAACGTAGCATAGTGTAGGCCTCGTCCTCTAGGTCAGTTCGTGTCTCAGAAAGCTGGGGTTCGTGGAGACATTCCATACGTAGGGAGTTCGTAGGAAGACAAAGTTAGGCTACCATTGCACTAACCCAAAACCTTGAGTTGCCATCTGCGACTTGTTTTCTTTTTGGGAGGGGGAGTCAAAAGAGACTGATTTTAAAGAAGAGATAATGTAGATTGGAAAGTAATTCGTATTTTCCTTATCAGAGCGTTTAAAGTCATACTACTGTTCAAGGGCGTACGCAAGGGGGCGTTGGAGTTAACCCCCCCTTAAGCTTGATATTTTACAAAAACTTTATTGCCTGCGCAAAGGGGTTATTTGTTTTCGCATACTTTTTGCTTATTAATTTGTGGATTTAATGCAAATACCACGGAATGAATCTGTATGCAAATTTCAAGGAACATTGTAAATTGACCAAAAAGTAATAATTAGGTTTTGGTGGGAATCTGGATTATCGTCTGCATCCAGAAACAATCTCACCACTTTTTGCAGACCTTTCGCTCACCGCAGCATGTTTTAAGATTGTGTTTCGCGATAGTTCACTGTATCCAAAACACCTGTCTTTATTTTGTCCGCTATGGCTGATCAGCGCAAACTTCGCCAAAACGTTGGTTTGGAAAACATGAATATGACGTCAAATTATGACGTCACAAACAACGCACACCAAATAGGAATGCCACCATGCGCCAATGAATGAAAACCCCCAATGAAAATTTTCTGTGTACGCCACTGCTACTGTTCGTAAAATGCTACATTCAGCAACGTTCTGTTCCACTAGTCAGTGATGCGCGACCGTAGAGGTTTTGCTGAATGTTTTCGCAGCGTAACCAAATTCTTTGTGACGTCATAGACAGGCTGCAGTTTTTCACAAGTTTCGTTCCTCACTGACTTTGAAAAAACTCGTTTCAGGAGTGTTTCTTATTCCTTACTTGATGTGCGTTGCCTTGATGTCGATTCCTCTGTACATGTTCGAAACTGGTCTCGGTCAGATAACTCGACGAGGTCGTGTGGCCGCGTGGAATCGACTCCCGCTCATGAAGGTAGGAACGCGACGTGTAGTTTCTGCACAAGTGATTACCACGTCTCCTGCCATTGGTCTGCCGCTATCACGTGGCACCTGTACGCCGTGTCCGCTCAGGTCCGCTGGCGCGTTGTTTTCTGGCGTGCTCAAAGGGTTGTTTTTCAGCGCGCCTGTTGTCTGCCAACTTACCTCTTACACCAGTGGTTCTCAAACTTTTTCTGGTCGCGTACCATTGTATGTCCCGTGCTGTCATCACGTACCACCTTGTTCCAGGAAAAGTCAATGTGCCAAATATCATTCGATCAAAAGTCTGGAAAACCAGAATTGACACAAATGCAACGTGAACGAAATGACTGTGAGAAATTTTAATGGCCATTTTTCGAAAACAGCAAGGGAAGTAGGCAACACAAAAATTCAGGAATTTTTTTAACAGAACCCGACAAGTAAAAACTACAGCTGTGAATATATTTTTTGTGAAGAAAAACAGAAACTAGGCGTCTTCGCGTACTACCTTGAAGGTCTTCGGTACGCGAACCACAGTTTGAGAACCACTGTCTTGCACCCTACATCTTCAGTGGAGCGTGACCGCTTGCTAAGTTGTTTCGCGTTGTGATTTCGCACTGCCTTTTTTGTTTGCTTAGCAATGCCATTTCAACTTGAACCTTGCCAATACGCGCTGTGCAGCCAAAGCTTACACTGTGTGTGAAACGCGTAAATGTATACGTTTCAACGTTCTCTTTAAAATAAATTCACTTGGAGGAAATGGTGCAAAATCAGAACTAGTTGTTTGCTGGATTTCCCGCCAAGTAACCACCACCAAAAGTGAGTCCTTTGAAAATGTTCTTACAGTGTGGTTTTCAGTGCCTGACGATTCGCGATGCAGCTCAGTCGGAACAGACGGCGCCCGCTTGACGGCAGATAAGTAGGGTTGTTTTTGTTCAAGGGTCTCTCACCACAGCAGGGGCGTAACGAGGAGGGCGCAAGGGGGAAAAATACCCCGGGCGCCGAATCACTTGGGTCCGCCGAAAAGTCCCAACAATGTCACAAGTACTTTCTTCAATACAGCACATTGGCTCCCAAAAAACCTTATGTTCGAAAATGGGGGCCCCAAACTTGTTTCTTGCCCCAGGCGCCATCTAACCTCGGTACGTCCCTCCCACCATAGTGACGAATTTTGCAGACAACTGATAATAAACGCTTGGTTGGAAGTATGGAATGTGCAGCGATTGACGTTTTACAAAACCATAGGGTGTCGCTGTCGGACGAAGAGCCATAAACAGCACTGACTTAAACCACAAACTTTTAGTGAGAGAGTGTAAAACAGGATTGCAACAGAGAGAACAAACGTGTTTACTGTCCTGCTTCAACTTGCCCTCAAAAAGAACTTCGGACAATATTTTGGAAATACATGAAATTCTACAAGTTTTGCAGCCCTGGAATGAATTGACTGGAAAAGTTTTGTGATCGGTATACCCACCAAGAACATCTTAACAATCAAACGCACTCAAGCCATTGAAAAATTAAAAAATGTTGTACTTGCATGGCAGACGTGGGTTTGTGGAGAATCGTAAACTATACGTGTTTCTGCAGTGAAATACAAAGCAAAAGAACTTCACTTGATGCTCATCAAGCGGTTGCCTACAGGATAAACACTGCAATGATCAGCGTAGTAATTAAGGCTGTCTTCTTTACTATAAGCAATTTAAGATGTTGATTTTTACATCACTGCCATTAAGACGCTTTACTCCTCGTTTGCATTAATGCAGCGGTTATAAATTGGATGAAAGACTAGAGGGTTCTTGGCAGTCCCGTCGCCACGGGGGGGCTTCGTTGGGCTTAGCCCTCCCAAACAAGGCTCCAAGCCCCCCAAATTGAAACATGAAACACAATGAATCAATGGAGTTTTTGTCAATTTTTAGTGTCAAGCCCCACCGCCACAAACGCAAAACCCCCCCGCAGAAACGCAACGCCCCCCTATTGAAAACTTTCTGGCGACGGTTCTGGTTCTAGGGGTGCTAACTTCACTTCGAGAGATAGCTAAATTTTTGCATTACCAGCTATACTTTTGTGCTTCGTTGGCAAACGCATCAGTATTTTATTCAACTTCAAACAGAGCTTTCGTTTAATTTTTTGCGCATCCACGAAAATTTTCGCACCTTCGATAGAAAATGTTCTAACATTTTCGTGTTTTGCACACATTTTGGCTGATGTTTCCGTGATTTTGTGCTAGTATTCATGCATGTACTCGTTCAAGAAACTAGCTTTTGCAGCAAGCGGTGCGAAAATGATTATTTTCTGTGAATGGGATGAGGGTTGCGAAACGAATTGCGAACCGCTGCTCTAATCGTCATATTTCGGTTTAGAGCAATGGTTGGCAAACTTTTCAAGGAGAGAGCTGCATCAATGAGCCATGAAAAGTCGAAGGGCCGCACCTTTTAAAATCGGACGGTTCGCTTTAAGATAATACAACAAACACACAGCATGCCTATTGAAAAGAAACAAATAATTATTTTCCTGATTTGCCGCTTCCGCGGGCACAGAGCCCCCTAGATGGCCGCAGTTTGGTTACCACTTATTAAGAACGATTGTGTGCCGCTAAATATGAGAGTGCCCCGCTGCCGACTGTTTGATTAAGCTGTCCAGAAAATGGAGACATATACGCCAAGGACAAAGATCGGTATCCTCACCTGATAAGAGTAAAAATTTCTATCTTCAACATCACTGCCGATGAAGCAAACGCGGCTGTCACAGTTGCTTATTTTGATACAAAAGATGATTTTCGTGGCACTATTATTTGCCAAACTTAAGTGCTTTTGTGTTTGGCTCGTTTTTGTTTCTCCGTTTATTAAGTTGTTTCTCTGTGAAAAGCAAGCTTGCCGCTACAGGGTGTATCTTTATAATGAATTGATTTCATGACAATTTCCATAACTTTGATGCATGCAAGTGATAGCTGAAAAACACGACCAAATCCCCCATTTCTTACCAAAATACGCAACGTTTCCTTAAGGTGAAAATGCGGCATCATATCTTTTCCAGCAGTTTTCAAAGAAATTATCTTGTTAAAGATACGTTTCGAGAACGGTTGCATCTTTAAAAGATCATCCTCATCTGCTGCAAGATGAAGGTTGATTGGTTTCCACTTTTCTTCGGAATCGGCTGCCCGTTCCCGAGAAAATGCGATCGCTGTTTTACTTTAACCTCTTATCGAGTTTGCTGAACGCAAGCGGTGGCATAGTGTACACATTGACAGATCAACGCCATGCAGCGATCGACCGCGGCGGCGCAGCAGTGGACCAGGCTTAACATCTACGTCCTTGCGCGTCATGCGCGCCTGCTGGGCGTTGTAACAAGAGGTAATCTAATATCTGTCATGGTGCAGTGGATTGTGGTAGGTTTGAATAATTTTGGGTCTTTCGCGGTGCCGTAACCGTGTCTGGGGCAATTAGACAAGGACTGCTTTCGAAGCAAACTTTTGTCTGGGTACGTTTGCGATTGCAGTATGTGGTGACTATCGTCTCAGCTGAAAAACCCGCTAAATTGCATTTGTCAAAAGCGTATTATGATTATAATCATATCCAGAAACATTTCTGGATATGTATCTTATTTCAGTTTTTAATTTTAATATCGACAAAAACGGCAAAACCTAAAAACCATAGTATTCATTCACTAACAAAGAAAATATTCAGAAAAGAGATTTGGTCTAACTTTCGTTGTCACTTTCAAAAAATTTTAAATAAACCTGCTATTTTCAAAATTTACCTACTAAACTGAACTAATTTTGTCAGAACTGATTTTTTGTTAATGGTATCTACTTCAGGTGTAGTAGGCCTATCACCTTTAGGCTTCATCAGAAAAAGCATAAAATGGGCTTATCAGTCTATTGAAACTGTTCATCTGCAATCGAATGCATCATGGTACGAAAGAAAGGTATGGACTCGGGCCAGTGTCAGGTCTCTGCACATGAATCGCGCTGGGGCAGCGGAGTTCCAGGTTATTCGAAAGTGTCCGATAAAAAATTTGACGGGTTAGGTTATGAAATCTGTTAAATACTGCTAACACTCTGGTGAATGGATGAAAAAAACGTCTGCCACATTAATTTCTACGGATTTTATAAGGTAAATCCCAACAAGACGTAAGGCTAAACTGTTGAAGTCTTATAAAATCGACTGTAACTCCTGCAAAGTAGCGGCAACCATTTTTACATGTATAAACTGGTGTGTAAGCTTACAACTTATGAATCAGCTTCGTATTGGGTAGTTGTTCAAACTTACTCAAAACACCCAAAACCAGTATTTCACATCTTACCATGTACCGCTGATATATATGGCAAATTCCTTTTTGTTTCTGTCTTTGCCAATGTTTGTTGCTGTAAATGATAAAAAAACAAAAATCTTATCAATCGGAAATGTTGCGAATTGTGGCCTTGATAGGTAGGCTATACGACATAGCTCAAATGTCGATGTAACTAAGTTTTGTTTGTTCAAAATACGTCTATGAGCCTGTTTCATATCACCACAAGTGAGGGGCCATTTTACGACGAACGCTCTATCACTAAATCAAATTAACAGGCAGCAATCACTCCAAAACGTTTGCTTTTTGCTGTCAGTCATCACAGCACACGCCAGTCATCACAGCACACGCTTGCCCTGAGTCATACCAGCGTTACTGATCCTTTCAAGCTTGGCTTTGAACCCTGGTGACCTTGTGATGTCACAGCGCTTGCATCTCAAGGTGCTCATTCTTCTGGGTCTTTCACTCACTTTCATTCAGATCCAGGTGACTTTGTTGTATTGTCCAGCCGCATATTGATCCGCCGTCGCGAGGTCGAAGTGTTGCGGCAACAAAGACCGTCCACGCGAATCCGAGGAGCGTTTTGGTTCAAGCTTAACGTTTGTAGGTACAGTGGCAAAAGGTGCAAAAATATTAGCGCAAAATTTTCCGCTTTCCTTTTCTCACCAGAAAAGGTTTTAGCTTGCAACTGCGCTTTAGATCCGGTATTTCGCGTTGTGTTTGAAAATGACTGTTAGCATTTTGTTTCTGGAAACTTGTTGTAGAGCCAAGTATGAAGTAATAATTTAAAGCCTCTCCGCTCGGCAGGTCCTACGCGTCAGTTCGTAAACTTCACGTTCTTTTTTGAAATGAAGTCAGTTTTGCAAACTCATGTTCTTTCTTCTCGTGAACATTTTGTTTGTATACAGGGAATAGGATACGCGTCTGTCGTGGTGGCAGCTTTCAGCATGGTGCCCTACATGCTGATAATGGCTTGGGTTTTGCTGTTTCTGGTCAACACATTTACGACTGGCCTCTTGCCGTGGACGACTTGTGGTGAGTACAGTTTTTGGTGAAACCCGATGATTGCGAGCTAAGTGAGGAAGACAAACGAAAATACATGCGCAGCTTTGGCAGCAGTGTTGACTTGTACAAATCAGCTATCAGTGATTTTTATGCCGCCTTCTATCCCGCTTTAATACATTTGCAGCGAACATGATATGCAGAACAAAACAGTTGCATTGGATTTTTAAGGTAATCACAGAACATGAAAATTACCGTCATGCTGGTAAATTATGCAATTGTTCAGCCGTATACATCTTCATGTCGACGTTCTTCTTCGATAACCACAAATGTCTCATTCTTTTCGATAGTCTTCATTTTTTACCCATTACGTATCCTTTTTGTATGATGGCGGAAGATTGCGGTGTCTGCTGGCGTATTTTTCAGTGCTTGTTTTTTCACACTATCTTTTGCACTGAAACATCTTTTGTAATGTGTTTGTGCATAGTAATTGTTTTTAATTTTTTGTGTACTTTTGCTAACCCATGTCATGTGGGCCTCGAACTGAGATAAAGAATTAAATAGAATAAATGAAGTTAAACAAAGCCGTGGCACCATCCAGTGCAAGGCTTTCGCAACACGTTTGCCAACACTCAAAACGTTTGTTGACCCCATTGTTGACCTATAGAACAGATTTCCTACATACTGTGGTATGCGCTTGTTGCTAAAATGTTGTCAAAGTCTGTATCAGTGGTTCCAAACTTCCTCAGTTCTCGGCACTGTTATCACACAGTCGGACGTTTGCTAAACGTTTATGTTATCTGGATCTGGTGGCATCCTCGTCGAACAGTTTACTTAGTTTGAACCACTCACTCCGAACACATGTATATAGATTGTGAGTGCCTACAATCTCGAGCACGCAGCTAGCGTCATGCGGCGTCACTTTTTATTTTTGAAATCTGTGTTTACTTTTATAAGATACAATGTGAAACAAGTCTTAAAAATGGCTATGGTCGCTCCATCCAACGTTTTAGATGTAGTGTAACACCTCCAGCAGCATATACTGCAACTGTGACTTCGCTCAGCTAGTAAGCATGTTGACTGGAGCAGAAAGAAGCTTGCAGTTTCAACTTGTGGTTCTTATAAAGCTTGCCAACATATCGTGAGGTTTATAAATTGGTGTTTTTGCATTTAATATCTCTGAAACGTCAGTTCGCCGTCCTGCGTACACGCCGATACATTGGTTGCAAAAGCGTTTTACCTTTCGAAGAACGCAAGCGTGCGGTGTGGCATCCTTAGTTACAGATTTTGAGCTTTCAAAAAACGTTTGTTTTGTTAGAACCAGATTAATGCTTTTGTGTTGCTAGGTTTTCGAGCAATTACACGATCAGTTGATGCATAAAACTTCATTGAAATGAAACTTTACTTTTAGGATACGATGTTAAGTGGCTGGCACACTTACTATTTTGCTTATTTCCCGCAAATGTATGTGAGGAAATCTTCTGAAAAGCGTTTTAATGAAACAGTTTTCTGCAATTCAGAAACCACAATCCAACCATTATATAAAAATCGCTAGTTTGACAAACTAAACCGCTACGCGGAAATTGTTCTTGTTTATATTTAAAAACCGAATTCGAAGCAAGTATTTAAACCTATTGTATAAATATTGTTGTTCTTAGACAACCCTTGGAACACAAACTCTTGCAGATCACTGGAAGAAGTGACAAACACCACCCAGCACCATAACACAAGCTTCAACACATCCCCGATCTCAATCTCGAAAACGTCGTTGCCACAAATCCAGTTCTGGAGGTAGGGTCTTTTGGCATGTGCTTTTTTTAGGTAACTTCGACTGCAATGCTGAAGTCTGCGCATAGCCACAGTTCTCAAAAAAAATGTGGGTAGCTATTAGCAAATATGTAACAGCTATTTCACAAAATGTCACATTTGAACTGTATTTAACACAGAAATTACGTTCTGCGCATACCAAACATAGACAATTCTCTTGATGGTGAATTCAACTGGCCCCTTCTCTGCTCTCTGCTTGCAGCATTCGTCACTGTATTTGCTATTACCGTGAAAGGCATCAAATCTAGCGGAAAGGTAAGTTGTTTCAAAAAGATTTTAGTTCTAATACGTTTGCTCAATACAGGAGTTCCGTAGGCCAGCGTGACACTGTGTTGTCACCAATTTTAATTAGGCGAGATATTTTTATGAAGTGTGATGCCAGGGTGTTTTGTGCAATATATATCCACCTTGGATATCCTATCACTGGTAATACACACTGTTATTTGTCGCTGCAGTGATACGTTGCATTGTGAAAAGTGGTCTGCTTCTCGGTTTAATCCCGCTTCCCAAACATTTCTCATGTATGGTTTGCTTCTCTGTTTTTTTCTTCAGGCGGTCTACTTCACTGCCACCTTTCCATACATTATGATGATCGCCTTATTTGTCAGAGGAGTTACACTGGAGGGTTCTGAAATCGGAATTCGGGCTTTGGTGTATCCTAACGTCTCGAAGCTAGCAAATCCTGAGGTTCGGCATTTGTATATGGCTTTTTTAGCTTTGTTCAATATTTAAGTAGATGGACCAGCTTGCAAGGTCTGAATTTATAAGATTTTTCCAATGGTCTTCAGTGTATTCTCGCCGTGCCCACTTCATCGAGTTGCTGTTGTGAGGGACAATGGTAATGGGTTACACTATCCAATTTCTTTTGTTGAAATACTGTCACTGTTAGGAATAGTCGTTTTTTTTATGCCGCAAACCGGGATGTTTCATGAAACAATAATCAGAAAGTGCAAAAGTACGTTTTTTTTCCTTTTTTTAGATAAAGAGCAACGAATTTGTTTAGATAAAGAGCAACAACGTTTGTCGTTTGTTCTGCAAACCTGTAATATCTTTTAAACATGTCAGCACCTTACCACTCTATTTGCGCTCACTCGCTGCACATTTCTACGTTATTTTTGCAATATATGGCCTGAAGACGAGAAGAGGCAGGTCAAAGGTCACGTGCCAGTTACAGCTGGGCGACCCCAGCTTATCGAAGTGTAGTTTACCGGGACAAGCAAAAACCAACGCACGGCTCCGAGACCGTGGAGTGAAACCGGGACATGGAACCACCCTAATGGTTAATGATAGCTTCGGAACCTATGTGTTTTTATTCTAATGAAAAAAGCACGAAACTCCAACTTGCGGCATCGGTTATAGATGTTTTGTAATCTGGATAGTTGCGTCAACTTTAAAGCAGACGTAGAGTTTGAAAAACACCAAAAAAATGAATGTTTTTGAGATACACCGCTGCCACAGGTGATTGGAATATCACACTTTTGTAGACAACGCTAAAATGCGCAAACCCCCAAAAAACTCAAGACAAAGTTCAGAAGGCTTTTTGAGTTACAATTGGGTGGATCCAATGGTTTGGTGGAATCTTTTTGCTTGAAAAAACAGGATAATCGTTGACACATAAACTTGTGTAAAATCAGTGGTTACAAGAACTACTCTTTTCGAAATTAAAGTGGGTAACGAAAACAATTGGCAATTAAATAGGATTGTAAACATTGCGTCTGTATGCATTTCAAACACGGCCCCAATGAGTACATGTAGGTTGAAAAAGAAGCACAAAATAATTTTTTTCAGAAGGTTTAGGTCAGCTTTAAACTTTACAAAACCATTCATCGTCAGCATAGATCAGTAATTCGCTGCGTTGTTGGATTCACGTAATTTGCTCCTATTTTTTAGCAAGATTTTGTTGAATATTTTCAGTCCCATGATTACTTTAAAAACAAATATTAGTTTTTCTAAGAATTGATAGAATCTTGTTATTATTGCGGTTACTTAACATATTTTATGCGTATTGCCAAGAAATCTTTGATTTATTGTAAACACTAAGATTCGTTATAAATTAACGAAGAAACTTGTGAACGGACCTGCTGCATTCCTTTAATCTCTGGCCTAACTGCGAATCTACTTCGACACATCTTTCAAGGGATTTTGCAAAATACTCGAACACGAATGAACGAAATTAGAGTTGTTTACAACTTTTCCGCTGATAAATTCTGCATGTTTTCAATCGGCAGTGAATACGTGTTTCGCGCAGCTTTGCAATAGGGGTGAAGCTAATAGCTGGCGATTTCCGCAATCCGTGTTCGCTATTGTGCGCACAGGTATGGATTGAAGCAGCGTCTCAGACTTTGTATTCTTATGGATTGTGTTTCGTGGCCGTTACCGCCATTGGCAGTTACAATCGGCAAAACTTCAACTTTTACAGGTGAGGTGTGTGTTTAAAAGACGTCTTGAGCTATATAAAAATGTCGCTGGAAATTAACTGTTTCGCCCTGTATAAAAGCCAACAGCACGCAAGTTTCAGCTTTTGTAGGCACGCAAGTTTCAGCTTTTGTAGCGACTTTTGTTATCAGTTATCAGTTTTGTAGGTGCGACTTTTGTTATCGGTATCACCACGCTCATTACCTGTTATTCCAAATGTGCTCTGAATCAGTTTCAAACAAAATGAAAAAGCAGATTAACTTTTATTGATTTAATATCTACTTGCTCTTCCTCTGTCTAGCATTTAGGTTTTCAAAATCAATATTTACTAACGTGTTTGCCTTTTCAGGACAATTTTTAAAAAAATTAAAATAAAACAATATACGTTTCTTAGTCAGTGGACGTAGTATAGGATAAGACGAGGGAGCATTGTTCTTTAACTGTTTGAGGGGTTAACGCATTTCCATCTTGATGTGCCACCGCAGTCTCCAAATGTATGTTGTCTCAACTTAGGTGCCATTTTCGACAAATAGCATTCTTTACTTTTTTTGCAGCAGAAACGCGTTCCAACGTTTAACAATGCGTTCTTTCACTTTTTCCCCTGACACTTCTGCTCATAGGCAAGTGCAATACAGTCTGCTGCAGGTTAAATTCTAGCTTGAAGCCTAAACGTTTTTGAATGATTAACCGGCTACAATTAAGGTCCGGTAAAATCTTGATTGTTTTTGAAAATAGAGTCAGTTAATATTAGTTTCTTTGCCAAATGATGGCATGCTTGGATACAACATTCATTTCTATTCTATCTTCATGTTGTTTCAGCCTTCAAAATGATTAGAAGTTCCTGAATCTATTTGTACTAGGCATTCCAAAGTTGTCAGGGAAAAGCCAAGAGGTCCTTTAATAATACCTTGAGTGGCCACTGTGGCCATTCACAATATCTTCATGCTGATCGAGCTGCAGCATCTCTTCGTTTCGAATTAATGGTTTTTGGACACAACCCCTTTCCGCGCTTGTCTTGCAACGCATCATAGTGATTTTTGGGCAGAGAACAAAGATTTTTGAGTTCTGTTTGATTTTTCAGTGCAAAAAATGCTCTGTGGTGTGCTTTTGATTTGTTCTTTTGCTGGAGGTATCGCCAATGATATCTATTGAACATATTTTTGGTGCAGTCCACTTATTTTGTTGCGTTTGTTGATGCAGTTTTTTGGAATTTTAGGTGGTCGTTGGGGGCTGTGCCAGCTGGAGCTTTTTCTTCAATCACTATGGGTTTTTGTACTTTCTGTGTGCTCGGTCACATGGCTCACGTTCAAGGCGTGGAAATAGAAGAGGTTATACAATCAGGTAAGTGCATCAGCAGTACACCTAGGTACATCGAGTATGACCATCAAAAGAAAGTCGATGCTGTCTTTGTCAATCCTTGCGTGCGTGTTACCGTTGCCAACGTTTGTAGCCATGCACTGGGCACGAAGAAATGAGAACTCTCTCGGTTCCCAAAGAAACTGAATTCGATGAATGTTTGACTTCCCGATATCTCACAAATTATTAGACCAATAGGTTTGTTCTGAAAGTTTTGATGCTCTGGCAAAGGTGCAGGTTGTTGCACTGCTTGTCTAAATGCAATTCAGAAAACACAAGCTCAGACTACGGAGAGCACGAATTTATTGGTGGAGCTCTTTTCCGGAGTCGCCGAATGCGACTAACAGGTCATGTTTGTCTAATTGCTTGAAACATCCATTTGTTTTGAACTCCCTAATGAAAAATTTCCTATTAGCAAAAGCTCCATGAACAGCTTGTTTGATGAATATTTGTTTGAAAATGCAACCAATAGTTGTTATTGCTAACTGCAACATATGTCGTGCTCGCGATTGGTGCGAAACTCCTTTTTAGCAACGGAAAAACTGATGATGTGATGCATTTGTTGCAGGGGTAAAAACCCAAATTTCTCTTTGAAATATTTAAAATATTTTTAAACTGATTAAACGACGATTTGCTGACAGAACGAGCTTGAAAACTCCTTTGTTTGTGTGAAGCTTCCGGCACCTTAGCGCCAACTTGCGAACAACCGAAACGGTATTGACTAATACAGTTACAGGAATGAGCTGAGCAATCCCTTGCCTTGTTTTGCCACATTCCTGCAAACTTCGCTTTCACAGGAGCCCGACTGCTTTGTCTGCTCTTAACTGTTGTTGCATTTCGTGAATGTCACGGTTGTTGACCCGATGAGAGACACTCAACAGAGCAATTACAGCCATGTTGATTCAACCACTCGCAGGCACATCTCCGCGGCGATCGCAGCTGAAGTTACCGCAGTATACGTCACAGCTGTTTGCGGCGCTTTCAGCTGCGCTTGCAGCGCGCTGGCAAGTTTCTAGATGACGATTGATATCGATTCGGCCAGCATGTGCTCTCCGGCAATTTTGCCTGTCAGCATGTCATCCATCCTTTTTCGCAAAGCCAGGACGTGTGGCCGTGTTGTAGCAAGGCCCCCTGGCGAGAGAGAGGCATTGGTTATGGTCGCAGCTTCTCATGCTGTTAACCCGCCCTGAGAGCATCTGCATGGACTTTAATGCAGCTATGTCCAACCGAAATTGCTTACTGAACCAAAAATTATTTCACTATCTTGACCAGGGCCGCACATTGAATGACATATTAATGAGGGCTGCACATTGAATGAGTTACTTTGACCTCAGTAAACTAAATTTAGTTTGAGCTAATGTACTGAAAGCGTTCCGATACAAACTGCAATGGTAGCAATTGTATCGTACCTTTAACCACTTTGTAAGTGTATTTCCTGGGCAAGTTTAGTGGCAATAGAACAAGGGTAGAAAAAAAACTAGTAAAATGTTTCGCACCATTGTGTCAATGGACATACCGAAATCTCCCAGCACGCAGTACAGACTAGAGGTGTGCGGAATAATTTTTTTGAGACCGGGTTCAATCCTGTTATGCAAATGTTCAATCCGAATCCTCTCCGGATCCGGTACCAACATGACAGAAGCAATCCGACTCCTGTTTGACTCCGCATATATACAGGCCAAGAAAGCAAGCAATAATTTTTTCAGCAAACACAAAATCCAAATCCAGTCCAGCTACAGCAACGAAAACCTCACTCCTGATCCTGTTGGAGGCAGCAGGAGTCCTGATCGATTAAAATCCAGTCCGTGCACACCTCTGGTACAGACGTGATAAAGTGGCACTGAGAACAACCTGCATCAAAAACGTCAAATTTAAGATTGTCAAAATAAGGACAGGTTGTCAGTATGTAGGCTACTTGTACTGCAACGAAAACCTAAACTGGGCCGCACAAAACCTTCGCCTGGACCGCGGGTTGGACAAAACTGCTTCCCTCTAAGTCCCGCTCGGGCCCCTTTTTGGACCGAGTTTGCAACTTTTTGCAACTCCATAACTCGCCAGCCGAAAACGTGGCTATCACTAAGTAATGAACAACGCTGAACTTTGCTTTCGGTTAAGTGGGCGAAATAAGATTTTTTATTGCGCAAAAATGAAAGTAGATTGATTCCACAGTTGTCAGACCGTCCCTTCGACACCATTTTTTGCGTTTGAGGTAAAGAATAAAACAAATCGTTAAACGTCTTTCTCAATTATCAACTTGTCTACCACTTTGGCTCCATTCACAATTAAATGCTTAATAACTCATCATATATTACAGCAGTTCGTTTAATGCCAAAGAGCGGATAGCGCTTACAAGAGAGAGCGGTGGGCAAGCAGCCGTTTTTTTACATCAAGCCCACGACAAAAGCAGATCTGCTTGAAATAAAGAAAAAAGCCTAGCAACAGCTAACAATTTAACTTTCATGTTTGACCACCATGGTGCCAGTGACTGATGGCAAGGGTACGGGTTGATGTCTGCCCAGTCACCGGCACTATAGGTTGGTTAGTAATTTTTACCAACTCGCTGCAAATCAGAGTCTATAATGTCTACAATTTCGCCAGTTTGCATAAAGCACCACAGCACCACGGTTAGACTTTTGTTGACAGGCTACAGACAAGCATCGCAGATATCGGTTTGTTGCAATTAATTACAAAATTTTTTGCCTTCCACAGGTCCAGGTCTTGTGTTTCAAGTGTTTCCGGTGGCTTTGAGTTTGATGCCCGCTCCCCAGGTTTGGTCAGCTCTTTTCTTCGTCATGCTCTATTTTGTGGCAATCGATTCCGCCGTAAGTAGATGTCATGACTTAATTTCTTGAGTCAAGCAAAACCAGCCATGAAGTATCTCGTTTGTAGATTCCACATTGACTCTCTGCACAGTAAGGATTCGTTTTTCTTCAGTCTTTTTCTCTGAATACACCACGGTGTTCAAAGCTTTTACTTGAAAAGCTCCTTGAACAAATGTTGAATATGAGCTCAAAAAGAACTCAACGTCATCAGCTTTGTTCAAAGGGGACCTGACGTATTTCTGCTTGCAGGTTTATTACTAGGGCGAATTTAGCTTGAGAAAACATTCGCTCAAAATTTACTTTTATTCATCATTTTAAATCCTTAACGTGCGGTGGCCCAGTTTGAATCCCTCACATTTACATAAACGATTGTAATAGTGTTTCTCTACCTGTGGGCCATGCCCCGTTGGCGAGACATAGCGCAGTTTTCGAGTGCGCCACGGAGTTAGGACAAAAATATCTTAGAAAACAGTTGTCTAAACATCTAATCACTACAGCATAGGAACACATTGCGTACAGCAACAAGATTCTTATTGAATAGTATACAAGAATAAATTCACCACTTTAGAATAACGTTTGTTTGTTTATGCCTATAAAAAATAGCCCGTGCTACCAAGGTACTGGGCCAAACAATTTTTCCAAAACTTATCTAAACCACGTAAGTAAAAAGGTTGAGAGACACTGGATTATAAGAAGCACAAACTTCTACTCCATTGTCAGTATTAGACGTATGTGTCATCAGATGTGAGTGAAAAAGCAAATTTACAAATTATCATATTTTACAAGGACTGCATGCAACGTTTACAATATCTTCTCTGGATATAATAATAACGTACGAACATCTTTTTAAAAAAAACTTGTTTGTCAAAAATTTCAATAACTCCTGTTTGTTTAAAACGTTTGTTTTTATTGTCACCTCTACATGAATTTTCCTATTTATTTGCATGTACATAATATAGCATGTTTTTTATGTTAAATTTGGTAGGAACATTACAGTAGTTCCGCTTTCGCATAAAATGGAATACACGCGTTAAACAAATGTATAATTAGAAGTTATTATAAAAACCACTTTGAGAAGTCTAACAAAGAAGATAACTCGGCACGTGTCCATTACTATTGCTTTTTTGCGTTATTTCAAACAAACCGATTTCTGCGCTTGCAGTTTTCCGAATTCGAAGGGCAGATGACGATCATCATTGATGCGTATCCTCATCTTTCAGCCAATTGGAAGAGAAGAGCTTTGCTGAACGTAGCTGTCGGAATGATCTATTTCATTGTGAGCTTGATGTTGCTGCATGGGGTAGGTTTGCCTGTGATCCACAGAAGATTGACACAAAGTCTGGGCTGTAGTAGGCATTCCCGATTTAAAGCTTCAACACAAGCTCTTGTGGATTCCGGATTCCGAACTGCATGTCTTAGATTTTTATCGTACTTTCATAATCAACATTTCTATTTTGCTCGGGTCAGTTTGTTGTAAAAAAAAACAACAAAAAACATTGAGCTCAAAACTGCTCAAATTTAACCAGAACTAAAAACTTTTAGTCGGAACCTGATTTAAACTTTTTGAAAACGCGTTTTTTCCAAGATCTCGGATTCTGCGCGTCGGCTCTCCGGCTTTGGCTCCAAAATGATTTGGTCCCAGTGAAAACAGAAAATCACTGCATTATTGATATTATGTTATTGCACCAGCATACTGCGCATAAGGTATCGCTAGTACATTTTTTGCCTCTGTATTGACCAATGGTTTACAATTAAAAGCTCGACTCTGGCTTTAGTGACGAGACTATATAACCTTTCATGTTGGTCTGTGTAGATTCGTGCCGGGAACAGTGTGTGCAGTGGCGCAACTGACGGGGTCAGGGTTGTGAACTGCTCCCCTGACAAGCTAAATTCAAAAACCGGGCCCCCACTTCGCTAGTATTTCGGTATTCAGCATTCTTTTGTTTTTCAGTACGTTGTTGTTTTTTGCGTTTTTTTGGAAGTTTTTCGAAGTGTTGTCCGGTGGTTTCGGATTTTAGCATAGAAATTCACTTCCGGATACACTTTTGTTTCTCGAGTTTTTCTGAGTGTTGGCACGTGGGCCCCCCACGGTGGCCAGCCGGCTCCATTCAGCTAAGTTACCCCTTCTGGTTGAAACCTAGTTACGCCACTGAGTGTGTGGACTGCAGCGGAATGTTTATTGAGAGGTTACGAATTCTCACATGGTAGCTGCATTGGCTTCGCCATCGCTGAGGTAACGACAAAAGTGTGCTACTTGAAACGATGAAAGCATGTCATATATTTTAAAAGCGCTGCTTACAGATCTTATTTACAGGCGCACAGCCACGATGGGGCATTTGGGGGTAGTGACGCCCAAATTGTTTTTGTGCTTCCCCAAATTTGTTGTGCCCAGAAAAATTATTTATGCAGTCTGCTTTAAACATATAATGAAATCAAAAATCAATACCCGTAAATTGCATTCCCCCAAACCTTAAAACCTGGCTGTGGGCCTGTTTGTTTAAGTTCAGCTTTCTTTACAGCTTGCTTCTCATGTTTATGATAAACTTTCTCTTCATCTGCCTTGTACTTTGTTCTTTATTGCATCGTTCGTAAAAAAGTCAGATTTCAAAGCTGCCTACAGGAACCCGAAAGACAAATGAAAGCCACTGTTCTGCTTTAGTCGACAGAAAAATGCTTGAGTTTTTTGTAGAGCTATTTTAGAGTGCTTGGAATTAATCGTCGAAGTATCTTCCAATATCAAGGGGTAGAGACAGTTGGTCAGCAGAGGAGTCCAATTTGAAAAATTTAAAAAACGTCTGGACGACATGAATAAGATTAGCATGTATTGCATGATGCTGTGCTGAAAAGATCATAAGATTTTGGTCATTTTCGAGGAGTTACAAATCTGCCATAGCTTCATTGAAATCAAACAGTTAAGACGTGTTGGCTGATGACAACACTTGCTAACAGGTCACAGTTCTGCATTCAGGGACATCACCAAACTTCGGTGGACATCGCCAAACTTCGGTGGAAGATCTGATCAAAAAAATAGATCGGATCATCCACCGAAGTTTTTCAATGTCACTGAATGTAGCACTGTGACGTGCTAGCAACAAGTGAAAGGACACCATCAGTAAAAAAACAAAAACAGGATCACCACTCACTGCAGGCAGAGAGACACCGATTGCAAAAGAGGAACGTGGCACATTGGTCCCTCTCTGGTGGTTCCGCTGCTTACATTACTGCTTTGTGAGATTTATTTCAGGAAACCCTCGGATTTTAAAGCAGTGTAAATTAGACAACCGGTCTTGAATCTGCTCAGCATTAACAATTTTTTTGAGTGCAAGACATCTTTCTTTTAGTTGATTGGCTGTACTAAAAAGAAATATTGTGCGTTTCTATTATGCTAAATTTTGTTGGAATCCGTCTCTCATTTGACTACTGACCATTCAGGTGAGTAGAATAGAGGAATGGTGACATCTGACAAATTCTCGGTAATTTTCAAAAAAATACCATTCAAATAAATTTTTTTCCGCATTCTTGATAAACGCCAAAGGAACGATGCCGTTATCAGCTGTGCAAAAGTTTCATTTTACAACGCAAATGTGCTACATTTGAGATCGGCAAACAAGCAGTAAAGCACACTCCTTACTCAAAAGCAGCAAATGGGAGTTTAATACACCGTCGCGGAACTTACGAAGCTAGTTTACTGAAAAGCCTGATCAGCACAGCGCTCTGCATAACGCAGACAATCAGAATTTAAGACGATTGCTATTGGTCTGAAACCAGTAACATGCCCTATTGTGTGAAGTTCGGTTGTTTTAGTACGATACCTCAAATCATTGAGCAACTCTGAAACAAGTCTTGTTTCGGTTTGAGATGATGTGAGTGCTTGTCTCAAAAGATTTTCTTGTATTTATAGGCTAGAGATTCAAAAATTACAGCGGCGCGTTATTTAATGTTGTTTTCATACTCAAGTTTGCCAGGTGGATGACCACAGAAAAATTTTGATGTTTATTCCAATAACGCGCAAAGAGCGTTATTGGAATAGACACCAAAATTTTTGATGTATTCCTCTTGTTCTTCCCGTATCAGCCTTTTTTATTGCATGGCTTACGTTTCTTGACTTGCGTGCCCAGCCTCTTATGCCTCTTTATCTTGGCCACCGTTTGGCCAACATCAAGCAAAAACAACTGATCGTATAACCCTCCGTCTTCTAGAATGGAATATACATCTTTGAGTTGATGAACTATTTTGGAGCGTCTGGTATCTGCTTGCTCTGGGCGGCCTTTTTTGAAGCAATCGCTGTTGGCTGGTTGTGGGATGCGGACGAGTTCGGACGAGATGTGAAAAGAGTCACTGGACAAAATCTTTCAGTGTGGTTTAAAATTTGCTATAAGATAATCATTCCACTAATAACGCTGGTAGGTGTATTCCTAAAAACACTGTGGTTGTGGTAAAAGCTGTGAACGAAATAAAGGTGAACCTAGTATTATTTTCTTGCCGCTGATTCGATTTTTATATTGATTTTACAACTTAGTTCACATTATTGGTGCATGACCCGACCGATATCATTTTTGTTTCCGATTTAAGGCCATACTACCAGAGTTGAGAAATTAACTTGTTGATAGATCACGCTTCCATCTTAACTTGCTTTCGTTTTTTTATTTTTATTTTCAGGTTGTTTTCTTGTTTTACTGTGCGAACTGGGCTCCTTTGAAGATTGGTGACTTCACTTACCCACTGTGGGCAAATGTCCTTGGTTGGTTCATGTCCCTGACTTCAATAGGTTGTATTCCAGTTGTTGCTGCGATTGTTTTGTACAAAGACAAAGGAACATTCAAGGAGGTCAGTTTGTCAAATTTTCAAACGATTCATTTAACGTTAAATATGCTTTATTTCGCGTGGATGAGTCCTTTTTTACTGCGTCAAAGTTAAAAGCGACAGGGTGTTTTATTTAAAACTGGAAACAGTCGTTAGGTATTTTGCTTCGGTCGGACTTGACGTGTAGTGAGTTGCGCTGAACTACAACCAGGTTAATTTGTGGGTAAACACCCAGCGCCGTACCAACCAACTTCGAACCCCGCGTGGGAGGAACACTGCGGATCTGCGTCCCTGAAGCGTCACACGCATATCGCGTTGAAACAAGTTTGCAAAAGTTAAATAGCTTTGATTTTAGTGTTTTTTCCATAATTGTACAGCTTTTGTGATCTTTGCAACAACGTTTGTTAAACACTTGCCCTGCTGTTGATTTCGGAGTAGAGGAAATCATGTTAGAAGGGACCTGTTAAGGCCACGATGAGATCCAAAGTGAAAGGTTGAATGGTCTATATTTCCTGTGCTTTTGAGATGACGTGTTTTACTCGCCACGAGCAAAAAAAGCTTATCATGAAAGCAATTATCCTTATTTCTGGTGATGTAATGAATTTAAGCATCTGAACAATTTTTACATCATACTGCAGGTGTATGTAGGAGAGAAGAATGTGAGTACCATTCAATGAGTATTTACGTTGGTTTTGCGAAGATTTTTAAACGTAGAAGTAAGCACAAAGTTTGACATTTATCTGCGTTTTTGCTAATCGGCCACTATAGTTCTGCAAGCTGGGTCAAAAATCGGATTTTGACTCTGAAGCAATGATAGAGAATGAAGAAGCAGAAAAATTAATTTCATTTGACTCTTGCAGAAGGACCAACTGTCAGCTCGTTTTTTCTTGCTAATGTTCATGAAGTATCTTTAGCGTGGCAAATGCATAAGACGTTTATTGAAGTCTCGTCTTCATACCTGTGTGCAGAGATGGATGAATGGACTAAAGTCTGTTCAGGAAGTCGAGCCATGCGAAGAGGGGGCCAAGGAAGAAATGATAAGTCGCGAAGAGGCGTTTTAAGAGCATTTTTTGACTGCCTAGCATCGCCGGAGCTGCCAAGATGAACTCATGAACTCGTATCATCAACGCCATTGCTAAGGTTACTTCTATTCACGAATCTCAACCAGTCATTCTAGGTTCAAGAATAGGAACGAACCAGTGCGTACCATAAAAGCTCATCAAGCATGTCAGGTGAAAACCAAGTATCGACGCAAAGAATCAAAGAGTATACGCCTCCTAATCAACTTGTTTGTATCACAGTTGCGAATCTGTGTTATCGATCCCTTCACGATACTTTAATCGTACGTGTACCACATTGCGTTTGCCTACTTCATCTTTTTGAACGAACGCGTCGTAACAAGTACGAATGTTAAGCGCGTAGTCTCGCCAGGAAAAAGCCGTCGTCGCAAAATTATTATGGCACCTGTGCACTGTTGATTTTATGATGTTAGGAACAAAAACCAGCAGTTGAAATCCCCATGAACTTTTGAAAAACTTTTAATCCCTAAACACGATGACCGGTGTCTCCAACCCAGTTATCGACGATTCAGTTTTGTCAAGAAATACGACGCGGAAAAATGTCCTGGGAACCCATACCCCGACATCGACTTAAATTGACACCAAACAGAAAAAGCAGATCTCTGCTTTAAATTTGACTGTTATTCCAACATTTCCTCAAAACCATAACCACAGGATGGAATGTTACTGGACCCTGCTGTGATGAACGAGACTCGCTTATTTCAAGGCAAGACTTGGTAAAACGTAAGGAACGCACAGTCCTCGTTAATTCCCCACACAACTTTTTTATGTTGTGTTCACTTAATTTCGTAGATATAATGTTTGTGTGTTCTAGGTTTGTATTTGTTGTTTTACATTTAGTTGCTTAGCAACTGAGCCGGACTATCTCGTCAGACGCATGACTCCACATCAGGCCCGTCGCCAGGATTTCGCAACAGGGGGGCCAAAAGTCATACGGGGGGCACATTCATTAAATACAATAATGGATGTATGCAGCAACCGGGCACCAATTATGAAATCGGAGGGCACAGATTTGAAATGGGGGGCGGGGGGGCAGGAACCACTGGCCCCCCCCGCTGGCGACGGCCCTGCTCCACATTCGTTTATGTCGCTCGATAACACCTTTTCCACTATCCTGCAGCAGAACCGTCACCAGGAAAGTCTTAACTAGGGGGCTTGACATTCTGAAAGTTTGCTAAAAAAACTGCACTAATTTATAGTGTTTCATATTTTGCCAATTTGAGGGGGCTTGCAGCTTTTTTTGCCCCCCGCCTGTGGCGATGGGACCGCTTGCAGCATTCACTGAGGACCGTCACTAAGTCGTTGTTGCTGGAATAGCAATTTAACTTACGAAGGAGTCACATTCCCAAATCAATCCAAGCCGTTTGCAACGAGACAAAACTTAGCAGGGGTACGACGAGAAAAATCGATTTTGCCCGTCTTTTGCTCAACCATGTTTTCAGACTTACAGCGAATGCCTAAAAATTGGCTTCTATCGCCAAATTTCTCCATATCTCTAAGCGCTTCACAAGATTACCTAAAATGCAACTGTTAACATTAAACTGCATCAGTTAGGGGTCACCAGTTGCAAACTGGTGACCGGAACCTTTTCCCTTCCACTGGTGACGACTTGCCGAGTTGTCTTAAAGGTTTTACAGAACTGCCCTAAATGAGCTTAGTAAGCGCATGTGTTCGGAACAAGCTTCCGAATAATTTTCTTAAAAGCTAAATTGCAAAATCGTTTGGAGTTACCAATGAAGTTGTGCAGAATATTCATGTCTCAAGCAGGTAATTTCTGCATTATTAATGTAATTGTCTGCACTTTTTGATAACTTAAAAATGTACCAAATCTGGCAAACAACACAAGGTGATTGGTTGCAGCAAAGGTGGGCTTTATTTGCATGCTTGTGTTTGCTTTGCATTTTCTGCTAACAATATTACATCAATACGGTCTTGGCCCTGGGGAATTTTTTCAGGGCCGGCGGCTAACACAGCAGTTTTCTGCGCCTCGAACATCTTCGTTGCATTTACCTCCCTCTTGCAATCGTTCCGCACAACCCATTTACCTGCTACTTCTGTATGTTCGTTGGAGTACCAGATTACATATTCAAATTCCATTTATCTACAATCGCTTGTTCAGCGCGTTTTTTTCTCGTTCGTTTCAGAAAATCAGCAGTTCTGTATTCCTAAAAACACTCTCAAGTTTAAGCAACCAGTACAAAGCTTTCCACTACTGGAGCACGGCCATGGGAGATCACACTCGGTAAAACTGATATTAAACGCAGTTAGACCTTTAAAATCTCTTCCGAGAGTTTCGCGGGGGATGAAAAGTAATTGCGTTGGGAACAAAAAGGGTGTTGTGTATTTTGTTGGGGTCTAAAGCTGCGGCATGCGAAATAAGGCCACTTCTTGTTCTAAGAACCAATGTAGACATCAGCAAGCGTTCAAAACAATGCACAGGAACCAACTGACCAACCTACTTATGGTACACCTATCACTGACTACTGAGTTAAGAAAAAATAGATGTTTTCAAGTTCTTGGTTGCTGACACAACGAAGATAAATGTTATATTTATTTAAGACGTAAACGTATACACTCATTACCATGCAGAACTTACAAAATTCATTTCAAAATTAGTTTGGTTTTGAAGTTGTTCAATTTAGTAATGCATTGAAGATTTTTCGAACCAACTTGATCAGTTTTTTATTTGGTGGTATGTCTGTAACGGGTTGGACATTACAAACTTAAAATGGCACGTTATTACTAGCTCATCATTTTTGCGTTTATAGAAAACCAGTTTGTCAAAAATTCGATTATACGCGCGAGCTTTTCAGGATGGTACCTGATGCTGGTGGATCAAGCGTGTTTGTTCAACTTGTATTGCTTACTGTATCGTTGATGATATGAATGCGTTCGGTGATTTTAAATGACGGCTTCAGCAAACAGTGTGAATATCTGCTTTCATGTTGTGTGTCTGTATCGATTTTTATCTTTAATCGGCCGAGAATCGTTTGAAAGTAATTACAGGTTATGCCCAAGGCTGGCTCTCATGGGTGTCATGGGGCAGGAACGCGTGGGAACGGCGTTCCCACAACTTTTCATGTTAGGCTTTAAAATGAGTTTGAAACTGTTTTAAAATGGCTATTTTTTGGGTGCGTTCCCACACCTTTTTTGCTAGCACTACATCCCTGCAGTGGCACTGACCTGTAAATCATGGGCGTTGGCAGAAGAGGCCATGTGATCGTTCCCTTGAATTTTTGCCTTTGACATGTTTCTGAACGTTATCTACAACTGTTTCGAAGGAAGCTCTGTCACTTTAGGACTTCTTAGGTACAAAATTCTAGTGTGGTCCAGAACGCAAGATGTTTAGTAGTTGACCGGTATTACAAAGTCAACATTATTCTAAAGTCAGTCGAAAACAGCTAATGCTATTCTCGCCACCATTTCACTTTGGGACAAGGTGTTCAGAACATTTTTAACATAGTGGAAAAAGAAAACAAACGCTTGCTTAGCTTGCGTTGTTTTTCAATACTGGTCAGGGCCGCAACCAGCTAATATTTTTGTGGAGGTAAAACGATTGTAGCTTGTTTGTTGCACTATTTTCGGGGGCGGAGGGGAGGCAAAATGATCGCAACTCGTGCCTAACACCTAATCATGTTTTGTACAATTTCGGTCGGCAATTTCCCGGTTGCCCACTCCTGGTTGCAGGCCTGATACTGGTTGAAATATTTTGTGATGACGAATAGATATGGATTTTTTTAAAGAACTTTGGTATTCGAATCTATGTTGCTTAGTTATATTGATCTTAACTTTACTTGTTTGACAGTTTAAACGTGATGTGACAGTCAACAAAGCAAATGCAAAACAATGAGTGGTGCGCAACATTCTTTGCAACAGTATCTGTTTTATTCTTTTTTTCAAGTTGCTAAACGTCTTTTTGTAACTTTTTTTCCTAATGTCCATGAACTTGTAATTATCTGTTCAGTAACAATTCTTGCGTTGTTACACAAGCAGAACGCATTCGTGTACAGAAAAACAAAGCTTACGTTTTTTCATGAGGTAGGTATGTGACTAAAGTAACGGGCGGCTCAGTTTTACCAGGATAAAGATTTACTGTTTCGGAGAAGGCAAATGACTATCTATATTAAGAACAAGTCAATCTGTTATAAGTGCAAGTTGTGGTCTTTACTGCGTTCACGTAGCGCACACGGATCCCCTGTTTTCGCATTGCCTTTCAAATATGGTGGCTTTCCAATCCCACTATAGGTATTAAAACATCTTTTTTACACAAAAGCCTGGTGTAGTTTTGCAACTTCCCTGACCTCTCTCCGCATATTTCCTTGTTTTGGTAAGATCAGTACTGTTTTAGTGCCTTCCATGGCTTTGAAACATAAATTGTTCTTCACAATTTTACGTACTTTCTCTGTCTATTCCTCAAGGTAAATAGCGTCGTCAAATAGGCGCAAACGCTTAATAATTTTACCCCTTGATGCATTTGTGTGAAATTATTTAAACTGAAGTATTCACTGGCAATACAGATTCGGGCCATGAAAAAGTCAGCGGTTTGCTGACATACACATGATCCGTTGCCTCGCAAAACATTAATAGGCAATTTTCGAACATACGCATACTAAAAAGGTTGGAATGCAGTACGCAAATGAATATAAATATTGCTTTTTAGTGGATTAGTCTGAAAAGCGGGTGAGGTGCTCCTAGAGCAGGGCTGCACAACCTTTTCGCAACTGCCGGCCGCATTACGTTTACTTTTATGACTTATGGCCACCAGTGAGTTCAAGATATCTTCAGTCTTTTACATTGCGTCTGTTGTGCTTCCACACACTGAGCCTACCCTGCTTCCACACGTTTGTTTGGCCTTCTTTCTACGAAGTACTGTATACTCATACAGCAGACAAAGAGTTTTTAATAATGCACCGCCATCATAACTTCTATATTTTAAATTACATAATCACGTGCACGGCCGCATCAATTTTTATCGAGGGCCACATGCGGCCGTAGAGTCGCAGGTTGCGCACCCCTGCCCTAGAGAAAAAGAGCTAGATCGTTTTTCAATGCCTTTCAGCATTTCTGCATTTTATTTTATATGACTCAATCTATCAGGAACATATGAATGCATGACTATGCCACTACTATTCTTAAAATCTGCTGACAAAGACATGAATTGATTTACCATCTGCATACGTCACTGTTCGTTCATTTTGTTCTCGGCCGCAAAGCTCGGAACTTTTCCTCTTGTCAGCGAAGTTCCTGCCGACGCCCATGCATCTTGCTCTGGTCCGATGCTGTTCGGTTGGGTTTATAATACGGGACGTTTGGGTTGCCGACTTCTCTGCCGGATTATAGCTAATTTCGAAATGAATGAACTTCTTTGCGTGCGCATGCAGTAACTAAATTACCTCTTTTGTGATTTTTTTTTGTTGCTAAGGGCAATACCAATTCGTACGACTTGGACGAAACGCTGTTGCGTATAGTATCGTGCTTCCTATCCTGCCGTAATCCTTGTGCCTTCGGCAAAAAAAACTGGGGAATGAATCTTGAACCAGTATTTATGCAGTCGTTTATATAGATGACTATTGTTATTGCTCATGCGAATAACTTTTTTTATTTTGAAGAGGTTGTAGATGGCGCAACGTGAATTGCTACTCTGGTACGATATTGTCTGTCGTTATTCTCTGTACTGCATGTAGATTTTGTACAATCTGCTTTACTCTATGCTGGTTTTGTCGTGCAACTAAATCCTTGCCTAACATGTTTAGAAGGGTGTTTTCCTGTTTCGTTGCAAATGTCTCTAGAGAAATGGAACAGATGTAGGCTACAGGTAACCTTAAGAGCACGGGCAAACCTTTTGTTGTATCACTGGTCCGGTAGACAGCCAGAGTGGAACTCCAAAGTTTGCTGGTCTGCACAAAGTTGCCTGTAGTAATAGTCTATAGTACTGCAAACCAATCATTTTCCGCTGTTAAGTGTCTTGCTGTTTGTCTCAAGACCTATTGTGGTGAGTCTCGGTAAGTAACTTATGGGATACTGGTGGTCTCGATTCCGATCATTTTGTCGCGAGGCAAATGCAGTGCATTATTTAGAGTTAGACGTAAAATTTTTGCGAAACGCCTCAGTTAAAGCATGACTTGTCAAACTGGTTGTTAAAGGTGTAAGGCCTGAAACAGAAATGAGCATTGGATTCTACTGGATCCAGACTATAACGAATTTTATTTAATTTGGGTGGGGACCGGACTGCAAATCGCTTCAAAAATATAGGATCAGGACAAGATTGGGACTGAAGAGGCACTTTTGCCCGCCTGTGCCAATTCAAGCCGGGGAATCGAACTATCATGATTCCCAGGGAGAGAAACGTCTTTGTCTGCCAATTGCCAACGCCTAACCCCTTAGACCAAAGAAGCGCTTCCCTAGTCCGGCGGATCTAGGCATTATTTGTTTC
>Ga0210059_1001433_pt1 | contig 35836 bp, 22 predicted proteins | sample Ectturendosymbi2_FD_188042 | JGI IMG/M metagenome (GOLD analysis project Ga0210059, IMG submission 188042) | Ecteinascidia turbinata endosymbiont from Florida, USA - Sample 2 (SPAdes) (version 2) | ecosystem: Host-associated > Tunicates > Ascidians > Unclassified | place: Key West, Florida... | reverse complement strand
TAGCAGCAGGGGGCGCCAAAAACCAGAAGGGGGGGGCACATTTTAAAAATACAGTATTGGATGTATGTAGCAGCCGGGGTGCCAAACGTGAAATGGGGGGTCACCGATTTCAAATGGGGGGGGCGGGGACCACTGGCCCCCCCGCTGGCGACGGCCCTGTCGTAATGTCGTAATACAAATAGCTGAAGCAATGACCTTGAGTCATGTCGTCAGCAGTAAAAACAACCTACTCGTGGAAACTTGTATCTTTGTTTGATAGTTGTGGTTTCAGATGATTTTTTTGTCATGCGTGCCGTTCACTGAAAAGGACACCATCAGCTATCATTCAAAGGGCAAGAAAGCACTAGCCCGTTTTGAAAGGCATGGTGTTAATTCAATGGCTTTTGACAGGAATGTGCGCCAAGCTTTTTAAGCTTCAATTGCTTTGCAATGAATATTCTACCAAACTGCACTTGTAGGAGTCCTTGAAAGCCTTTTCTCTTCAGCATCTGCATTTTCATGATGTCCGAATTAATCTTTTTCTTTCAGCAAACAGAGTTTTGTTTGTTGATAGCAAAAGGCAGTATGGTCATATTTCTGCGTGTAATGCACAGCGACTCTCAGGGTCTTTTGCAAAACAATTAAATTCTCCGATCAAGTCATGCATTCACGTTTTGCGCCACGTTGTAATGTTGTTCGAGTAGCTGAGTAGCAGTGCTCTTGCTGCTTATCCAGGTTAAATTTGGCTTGGGAACTAATTGTCTTTTTGCAAGGCAGACGAGCAAGGCTTGGTTGAGTTCATCGACTCCGGTTATGGCTTCGTTTTCGAGAGCAGCACTGCGAATGGCGTTACTTCGAACAGCTTACATGGATACGGCAGAAGGTTTTACCTGAAAAGTGAGAAATTCAAAAGCTCGTTGCCCTACATTGCGGTCATTCCGTTGTCTTATTGGCGCTAGGTATCAGAGATGCACATAAGAAACTTTCCATTGGTGCAAACGAGGGAACTTGTGCTTTGTAGCAAGGTTGCGGAGTCGGAGGTAAAATGTTCGGGTCCGACTCCAACTCCGACATTTCCAGAAATTCCGACACCGACTCAGACTCTTTAACATAAAGAATGAAGTTTGGCTGTCAACAATTTTGTAGCAACCAGTACTCAGTGGAAATCGTGGTACGCAGCAAGAATTATCTGCTTCAAGAAAAGTTTCATAGACATTGTATCATTTAAATAGGGATTTCCAACTTTAGGAGTGTGATCTGTAAAACGATCCAATTGGGCTTCCGGAGTCGGAGTCGGACAAAAAAATCTGACACCGATACCGACTCCTAGTGTTGTTAGGAATCCGACTCCGGCTCCACCCAAACGCTTTCGACTCCTTGCGACTCCGAAACCGACTGCGCAACCCTGCTCTGTAGGGAATGGCCATAGTAGACAATAGTTTCTTTGTGTTGTGCTATATCGAACTTAAAAATAACTTTCCTGGGGAAAAAGTTGTTGCTATCCCTTATATGATAACAACAACCAAGGTTACAAACATTGTTCTTGAAACGTATATGATACTGTTAAGCGTCAAGCGCATGACTGCTTTTCCTATTTTAGAATCTTTTATACATTGTTGTGAGTTGTGATCAGTCTATTAATCCTGGGCGGCCAGACGTCAGATTCTGCGCCACCACGTGTTTGGACTGTGTAACGTAGGCATCTTGCCAAAATAATCTAATCGTCGGGGAATGTTTAGCGTTGGTTTTTGAAAAGAAAAGCAAATAAACAGATGTGAGGCAGATAACATGGTTTCTTTTTGAAGAATGCTGTTTTCTTAAACAGAAAGTGGACCCAGTTGGGCCGCGGACCCCAACAAGCAGCCCACAGTCAGCCCTCCCATTTCAAACAAGAACAACATTCGTGACTTGATGACAAGTAAGTTTCAGAGCTTTTGACATAGATTGCGCGTCAACACGTGAGTGTGTTTGCTATTGGCGCAGATAGCTTCAATTCGTATTCCCTTTAAAGTCAAGCGATGCTTTTCATGGTTGAAGCTAGTGTTGCGTAACCTTTGCGTGGCCCAGATAACTCTTGGTAAAAATTGCGTGGCCCAAGCCAGTGGTGCAGGAGACGCGGGTGCAGGGAGTGCAAGCGCACGCCAAAAAGTTTTGATTTGTCGAAAATCTGGGCAAGATCGTTGAAAATCCGGGTAAAAAATCGTTTCAGAAAATGACGCCCAACGTTTGCAGAAAAACACATCAGGACCTTTTTTGTGACTGTCATGCCTGAAAAGGTCTTCATGATGTCTGTGGGAGAAAATTTTGCACAAAAACGTTTCTGGCAAGTTTGGGAAAATTCGAGCAAAAATCCTTCCCGCCCCCAAAATTTTGACTGCTCCTACACCTGTGGTCCAAACCCACTACCTTGTTAGTATGGGATCCTTTTGTACGCATAAACAAACGCACATTATTTTAAAATAGCGAATTTATTCCTATATGCAATTCAGTGAGAATCTTGCTGCTGTGGGCCACGGCCCACATGTTGAGAAACAATGTTTTTGAGCCATTCTGGACAACCGCGCCATGCACTTCTGTTACTCTTGACGCTTCCATAGCTTGTTCTGTGCTTAGTAGTGGTCGATTTCTAGAAATCACTGATTCACTTTGGTTCTTACCAGGGGCGTGCAGAGGTCTGGTGATGCCCGGGGCAACTGCTTGATTGTGTGTCCCCTACCAAATTCTAGTATTGAGGAATGTGAGAAACACCGGCACAGAAAATAATACCTGCACAGATATTTGCCATGTCCAATTGATTTATGCCCCAAAACCTCGTCTCAAGTGAGAATAAAGAGGAGAAAAAGCTGTACGAGTCTCGTATACCACGTTGCGCAACAATAACAAGGGTCTTGAACTTTGTTAAAACGTACGTGCAAGGGCACAGAGTTAGACATGGCACTTTTGGCGAGAAAAAAGTGAAGCATCTTTCAGCAAGTACGCTGGCGCTCTGTTGAAAAAACCAAGTACGTTCTTAAATGTATCGTACGTGGCGTGAAACGTGTTTTAACAGCTCCGAAAGATGTTCTTTCTTACAAATTTACTGTATTATTTTGATTTTTTGCAACAATTGAAAAACAAGAGTCTATCGCCACATCGTCACGCGTGTTGTACGTCTGTCACAGTTCACATTGCCACAAAAAAGGAAACCAAGTAGACAAGACACCATTGAAACATGAATAGTTCTTTACTCATAAATCCAAGTCTGAACAAGAAAGTTTAAGAGGTCTCGGTTTTTGTTCACTGTGCTGTTCGCTTTGTTTTGATTATGACCTTTACAGTGAAGCGATAATAAATTTACAAATAATAAAAGCAATACATTTAATGGAGTACTTTTCAACGATATGTCACTGCCATGCTCGCACCCGGTTGCGAAGCATTCACCCCCTCCAGTTTAAGGAACCCAGGCTCCTAGAGCTACAGAGAATCGAGAGGTACTTTGAAGACAAGTCGCAGTTTAACAATAAGCTTGCAGGAAGCGGCCAACCTACGATGGCGGGAAGAGAGATACAGTGTAAGGCCTTAAGATAGCGATGACTGTGCTTCATCTCTCTCTTGGGTCACTTAACACAAAATTGCATAGTTCTCATCAGATCGATGCAATAGCCTTACAATACGAAGAAGCAGCTAGTTGCAGAATTAAAAAAATGTAACTTTTGTAATTTCACACTTTGGATGCCCCCTGCCTTGGATGCCCGTGACCGTCGCCTCGTTCGCCTCCCTCCTATGCACGCCCCTGATTCTTCCCGAGTGAGACGTCCATCGGAGGGACGACTGTACAGGCCAGTGGTTCCCAACCCTTTTTTGCCCATGCCCCACCTAATCACCTGTAAATTACTGATTGCTCCCCATGTTTTCAAATATAAATCTTTTGACTCAAAAAGTGAACTAAGAAACAAAATGCTAATGCCTTGGTTTAAATAAACCTTACACCCAGACGTCTTCAGTCGGTCTCAATGCCCCCCTGAAAAGTGAAATTGATCCCCCACGTTTGGAACCATTCGTATTGGTCTAGATCAGACGAAACATTTGTTTTTGGGCTGCTACGTTTTCCTTTTATCTTTTTTTAATGAATTATAGAATAAGTGCTCAGTCACAAATGGCCCCAACTGGTTGAACTATTGCAAATTGTTAATTGATTAAAGCGGAGTCTTGTTTTTTAAATAAAGATCGATAGAAGCATTTCATTAAAAAACAGATTTTCAACTTCTTTTACCAAGGTATTATTGCAGTTTTAACCAAAAAAACATCATGTTTACTGTCATGTATACTGATCTTATGCCTCCACTGGAAAGCGTTTGCCCGCTATGTCAGTTTTTTTTCGCAGTTACCTTTTTGATGCTGCAATTTGACGGAGTGACGATGAGTTATCCTGAGATTCAACTCGGGAACCCACCCCTGGCGGAACAGATCAAAGACAGGCTGAACGTTCGGGTTAGACCATTTTCATTTGTTCAAAGTATTGATAAACGTTTTACAGCAGTTTGCCTGTGTAGATTTCAGGATTAGTTTCATACAGCATGAAGAGTTTTTAGCTTTGTTTTTTAAAACAACGCTAGTGAATTTACTCTTCTTTAGTGTCTACCGCTTAAAATTTTAAAGATTTTTAACAGGATTCTCTTAAGTTTCCAGGTACATTTTCACACTGAAAGCTTATCTTTCGAAAACTTAAAGTTTTTTCTTGCTGTGGGTACATCAGACAGTCTGGTAAAGTCTCCAATTTTAGCGACGAAGAAATCGGTTCTTTTTTTTAAGATGCGCAGAGCGATGGATTTATTGGGGTTTGTACCCAAGCGCGCCTATGTCTCTGCATTTCAACCTTCGCTAGATGCCAAGAAGTGGATTCGAGTGAAGGCCTTAGTTACTGGGATCTATCAGGAGAACATTCCGGTTTGTGCGATGCAGCTGCTTTTATTTGCATTTAAATCACGTGACTGATCGGAGATGCTAGGAGAAAAAATTATGTTTGATTCAAACTCAGGGATACCTGAACCAAACTCTTCGGCTTTTTAAAGCAGAAGCTAATGCATTTGTTATGAGTATATCTTTCGTCAAAAAAAGTTACACACAGTCGTTGTAAAAAGGTTTGTCACTTGTTTGAAGCAAAAAATTGTTGATGAAACGTTTTGAGTTTTCTGAAAAACGTAGGAACGATGTTTCTGAATATTTATTTTAAGAGATGGGGTAAGCGTTGGTTAAGACTTGTTTTTAGAAGAACATTTTCCAGATCTGCAAGCAAGCAAATGTATTTATTGGTTAATTTATTGATCAAACTGTTCATGTTGCAGTGCGTACAAGAGCTCGCGCCCCACTGAAATGTATTGACGCTCCCCCTGGGGAGGCGCTCGCCCCCCGGTTAAGAACCACTGATATGCACAGTGTTTCATTTTTTTGGAGAAAACAAAGGTTGTGACTAAATTGCGTTGCTTTACTTTTCAGCCTATGTTTTCTTATGAACCGTGGAATGAAGACGATCTTCGAAGGTTTGCTGGAGATTTTATGAACATCATCAAACAAAAAGATTTCATTTTAACAGACGGGGAGGTTACGCGTAAGTTGTGCTGGTTAACTCATGCATACACCGGTTTTAAAAGAAACTATCTTGTCGCGCTTTTTAAACGAAAACAAGCCTTGTATTGTTACCCCCCTTATTTCGGCAAGCTGTGCCATACGAATACTTTATTGAGGAAATGTTCTTGAATGATTTGGGGTTTACGAAACAACCTTAATGTTTAAGGTTTCGGCTTAGAGAGAAAAAAAGAACGGCGGATTTTCTTGTGTAGTGTTGAGGTACTTCAGTTTAAAACTGCAACGTATACACGTTCAGCGCGGAATGTCAAGTATGCCTTGCCGTGGCCGTTTCAGCATCCAACACAGGCCCGTAGCCACGGAGAGGCATTCGGGTGCAGTGCCCCCCAAATGCAGTGCCCCCCCAACTGCAGTGCCCCCCAGTGCCCCTCCCCAAAAACAATGTTGGAATTGGGAACTGCGCCCGTTCTACAACACTGACGATGAAAATCAAGAAAACCTAAGGATTGAACTCGAAATTTGGGCAAAATAGTTTTGCTCTTGTTGCTAATATTCTGATACGGAAACCCAAGCTTTTGATGTGGTGCAAAGTATTCAAGGCCAAAATCTGTGTAGTGTTGGGAACATTCTGTGGCTCGCTTAGGCAGGCAATCTGAGCTATTTGAAAAATACTTGCCGGAGTTAGTATTACGTGTCATTTGATGCGATATTTTGAGTTTTTGCAAAAGATCACTCACGTTCCAGGCTCGGGCCCCGTATGCAGCGTTCCAGAGCATATTATGTAAAGGTATCGTAAAGCACGTTCAGTACCGTGCAAGTGGCAGGTTTTGATTATTTTTTTCGCTTTAGCACAGCCACTGTATTTCTGTGCAGTGTGCTTCAGCAGCACGTGTTGTTTTTCAGTCGAAACAGAGTATTTGCAATCTCTCCGGGTCGCCTTCACTTCCACTGAGGCTCCGCGCACGAAGTTTTCCGGCAGTTGCAGGTAACATTTCACATATACACCGTTGTTTACGCACTCTTCGGTCAAAGTAGCTCATGTGCACTTCTTTAGGAGAGACGTTTAAGCGACTGTCGAACAACGCGAATCTTAATTGATAAATGTTGTTTATCAAATAAAATGCTGTTGCTATTGTGGCCTTTTCCTTTCCTGTCTAGAGTGGGCAGCTGGGGTTGCAAAGTTTCAAGTAGATTCTCTTACTTGGTAGCTTTGTTGTTTGTGGGCTTCATTTACTTCGTTTATAATTCATGCACTTCACAGAGCTGATGATGCCTACTCAGTACGCGAAATATACACTCTGTAAGATCTTTAGTGTCTGATTCTCTACTGGGAAAGGATGACATTGATCTGAATATCGTCTTGTTTAAAAATTCTTGCGCATGACGCTATAACTGCAACCGGTCACAGGGTTTCATTTCGGGGGTTTTGCCGTTTTGAAAGACTGGAATGCCTTCAGCGGTCTGTATCCTAAGTCCACAATGGCTTGGCAGGTGCCCAGCTATGGATCAAAGCGTATTTTTGAAAGGTCTGACTGAGCTCTACAACCATACACGGCAATTGAGTCTTGATATGCAAAACCAGTTGGTAGGTGGGAATATCCATCCACTCTAGCAATCCCCGAAGTTGATCTCGAAGTATTGGCCACGCCTTTCCTCAGGACTTTATGGGTGGTGCAAATGTGCGTTCTACTGAGTGGGTAACTCAATATACGCAACCTTTACCCTGGCTTGCTTTGGAATTTTTGTTAGCGACCATCCGCTCTTGTAGAGGCTTTTGCCACATGCAGAAACAACTTGTGAATACGTTTATATATATAGCGTTTACTAATTTTACAACTACGATTGGAAATAAAAAGTGCAAATCAAATTCTGGTCAAACGTGGCCTGAACATCAGTAAAACGTGACTGAGGTGTGATACACAACAGTAAGTAATGAACCAGTTGATGTCATAATCTTGCTCTGTTGCATGTCAACATTTATCGACAATTATCTTGATATTCAACATTTATCGACAATTATCTTGATATAATCACCAGAAGAGCTTATTCATCTGTTTGATATCTTGATATTGTTCGAAAACATTCAGTTTTTTAAAAAACGCATTGTTTGGAATAAAAAAGACTTGATACTTGTTCTGGCTCTGCTAAACAATGACATTTTTTGTTTTTTTTCTAGGTGTGGTGAGGTCTTCTTTGTACAAAGTATCGAGTCGTCTTTCACTCTCTCTGCCATCGAAAACATCACCTCGATGTACAACGACATTTTTGATGAATTTGGTTTCGATCAGGTCAGGATTGTTCGCTTTAGATTTTTGTGTTTGCATCACCATATTCAGTTCAGGTCATTTGCTGTAGACCTTGCATAACAACAGCATCGGATGAGTGTTTACTATGCTGAAACATTTTGGAAAAGTTTCTATTATGCAAACACACATGAATCTTCAGAAATATTTTGATTTTAAGCTGATGGTATAGACATAGGCTTCGGAAGGATTTTTTCCAGGGTGGAGCAAGTCAAGTGGGGCAAGTCAAGTGGGGCAAGTCCAGGGTGGGGCAAGTCTTTTTTCCTGGTGGTGGCCACAATCATTTTTCCAGGGGGGCAACCAGGCCACGGGGACAGGGTTCTCCAAATGTTTTGTGCCCCCCAAATTTTGTGTGCCAAGAAAAATTTGTTTTAGAAATATAATAAAAACAAAACTCTTTCCTTCCTAAAAATATATGTTGCCTCCCGCAAAACCTTAAAACCTGGCTACGGGTCTGACAGTGGTAAAATTTTAAATTTTCATAAAACTTCATTTTACCGAATCGAAACTAGGAGAAAAGCATGTTTCTACTGAAACGTTAATGGAAAAATATCAAATTTCAAAATCCAGGGAGGGCCTTTGCCCCCCTTCCGACGCCCATGGATATAGACCAACCATGCAAAACTTTTGTTGATTTTGATTATGAAGCTAGTGAAAAGTGAGTAAAAAATTGTGAGTGCATTGCGTTCTACAAAGAAAAAATAAACTGGTCCTAAATATGCCTCAGCCACACGTGAAGTTGGCCAAAAGATACAGAAAAATTCTGACCTTTAGTTTTGTGCAAGTATTATATGCAAAAATGCAATCAGAACAACGACGCAAAGGCTTGTACTTTCAGGTGAATTTTGGCTTCGGCATGGCAGTCTTGTCACCTCAGCCGAAAAGGGTGTTTTCGAGGAAGGTAAGGCGCAAATTAAGGTCGTCTCCTCTTTCAAATTCGCACAGCAGTTCTTTGTTGCATTTGCTTTGAAATCGATTTTCAGTTATGCTGAGCAAGAAGCACCTGTGGCAGAAGGGCAGAAGTTTCCGTAAAAAAAAAGAAAAAACGGTCACGATTTTTGTGCACTCAGGGACAAGGTCTGTTTGTCTTCTTCGGTTGCGAGTTCAAGCTTTATCCCTTCAAGCTTTGAGTAGCATTTTGTCAGCCCGTCGATTGCAGCACTCGACACACGTGCTTCTTCGTGACGACCCTGATTTTTTATCTGATTTATTTGAACTCTGTGAACAAAGTTATGTTTTAATGAAGCACTTATTGGTGACGTCTGACAGGACACTGCTCGCAGTGGATTGAAGACTCAGTTTGCTCCATGCGCTTCTTCCAAAGAACAAACTGAGTTTTCTGCTTTGCAAGGCAATCAGTCTCGTTATTATGAACGTCTGGACAGGTAGACCGGAATGTTTATGCACTCTAGCAACCCCCGAAGTTGATCCCGGGACCTAAGTATTGGCCACGCCTTTCCTTGGGTCTCTGTGGGTGATGGAAAGTGCGGTCTACCCATGAGCGGGTAACTCAATGACCCTAAACGCCTGCTCTAGCTCGCTTTGGGATTTTTTCGAAGCGATCACTCTCTCTCTCTCTCTCGTAAAGATTCTGCCAAACAATGACCAACAGCATCTGCTAAAAAGCCAATCACATCAATCAGTACGTAAATATATTTTTAATAACGCCAAACATCATGGACCTTATAGAAGAGTAGAAAATTTTGAGTTTGCTTTTTAGTTTCTCGCTTACGTTTTACTCTGGCCAGAAGATTTGTTTGATAATATTTAAAAAAACTTTCCATAGGTTTAGCGAGCATTTACCCATATTTTCCGTCTGTCTACGTTCGTTACCGTGCTAAATTCAAACACAGCAATAGCGCTCACGCTCTTACAGTCATTTCGTAGGTCAAGAAACAGTTCCTTCTGCCCGACCAAGCCACAGCATCATCAACACGTGACCAATCAATTAATGAAATCATCAGTGACGTGGGTCAGGACTCGACAATTGGGGCGCTGCGTCAACTGACGGATGCTATGAAGGAGCTTGGTATCGAAACAAACGATGTGTCGTCGGAAAAACTCTGGATGACATTAGATGTTGGTGCTCGGCTTTCGATCACTAGTTTAGAATTTTGAGGCGAACTAAATCTCGATCTGAGCTGAATGGCTATTGACGAGACATTGAGTTTTCGTTTTGAAGATAAACTTCTTGAAACATATCAGGACTGTAGTAAAAGGATCACTGCTCTTAAGTGCTGATTTTAACGTCTGCGCGACTAGCTTTCAGCGTTTTCACGCTTAGAAATCCACTTGACAAGTGTTCCAAGCAAATTCTGTGTAAAGCCGTCCTCATTACTGCAATATCACTTCATTCCGTTCGAATTAAAAATTGCTATAAATAAGTTGTAATTAATTATTAACAGGTCAATTAAAAATATTGTTGATATAATCAATAAACATGTCAATAAATAATCAGTAATCAGTTGATATAATCATTAAATAAGTTGTGATTAATTATGAGCACGTCAAAGGCTATTAGAAATGTTGTTGATATAATCAATAAATAAGTCAATAAATATTCAATAATCAGTTGATATAATCAATAAATGAGTTGTGATTAATTATTTCCAGGTCAAGCGCTATTAAACATATTGTTGATATAATCAGTGGAGGTGGAAAAAGCTTCTGGAACTTTGTATTTCAACACAGGCGGTGAAACAATTTCCAGTGGTTTGGCTTCGATACTAACTTTATTTTTACATTCAGTGTTTTTTTCTCCAGAAAATCGAAGCTGAAACCACTTTCCTCACTCATCGTCTGAATGCAAGCCGCAAGCTCCTCATTGTCTCGTCGAGGTTCGTACTCGGCCCAGACGCAAAAACAAACCAGGCATACTTCGATAGAATTAAGCAGAAAGGGATAAAAGTTGTCTACGTCGGGTACAACTGGAACCTCAAGGAAATGCGAGCGTAAGTCAGATGACTGCTGTTGTTGCGTCGTTTCACCAAACAAATAGGTTTGGTGTCGCCCCTTCAAGCGATAAGTAACGCAGTGTTAAACTGACGTTGTATGCAGTGGCGTAACTGACGGGGAAGCAGAGGGGCGAATTGCCCCACCTGGCAAGCTAAATGCAAGAACACCACTTGGGTTATATTTCGGTTTTAGTATTCTTTTGGTTTTCAGTAAGTTGTTTTTTTGCGTTTTTCAGAGTATTTTCCGGTGATTTAGGGTTGAAGTATAGACATCCACATCCGGATCCTCCATCATTTCTCAAGTTTTTTTTTTTTTTTCTGAGTGTTGTCCAGTGGGCCCCGCATAGTCGCCAGTGGGTCCCTTTCCGCTGAGGTTCAACTCCCTGGCTCAAACCTGTAGGTACGCCACTGGCTATGTGGCTGGTTTGTATTGGCTGTAGTAGATTTCGTTTCTCCGTTGAAATGCCCAAAATTTAGATTTGATTTTTGCGTTGCAAACTTTCATTGCTAGCTACCTGCAACGTTCGTTATTTTTAGGGTATTGCGTTTTTGGTCCTTATCAATTATTGAATATTTCCAGACATTTTTACCCGCAAAATTTCGCTTCAACTCCACCGTCCGAGTTCGTACGTTATATCGACGCGTTAGATGACGTAAAAATACTGACGTCCTTCCTCATTGACGTCATCAGGTTGGTTGAATGTTGAAAGCTGTTGCGGCTTGAGTCGCAGAGAAGGAAAGATGACACGGAATTTCGGTATTTGTAAAATTTAAAACGTTGCAGTTAATTCACGTTCGCATTCTTGTTGTTGAACTGATATGTTGCTCTTTGTCCCTTGTTATTTTTTGCAGTCGGCGAAAAAAGATTTAATGTTCGTTTGGATGAAAAAGACGTCGTTTTTTCATCTCAATGATGATTGGCAATTGAGCAATTGAGCTGATTGAACAAAATGTGAACAAAATTTTGGGCGGCAATAGCTTAGTCATAAAGTGTCCGCCTCTCAATTGATAGGTTGGGTGATCGATCTACGGCCACTGAGTGAATCTCCCTCGCGCTTCTTGGGCAAGAGCGTTTGCCGCAACTGCTCTGGCCAGAGGAACAACTCAGGCTTTGGTCTGCCGCCAATTGCCGTCACCAATATTAACAAAAAATGTATGAGATTTAAACTATCTAAATGTGTACGAACAATACCAGCTTACTAAAACTGTTAGATGCAAGTAGTTTGTTAAAACGTTGTTCGGCTGTATCATTTCGTTTCAAAAAACGACTAACATGGTTGTGCACACGACGTTTCATCAGGGAAGTTGTCCAACCATGAAATGAAACGTAACTGCGAATTATTTTCTGTATAAAGTGGGTCGTTGTAGACCCTAAATGATTTCACGAAATGTGTTTCCGCAAGCAGTGAAAAAAACGCAAAGAATAGCGGTCGAAAGAAGTATTAGGCTCCATTTTGTAAAACCGATCTTCAAACAAGCTAGGCTAATTTACGTTTTATAGTAACTTTTAATTATTTTCTGTTAGAACGCACGTGTGCCAGCAAAGACCTCTTACCTGTGCCGACCTTGAATACGTGATTGCTCCTCCAGGTAAGAATTTTTTGAATGGTTCTGTTTGAACTTTAAGTGGCGACCTGATCGGATTTACCGAACATGGTGATATCTTTTCAATCTTTTTTTTGCTGATATCTTTTCAATCTTTGTTCGAAATCGATTTTTGTTCGAAATCGATCGATTAGCAAATTTTTCTTGCTGATTTTTGCTGAAATTTGCTGATCGATTGCTTGCTTACACCCATCGTGTAGAGTACTTACTTGAATATGGATATGTGCAAATTTGAATCATCGCAAAAAGGTGAAAGCAGAGCGCAGTCGGCTGATTCCTCGAAAACATATAGAAACCCTAGTGCTTTTAAGTGGGGCAGTAGTCTGGTGGCAAGGAACGATAAGCGTGCAATACCGTCGGTACAAAGTTTCATTTAATGTTTCTTATTTAAGAATCTGATTGGTGTCACCCTGAGCACATCTCGGAGGAACAGAAATAGCAAAAAGCTTTGTACGGACCGTATTGCAATGTTCTCCAAAAATCTGGCATTGGCAACCGGACTGCAGTCTCCGCCGACATGATCTAACATTTTGACTCGTAAGGATTTTTTTTGGTGACGTGGCAGACATGTTTTACCTGTTGCAGTCGAAATGTTGTTCAACTTCACTGGTAACAACGAGGTCAACGCCGACTTTACGGGGAATTCCATCAACGCCGACTTTACAGGGAGTTCCACCAACGCCGACTTTACAGGGAGTTACGTGGCTGGAATCCCATTTGGGACCGGCTTGAAACCTTACTCTGCTACTGGAGGTGTGTTGAGTGTTTGAAGTCGTCTCAAGATTTAAAAAGGAGATTAGATGCTCCACTGAGTTTTATCCTTCGTGTAGCTTGTACATCCCAGGAAATGTTGACCTGTTTACCGTAAGTGGTAATTTCCACAATGTGCAGATTTTGTACGAGAGAAAGGTTTGCATTTCATTAAGGGTTTGCAGGTGGATTTAGACTGAGCATGGAGTTTAGGTGCCACAAATACGGAAATTGCAACTTACGGTAAACACGTCAACATTTCTTGAGATGTACCTGTTCTCAAGGCAATCTTCTTCTTTTGAGCCAGTTGTTCTAACCACTGCTTGGCCGCACTATAGATTTCGGGGCAGCTGTTGAGCAGCTATTCGATTGTCTCCTCGTCCAGAACCGTCAGGCCGTGCAGTCCGTGAGGAGGTTGATGGATTGGACATTGAAGAACAACATGGTCGACGGCTAGTTCTTCTGCGCCACACTCACAGGTTGCAGAGGAGGCCATACCCCATTTGTACAAGCAGGAACGGAAATGTCCAACACCGGTGCAGAGGTGGTTAAGCCCGGACCCACGCTGTTCTTGGGAGGGTCGTTCCGGGGGATGGGCGCCGGTGTCGGGGATGAAAGTTGGAGTCTTGTGGAGTTTTCCACCCGCTGGCATTCCATCGGTGATCCGCCCACTGCGCTGCACGTATGTTGTTGTTGTCAGATGAACTGATGAGTTGTTGTGCGGCGGGTACAAATGGGTGTCTCGATATACGGCGCCGTGCATCTGCACTCGATGGACTGGTGAGCGCTGAGTGGAGTAAGTGTCCAGGCTCCATGGCACGGCGTGCTAGAGACAGTGTGGCTTCGTTGCGACGAAGCTCAGCAGGTTGGATGCCCGCGAGGATTGGAAGGTTGTCTGCTGGTGTAGGACGCAGGCATTCAGTCACAATTCGCTCCTGAGGCGGCTTGCTGGCTCCGGTTGGGGTGCTGGAGCAGCAAATCTGCGAATAGCCACCCTGGCCTTGGTACATTCAACCGCAGAGTACTGCGCTCCTGTCTGGTGCCGCAGTGCTCACACCCGCCTCATCGAACCCGCCATCAACGATGCCTTCTCAAGGCATGATGCCAATGGGTCATGTTTCTTTTATGTAGAAGAACATCCTTCAGATGACTTAAATGAATTCCCAGTGTTTGGCAGTTTGAAAGAGGATAAAAAAGTCACACTTTCCCCTTAATTTGAAAAGAAAACGCATGACATTTCGGCACTAAACACAACAACCGTTTTGTACACTAGGTGCGGACATTTCGCCCCTTTTCCATAGCGCAGCGTGCAGACGTATCAAAGAAAATATTTGTTTTCTCTTGTAAATTTAGGTTGCGCACCTGGATTGCGATGTATTGATTGGGAGTTGTGTCGACTCACAGTGCCGGTTGCTTTCTTCTGATGGGCAATACGCTGGTTCTTTGTTACCTTCTTCCAATCGCTCACCACCTGGTGATTTGTTTACTGTCGCTACGTAGCATCTGCTGTGGAAGAACTTACTTTACTCAAATGCATGCCCAATTTCTAAAGCACTGAAATTAATTAGTTGAAAGCCCCTTCATGCGAGACCTACAACTGCTTAACTTAAATAACCATGGGTAACATTTCATTAATATTGGATGATTCAATACTGCAACGAGACGTGCAATATGCAACAGTTGCGATAACAGACTCCATTAATTTATCTCACACCAATACACATAAACGGCGCTGAAACTGCTTGCTCGCAATTGCCCACAGGTAGTACACGTACCAAAATTTGATAACTACTGCATTGCGCAATGCAGGTACTTGTTCAAAAGCGCGATCTGCATTGTAAATACAGTACACTAAAATGCAATGCACAGTGTAGTTACTTGTTTGAAAATGCAATACGGCGTGTAGCTTACTGCTTAAAAATGCAATACGCCGTGTAATGTATTTTTTAAAGACGTGGTACCCAATACATGTTACAACTTCATTTTCAACGTTCAGGACTTCGCTTTCGGTCTGCTTCGTTGCCAAAAACCGCCCGATGGCGCAAAACCGAACCGGACAGCAGGCAGGCGTTCTACATGAGCTATGAGTGTGGTTCACAAGTAATTTCACCTGATCTCAAGCAAGAGAGAGTAGTCGGTAAGATGAGATTTGTTTTCACTGATACCAGTTCATTATTCGCATAACGACATTAAAAAAACGTAAAAAGCAAAAAATGAAATACAAAATAAATAAGACACATGGGAGGCAGTGAGGTGCAGTTATTGTGGCCACCTTCCGTCAGAAGTCAAAACCAGTTTGAACCAGTTTGTCGAGGCTGTTGGCATTTGAGTATCCTCGCTATCAGCTTACAAATTTTACCTGACCATGTTGAAGTCGCTATTTTAGAAAATGACAGGACTGTAACCGTTGCAGTTTTGAAACGTTGCTTAGTAACAACAACAATGACCTGTATCAGAAACATCAGTACACAGGAAATAATTTCGCAAATCAGGTGTTGAACAATTATTTTACATCTGCATGATTTTGAATGGCTGATGTATAAAACTATTGTTTTTTCCGATTCAAAAGAACTGAGTAGCATTTTCAAAGTACATTTTGTGAAATAAGATTCTTAAGCTTTTTATTTTGGTCCGGCAAAAATGGTGAATATTGCGTTTATTTCGTCAGCAACTGCATTAATATTCTCTCACCTTAAAACTTTTTGGCGCCAATTATTTTACAGGTGGGTCAGAAGCCACTCCTCATTCCTGGCCGTGGACAGTAAGCATCAACACAGTCAAGTCCAATCGTCATCCGATCAGCGGAATAAACAAGTATTACTACAACTTCTGGAAGTGCGGGGGATCCATCATCGCCAAGAAATGGATACTTACGGCGTCGCATTGCTTTGCCAGAGGCAACCAGCGCGTGTAAGGCACAGATCATAAAGCAGTGTCACAATGAAACTTAAAATTTTCAGGATGGAAAGCTGACTTTTGGGTTAAGCAAAGCGATTGGATATTCACCGCACGTATTCACAAGGACAAGGGCGTACGCATGGGGATTTGGGTTAAAACACCCCGTTGAGTTTGATAAGTCACAAAACTATTATTACCTGCGCAAAGGAAATTAATTGATGTCGCATACTTTTCCTTGTTAATTTGTCGACTTTATGCAACCACCACGGAATGAATTTGCATGCAAATTTCAAGGAACATTGTAAATGGGCCAAAATGTAATAATCAGGTTTTGGTGGGAATCTGGGTTATCGTCTGCGTCCAGGAACCATTTTACCACTTTTTGCAAACCATTCGTCCACTACGAATGTTTAAGATTGTGTTTGGCGATAGTTCACTTTATCGAAAACAATTGTCTTTGTATTGTCGGCTATTGCTGATCAGCGCAAGCGCTGACCGCATTGGCTGCATTACCCGTTTCTGTAGCATGATAGGTGTTAGCATAGTAGCATTCAGGCATTTGATAATGTCTCAACAGCGAAAAAGGAAAACTATCGCAAAAGTTTGCTAGACTTCTATATACATAGCAAAAAAGCGAAGTTTTTCCTGTGTACTTTATGCGCATTCTCAATTCTTGTGTAGTTTAGCAAGATTCGATCTTCCAAACCGGAAGGTGCTCAAGCCAGTCGAGCCGCACGCCTTCAATGCTCAGTGCTCTTATTCGACAAGACATTAGCGCAGCCTGATTTTGCAGTTGTAAAATGCTCGGGGCGGCATTAGCTCAGTGGTAAAGTGTCCGCCTCCCAGTTGGAAGGTTGGGTGTTCGATCCACAGCCACTGAGTGGGCAAAGAGCGTTCACCTCAATCGCCCCGGCAAGAAGCACAATTCAGGCTTAGGCCTGCCGCCAATTGCCGTCGCCAAAATTAACAAAAAAAAAAAGAAAAAAAAAAGGTCTGACGTAATGATGAGTGTGTTTAACTCCCCTGTTTTGACGCGCAGCCTGATATTTTGCAGATATGAACTGTTGTGTCGTAGCGTTGAGTGTATTTTCCTCCGATATGCTGACTTGGAGCACTGATAGTTTATATTAAGTGCAGTGACACATGAAACAAGGAGGGTGCGTGTAGAATAATATGCATACTGTTCGAACAAACTTCACCAAAACGTTGGTTTGCAAACATGAATATGACGTCCAATTGTGACGTCACAAACAGCGCACACGAATTAGAAATGACCACCACATGCCACGGAATGACCCCCCCCCATGAAAATTTTCTGCTTACGCCACTGCACAAGGACTTGAGGATATTTAATAACTGGGTTTTTAGCAATTTCGTTCGCATTGCTTACTTTTCTGTTTGTCGGGTTGACTTACGGATAATCGAAATCATGTTAATCTCAGAGAATAAAACTCCAGGTTTGGCTGTTAAGCCAGAAGAATCAGTCTTCCACGCACTGCTTTCATAACTTGAGATGATCCTGACTGCACGTATCCACAATTCAGCATCAAAACGCCACAAGGGTGACGCAGCAGAATCTGATCGCAATTTGCTTTGCGAGGAAATCGATTTCGCGTCATCGACGCATCTTCAGTCCAGCAAAAATTTCTAAGCAAAAGCTTACAAGGGAAATGACGAAAAAAAGACTAAAGCAAGATCAGAGAAAACGCGCAGACTACAGTAACAAATCACAAAGCAGTCCGCGCACTTTCTCTAATCTCGCTTTAGTCTTTTTCGTCATTTCACTTGTAAGCTTTCGCTCAGAAATTTGCTGGACTGAAGATACGTCGTCGACGCGAAATCGGTTTCCTCGCAAAGCAAATTGCGATCAGATTCTGCTGCGTCACCCTTGTGGTGTCTTGATTCTGCTGCGTCACCCTTGTGGTGTCTTGATACTGACATGTTAAAATCAAATATGAATAAATTTAAATAAGAATAAACTATTTTCGTAGCAGTGGCGTAGCCAGCCCAAAATTTTGAAGTTGCCAAAAGGTTTGGGGAGCCAAAATGTTTGACTTCAGGCGAGCAACAGTATTTTTGTTTGTTTGTTTGGGACAACAGTATTTTTGTTTGTTTGTATTTTTGTTTGTTTGTATTTTTGTTTGTTTGTATTTTTGTTTGTTTGGGACGCCGCTTCTCAGATCATAAAATGACTAGATATGCTAAAAATGATGGGGACCAAGGCCCCTGGCTATGCCTATGTTTCTTAGCTTAAGCTTCTACTGTACCACACAAATTCTGTGTGCTTCGTACAAAATGAGTATAATAAACTGACCTTAATAGAAAACGATCAAAGCTTGTTTTATATCCGAAACCAAAGTAAGCAGAAATCGTACTTTACATTTCTAACATTTCAGAGAAGAGACAGTGCACAGTGTTGTGGTTGGTCAGCACGATCAAAAAGACTACGCGTCTCTAGAAGATGACGTTTACGCTGTACAACAAATCGTCTATCACCCAAAGTACGACGACGACAAAAACCAATACGATATAGCGCTGGTTGAGCTTGACGTGAGTGAGTGATTGTCGTTTTGGGAGCCTTGAATGAAACTTTTTTGGCTTTTGATGGGAAAATGAGATTGCGAGACAAATCATTTTGGATTTGCAGAAAATTTTTTGAAAAGTAAAAACACTTTGAGGGATAAAATGCAAAGGAGTTACAGAAGGAATGAATTGTCACTGTACGAAAAAAATGTAGCTTGCACGCTAGAAATCGCCAGGGCTTGTTTCTTCAAATCACAACCGTTCATTACAACCGGCATTGGACTCCGACAAGGGTGTGTGTTGTTGCCACTTTTCTTCATAGTCTGCATGAACTGCAGACATCAGTAACAGCCGAGTCGACGTGGGTGTCACTGTTGAAAACTGCAGGATCAACCGTTTACTTTTTTCGGCCGTTTTGGTGCTGCTTGCATCTTCTTAACAGGTCTTCAACACGCACTTGATCGGTTTTCTGCTGCGTGAGACCAAGCGGGTTTGAAAATTAGCGCTAAAATACCAAGGTATTATGTCTCTGCAGTAACCCAAGGTAGTGAATGCTACAAGTGAGCGGCAATATACACCAGAGTTGCCAGGTTGGCCTTTTTAAAAATTTGGCCTGGTTTCAAATTGGTTGGCCTAAAAATTTTATTTGGCCTTTTGACTTTTTTGGCCTAAAATCAAGTTGGTTGGCCTAAAAAGATTCGTTTGGCCTTTTGGCTCTTTTTTGGCCTTTTTTCGCTGAAATAGGTTCCTCTGAAGTAAAATATTACTATTCTATTTTTTTTCGGCAACACAGTTGGAAAATGTTTGTGACAAATGTTGTATTAGACTGACGCCCGCGTTCTGATATTAGTAATATTTGAGATATGCGAGTTTCGAAACAAAGTCTTTGCGTAATAACTGGAAATGTATGCACTCGCTGTCGTGTGTATTGTGTTGTAAGCACTAAGAAAGCACAACGCTTGCAGACAGATCTGCATCTCCGCGATCGAAATGCGACAATGACGTCAGGCTTTGGTGGTAGTAGGTTTATGGACCTATTAATGTAGCCCGCGCACTTTCTCTTATCTCGCTTTAGTCTTTTTCTACCATTTCACATCTAAGCTTTTGCTTACAAATTTGCGGGACTGAGGATGCATTGCTGACGCGCAGTCGATTTCCTAGCAAAGCAATTTGCGTTTAGATTCGGTTGTGTCTCCTTTGTGGTGTCTTAATCACGTCAAGAAGTGTAAGGGCTGCAATGATTCTGGCCAGAAGTATAGAAGTTTTTGGGAGATGACTTTCATATGGGTGCAGAAATATGCCGATGGATCAGTATGCAAACTGTCGCACTATTGTTTCCAATGTGTGCAATCTCATAAACCATGAAAAATCAGAGAAGTATCGGTAATAATGAGCTCCAGCCTCCAACACAATGCCAAGCAAGAGTTAATATCTCATCGTAATTTCGAACACATTTGTTTATATTCTTGTAATTTAGATGCTTTTTGTGACAAAGGAATGGCAATACCGCAAATAAAGTTTGGCTTTTTTTCTGGCCTTTAAACAGTCGTTTTGGCCTTTTTCTGGTGTTTTTTAGCACTGTTTGCCTTTTTATTGAAATTTTCATCTGGCAACCCTGCAATACACTGCAGTAGGTCGAGAAGTTCAATTACCTTGGGGTGTTATTCACGAGGGACGGAATACGGAACAAGGAGGTTGATACACGGAATAGCAAAGCAAACGCAGTTCTGCGTGAACTTTATCGCTCTGTGATCACAAAACAGGAGCTTTCAAACGCCGCAAAACAGTCGGTTTTTCAATCGGTCATTGCTCCGATCTTCACCTATTGTCATGACTCTTGGGTAATGGCGAAAAGAATACTACTGTATCTATACACAAGCGGCGGAGGTGGGATTTTAGCGAAGAGCCCATGGTGTGACATTACGCGACAAAGTATGCAGTTGTGAAGTTCGTAACGACCTGAGTGTCGAGCCACTTCTCCGAATCGAGAGATCCCAGTTACGTTGGTTCGGCTATGTGTTCAGAATATCCCAGGAAAGATTGGCAAGGCAAATCTTGTTGGCTTACACCAACGCGAAAGCGACCCAGAGATCGACCAAGGACCAGGTGGAGTGACTACATCTCCGACCTTGCTTGGTTCCGCATAGATGTGAAGCCAGCAGAACTATCTGAGATTGCTGTTGATCGTGGGGTATTTCGAGTTCTCCTAGGGTTGCTTCTCCCTCGACCCTCTCCAGAATAAAAGCAAGTGTGAAAATGAATGAATGGACCTTATTAAGTAAAGTAAAAGCGAATGCAAAATTTGTTTTGCATGTATTGATTTCGAAAGCCAGCTGCCTTCCGCGAACAAATTTCTTTCTGAACTGGAACGAAAGAAAAGCGATTTCTCCATCGGCATAAACGCTTTTCTATCGCAAGAATATTCTGCAAGTTTGAAATTGCCTTCTTCATAGCTTGTAGGTGAACAACATGTACGCCAGGAATTGCCTTTAGGGTTTTAAAGTCCATGTCTAAAGCGTGTGTGGACCGAGAAGAACAATTTAGCCTTATATTCGCAAATGTTGCGCAGGTGTTTAACACGAAATAGTTGCGCATTGGCATGTTTCTGAATAACATGTCGTTATTTTTTGAACAGCGAGAAATCACCTACGGGAGACATGTGCTTCCGGTTTGCTTGCCAAACGCTGACGTAATTCCGGCAACGGACAGGAAGTGTTGGCTGGTCGGATGGGGGTACACAAGCAACACAGGTTTGTTTTTGAAAGCGATCCTTTAAGCGTGGTTTTGAATGACGATGCAGTTGCAAACTCTCTTGGATGATGGCATTTGAATATCGTTTTGTTTGAACGCCAATCACAGATGCAACTTTGAAACTTTGGAAATAATTGCAAACTACATTTCGTAGCGGCATTTTTAAGCCGCTTACCTATTTCACACCTTCTATGTTTGGCATGTCATGTCTCAAACCAGTGGTGGCCAACAGTGGTGGCTAAAATGTTCACAAAGAAGGTCTCATCAGTGGGCCATGAAAAATAAAAAGGCTGTACTTTTCCATTTTGAACAGCACGGTTAAATAACAAAAACAAATGATGGGTTAATGAGTGTTTTTTCTAATTTCTTGCATGTGTACACAGACCTCGTAGACGCCTGTCAGCGATCTGTGGTCCGCAGATTGGTCACTCGTGCCTAAAACAGGCTTCAATTCCCTGCAATCACTAAATGTTATTACTACAGTCCTTGATTATTTCAATACAAACACAATGCACGGTTGAATAAGAATAAACTATTCCTGGCGAAGATTCCTGAATAAGAATGAACGATGTCTATGGAAAGAAGACCTTTCTCAGCAAAGAATCAGACACTTTAAGATCTTACAGAGTATATATTTCGCCTACGATGTTGGCATCATCAGCTCTTATTCAAATAGAAGAGTGAACGATTTATTCCTGAATAAGAATGAACTATATCCTGGAAAATTATTCCTTGTGTTGAAAAATGACATCAGCTCTGTTGACAACATGATGTTGCAGTCATTTTTTATCATATTTTAGGTAATAATCTACTGTTTTAATACTCCTATGTCATATAAGTATGTTCGAAAAATTTTTACATAGGCCTGTACCTTAAAGTTGAAAAAAATTTTGAAGAGGAAAATTAAGTACGTTAACACGCTTTTGCATTTGTGTTGCTGCAACTGTATTTCAAGTAGATAATATAATCACACCCTGATGTAGGCTTTTCAGTTGAAGACATACTTGAAACTTTCGTTGGATTTTTGTACTATCAATATATTTGGCTTGTGATAATATAACTTTTTAGGCATTTGGCTACGTTGGTAACGCTTTATTGCAAAGCAGATGTGCATATATTTCTGCATCTATTTTACTGTTATATAAGAGTTCTGTGCTAACAACATAGCGCTGTTTTGTAGGTTATTGGCATTGAAATTCTGCTCACGTATTTTTGAGTTCATAGTATTAAGTGCTGCTCATACGTAAAATTATGAAAAGTTTCGTGCAGTGGTTCGCATTTAGGTTATACCCCCCGCAACACGTTAAAGCAGACGGTGCAGCGGGTCGTTTCGCCTGCGACGTGTCAGAAAACATGGAGGATTTATTACTACGATCCGAACCTGAACATGTGCATTGAGACAACCGTGTCAGGCGTGGTCAACATCGGGTGCAGAGTGAGTGCGAACATTTGTGTGCATCACTAACCTTACTTACTGGGCATAGGAAATTGTAGCGCCCGAGAATTTTGAAGAATATAAGAAATACTGTGAAAGTTTTTTGAGCACGTTTCTTGAAAAACTGTTTGAAAAGGCTTCCCTAAATATGAACGATTATGGATTTTTTGCAATAATTTTGACTTCAATATTTGCATCCCTGAGTATGAACGAAATGGTTAATTTGCATAGTCGGTAACATTCTTTACCGTTAGATTTATTTTAGGCGAATGAGAGAAAACAGTCAAAACGAATATAAAATGGACAGCTGTTTCTTGGTTGATGTTACAAGAAGTGTTGAAACTTTATCGTAGCTTTTGAGGGTGAGAGTAAAAAACATTGCATGTTATATAAAAAATTTCAAATGTGATAAAAGTTCAAATTCAGGTGTCAAAGTTAGAAGCATCGACTTGGAAAACATCGATATGGATAGACTGAAGGGGTTAATCACATGTCTTGATCTTTCACCGCGTAGAAAAACTGTACACATAACCCCCCGCTTTGTATGTAAACGTAGACTATGTTACAAAACGTGTTGATGCACTATGAGCAAATTTTATTAGTCAAACGTTAGTAAGTCAAACCAAATGGCTAGTCGCAATCCTTAAAAGATTTTAGGTTAACGGTAAAGTCAGATTTTCTGCTCAATGACAATATGTTGCTGTTGATGGAAGTTCTGTTTTGAACGTTCCCATGACTTCTGTGGAAATGGAAAACATTGGGAAGTAATTAATTTGTCTTTTTGTCGTGGTTTGGTGAAAAAATAGAAATCTACCACAAGGAAAACATCGTTTGCTCAGCATTTGAAACATCAAATTCAAGTTTGTCGTTTTCAGCGATTAGTCCGGCGAGCTTAGAACTGCTTTGATTAAAACCAAGAAAACTTTGAAATGAAGAGCATTTCAAAATTTTGGTTTATTTATTAGAGATTTAAAAGTTCATGAAACAAAATTATTTGCTTTTGTTAAAATTGTTATAATGAAACAAGATCTTGCCTGTTGAGGAAACCTGTTATTTGAAAAATCCTTTTATCCAATGGTTTTTGCTAGTTTGACCCGATGGACAGTCATTGTCATAAAAACTTGATGAAAAGATTGAACTTGTTATGATTTCAAGAAATTAGTTGAAAGATCTAACTTACAGAATTTGCTACCAATGCGTCTGAGGCTATGACGTTTTACTGACGTGTCGATTAGCAACTGCGACATAATGATCAGTGATGTCAAAAACAATTTGTAAGTGAAACACTTTTTACCTGCTCACCATACCAATCGTTGATTCAGGAAATATTTGAATTAGCCGAAGAAATTTTCTAAGACGCCAGGTACTTCCTTTGCGGTGAGATGAATTGCAGGCAAACACGTTCGGTAAAGTGTTTTCCTCCCAATCTACACACGCCTTTCCAGCTTTACCGGTTTTACCAGCAGATGGCAGTGGAGAGCAGACTTCGCTTGAGTTGCGGCCAAGACCGCTTCGTGGTTTTTGATCGGTTTGCTTTTCGTATGCTCTTCGTGACGTCCACTTATTTCACGCAACATGGTGCTCCAAGGAGGGCCACAACCAGCTGATATTTTCAGGGGTGCAAAATGATTTCAACCTATTGTACTATTTTCGGGAAGGCAAAACATTGCAACTTGTACCTACTTGCTTCCCTCTTTTTATTTTCTTTTTGTGCCTGTTACTTATCAGGACATCTGACTAGAAACCCGTATGGTTGTTTCAGATGTCCTGGGAACAAAATAAACGCTGTTCTGTTCCTAACAACTAAAAATGCTTTTCAAAATTTCGGAGTGGGCAACCGGGAAATTGTCTACTCCGAAATTTTGAAAAGCATTTTTAGTTTTAGTGGTTGCGGGCCTGGCTCCAAGTTCGAATTGCAAAGAAGGGATACCTTTATTTTAATGGAACCCGAAAGACATCATTGTGCGTAGCGATGACTCGAGTGCACTGCCGGTGCAGTTGTTTGAAACTACGACTGTTTATGTTTATTTTGTTTCAGGTGGAACGCGTCGAGCTGCGTTGAATGACAATGAAAAGCTTGTTTTCTGTCACAGGGCGACTCTGGCGGTCCTCTCGTGTGCTTCGAGAACGACCGCTGGGTCTTGTACGGCGTCGTGAACTACGGGCCGTCGCAGTGCGAGCGTGGCGGAACGACGGTGTTCTTCCTCGTGTCCTCGGCGCTCGACTGGCTCTGCTGTTACGTCGGCGACTTCGGTCCCTGCTCTTACGTCACATGCGCTTATGGGAAGTCGTGAGGGGCCAATAAAACGTCTGCGAGTCGATGTTTGTTTGTGCGATATGGTTCTGTTACGTAACCTTATACTTCTATTTCGCAACGTGCTTAGTACCGTCAGGGTTGAGGTTACGGCGTTTTTACGGTCTGTTTGTTAATCTGGCTAATGGTCTCTGCTTGCTGCACCAGATGTATCCAGTTGATATGATTCTTGACCGCAGGTCTTAGCTGCGGAGCAGTCAATTAAAAATTATTGTGACATTGATGAAATGCAGCTTGTATCTACAACAGATTCTTTTTACCAGATCTCTGGGAAATCGGATGTACTTAAAGCTAATTTTTAGAAAAGTAAAATAGACATTGCATTTATTTGGAGCATAATACTTGTTTTGTCGATTGTTGTCTATTGTAGCGGGTGAGTTCCGGTAATTTCAACAAAACAGTTTAAGATGTTTTCCTTTGAATACGCGACAGTGTAGCGGTAGCGAAGGCCTTTTAATGAAAGTAAAAGTATTTTAATGGAAATAAAGTCACGTCGGGGGCGTATCCTTCCTTAAAATCTACGTAAATAATTTTATTCATCATGATTTCGTACAATTCAGAAAACAATCTTCGCGTTATAAGGCCATTTTGCACTCCATTGTTTTGTCACAGCAGTGTTGTGAAGTATACTTCATCTCTTGCAGTAACGAAGCCATTATGAAACTTGACTAACAAATGTTACTGAAATTGACCCCCCTAAACCCACCGGCTGGATCCGCCCCTAAGTCGCGTTTATGTTTTTCTTTTTCTGACCGAGTTGAAAACATGAAGCACTATAGGACGTTTGTCAACAACATTTTTTAACATCTATCATGCTTTTGTTTAAATTTGTGGACATTTCTCTGCGAGTTTCTTTAATATTTCAAAAGTTTCAAAGTTAATGCTGTTTCAACATTTTAAATTACATCAATACCTGCGGACTGTTGTGCTGGTGGTCTGTAAGGTTTACACCTGCCATGTCCTTGCATTTTAAACCGACGAAATTTCAAACGTCCTTACTCAGATGCAGTGTAACAATTGCAGGGTATAGGTCGTTTTTTAATAATGCATACGATAAATGTTTTCAAACGACTTCTTGGTTCCAAGCAACCCAGTGCACCTCATGACGTCGTACTTGTTTAAATGTCGCTGTTTGTATGTGCGTGCGTTCGTCAGTCCCTTGGCTCAGAAAAGTCGAATTCCTGCACGCCTCACATCCACCATCTCACGGCGCTGCCGCTGCAGGCAAGACCACGTTTTCACCGATGCTATCTTCATCCCTGTAGCACGCAACTCACAGCTCGTACCTTCCTTTCATCGAGCGGAACTTTTCGGCTAACGCACAGTGCTCGTCGTTTGTGCGACAAGAGATAGCAGCCATTGCGACTGTTATTCGTAAATAACGTCTGATGCTGTATCTGATCGCCGCAGATAAGGCACTTTTGTGGGAAAGAAGACACCTACGGTTCGGTTTGACGTTGGGACCGGCGACTGTGTGAAGGTCAGGCACGATGCCAAGTTTAAGTGGCCTGCTTTAAATGGTGATAGTGAAGATTGTTCTGAAAGGAAAGATGTTTTTGGAGAGAAAATCTTCAGCAAGAAGTGAATCTGATAAAGATTATTATCAGCATCCAATCCTCTGTAACGAACCGTTTCATTCCGTTCCTTCAGCTTACGTCTTTAAATCGCGAAATTCTAATTTTGTGCCAATTCATAAAGCAGCGTCATGGATTAATAACAAAAAAGCTTTGCTAGGAAAGTTCCGGTTGAAATTTATTAAATTATTTTTAATTTCTAATGGTACTGAATCAAAACGTTTCCCAGACTATGTAAAAGTTCTATTAAAAGTTGATAATTTGCTCTTAGCACAGAAAATGCACTATGAATTTGATAAACGAAAAACATGCGAATCATTTTTGGTACATCCTTTTATAGCAATTTTTGATGGCGATGTTATTTATACAGCCAGTGCTTTTGTAGTTATTTCCTTTTTCCTACATTATGCTGCCTCCGAGTGACAATAAGTGGTTTGTTCTTGCTGTTCGTCTTTCCATAAACTCGCACACGTTGCCCCCTTCGTTGCTGACGTGTGGGGAGGACTTTTATCAAAGGTAGCTCAATAGAAGGTTCACAGCACATGGATGTATATTTATCGTCGATCATGGGCTAAACATACTTTTGCTACTGAGCCTGTACCACACAGCAAACAGAACGACGTTTAGTTCTTGCAGTCGCTGTTAGAAAACTACGCAACAAAGCAATGCACGAGTGTTTCAACAATAAAAAGCAATTATAACGACAAATGTGCTTTCAAGTCCTCTGTTGACGTTCTAAACAATCTTAATCATAGGTAGGCGCACTAATGGCAAGAAAATGCGCGGCAATTTCCAAGCACGTAAACAAAACAAGAACATCGCAGACGCTTTGCTTACGAGATCGCCAGATGTAGGTAGAAACGACTCACAAAACACTTGCTTGACTTGAAAAGGCCATCGCATCAAGGTCAATTGTCGCGCTTCGCTTACAGCGCTCAGACCTTCGGTTTAACACGTAACACTCTCCTACAGCCGTTAATTGCTAGTGTGCAGCAATTTACGCAATTTTACCATAAAAATGCAAGTTACTGTGGGCAAGACCACCAGTGAAGTCAATTTAGTTCGAAAAACGTTAGGCCAGTCACCTGAAACTATAATAAATCAAACGATTCGCATTTGGTTCAAGTTTACCCCTTGAACAGAACAGTATTTTGTGAGAAAATATGCTTCTTTGAACCATGTTCAAGATAATCACAACCACATTCTTGTTATCAAAGCATGACGAAAAATATTTCGCACTTAAAACGTTTTAATGTCATCTGCAACCCACCGTGTGTTATATCGAAGACGTCTGACGTAGGGAATTAGGAAAACACGCCCCCAGTTTTAAGAATAAATACGCCTTTGCTTAATATGTATAATAAAATACGTATTTTTCTTGGAAAAATAAGCCTTCCCAAAATTTTTTTCACGATGCTCCTCGTGCTGTGAGGCATCGACAAACGTCAGTGCATTTGCGAAGCCTATTGAAGAACAACTTCCGTAATCACTCGAAACATCAACGTTTGAGCGATGGGCGTGAACCGCAAAAGGCTGCAGGCTTTTTGGGCATTTAATGTGTGGATTACATTCGGCAACTTAACGCGAGATCACATATTTTGATGGCTTTTATGGTTTGCGTCATGTGTCTACTTACAACGTGGTAGCACCTTTGTTTTCGCTGCCATTGCTTGTTTGCAGTTTAAATACATTGACACACAACTTAGAACAGGATCCCCAAACTACGGCCCGCCGGTCAAATCCAGCCCGAAAAACTATTTAGTCAGTAATAAAAATTATTTTATTCACACAAAATTGTTGGATTGGTGAAATTTAACATACCCGAAACAATCACATTTCGTAACATGTCCGGTCCTCGAACTTTTGTGTAATAGCTTGTGTCGCTCTCGGACAAAAAAACTGGGAGTCAGCCGGTTTAGGATAAAACCATTAACTTACACAAAAACTTGCAACAACAAAGACTGCGCTCGATTTTGTTTTTTATGGAATAATGCGACAAGCCAATCAGTCACACTTCAACACCAGAAATAACTCTTTCTAAGAGTTGAGCTTCGTTGACTGGAGCGAAAAGAATTATGAAAAAGTAGAAAAGAATACAGTAAGTTGCAATTTGCTGGAAGCAGAACTTAACTTAGAAACCAAGGATCTTCGAGCGTATAACCGTAGGCAGGTTCTCAAACTCAAGAATATCTTTCGAAGTCAAACTTTTCACTGCGACTTTCATCCGGTGATACTGATGGAGGACACCATGCTGTTAGCTTCCTGCAGTTCGGTGACGGTGCTGAAGAAGTTGCACAAACGACCAACGCAGCAAAAGCTGCAAGTTGACAACTGCGAGAGAGAAGTGCTGCGCGTTAGTATGAGGTAAAACAGGAAATGGAAGTTCAAACAAGTGCGGCGCTGATTGGGAAAAGCCGGACTCAACCGCAACGTTCTCAAACACAGTCTCAAGCCACAGTTACATACCTTGCCGGATGAAACATCAAAACCGGTGCAGAGCTGCCGGTTGCTCCTTTGATCGGTGAGGCATTTGTCTCTTGTGGTGCAAGACTTGTCCATGAAAGACAAACCATCGTCGATGCGTAACGTGATCGAACACATGTCCTGCATAGAAAGTAGCAAGCAACTGAATGAGAGGAACTGCTTGTTTTCGAAAAATAAAGGCTGCTTGATGTGTGAAGGACGATTGTAAACTTACATGATGAAAACCTACTCTGGAGACTACGATTAATAAAGTAATTTTGCGGTAGCATCCACTGCTTGCAGGCGCGGACACAGGGGGGGATGCATCCCCCCCACCAGACCTAAAGAGGTGTTGACATGACACTTGATTTTATTGAAAATCATCACCAAAATATTTTTGTACTGCATATTTCTTGCTTAAGATGCTAAAAATCAACCTATGCTAACAATTAGTCAAAAACGCTTCTTCGTTTCATTAGATGAGCTGGCCTTGCTTATGGAGCCTGATATAAAGTAGTCAGTGATCGCATGGGCGTCCGCAGGGCACGGGGGCAAAACGGGCATTTGCCCCCCTGGTGGAAATTCGGATTATGAACCAAACATTTCTGGAAAAACCTGAAGTCAGCATCTTAATTCCGATTAATTGATTTGATTCTTGCAATGACAGTTTTTTGCGGGTATGAAACTCACACTGCACAAGAGTCAGGTTCACAGTTGTAGTGTCATGCAGTGGTGAGCTTGCAGTTCACTCATGTCCCCTCCTTTGCCTGCAGAGGTGGGTTGCGAAAGTGGCGAGCGGATTGTTGTACTGTTGGTCTTTATTGCGTAACAACAACATGGCAACAAATCTGCAAAGGTTCACTTTGTATTACGGTGGCAGGCGTTTTGTTGTATGAGACTGTTGAACTCAGACATCTTGGCAAGTAATGCAGCGAGACAGTGACATGCTGATAGCGGTAGGCCACGTACATTTATACTTTGTAAAAAGAAGCATTAGTGAGTTTATATAGCAATGCTTCCATAAGTTTGAAAAATACGTTATTAGGGGAGTGTTACCAATGTACTTGAGTGTCAAACTACATTTGTGCAGGATTCTTTTCATGCAGTATAAAATTACGTGGCTTGTTACAGTAGAATACATCTATGCAAAGCTTGTGGGAATACGTCTTAATTGTTAAGGTTTAGTTCTGACATCTGAGTGAATACTGAGTGCAAAGCTATATTTGCTGTGGCGAGTTTTCATAATTCATCTGGTAAATTTTGCGAAACCTGCGTGGTGTTCCAATTGTAGTAAGTTTGTCCGTATTCGTGTCAACATACAAGTCTACTTAATTGTCCGGTTTTAAGTGTAGCAAGCTTTTATTGATCGCTTTGGACGAGATCCCAGACGTTTACAGCTCTTTTTTCTAAGTCAGGGTTTCTCAAACGAGGCCCTCATTCCCCCTTGGGAGCCACGGAAGCTGTTCTCTGGGGGCACGAACAGAGGCCGAGCAGGGGCCACGAGCAGAGGCAGAGGCCAAAACCAGGTATTTTTATTGAATAGCAGGGGGCCACAAGTGTTGAGAGTCTTTTGAAGGGCGCCATGGCTCATGAAAGTTTGAGAACCACTGTTCTAAGTGATATTGGCGAGCCTTGGTAGCTGATCCCGCAACCAGGGGAGAGCAACCGGGCAATTCCCCGTCGAAATTTTCAAAAACAAGTTCAGTTGAATATATCAGCTGGGTGCGGCCCTGCTTGCTGAGTAAAATAAAGTCATAATTTGTGGTTTCATTGAAAACCACGGCAATTCAATGCTTCTTTCTTTACCGATCGTGGCAATGCTTACGTGAAAAGAAATGCCCTGCGTTGCAAATCTGTAGATAACCTACTGTGTAAATTGTCGTAATGCTAATATACCTGACAATTGCTGACAACGAAGCGTTTTTTGTGTGATTACTACCGTAACATGGGACATTTTCTTTGTAGTGTAGAAAGGACAAAGCCTTCTGTGAACGAACATTTGCATTGCATATTCAGCAATGTTCCCTATAAGGTGCGCAAATACTCAGGACCACCAGAACTGTTGCGCAATGAAATCTCATTCTCGCGCACTTGCAACTTTTCAAAGCAATGGAAACTCCACCGAAAACAAGGAGCTATTTGAATGAAATGTGTATTTTGTTCGTATTTTGATAAGATTGTATATTTATTATACAATTCACAAAGTTTGTAATTCATTGAAAACTCCACTTACTCAGCCCTAAAATAATGATGCTCACTAAAACAAATATTTGTTCAGTGTAAAATTATTTTAGATGGAACACTGATCGTCAGAAATTTGAAAATGATGAACAAAATGCCGACGTTGCCCGCCTGGAAAAATTTCTGCGCACGCCAATGAATAATCGTGTTTTCTCGCTTTCGTTTTTTCGTTTCTTTCGTGCTTTCACTCATTACGAATTGTTTGTTCCTTTCCGTTCTCTTAATTTAGGTTGCAAAATAAACACAATCGACCCGCATCTTGTTTTTATTTCATCAAAATTGCCGGCAATAACAAATGTTATATACAAATTACCATGGGTATTGCGCACTATTCCAAACAACAATTAAAAACTATAGGGTTCCCCATTTGAAGAGCACTGATCTAAACCGCATCCTAGTGACCACCCTCACTTGCTGCAGCGTACAAGTTAAACAGCGCTACTGCACTGTGCTGGCTACTGCCACCGGTAATTGTGTTGTAACAAACGTAACCTACAATGTGAATAAGTATTATGTCGTCACGTGAACTTTTTATCTTGAGTTCTCGATTTACCTGAGCCGATGTCAGTGACTACGTCAGATCGCTGTTATGTGCCACATTGCTTGTTGGTTCCGTAGCGTTGCAGTGTGAAGTTTTATGACTAAAGCTTCTTCTTAAACCAACCTTAGACTTGTTTCCTCGTAAATGTACGTATGCGAAAGTGATTGATTTACGCATTATGGTCCTGTGAAGCATTGGGTTCATCGCAAATCGACATCGCATTCCCCCCAGCAAATTAGCCTGTGTACTGACTACTGACTGCTTGTTTAGGTTTTCTGCAAGCGCCTAATGAGCAGCTTTTTTTGGGAAAACCTGGAAAAATCCTTTGTTTCAAACTGTACAAGCTCTTTTGAAATGTTTGTACTGACCGCCTCTTTCATTATTTTCAATTAGCGCTGCACTGATGTAATGTACGCGCACTATTATCAGGTGTGAAACAATATTGATATTTCCACAATTGAGACAAAACGACGTGAAAATCAGATGCAATGGGTGACGTATCATTTTCTCTGGGTGATGTCATGGCTGTCAACGGGGTTTACATGTAAAGGAACATATAAATAACGTTAATCAATCACAATACATAACGCCTTTCGAGAAGTCTAACCATTTGTAGCTCAATTTTGAAATCGCGCTTTTCGATATATTGTGAAATTCCTGATTCATTATCCAGCAATTCCGCGTAACGTTGAGCCCTACAAAAGTCAGCGTCGCGGCTTGAAAATCTGACAAAGCCCAATTCGATGTATACAAGTTTGACGTTAATCGGATTTTACGGAAAATTGTTTGAGACAATTTCTCACACGACTGAGAGGACTTCAATGCCTTGAAATTCAGGCAATAAATTTCGTCGAAAAACTGGGAAGGGATTTTCGAAAGGAGCAGCCATCACGGCGTCGAGGCAAGCTGTAGCGTAAATTGGAACTGACGTAAACTTTGACGAAAGGCCAAACACCTTTCTACTGCTTCCAGTCAATCTCTTCTGCTTACATTTCGTGCACTGGCGATCTGCTTAACGTCGCATTTTGCTTTCCCCGTTGAGACTCGCTTATTTTCGTTTGAATACTAACGAAAGATGCACTAAGTGCTAACGAAGCCTCACAAAAAATGAACGGAATGGTCTTAATCCGATTAAAGAAATACCATGAGATCGCGGCGAACACTGTAATCACGGGCTACCAACTATGTCAGAGCATGAAGTGTTCTGTGACGACTCAGAAAAACAATGACTATCTTATCGTTGCCTGATACAAGCATGAAACATGTTTTGCGACGCTTCCACTATGTTTTGCACGCTTCTCCAGCACTGCCGGGAAGCACGCGAATGTTTGGGGACATTGCAATATATTGCCGGCATGACGCTGTGCATTTCTATTCCGCGGCCAAATGCCCAAGACGTCTGCTCTCTTCGGTTGTGGGTTGCCGGTGATTACGAGCTGTCACCACGACTAGTTGGTTTGTAGAAGTTGGTCAGCAAAGCCTTTCCACAATCGCATCGGATTTACTGTTTATCACAAAAGAAGATATATCGATTTTCTCCTCAGTTTTTTCTCACAGTGGCTCTTGCCACTGACGAGCAATTGCTACGAAGTACAAACCAGAAGGACTCCATCACCTCACGCGAAACGCAAAAACACCAAGGTTTTCAAATTTTTTGAAAAAATGAGCGTTGGTGTAGCATGGTGGTGCAAAGAAAGCTGCTTCTTAATCTTTATAAAAATCACTGTATGAAAATGGAAGATCAAATAACCAACCTTTGATCTACGACACGTTATGCAACAGTATGCTTTCGAAGGGGCTTTTTGCTTTGCTAGGTTGTCCCCGAATAAACATATTGAATGAAGTTCACAACCTTTTACAAAATGGAATCCATGAAAATAGAAAATATCAAACTAAGCAAAATATTTACATTTTGGTACTGCTCTAATAAGCTTGTCGCTCTACAAGCGTTATGGAATACGAACAGGATCATTAAACAAAATGTGACTCATTGTAATCTATATTAGCATAGTTGACGTCAGAGCTGAAATCCAGTGGCTCAAAAATAAAGCAAGTTTTCTAGGTTGATGTAGAGTCAGTTCAATTCTTTTATCTAGCAGTGATGCCAGCAACTGAAAACATCAGCTCAGAAAAAACAAATGGGTTTGCTATTATGAATAAAAAATCAACAGAATCGGAGGTTTACCTCTGTTTCATGGCAGGATTGTTCAATGAAATCGTTGTTTGTCCCTTGGTAGCACAGAGTGGTCGCTGGGAGTGTTGTTCCGTTTACTGTGCTCGGCATAAAAACAACAGCCTTTCAACACCATTGCTTTAGCAAACTTGAAATAATGCGTGGTATGTACATTCGATGAACTGGCGACTGTTTGAGTAGAAATGTTTTCATATTTTCTCTCCGATGGTGCTTGGCATGCAAGCCATGACTTGTGATTTACTTCTGCTTTTAGTTATAAAAACAACATCAGCTCTTTGTGATGTTTTTGATGCAGAAAGACAAACCAAGATGTTATTTCGTTTATCAGTGTTGAAATCTCGAGACATGATCTCGTCTCGAGGCTCGTCTCGAGACCCATTTTCGCGAGTCTCGGTCTCGCTCTCGTAGGCTACAGGTCCCGGTCACAAACCTACTGCATTGAGGCTTTGAATACTGCAACGATATGGCTTGATAAATCTTCCGTAATTCAACGTAATTTTTATCGGCTTTATCTGCAGGTCCGAAACAACCAAAGTAGGTAGGAAAAATGCCAAAATTCGAAAATGTTCCAAATGCTACGTGATGATGACATTTTTTTGCGAACATTGCAGAAAAAATTCGGCATAATCCACAAATTTTGAAGTCTCGAGTCTAGTCTCGGTCTCGAAGTTCAAGTCGCGACCTCGAAGTTTTCACCAGGTCTCGGTCTCGAGGTTTGGGCCTTGACTACATCTCTGTCGTTTAGATTGTTTGGTGAGAACTTCAAAACTCTTTTCGAGATGAGCAAAATACCCATAAATTTTCCTGACTATTTATATTTTATAAAATAATTTATAGACTCGTTGGTAAAGTTCTTCGTTCACGGCGTTCGTGACAAGGAGTTAAATTAAGTTTCACCATTATGATCAAGACGACTATGCTCAAAGCTCATGCACAGAGTTGAAACTCTCTACTTCCCACAGTGACAAGACTTACTGTCTGCAAAGCTGTCACGGATTCACGGGATCCCTACTGAATACATCGTTTAAAATAAAAACCCATCGTGGTTCCACAAAATTATGCAGCTCTAAGCAGATGCATTCCAATGTTGAAACGCACCTTTTACCCGCTTCATTCAACATAAAGTGAAAACGTTCTAACACTAAAAGCGGTATTTATTTAGTTTAACAACTCATTTTTACTTTTTACAGTGCGTTTCATTCATGTACAAACGGCAGTGACGAATCTTAGACCATTGCTGTGACAAGTTTCGTTTAATTTTACCTGGGTTCAGGTATCTGCGTTGCGCATAGCAAGGTACTGCCCAAAGCAACGTAACCACGAGCAAACTCTTCATTCCACGGTCTTGCAAATGTTACAGATATTTGTCCAGTCAAGGAAACTTTCAACCAGTACAGAATGTAACCAGACGCAAAATCTGATCCAAAATGTAAACTAGTACCTTTGAATATTCATAAAATATTCATTTATGCTTCTTAATAGTGCCCACTGGCCATACAGCTGCAAAACGAAATCTATTCTACACTACTCAGTTCAGCTTAATAACAGGGACTGACTGATGGGAAAAAAGAAGACACTAACTCAGTTTGATATAAGGACAATTTGTTGCAGAGTGATGGAAACCATAAGATTGCATCATACTTAAACTCTGTCACTAGCTCTGGTTCATTTTGCTTGATTGACAAACCTACACGATTGGGGGAATCGTCAGCCACCTTGCTCGACCACTTTTATACAAATAACTTA
>Ga0210059_1001432_pt1 | contig 35838 bp, 19 predicted proteins | sample Ectturendosymbi2_FD_188042 | JGI IMG/M metagenome (GOLD analysis project Ga0210059, IMG submission 188042) | Ecteinascidia turbinata endosymbiont from Florida, USA - Sample 2 (SPAdes) (version 2) | ecosystem: Host-associated > Tunicates > Ascidians > Unclassified | place: Key West, Florida... | reverse complement strand
TTTCAGTTCCAGTTCTTGTGGTGTTTCTTGATCATCATTCATGGCAACACCTTGAATTTCCAAATTTTGCCTACGGCCATATTGTTCCAAGTCATTTATTTGATTTCCTAAATTGAGTACTTGGTTTACAAGGTGAACATTTTGTTGTTTGAGTTTTTTATTTTCAGTTTCAAGGTTAGCGAAGGACAAAGCAGATGTTAGATTGTAAACACAAGTAACACAGGCATGGGCGGCCGCAAAAATTTTTCCAGGGTAGGCAAAGTCGACATTTTGGTTGTCCGTTTCAGGGTGCTGACGATACAAACGCATATAGAGGTTCACATAACGCTTTACCCTTGCTACACCACAAAGAAAATGACCCACGTTACTGCAACAGTCCCAAAAATGCGCTTCGTTGGCAGCAATGTTTCGTTTCACACCGTATAAAACTCGTTGGCAGCAATATTTCTTTTCAGGTTTCACATTGTATGTTTCTTTTCACACCGTGACTTATCGCTATCAGCAGTCACTGCCTCGCTGCATTACCTGCTACAGATGCCTGCGTTCAACAGTCACATGCAGCAAAATGCCTACTGCCGTAACTTAAGTTAACCTTTGTTGCCATGTTATTGTTACGCGATAAAGGCTAATTTAAAAACTATCCTCCCCCAAGTTTCGCAACCTGCCTCTGCAGGCAATATAGCGGATTTAGTGAACTGCAAGTTCATCAGTAAGGCAAGTTTTTGCAAATTTTTGTTGCAGCTTCCAACAGCTTCCTAAATACTCAAAATATATGTAGTTCAATGTTTTGAGCTGTTTCCAGGAATTTTATATTGCAACTTTTTGCACATTTTTCGATTTTTACGTGCAACTTTTTACTGCAATTTTTATCAAGTATTGCGCAAAATGTAAAAGTGTTGTTAAAACAAGATACTACAAAACTATTTCAGTTAGTTCTATGTTCTTTGATTGCATGAAAAAGAGCTATATGACAGATTAGCTGCGTCTCAATGCTATCTATGACGAAACAGTTGGTTTGCAAGCTAGAAGTTTTACAACTCCAGCCAACAGTGCTCTCTAGATTGGAACTTTTGACCCTTTTTAGGGATTTTCGGAGAAGTATGAAAATGTGTGAAATGAACTATTTCAGTTTATTTTGCAAATCATATTTGGTTCTATGTTTGACATTTATCAGTGGGGCTCCGGTTTTACGCTGCACCACCACAGATTTAGGGATTTTTTAATACTATTCTAGGGATTTTAGGAGTTGCATTTATGAGAGCCCTGCCAGCCAAGTACGACTGTGCCCGAACTCAATGAGAGGTGGAATTGCGGAAAATCTTGGCGTTTGGCCAAGTCCGCGCAAACGAAAATAGATTGTGTCAAGTCTTTCGCGGTCCAATTCGTTTGAGACAGCTTAGTTACATCAAACTCATTGATGAAATACAAAGAGCAGAGAGCCCAAATATACCATTGCTCAAGCCTATGAAAGAGGCTACACATTTTAATTTGGCAGCGATCCAGCCGGAATAAATTTGTATTTAGATCAGCGATTTGAACTTAATAGTGACCTAAATGCAATTGTAAAAATGATCCGGCCAAGCATTTGTCTAGAACTGTACGCCAAATTGTTAAATTGCCAAGCAACTTCATGCACTGTGGAGAGATACTTGGCAAACTGTTGGCAAAAGACCGCCATTTCTCCCCAAAAAATGTTCGGAAATATTTAGCAATTTATGTAAATAAATCGCTTGAGTATAGTACTGTGGTTTGCAATGTTTGCGCATAAATGCAACTATCGTTGAAAATAAATGCAACTTTCTCACTTTTTTACTGCGCATAAGTGCAACTTTTGTTGCAAATAAATGCAACTTTCTAACTTTTTTACTGCAACAAAAACTTGCCCTACTTATCAGTCATCACTGCATGATGCCCGAACAGTGAATCCGGCTCTTGTGCAATGTGAGTGTCATACCGGCAAATGAAACCTGTCATTGCAAGAATTAAGTCAATTAAGCTGCTGACGTTAGGTGTTCTAGAAATTTTTGGTTCTTAGACCCAATTTCCAGGTGGTAGCAAATGGCCATTTCCCCCTTCCCATGAACACAAGGGGATGACAAATGCTGAAACAGCGCACCAGCTATAACTACTTTCACTTATTATAAAATTTCAGCACGGCAGTGGGAAGAAAATGAAGACATTTTAACAACAGGTTCTGAAATAAATGGCTAAAAACGTCGGATGGAGATGCTCAGTGGCGCACAAAAGCATGTAAATTGTTTTGACCAAGGTATCAAGTGCTTTTGCGAGATATTTTTAACTTGAGACGGACAATCGTTTGTTTTCAGTGAATTCAAATCATGATTTGATGGTTGGCATTAATTATAAAATCAATTTAATTATGTATTATTATTTTTCTTGCGCGTATCCTCAACATGGAGGGGATGAAAGAGTAATCACAAGAAAATGCAACTAATACTGACTACTTTTTCAAGATAATAATGAAACTGTGCAACAGCGTTAACGTATACTGGTCATAAATGTGAACTTTTCAATTACTGCTACATGTGTTTTGTATTCGAGTTGGCTTATAAACTGAACATCTCCGTGGATGGACATAATTGTCGCAATTAATGTCACAAAATTGCTGACCAAGAACTTCTCACTGAGTGCCTATGGCGTTGGATATTTCCTAGGTCAATACATGTGGCCTTTTAAATTATATCATTTTTTTATTAAATAAATCAATAAATTTGCAGCAGCAAAGGCAAGAAAACCTTGTCTTTGAACTTGGATAATTACTAGTAAAGCTTTACAATCTGACCTGTTTCAGCTAAATTGTTGTTAGTCGGGGTGATGTAGCAGCAAAATATTCTGTCAGCTTTCTGAACTTTGCAGCAGAACTTTGAATTTGCTGTTGTGCTTTCTCTTTATGTTTTTGAGCACCAGAATTCACATTTAATCCTACTTCGTTTATTTATGTTGCATATATAGTGGACACATTAGTGCTTTAATGTTTTGTGCATTCTTACTGCGTAATTCCCAGTAATATTCCATTCGGGATTCAACGTGATGTGCTTGTTTGCGAATAGTCCGACCGTCGACATGTTAGCCTGCAAACCTACATAACCGCAGTCGTTCGGTATTTCCTGTGGAGCATTCGAACGCCCAACGCTTTGGTTTGTCATTCTATTCTAAATTTGACTACATACCGAACAGTTGCGTTACGTGTTTCTGATTTCACGCTCAAGTGTATTGGCGTTTTTGTTGTATATCTGAATATAATCAAAAGAACCAATCAACTTAGAGTACTACTGGAGAGTTATCAGCGAACAAAGTGGTGAGAGCCTTTTAATTCGCCTTACTTCGGCTTGGCAGCGTCAAGACGTCAGGTTGCTTAGTTGGGAGAACGACCTGTGCTCCTGCAACAACTAGGTTGACCCCTCAACTAGTAGGGACCTCTGCAATAACCTACAACCTCAGTCCCTACACATACATTTGTATTTCGTTGTCAAAACTGCAATTTGTATTGCATAATCAACATTACAAAGATCACTAAGTAAAGAAATGGGATACACACCAAAATTTATGATTGATAACGTTAGTGTCAAGTTGCCATATAGAACGTTTCCAATACTCAGAAAAAGTTGAAAAATGATAGTGAATCCTGATGTGGATGGTTATCAGACGACTCCTGATAATGATTGCATACTGCTTTAACCAGCGGTTCCAAAACTTTTTCGAGCGTGACTGAAGTCTGAACTGGTGAACATTTTGCTACCCAAGTCTCAAACAGCTTATGTTAAAATATGACAAAAATGTTGATTGTATGGATGATATTTGGCAGTAGGTTGCTACGTTTGTTTTCAGTGTCAGCAGTTTACTCTTTTCTCAAGTACCTACGCTACACTACAAACAGATAAGCGAACAAGTTTGAAGAATTACAACTCAGGTTTAGGTTTTGATCGCCTCGGCGCGACCAATTTTCTGATCCTCTGCGAAATCGCAACCTTTGTTTGGGTCGCGACCCATACTATGGGAACCACTGGCTTCAACGCTTAAACCTGTCAGAACGCTTTAAATCTATTTTAATTTGTAAGATGTGTATCACTTCATCGCATATTTCAAGGGGAAAAGTGCGCTGCGCAGACGATAACTGCCGTACCCGCTGCTGGGATGGCCAGAAAACGAAGTTACCACCTCCAGCCGAGATGCTGAAATGAACTGGGACCCTCCCTAGATACTAACGGTTTTGCCAAATAGACTTACGTGGGCTGCTTATAGCACTCTAAACGTGATTGTTACGAGATACGACACCAGATTGCAACAATGGTTCTGCAAGGCTTTGATGTTTCTTTGGTTTAATAATTGCTAAGGCTGTGACATTGTAACAGTCCCGTTGCCAGGGGGAGGCTTTGGTGGGCTTAGCCCCCCAAGAAAAGCTCCAAGCCCCCCAAATTGAAACATGAAACATTATAAATCAGCGGAGTCTATGTTAATTTTTATAATGCCAAGCCCTCCCCCGCCACACAAACGTCAAGCTCTCCTATTGAAAACTTTCCGGCGACGGTTCTGCATGGTAGCTGACAGGCGTGGTGTTACTTGCTGAACAATGGTTCTCAAACATTGTTCTAAGAGCCGCATTCAGCTCCCAAGCATCCTTTGTGCGGTTCTTACAACTTACTTCAATAAGGAACCTATTAAAACAAACCTAAATATCAGGTGAAACTACTGTATCACTAAGTCTGAGTTGCAACCTGCGAATTGAACCCACTTTGGCACCCTGCGAATGTTGGCAAAGACCTAGGTGAAATGTAATGCTGAATGTAATCCTGAAATCTAATGCACTGCCTAAAATGCATGTTTTGCCCCAAAGACATAAACCAATATCCATGCATGTTTTCAATTTGCTTCAAACCAAACCAAGCTATATATTTTGCTCATGTTTTGAGCAGTTCATTTTAGTGGAGCTTCAACAAACAATGGTGCTGCCATCTTTTATGCCTATTTTCGCTGGTAGTATTTCTTAGTACAGTAGATGTATATGTTCTAGCTCAGTCATTTTTGTTTGGTAGTATAAAGCCATATTTTCTGAAAAATAAATTCATATTATCAAGTTTTTCAGGTAATAAAAAATGGCCCTAGTAATCATGCTGTTAGCAGGGAGTATGATTAGGATATGACACCATTGCAGATTTTAGCGTGAAATGCACAAGCCATTGTAAATTAGGAATTTTTATTTTGGAAAACATCAGGATTTCTAGATTACTGGTGAAATTCACTAGCAGCAGCATAACATGAAGGTATAAACATGAACTAAACAGCATAAACATGAACTAATTAGTAGCGAACTAGCATTGCTTTGCATAGCAGTCAGGGGCGTAACGAGGTTAGATGGCGCCCGGGGCAAGAAGCAAGTTTGGCGCCCCATGTTCGAATTTGAGGTTTTTAGGAAAGAATATACTGTATTGAAGAAAGTAGTTGTGACATTGTTGGGACTTTTCGGCTCCTCCCATAGTGATACGTCGCCCCCATAGTGATCAAGCGCCCGAGGAAATGTGCCCCCTTTCATTACGCCGGTGATAGCAGTGCAAGTACATTATCAGAAGGGTATAAAAAACAATGTAAACATATGTGAACTTTTCTTGAAGTTGTCATCCGTGGAAATAAACTATGTTTTCAGCACGAACCAGTCTTATTTTCTCCTAAGTTTTGCCACGGCAAAGTTCACTAGAAAACATAACATTTGCAAGCAGTAGCACAACATGAAAGTCATAAAAGTTAACGAGGAAACATGGCCTCTTGTGCTTCCGAAGTTTCAGTGTTGATACTATTTCTACAGCAAAAGCAACAGCCGAAGCCCTGGAAGTTATCAACGCCGTAGTCGAGATGTATCCAAAATAAACTAACACTACCAGTGAAAATGAATAATGATCGGCAGCAAACTTGCGGCAAGCATCAAGCAGTAAGGAGAATGGCGCTTGAAACAAACTTGTGATAGCAGTTCAACTGGTGATGCTTTGGTGAGAAAGCTTGACACGTTACAAGGTCTTTTGTGTGCATTGCAAATCTACTTTTGGCACAATTCCATTCCTTTTAATTTATAAACAAAGAAAACAGACGGTTTTCGCATGCGAAGTGTTTATTATCAAAATTTTTAAAAATGTATCACAGGCAGATTAAGTAATTCGCAAGCACAATGACGATAACGAAGTTTAAACCGGGCATTAAAAACAAAAGAAAAGTTTAATGGCGATTGCAGACCGAAGTGACACACGATACTTGGGCAAATTGAACAATTTTGTTTTTCATTGCAGTTCTGCCATGAGAGCAATGATAAACTGAACACAAATAAATGCGCAGTCTTTCAACAGTGATAAAGCAACTCGGATAAACGCGCCAAATATTCCAGAAGCAGTATAATTGAAACATAAACTTAAAACACGCATACAAATTATAAAGTGCGGCAATTCCAAACAGGGGTTAGGATTGGAATAAAACTGATGAGGTACCTCAAGCCTGAGATAATACCAAATGTTTTGAAGGGAAACAAACGTTTGCCAACGATAAAGAAAAACAACAAAATAATAAATAAACTAAGCTCTTCGTCAAAATATTTGTCTCAGGTAGGCCAAAGCGATACGATTCCCCATTTTATCTTTGGCTAGCACACTTGGGTAGTTTGACGTGAACTGATCTGCAAAAGGAAAACCTCAGTTGTTTTATTTCTTTTTCTTGCAGCTAACGTGTCGCGAACTGCATGGTTATTTTACCCTTTCCCGAAGTGTTACATCCTTCACATCCACAGCTCGACAAAATCGCGGCGACAGACTCTCATTTGCTATTCCGGATGATTGTTAACACGATCAAAAATATTGTGCGAATCACACATGACAGGGATTTGCAGATGCTTTAACTCGATCAGACTGTCGCTCTTGCAATTTGTCTCCATTGTTTAAGCCACCTGGGTGCAAGCATGTGGTGGAAACAAGCGAATTGCTGGGGCTTAGGCACGATCGGAAAGGTTTGCATTTACTGTCACTGTAGCTGCTAGACTTAGACAATGACAGACAATGCGGTGACAACATAACTGGAGACGAAGGAATAGGAAATGTGGTACGCACATTTTCCGATCCTCCATTAAAAAGCAGTGAGCCAAAAATAACTTCAATTGTAAAGTTTAAAAAAGTATGCAAAAGTAAACGAAGTAAATCAAGATCTCAGTAAATACAGTTTATCGATAAAGTTTTCTTCATTACTGCAATTTAGTTGAAGTCGTCTAGCAAAAGTGTTTTGGCTCAATTTAATTTAACTAACCTTGATCTTCGATGAAGAAGCAAAGATACCCCCAAAGGCTCAGATAAAATTGCTCACTAGGAAACAAAAGCAAGGGGAGCTTCCCTACTGCCGATCAAAAACTGTTTGTCACAAATTACCATCTCCAAACCTCTCGCCTGTTGTCACGTAGAAAAAAGTCATCTGCAACTCGTCTCCGCATCGTATCCGCATATGACTTATGCAAGCACAGTACGTCACAGATATTCACCGAGAAAAATGTCACAAATCCACTGAGAAAGCGCTTGTTCAACCATTTTTGGAGTAAGAGTGGAGAGCTACAACGTGTAGAAAACGTCAAGCTTTGAAAACTGCAGCTTGTGTCTGCAGCACTGAGACAAGGCGACTTGCAGTGGCACCACTGAAAACATATGCTCGCTACGGTCACAAGGCGACCTGCATGAGGATCCACATGGCGCCGGCGCTGATGAGACCGGAAACAGGCACCGTCACAAACCACGCGATGGCGATGTTGCGCGCCAGCGACCAATCAACAGCTGCGCGCGATCTCAACCAACCGACAGACACAACAGCGCCAACCTGCGAACAAACATTTGACTGACTCGCAAAAATGGTAGTTGAAAAGAAAACAACTTTAACGCGGTTGGATGCGAAATCGTGTTCTTTTTATACGGAACGCTGACTTAAGTTGAATTATTTGGAAACGTACCACTGACTTATATTCAATCACACGGCAACACTGGCAACGCACAGAACCACGGTACTTATTTTCGCAGAAAGCATTCTTAAAAAACTTCGTCAAAATCTTGCGCAGAGTTCAGGCCTATAAGCCTACTGGCGCATTCCCTGCTGAACTATATTGCATTACCCAAGTCACTCTTCCCAGTACCTTGCAATGCGTTGTTGACACAGGGAGGCCAACGTTGGAGGCGAGGAGTACAGTGATGGCCGTCATCAATTCGATGCAGAAGCCACTAAAGAAAAATCAACAGATTTTTGAGGAATACGTTTCTTTCGTCCATACTTCTAATTCAAACAGTCAATTACGGAAGATAGGCCGCCTAGAGCCTTAGCTTTGGCAAATACAAACACCTGGCTCTATGCAGCCTCTATTAGGAGCAACTACCACGAAATCTGAACCAGCTACTATAAATGCGTTGTCAGCACTGCTGTTCGCGCTGAACGATTTGGTTGTGCTGCAGCTCTTCCCTCGATAACAGGATTTGCACTGTTGGGTATAGAAGAAACTCACTTACCGAGATGGGGTTACCTTGGTGAGGTCTTTGCCGACCGTCTCAATCACACGTCTTCCTAGAATCCACAAACCAACGGTGATGCCCATCCCACCGTAAACAAGTAAATACCAGGGCGTGAACGCTTGTTGAACCACGTTACCCGACCAGAACACAAGCCATAGGGCGATCAGCGGTCCAATCGCGTTGCTGGAAGGAAATCGCACGCGGTGGTGGTTAGTTTGAGGCATGTACTGCGATTCCTTGGAACTCACTACACTCCCTAATCTAGGAACTTTAAAACTCTAGCAAACACTTCTCGTTCAAGCAACGAGACAGACCCAATACGCGCAAAGGTTGGAAGTAACAACCTTTCTTCTGGGTGTTGTTTCAATTACGCTTTTCATCACACATTTTTGCTGTGCTACAATCAGCAAAAACTATATTTTACTGACAAGGTAAGATTTTCTAACTTTTTGAGAGCATAAAGTAAACATGTCAGTGTTTTATCCTTACAAGAAGGTAACGCTTTCCAAAAGAACAAAAACTAATCATCATGGTCTCAAAGCGTTTGCTCACTATGCCTTAAAACATCAGTCACCTGACGTCATTTCCTCCGTGAGCAAAACTTGCGAAACAGGAGGTGAGGATTTGCAAAGAAGAAAAGAGCTCTCGGGATTCAGGCGAATCGTCGACGTCGTCTTCGTCTTCGTCTTCCTCTCCGTAAATGGACATCGACTCCCTTTTTCTTCCTTTTTTCTCCTGCATCGTGCACAGTTTGGGTAAAAACATCAAAAAACATCGAAATTCATGACAGCACGGGACTTGCTTATGGTAACTGCTGCATGTTAGCAAAACACGGAGCAGGTAAACGGCGTTTGTTGTCTGGGAATCAACAGCATACTTTAGTTAAATTTTGCCATTTTCCAAAACCTGCGCCTACAGTCTACCATACACACATCGACGAGAGTGTCGTTTCAGAATCAGGGCAGCTAGCAAATCAACTGAGACTCTGCACAGAACTGTGAAAGGTTTATACTGGTATACGTCCGCACCTTAAGTCCACTTTTTTGCTCTTCTTCTGCACAAAAGTCTACTCTGTTGTTTCTTAATTCCCAATGCTCCTGAAAAATTGAAAAAGTTACGGAAGGTATAAAAGCTTGTAGGAACCTGCACAAAAAAGAGAAGAAAACTCTCACCTCCAAAGATTCTTCGCTGTCGGTGGAGGCCGTTTTTGTCAATACTTCTGCAAAAAGCAAAAATCTTAAAAGCGAAACAACTTTTTTAAACAATTTTTGTCAATCTCTAAGCGCTTGACTTATCTTAGCACAAGCATTGATAAAGCTGCCGTTGTCAGAATGGGTTGGTGCTTCTAAGCCGGTAACGAAATCGATAGCATCTAGTATTATATAAACAACTTAAGTATTTGTTCATACAGGTAGGGGTCAAAGGTGACGGTTTGTGACGTAGAGAAAAGTGGTTATTACGCTTGAAAGTAAAGTTCACCGGCAATGCTGCATAAAAGTTTTGCAGCAGACAGCCATGCAGTGCTGCCATTTTAGCTGATTTGGTGCTAAATCTGGCAGGGTTTTCTCGCTGTTAGCTGTAAAATTTTCAATCTAGTAGTTAGCTGTTTTTCTAGCAGGATTTTGAAAACCGTTTGGCATGTTTAGCAGGTAACAAATTCCTGAACAACAATTTTTCGAGATAAAAACGTTTACACTTTCTTCATCGAAAAATGCTTTATCTTCTTTATGATCCTTAAATTGGACAACATCAGGACTAGGCACAACCACCTGCTTTCAATCATTTGGAATATTTATTATGACGCAACGAAGCTGCTTCAAGCTGATAATTGTGTCAAAATAACCAGTAGATGGCTTAGTGAAGCATAAAATGATTTGCTTCTGTGCTCAGTGAGCGCGTTAGGTTAAAAGACTACATTCCTTAGAAGGTTGTAGGGGCTGAAGGTATGCTCAGTCCGTTTATCGCTTTGCATTGTTCTACTGTATAAACACATGCGGCCATTTGCATGAGGTTGTTAAAACTGTGTGTCGTACCAACCGGAGGTAAGCTGCACTTGCGTTGTTCAAAACGCCCATGAAAAAAAATTGTAGGCCAAAAAGTGTGATGGCCAAGACGATCATTTTCTGCTCTAGACCAGTGATAGTGAAGTTGCAAGACGAAAAATTGATAAGCAACTTTATAAGTTGATTTTGATCACCTCAAAAATAGCAGATATTTTGGCAGAATTTCATTACTTTTAGCAGATTTTAGCTGAAAACTTGCAACAAGATTTTTAACAGAATCTGGCAGTTTTTTGTGACAAGATTTAGCACTTTCATGTGACAATCATCTGGCAACACTGCAGCCACGTGGAACAGAAGCGGCTTGTCAAGATCTTTTTCTTCACTGTCTTGTTTGCCCTTCTAAACCAAGCTGTTGTGAGCACTGAGCTGCTGAATACTTTGAAATGGGCCAAAAACGAACACTCGTCGATTCGTCGACAACACCCGCAACTGAATTTTCAAGAAGCAGATCCAACGCAAGTTAAAGTCAATAACTAAACGAGAGGTTTGGGAAACGCAAAGCAGAACAAGTGTCTCAAGGTGTGCGGCAGCCGCTTGTGCTATGTCTCCTTGGCATAACAAGTCGCTTCGAGCGCGTTTACCGCCGAGCAATCACAGGCAGATGATCATGCCATCTGTTGTATAGCGTATGTCAATATCGCGATTTCGTCGACAAGCTGTCAGAGGCTAGTTTTTCAAGCGAAAGCTAACATCACGAACTTCGGCCTACATCAAACAGCAGGGGCATGAGTCAGAGATCCACGATTCGACTAAAATCACCCAAACGGGCGCAGCCGGGCAACGCTTTTTCCGTTTCTCTCTTCACGACCGAAGTATATGCAAAGAAACAGCATGAGGGTTTTAATTAACACGAACGAAGTTATTAGCAGGGGAATATATCATACGAGTCTCTAAGGAATGCGCTCGAAATAGAGCAAGCCGGAGCGGAAAGTGACGGCTTTTCAAAGCCACATGAAAGGCAGGCACGAACGCAACATGATTTACCTAAGACATAGTTTGTGTGCGAAAAATTCGAAGTGCTGTAATTAGCTCAACTGAACATTTTTAAAGCTCAAAAGATCGCTCACCATCTTCAGACGGTTCTAACGTCCCCAATCGGACGGCAAGATCTGCTTCTGTGTGAGACAATTCATCCACTTTATTGATCAAGGTGCTGTTTATGCTCGTGTTGACCATCTTAAATAGCGAAAATATCCATGAAAATAATATTTGAGAAAGAGCAAACAAAGTTTGAAAAAGCAGGAAGAAAATCTCCACCTATCATGAAAAGGATAAAGTGCAGGACAATTAAAAACTTGGCATCATTTCACCTCTTAAATTATTCGACAACAAACGAAAGTGTTTAAGCTGTAATCAGTGTCTCTTCGGAGTGAAAAGCAGACAGCTACATACAAATCATGGGAGCAAAGCGGGTTGAGAAGTTTCTTACCCAGAGGAAACAAAACAAACCAGCCACACCGTTAGTTGCAGCGGGTCAGGAAAACGACACTAGGAAAGTTTCATTTCAATTTATAGCAACAAACCATTAAGTGGAATATAAATGACGCGGCGCTGTCATCTCGATGCTGTGTATTGATGATTTAAAACCTGCACTGCAGGCAACTACGACGAAGTTTTAAAGCGTCAGTAACAACGAAATAAATTTAGTTTGCTGAGTAATAAAAAATTACGAGTTAACTACCTGATTGCAGATTTACGTCCGACGCTCGAGCAATTTGTATTGCGAAACACGCTGGACTTACGTTGTTTTTATCGCACGGCGTGTCGTAACCGGAATCACAAGGCATGAAACTTTTCTCTATGGAGCTGGAGCTTGCCTTGGTGTTTAATGCTGAAAAACCGGCTTCGATTTCTGTGAAAAACACAAAAATTAATTCCTATTTCGGCTTCTTATACAATCTTTGACAAGATTTGAATGGTACGTAAATTTTTTTCCCGCAGTTAACACATCCAAATCAGTTTCAAAGAAAAATTCTTTGAAATGCGGCTTAAACTGAGTTGAGACCATGAAAGAAGTTTAACCAGAAGTCTTAAACATGTTTTTTTAAACCGGTTTATTCCACTGGTGTAAAGCTCCTCCGTAAAGTCATAAATATCATGCCGTTGTATGCCCTAAACCTACGTGAACGGTTCAGACTGCACAACATTATTGAAACTGGTATCTGTTCATACGAGGCCAGATGTCTTGCCTTGTTCAAAAAGCAGCAAAAAGTGAAATGAAAAGAAAAATTGGCACAGGCTAAAAATCTAACAATTCACTGAAACAGCAGCTCCGATGTTTGTAAACTTGTATGAACTTGCTTATGAGTCAGGGAAGCACTCGGCAAAGGGGCGTGCAGGTGGGGGGGGGCGAACGGGGCGGCTGCTGCGGGCATCAAAGGCAGGCGGTAGCCAAAGAGTGAAATTACAAAAATTACATTTTATTCAAATGCTGCAGCTCGATGTTTCTTCGTATTGCAAAGGTAAACACGTGATGCATGGATATGATGGGAACCTGCCTGAGGGGGGCATGCAAATGTATGTTGAGTGACCCGAGAGAAACATGAAGCACTGCCATGGTTATCTTAGGCCTTACACCCTATTTCTCTTCCCCCTTTTGCAGATCCTCCATGTTACAGGAACACATAACAAACTTGGCTTTAATCAGTACTGAAAGAAAATTCCGTTCAGTTGATGTAAAAATGAGGTAGTGTGTATATATTTTCCGATAGGAGAGCTCATTTAAGAAAGAGAAATTAGAAAGTGTAAGTGAGCAACTAAATTGTTCATATGTTCTAGTTGAATAAAAAGAGTTGCATCTTCATCTGTTTTGTCAACACTAGTTCTTTCGTACCTCAAATGTCTGTATTTTTCACATTCCCCAATACTAGAATTTGGTAGGGGGGCATGCAACCATGCATTTGCCCCGGGCATCACCAGACCTCTGCACGCCCCTGCTCGGCAATCACCGCGATTGCTGCTTTATGTGCAAGGCAAAGTAAACATTTCCCCTTGGGTTAAAATAACAGTCATAGCCAGCTACTCAACATGCCTGAGCATAGGTCAGACTTAAAAACATGGGCGAAGTCCGAACCACGAACCCATATTGAACTATGAAATCACGTGATATATTATTCCCATCACGTGATACGGTCGTCACGTTTAGTAAGCTTCCAGCCTATGGTGCAACTTCATCTTTCCCAGCCCCGCTTGTTTTATCACCATCCACACTTACAGGGCTCCAGATTTTGCTTGTCACACTGTTTGAAAACACGCTGTATCGTGCATGCAACTGCACACTTCACAGGGTGTAATTGTGGACTTGCGAACATCTGAGCTGCATTCCAACCATTATGCGGTGCTTCCAACAGGTTTTAATTCCAACTAAACACCGTGAACATTATTGCTCAATAGTAGTGGACGTATTTTACTTCATAGAGACAAATTTTTGAAACTTGTAATTGCCACATCTTGTAGTTGCTGGAAAAAAGAAAACTAAGAGCTTCAATTGCACGCACAAGTGGCCTCAGCCAGTGTAGTAGTTAGTAAACACTTGTAAACGCAGTGGCGAATTATAGACTCTGGTAATACGACTGAAACTTATGCTAACAAGCACACTGCGCATTTAAAACAAACCTGCTTGTTTTTGAGCTTTTTGAGCTGCTTTTCTTCCGATTCGGGGAACAGCGAAAATGTGCACAAGGACAGCAGTGACAACGGCCGCTGAAAGGGCGATTACTATCGGCGTCCACAAGGCTAGGTTGTCCAGTCCTAAGACTAAAAAAAAACAAACTTAATGCTTTACAATTTGGCTGCAACTGGACGTACACACGTTGTGTAGATTACTTGGGTTACGAAACATCCATCGACCTGCTTTTCAGGTGGTGGACAGGTCAGAGATGAGCGGGCTGCCATACTTGGCAATCCAGATCCAGTGTTGAATATTTAAAACCCGGGCAAATTCAACCATAATTCAAGAAATTTCAAGTCTGAAGTCTAAATGAAAACCACAAAATGAACAAAATACAGCTTTTTAACAAAAAAATTCTGCACATCGTATTCATTTACTCAATCCGGTCCTAATCCTAAATTTATGAAGCTATTATCAATCCGGATCCAATCCAAATAATAAATTAAGCGTTGCAGCCAGGCCCGTCGCCAGGATTTCGCAGCAGGGGGTGACAAAAATTACAACGGGGCACATTTTCTAAATACAATATTGGATGAATGCAGCAACCGGGGGCCAGACGTGAAATGGGGGGCACAGATTTCAAATGGGAGAGGCGAGCATCCATGCCCTCCCGGCTGGCGACGACCCTGGTTGCAATCGTAACGCGATGGAATGAGCCGTTAAAGGTTTGTTCTCGTTTCGGGAAAAAAAGTTGACAATATTTTTCATTAAAAAATTTCGCAGGGTATCAGACGAAGACAATTCCAGCATAACGGGCTAATAGTATTGCGAAACGCCCTGTTCAGTGACACCAAAATTACGGTCATCCTAATGAGTAAAAAAATCTATTTGAATCTGACCATTAGCATAGGCGTGGCCAGCGTGGAACACGGGACCATGGATCAGCTTTTTTCGCTGAGATATTTCGATAATTTGCCCGAAATAGCTTAAAAGCATCTGGCATTTCTTAGTTTTCGGAAATTTTTTATGACTGGACAAAGGCAATTTTTGACCGAAGTCGCTTAATTTTTTTCGGTCATTTAAAAACAATTCGGTCAATGGCCGAAAAAACAGCCGTGTATCTCGCCATTTCGAACGCAAGCAGGTTTTAGATTTAGACCTTACCTTAACTTTGACTTTTTTTCATGATATTCGGGTTTGGAAAACAGTCAATGAGGTTTTATTAAGCTCCCGTTTTACACTTCAACAAAAATCACGAAACTTCGGCAACTTTCAACATATTTCGGTAGGTTAAACAAGCACTGCAACTTCAAGTAACGCTGGACAAGTTTTGACAGCAACACCAGACTGGCATGAAGACAACAAATGCAAGAATTATGAATGTTGCGCATATTAATGACCTGGGGTTTTGCAAACAAACTGTTTGCCACTACCCCGCCTGTAAACAATCCTTTCTCTGGATTTGACCGCTGCTGTGATTGTTTACGAGCGGCATTCTTTCCAACGCGCATTTGTCAGCGTTGATTTTGGCGCGTAATAATCATGCAGCTTTCCGTTTTACCGCGAAGTTATCACCTGATGTGGAACCACTGCGCGTGAGCTGCGCGCTAAAGCTGTGCGAGAATGAGTGATGAACAGCTGAAGTTCAACTGTGGCTGTATCAACATTATGCATGAGACACTTACGAGGTGCGCCAGAGTAAAGAATCGAAAACATGTTGATCCCGATCGTCACGGCGTAGAAGACAGGCAAAAGGCGAAGCCCGTTTCTTAAGGGATTTTCCTGATAAAACAGAAAAATGCTGATTTTATCTTGTGTACAACATTACAGACCAGCAAGATTGCGAGATATTTTTAAAAATTTGAAGGGACAAGGAGCATTTCCTTTTCCGTCTGTCGACGTTTATTTCGAAAAAACAACCATTTATAGGATGTTCTTTATTTGAAAACACAGTTTCCGATGCACATTTTGCAGTAGGCACGTTAAAAATACGTAGACCAGCAGCTCTTAGCACGCTTTGCAGTCTTGCACGCAAAAGCGATCAGATTTTTCTCTAAAATCAAAGAGAAGTGCACAAGGCAAGCAGAAAAACAAGGGCGATTAAGAAACGGGACCGAAAGTTGTTACATTTGACCTTCACCATTTGTAAGGAACGCCCGAGCACCCGATGTCGTTCTCTTCAAAATGTACTGTTTTGCTTATTGTTACAACGGACAAAATTAACAAAGTGTTATCAACGGTGGGTCGTGGGTGAGGGGTTCCAATGTTGAAATGCAGGATAAATTCACATCAAAAATGCTACATACACAAATCTTAACAACGAGTGTAAACAATCAACCTTTTTGAGAACGAAGTGGTTCACAATAAGGAAAAGTCCAACAGCCATCAATCCGGCCAAAACTGGTGATATGAACCAGCTTAGAACTGCAAGCAAAAAATAATATGTTGTATCATGTCGTTCAGGAAATGTTTAGCCATTGACGCGGCTCCTAAAACCAAATGCTCAGGTGTTTCCAACTTAGTGTTTTTTACTAGTGAAACAACTTGTAGTTACGTAATTATGACTACACATTAAATTCTTCAATGACTTGGTTATCAAACTCGGACCGCTGCGCCGGCTGATGATGCCGATATGGCCGGTCTGATGTTGGTGCACACATCGAAGATGAAAGTGATGTAACGCATGCAGACCATAAAATCAAAAGCAGCTTTGCATGTCTGACTCTAAGCGCTCTTGTCAACGACTATCTTGCCAAGGATTACGCTCTCGTGGTTACGTTATCCGTTCGAGCACTTTAGTTTCTCGTACAGTGCTTTACATGAGGCCCCGCCTCTACAGCATTTAAAAGGCGTAAAACACTTTGACGACTTTCACAGTCTCATGAAGCTTTCCTACCACGTGACGGCAATAAATTCAACTGAAAGTAAACGCACGTGATGTTCACGAAAGCAATGCGATCGTAAAATGCGTTTGATGGGTGATCAAGTTCGGGTAATTTTAACAGCGGAATGATCAATGGCATATGTTCTGATATTTGATAAGTAGCCCGGCCCTAGTATCAAGCGTGTAATTTTCAGTTGCCGCCCACTTAGTCAACATGTTCTGAATGTGTGCCGTTCACAGGTGAAGGTACAAAACAAAGGGCACAGCAACGCGGGTTAGTTTCAGAAAAGCGAAAGCAGCAGAACGGACTTTACCCGTAAGCAAGTTCGTGCGGTTAGAGGTACGTGATAGTGCGCGTGGTGCAAGGATGCAGTAACACTGGCACTGATTGGTTGGTTGCAACACCTCGTTAAAAATATATTTCCTCCAGGTATTCAAAGGTGTTTTCAAACTCAGCAATCTACGGCCATATGAGCTGGACCTTCATTCAGAATGCGTTGCACTGGTGTTAGTGTCTTCATGGGCGTCGGAAGAGGGGGGCGGGGGAAGCCTTTCCCCTTGAAGTTTGAAATTTGACATTTTACTGTGAAATTTTCAGCAAAAAAGGTGGCTTGCTTAATTTCGATTGGGTAAAATGAATTTTCACCACTTTTGGCTACCCTTGGAAAAATTCACTGTTATACCCCTGGAAAAAATCCTTACGATGCCCATGTGTGGCTTCACTTTTCATACATTAATAAGGGGTACAAAACCCGGAATAAGAGTGAATAACTTTGGTAGATAGCAACATGCGCATGAAGCAACGTTTGAAGGTAAATAACAGTTCTAACAAATGGTCATTTAAAAGAATCCAGAAATTGTAGAAAATGATATTGCGTTTCTGTCTGAGAAATTTTTATAACGCACGATGTTGCTTCTGCTGAACGAGTAAGCCATTGGCCCGGGAATTATAGTTCTCACCATTTTCTCATTATTGCACGTTTTTGGTACAGCCGACTGTCTTGCTTTTCCACTACGTTAACACAACAATAGGAGTCAGCCTTCTGGTTTGCGGAACCTAAAGGTACTCTGAAAACCTGAAATCCAAAAAGCGATTTTTTCATTTAAAAGACGCCATGTTTGTCAATCACAAACTTAAGTGTTTTTTCCATTACTATGGGAGGATTCTAGTATGCAACGTTAGAGCAAAACCAACCCTTACATTTTGATGTCCTATGGGTCACTACAAGTCCATTTTAGTTCGTTCACTGACTTGCAGGATTCATATGCAGCGTCACTGACAACGTTTTGATGACGTTTCATAGTAGCATATCAGACAGTATTACCAGAGCTTGCAGAAGCCAACGTTACTTAAAGAAGGTAGAAGCGACTAAACGACTAAAATCCTGAACACTGAAACTGGTGTCGTGTTGGCCGATTACAACCTGTTGCGTAAAAAACAGCTCTGCTCATTGCTGTGGAATCTTGGCTTCGATGATCAGAAACATTCAAACAATCTGAAGTGTCGTTTACTTCTATTGACGTCACTAGCATGTTTGCAAATCTTTCCATACGTCATTGCGGTACAACACTATCTGCTCTGCAAAGGGTGTATATTTCACTGCGACGAAACGGAATTACCAGACAAAATCTTATTTGGTGGGGCGCAAAACACGCGAAAATATATTTGACCTTATAAAAATTCATAATTCTTGAGTCTTGTGTAACTGACATAGAGAAGCATTCCGCAGTTTACGTTTGTCCGAACATGAAAGCAGAGAACGGCAGTTTTATCAAAAGAGGTCAAAAAGAGTATCAAAAGAGGACCTCTTTTGAAAGAAGTCCATTACTACCCCAGAACCTATAGCCATAATTCTTTAATTGTATTTCAAGAGCAACGATTAACTTGTTGCTCACCAGTAAAATAAAAAATCAAAACTGTTGTAAAGTCATCACACGCACAAAGATCCTCAAGCTGAGCGTTGTATTTGAATCACTTGAAGAACGGCGCACGCCGTTGCTACGCGCTGAAAAAAAAGTTTCTCGAAAATCCAAAAATAGAGCCGCGCTACTCAAAAGTTCACTGCGAGTGACCGCAAATTAGTTCTTGTCTTTTTGCCGTGGCAGCCGCTCCCGTTCCGCCCAGGCTGGCCGAGTTTCGCAACATACGCGGTAGCAATTTCAACATGGAGAAAAGCCGAGAGGCCCACGCCGAAGATTCGTGGGCGGTGCGTGACTTGGAAGTTATTTTTATCTGAGTGCCGCACACACCGGCGTGATTTCGTTTCCTTGCTCTCCGTTTCCGCCCGTTTTATGATGTAATATTTTGAATTCAGCGCGTACATTTGTATTGCCAGGAAAAGTTACAAAATCATACTCACCAATCATCCCGAGTTGCGACCAGTTCACGCCCGCCGTTCCTACAGCAACCAACGAGAACCCGATGCAAGCGCCCACGATGCTGTGGGTACCCGATACAGGAAGCTTGAAGACGGTAGCAATCAGTTGCCATATAGCGGAACCTTTCGAAATTGAAAATACACCATGTTAATATAACATACAACTGAAAATGACCCAGTTTCGGTCACAGGTATATTTTGATAGCTTGGCAAAACGACAGTAACCATAGGAGCAACGACTTCAAAATTCATGTTTTCAATGCAACTGTTTCAAAATTTCTAAGCAGCTGCGGAATAAAAAGGCACTTTGCTTTGTCTCGGCTCTTTATCGGCATTTCGAAGTCGTTGCCTTCTGTCTTTGTTTTGCTAGAATTAAAATTGATTCCTCCAACGCAAGGCGGCGAAGGACGTAAAAGCAATTGCTGCACAGGAAGGTGATATTGGCTACAAAGGCAAAGAGAACGGATCCAATGCGATGGAGTTGGGAGTCAACGTTTTATATGATAGAAAATGTATATTAAGTAATTTAACTGCAATTCGTTTGCCGCCTGAATGTCCACGTTACTGGTCAACACAATTCCCAACAGCCAGTACAGCGGATCCGACGTACGTGCAAGCTGTTTACAAATATATCCTACCAAACATAGCACTGAGCTCTCCAAGCATCAATAGTTCGACGCCATTGTCAACCGTCTGGTACATGCTGACATCAATGATGCCCTTCCTTATCGTTTCGCCGACTTTGGCGCCGATGAACACCGCTCCAGCGGTCTCAAAAATGGTGGCAAGGAGGCAGGCCTGTAGTGATGATATCGCAGTCGTAAGGCGCTACCTACCAGTCGCCGCTTGGCGACAGCTTGCTACGACGAACCAGACGATGTAGGCTTGGCGACAACTAGTTCACAACCCGATTTCTTGCGACTTGGTATCGATACTCGAGTGTGCGCAGGAGTTTGTCGTAACCCTGAGAGTTTTCCGCGCTCAACTGGACATCAAAACACTTGGTTAGGAAACCGCGCGTTTTACTTCGAGCCTTGGTGTGTGAACTAGTCGCAACGCGCCCGCTATTCTTCTACTCACCTGACGGAGCGTAAGGACTTTAGCCCCAACCGACGTCCCGAAGCTGTTGGCCACGTCATTGGCACCGACGGCGAAAGACAGGACGAAGGCGATGACAAAGCCGACAACCAGCATCCAAATCGAGGACTCGACGTTCCATGGTACTGCAGTTGTTCCTTAAAAAAATCTGCAGTGTTTTTTCCACCAGACGTGCACAAGTGTGAATTTCAAGCACAAGTCAATGACATCGGAGAAATCAAATATAGTGACGTAACCCATAACTAAACTTGTTGCCGAAACATACACTATGGAAACAATTTCGCTAATACTAGGTCAAGGTAGTGAAAAGGCGGGGAAATATTGGCATGTTGTCAACAATGTTCCAGTGTTAGGCGGTGTTTGAGCTTATATATTTGATTTATGAATTGGATCGAATGGTGCAGATTCAACTTTTCGAGTGGTGCATCACATTTACCGCTGCACAGACCAGAAACTGAAGAAGTGCAAAAAAGATTCAGTTTTTGCTTGTACACGCGTTTTGTATTGGAGAAGATTCTCGATTAATTTCGCTGTTTTGTATTCAACTGCAACGCCGATAGCATCGGAAATATCCTTCCATAAAGGAGCGAAGCTGTCAAGGAGCGGATAACGCGGTCGATGACAGCCAATTTCACGATCCCTAATTTTTTCCAATAGGATAACAGGAATTTTCGAATGGTTAAAGTGTTTCATTCATACAATTTCATAAGGATAGCTATACCTTTTGTTTAAGCTCTATTTGAGAAATAGAAAGTGGTGGTTAATTTCGAGTTGCTTACGTTGTTTCGCAGATCTGACTATCCTTTGATGAACTACAAAAATGACATGCATCCCCTCTGAAGGAAAACGAAAGGAATTACCTTGAACAAACTTGAAGTTTCATGTATTGTGCTTCGAGAATAGCTGCATGTAAAACGAAACAGCTAATCATTAGGTACTTATACTGTTAAGGACTGACAGCACATTACATAATTTTCCTTTGCGATTCACCGCGGTTGGTTTAAGCCAAGGATACCCGCTGCTTTATGCACAGAGATTCTTCACTGGGCGGGAAGTTTTGCACAAGTCACGGTGATTGAGTATCACTGGCATTCAGAAACATTCAAGTTTCCCCGCCATTTTGGTTTTGGTAGTGTATTCATGTTAACGGCAAAGCTATCATTACGCCAAATGATGACCAGTGTGTTCTAAATGAGCAGGCAAACCACTGCGATTCCAATTCTTAACCAAGACACAAACGTGGGCAAAATCGACTTGTTTTGGCGGGAAATTTACGTACATACATCGCGTCACGCTTGGCCGAAGCGCGCCACGTGATCCCGCGAAAAGACCAGTGCAGCCGTTGCTCGCCGAAAGCCCAAGGTTTTATCCCTTGGGGAAGTCATTCAGCGAAAGTCGCGTTTTCAACGCCAAAACGCTAAATGCTGTTCGATTTGAGCGCGAATTTTTTAACGTGGCTTGTGGCAGCTTAAAACAAGCGGAGTCTCTGCCACTAAACTTGTGTCGTTTTTGGATCGTGCTGCAAGTTTTTAACAGCTGTTTTCGTGCAAAAGCAATTTCGCAAACAAATTCACAACTCCGCGCTTTAGCAAACAACCGACGCATTGTGTTGTTTAAAGCTTTCCGCGGATGCCCTCCCTGTACTACTCTTCAACGTTACATCAACAAGCAAAGAACTATTCAGGAAATATGGTGCAACATGAAAACCGATTTTGCAACGCAGCTTTTTCCTATTGCCTCTTTTCATCCAGACGTATTCTATTTCTACCTAAGTCAATAAATCGGTGTGTAAAGCATCAAAACGTTTACGGCGAAACATAAGTTTCTGGCGGCCTGACATCCGGATACTGCAGAGCAGATGTCACTTTCGAATATAGCCAATACACTGAGAATAATAGCGCTTAGGTCTGTTGAGTCTAGTGAGCAGAACCTTTGGCCAGGCAACCCTTTCTAAGAGCACAAAATCACAACTAAAAGCTCGGTATTAACTGCATTGAAGTCTTTTGGACTAGTGTTAAGGTAGATAGGGAAGTTTGTCCGCAATTTTGCCTTCGATTAGCAGTTGCAACATCTTTCTGTTTAGAAGATGCCAGGACCTCGATAAACAAAACATTTAACCAGGCCCTGCTGGCGGTAAAAACATCAAAACACGCTAAAAACGTCCCAAAATTTTCATTTCATTTTTAGTCCTCCTGACGAAGATAGTTGCATCAACTATCGAAACTTAGGCAAGTTTTTGTTGAGCCTGATTAAAGTTTTGTCTAGCACTTGTAAGTTTTGGAACGTGCTAGGTGTTGGGTAAAACTCTATTTGCCCAACTATAACAACACATACAAGCATGCCATTCTGTTCCGAATCAGTACCGCGCAACACATAATGCAGAACCAAAAATTTTTTATCAGTTCAGAAGGCCATTTTTTGTTATTAATAGGCATACTTAAACTTACCTCCCAAGGCTGGTATGAAGACGCCAGTGACAGATGCAGTAGATGCTTCCATGACTGCTTGCGTTATTTCAAAAGATTTTTCAGACGAGCCTGACTAAATTTGACAAACAACGCTTCCAACTGCTGTATGCAACGTATGTGTACAGATTAAACTGTTGTATCAGAACTGAGCAAGAGAAGCGTAGCTATTGCTCTTTGTTGCTGGCCACGCGCTTCGCTAGATCGTAGCACACCGTCAGCACGCCTTGTTACGCAACTCGAGGGCTTGGTCGCCATCTGCACGTCACCTGTTGATGACGCGAGGCCACTCGCCGCTACGCTTCCGCTGAAGAGCCAAGCAGCAGGCTGAGCAGGCTAGCACCAAGGCCTTCTAGATTGTTTATCTGGACGCCTTGCTAGCACCGCATCGATGATGGTACAAGACTTTAACGACTTTCGCTTTAGGAGCACCGCAACCACAGGCGAAAGGTTCTTCCACAATCACCATCTCTAAATCAAAATACGTTCCAAAAAACTTCAACATACATTTCCAGAATTTTTTTTCCAATATCTTTTCTCTTACAAGTTGTTACTCTATTATCTTAACTTTCTTGTTCGCTTGTTTCAGTAAGTATTTTAAAACAGAACCGGTACTTTGCACCCGCCTTTTGCTGCCTGATCTAGCCTTGGGCGTTCGAGCTCAGCAAGCGTTCTACCTCACGCACACTTCATTTAGGGTTTCTCCTCAGTCCTCGATAGCGTGACCTCTGGTTACCCACGCCGTTGTCACGCAGCGATGCATGCGGGTCTTGAAAGATCATCTTTACGTTTGAACGCGTTGTGGATCCCGCGCCATTACTGCCATTGGCTGAAAGAGCGGTGGGCGGATCGTGCACTTAATCGTGTCAGAAATACCAGTGGTTAGCTAACAAATTGATGTCACTAGCGGAGTGGCTCTGAGAAAGCCTTAACTGCATGGCACATGCAGGGTTGCCATGGCACAAGCCAGACATAATCTGGCTTTTTCTGGCTTTGTTTCAGTCGGAAAGGCTTGACTCTGCAAAAACATTGTCTGAGCTGCATATTCATAAATCTCTTCTGAAAAGAGTTTATGACCATGCAGGGTACACAAAATATTGAAAATGTTCTACTGTTGCTCTGAAAATGATCGATGCTATTGACAAGAAACAAACTACCACAATGTAGTTACGGGGAAAGAAATTGCTTCTAAAGAGTGGAATTGCATTACATCGATATTTCTGACGAGTTTTAGTGTCTATTTTGTGTTTGGTTATGCATATTTTATGTGTATTTGCCTTAAAACTGCTATCTGTTTTTTTCTGGCTTTGGGCACATGTTGGAAATGACGCCTCAGCAACTTTTGCGTAAGACTGGAGCCGAAAGACAAATGTAATGTTACAAGGGCTCACAAATGCTCAGTAACCAGCAACCAACGCACAAAAAATCTGTGGATTTCGTTGTTTTCGAAACAACATATTGTGGAATTTTTCGCAAACAGTGCCGCTCCAGATTTGCATAAAACTGATCAACTCTTCTGAATTGCCATATAATATAACAAGTGTCTTGAAACCTTGGAGTAAAAATGTTGTTGTTTGCTACCTTCAACACACTGAATTGCACTCACCTACTTGCGACCGAATATGTTATTTTCTACAGATAAAATTCAAGTTACGTTTAATTATTCATGAGGCAATGACGATTTCACTAAGGAAAGAAATCAATAAAATATAGAAAACGTTAGTACGGCAAAAAGTCTGCACATGACAGCAATAGACCACTGGGTCAGAGGCGCAATTCCCCGGGCGTCGAATCATTATGGGCGCGCCGAATCTCTGCAGCGGTCGCCAAAAAGTCCTAACAATGTCACAAGTACTTTCTTCCACAGCAGATTTGCTTCCGATAGACCTCAGGTTGGAACATGGGGGCGCCAAACTTGTTTCTTGCCCCGGGCGCCATCTAACCTCGTTACGTCCCTGGACTGGGTTGTATCAGCACAATGAAGAACTGAGCAAAACGCTTCTACTATAGACCAGAAGCCTCAACCTCAATTTGCTCCGAAAGCCTATTAAAGAGCTCTGACTGGTCAGTGACGGTGACGCAACAATGGTAGTAGTTGAACCTTACTAGAAACTGCTTTTGCAAATTCTTTCCTCCGAAGTGTATCGCGAGATATAAGCAAATTGAAAAGAAATAACCAATCGAGGCGAATGAAACCGAGCGCGAAGTTTTAATCAACTAGCAAACATCCATGAAGTTCGAAATATAATTTAGAAGCAGGCTGGGTTATGGGGGGCAACGGGGCAACTGCCCCGGATCCCCCGCTGCAAGAGCCCCCGAGTGATGAAATCTCACGATCATCAGCAATCTCAGATAGTTCCCCTGGGTCCACAAGACGGGGCCAAGGAAGGTCGGAGATGTAGTCGCGCCAATTGGTGCTTGGACGACCTCTGGGCCGCTTTCCTGTGAGTGTAGGTAGCAGGCCTTGCGTAGCCAATCTTACAGGGACATTCTGGTCAATTGGCCGAACCAATGTAGCTGGGATCTCTAGATTGGAAGAAGTGGCTTGACATCCCGGGCTTTATGGATTTCAGACCTGTGCACTTTGTCACTAAGTGTCACCAGTGGCGTAGCCAGCCAAAAAAATTTGGGGGGAACCAAAATGTTTGATTTTAGGCGAATAACACTATTTTGTTTAGAAAAACGCCTCTCAAAAGCACAAAATGACTTTTTTTTCTAAAACTTTTTGGGGGGCATGGCCCCTTTGCCCCACCTGGCTACGCCTATGAGTGTCACACCGTAAACTCCTTGCAAATATCCCATCCCTGCCGCGATTTCTTGTTTGGGACAGTATTCATTCAGTCGTGACCCAAGATTCATGACCACAAAAAAGGATCGGAACAAAGGCCGATTAAACTGTAACAACAACAACAATTTTATAACGCAAGTACGCTTGTCAATGCAGACACAGTAAGGCCGGGAGGCGGCGAAAAGACAGTTCGGTCATCCCGTCTGCCACCACCCAATCACTTGTTGGCAAAGACCCTAAACGAACGCGCGCACTTAGCCTGTACAAAGCAGGACAAGCGTAAGCAAAGATCATAACATTGTTTTAACCTTACTCAATCATACTTGTAAAATCCAAATGATGAGCACGTCCAAGAAATAATAGATACGATCCACATGCAAGATGAGTTTCAAGCAAACGTTGGTCTGTAACATCACTAAACTGTAATTCCATGGATTGCATGCATCATCTGTTTATATAGTGGCTATTTAATAAATTGGCGTATTTTTTTAAACAGCAGTAAAGGTTTTGATTTGATATCCGGTGGAACTTCTTGCCAGATCTTTGGGCCCCAATAAACTATTGATTTTTTCCCGGTTTCCGGTCTTTGGAAATTCTGCTTTTGTCAACAAAGCTAACGTGGAAGCGACAAAGCTAACGTGGAATTGCGTTTTCCTGCGGAATCCGTGTATCAATCTCTTTGTTTCGACTTCCACCACCCACGGTGCTTGAACTTCTCCAAGTGCTACAGTGTATTTCCGCACACTTGCAGAATACACTGCCTTGGACGTATTGAGAGAAATAATACCTATGTCCTTTTGGTGCTGATTTTCATTCCGGCTTGGTCGCACGCAGCAGAAAATGCATGTTTAAGGCCCTGTTGTGAGGATGTCAGCAGTACCAAATTGTCTGCAAAAGTCAAGGGTTCTCTTGCTGTTTCCAACAGTGACATCCTTGTCGACTCTTCTGTGACTGTCTATCCAATGTATATAGACCAGGGGACGCCACATATTTTGGGAGAGGGCTACATAAGCTATTGCATAAGAGTTCGAGGGCCGGACATCTTTCGTAAAGTGATTGTACTAAATTGGAGACCCCGATATAGACTATCAAGAGGAGTGGTGACAGTACACACCCTTGTCGGAGTCCAACACCCACGGTGAGCAGATGCGATTTAACTCCTCTGACACGGACACAAGCTTCTGAGCAGGAATACAGTGAGTTGACGGCCAGTAATAGGCACCCGTCAACACAGTATACTACCGCAAAGTTACCCAAGACTTTTCAGGAGGAACCCGATCATATACTTTCCCGAGGTCGTCAAAACTTGTGTGTACGTCTTCGGTATGTTCCCAAGATTTCTCGAAGAATTGCTGGAGAATGTAAATTTGGTCTGTAGTGCTACGGTCGCGACGAAAACCGCACTGGGTATCATCCAGCTTTGGCTCAATTATTCCGCAACATTTTTTTACAAGCCCCTTGGCATGCACTTCTCCAGAGAGACTAATGAGATAGATGCAACGGTAGTTGGTGCATTCACTTAACTCCTGCCTACCTCTTTGTGTATGAGGATGATCAACTTGCCCTTCCATAACGCCATGCCAATTGACACACACGAGTCAGCCAAATCATCCGGCGTTCTAAGCCCCCTTATTCATTCTCACGCCTTTCCCACTCAGCTTTGGACTCGGATTTAGCAGCGGCATCAGAGAGCTTTTTTACACACAGTTCTAAGGAAGCTTTCATCTGTCCAAAGTTAAAACATTCCGCCTGAAAAGCTTTGCTCACTTCTGTAAGGTGAGCTAGCAATGTTGACAAAAGGTACCATGATAAATTTTTTTGTTTTCACAAGTCGCAGTAAAACAATGCACATGACATCATTTTTAGTTCCTGACAACTGCTTCAGTGGGGCCAAGTAGCCAAAATCTCACACGTAAGCTCTCAAGGTTGCCTCACACGACAACCACCTTGTCTTGCGTACGCGTTGCAACTGCCAAACTTTTGTCTTCATTAAAATCTGATGCATCGCCAGGAAAACCGATCCCAACGGTGAAACAGTAAAAGAGTTCCATAATTACATCACCGTGCTTTCACATTTTCATACCCCATACTATATACTGTAAATCTGCGGCAGTGTAGCAGCAGGTCAAAGCGAGGCGGTGCGCATGACAATGCACAGATACCATAGTTACAGCCACTAGCATACGGAGGGGGAAGGGCACTGTGCCATTGCCCCTCAGACCCTAAAAATAAAAAAATATATAAACAGTATTCGGCAGTGGCGTAACTAAGGTGGTCAAGGGCCTCAATTCAAAATGAACTGACTTTCTTTTCTGGTCACTGATATACGCGCTACGCAATTTTTTTATGACTACTGTACATTTCCTCTGCGTGATTTTCATTTTACGATTTCATTCTTTTACTGGCAGAATCGCTTCACACGTGGCTGTTAAGTAACTTAAGACAGGTAACAATGAACACCAGAAAAAAGCTTCGGCTGGCGTGAGATTTGAGCCCACAAACTTCAATAAGCGTCTTCGATAAGCGATACATGTCTAAAATTTATAACATCCAAGCACGTATATAGGTTTATTTCATGAGCCTCAGACAACAAAAGTTCAGTTTTCTGCCTCACCGACTAATAAGTCTCGTAAAAGCATTACACTAAAACTTGCTTCCAGAATCCACAAAAATGCGTATTTTTAGGTGTAATTTTGCAAAATTTTCCCGGGGGCGTGCCCACGGATCCTGTAGAATGGTCGTGCCTTCGGCACTTCCCCTAAAGTTGATTTGTGACGTCACACGATTGTGACGGAACTTTGCCCCCCCCTCGGAAATTTTCTGCGTACGCCACTGGTTACAATTTTTCCAAGTTCCACGTCAGAGAATTGTGTCGGCCTATAACATTGCAGCCTGTTGCAATAGCCACGTGCAAGAAAACATGCTTTCCTCAAATCGTTTTATTTCAATACAAGGCAAAACCACATCTTGGCTTTAAGAATTTAGGGTGTCATTGCAAATTTTTAGGGTGTCATTTTGACACCCAAAAACGGCTTAAAAAATACTGCACATTAGGATGAGAAATTAATGACGGGAACTTAAAAATCATGAATCTAACTTATTTTCGTACTGAAATGCGAGGAAATGTCGAAAACAAAAACAACAACCCAGTCAACATCAGATTTGTCGACAAAACATCAGGCATCAGAAATTTATCTGACAACATCACATCTGATGTCATGTTAATATATCAGAAGTGGCAACACTAGTATCAATGATCCCAAACATCTGGTGCAGTCTCGAGGTAGCCGCAGCTGAACTGCACTTTTGTTTCGTCATAAAGGGTTAAGTGTGGTTGAAACCAGTGCTCTCACTGTTAGGGATTCTGTTCCTAGATTGCAATTTTTGACACTTTTTAGGGATTTTTCGAAAAGTACAAAAATGTGATAAAATGAACTATTTCAGTTTATTTTGCAAATCATATTTGGTTCTATTTTTAACATTTATCATGGCACTCCGATTTTATGTTGCACCACCACAGATTTAGAGATTTTTTGGTACTGTTTCAGGGATTTTAGGAGTTGCATTTGTGAGAGCCCTGGTGGAAACGCACTTTTCTTCCGATGGTTACTATCGTTGTATTATATCATAAACATATGAAGCTATTCAAGCCATTTACACCACATGTTATTGCGTGGTCCGTCAGAAAAGGTTTTAATTAGTCGATTCGTAGAACGAAAGAGCAAAAAACGAGATTGCAGTGTGTAGCTAGCGCGATGACGAAATCTGTAATGCCATCAGGAGCTGTGAAAAGCGCAAAGCTTCTGAGAAGAAACAGGGCAAGGATCCGGCAGTGTTAGCTGAAACGCCGCGACTAAATAGTTTTTTCTAGCAGAACTTCCAAGCAGTAACGTTAAAGCAGTGGCGTTAACCAGAGCACCTGAAAATGAAGGTGAAAATCAAGACATTAGCTTGGAAACAACTTTCACACTCAGCCTGGCTGGCCATATTTTATGTTCTTTTTCCGGGGTTTTTGTTTGTAATCTCTGGTTTCTGCTTATCGTTCGGGTGAATGTTGTTTCTTGCCGAGTCACTCTCTAGCCTGTGAAATATGTTTTCTGAGCAAAAATACACTCTAGTATTTACCTCTCGCAGCTAACTGTATGTGAACTTTAGTAAGCACATTCTCGACTACCGAAAAAAACAAACGGGAATCTTGCGAATCAGCAAAAACGTAACTTTTACAAACGATGACGTCATGAATTGTGTCATAGGGACCCGACAGTAAAAATTGCCCTGGGCCTCCTGCCCTTCAATCCAGCTCTGGTTAGAAGACAAACAAAACAGCAGCACGGCTGAAGGCCAAATTCAATCTGACAACCAGGCCGACAACACAACACGAGTATACAGTACAACCGAGGGCGTAACGAGGTCCAGGCGTGCAACCAGGGGGGGCATTTGGGGCATTTGCCCCCCGCGAAATATTCAAAACATTGCATAGCAATTTTGACATCTGTAGAAACTTTCAAAGAATAAAGATGAAATTTTATATTTAATCATTTTTCAGAAATCTTATTGGAATTTTTGTTTGTCTTACTGGCAAATTATCATCTTTCAAGATTTATCTTGAGACAGGTTATCTGATCGAAAATTTCGTAAATGATTGGTATTCAACCACATATATGCTGGAAGTGTCAAAACTTGGGAGATTGTTTAAAATGTTCGTATTTTTAAGGCATTTTTATCTATTTGTTCATGTGCTATTTTGTCTTAGACAGGCTTCAATTTGCCCTCATGAAACTTTATAACATTAGGGTACTGCTGAACCGTGCAAATTACTGAAACTTTCAAACTGATAACAGAAATCTTGACACAGCAGATAATGCCTCGTCAACCTGCTTGTTCTGCGACGTTTTGATTATTTTTGTTAGGGGCAAAGCGGATGACCATTATGAACGTAGTGCATTTCTTAAAAAAACGGTGTTTAGCTGCATTTTCGCTTCGAAAGCTGATAATTTTTAACTAAACTTAGGTTGAGGAGTGTTTCACGTTTCAGTGTCTTTCTGGGTTGATCCCAGTACCACGGCTTGGGAAAAAGGTTTAGGAAAGTGTCATATGAGTGCTAGTCAAGTGTTGACCGCACCTGTACCTACTAGACCACTTTGGCTCCAAACGACGCTTTACAAGACCATAACTTTTGTAACCAGTGAAGGTCTTGAAAGCTCATAGCCTTAAACGTGCTTCTAAAAACTTTCACACAACTCATGGATGCCAGAAAAAGCCGTTTTGCCCCAAACACACCTGATCCGTTATGCGCTAAAGGCACAAGACACCTAATCCGTTTTGCTCGAAATGGCAGCATTCAAAGATCCCCTCTCCCTTAACATAGGCTATCTTTCAAGTTTGGGATCTTCATTTGTGATAGAAATTCAAGCACATGCTAGAATAATAGGGCTAGAACGAATTTGGTAAAACAAGACGAAAATTAGGCAGGTTTACTACTGTAGTAGCCTATACATCTGTCACACTAAAGCTATGACTACAATAAATTTAAAGCCATGTCACACTAATTTTAAAGCCATGACTAGTTTCAAAGCCATGTCACACTAAAACCATGACTACACTAGTTCTGACCTCTGCGAAACTTCTGACCTGTTATTTTTTGTCAGTTATTTTGCTTCTCAGAGCAAAAGAATACAGTTTGGCGATTACTTTTTTGATGTGTGTTGTGTAAATTAAAACTTTTTGGTTAGATGTCAGATACCCACAACAAGCTACAGTACGACGGGAATAGGTAAAACCAGTGAAAAATATTGGACTTAATCTTAGACTTCAATTTTTTTCTAACTGTAACATAAACCCTAAGCCGACACACTTACCTAAACACCAAACCTATGCCCTAATCATCAGTTTTCTCAGCGTATTTGATATGTTGAATGTTGCTCTGTGCATGCGCACGTGCCGTGAAGTCAGAAATTTCGCTTGACACCGGTGATTCAACCTCCAACGCTGTTGTAAAACGTTCTGTTTTGTCTGTTTTTATTAACCAGCGTTGTGCAGAATGTGTGGGTTTGTACTATGAACTTCGTGTCTAGGAGTAAAAATACATTATTATTATTATATGTGACCATTTGCGAAATAGTTGTACCACGGTTGAATAAGCACGATGACGTCATCGAATGAAATTTCATGAAAATCGTCCCCCCGAAATGAAGAGCTGGTTGCGCCCCTAACGAGGTCAGATGGCGCCCGGGGCAAGAAACAAGTTTGGCGGCCCGATGTTCGAACCTGAGGTCTTTCGGAAGCAAATCTGCTGTTGAAGAAAGTACTTGTGACATTGTTTTAGGACTTTTGGCGCCCCCCGCATTGATTCGGCGCACCCATAATGATTGAGCGCCCGGGGAATTGCGCCTCCTTGTCGACCCTCGTTACGCCTCTGAGTACATCGCAGTCAGTGGCGTAACTAAAGGGGTCGATGGGTTGAGCCGCCCCCCTGGCAAACTAAATGTAAAAACTGGGCTCCCTTTAGTTGACATTTTGATATTTAGTATTCTTCAGGTTGCTGTTTTTTGCGTTTTTCGGGTGTTTTTTTTATCTTGTATGGACATTCACGACTTCCAGCGTTTCACTATCATTTCTTAACTTTTTCTGAGTTTTGGCTAGTGGGCGCCCTACGGTGACCAGTGGGCCCCCTTCAGCTAGGCTTTGCCCCCCCTGGCTCAAACCTCTTGTTACGCCACTGAACGCAATGCGAGTTGCGACGCGCAATCAAAATCATACGACGCAGCATGCAACCACGAGTAATTTGGGATTAACCAAGAACATCACACTTCCCCTTTAGATTTAGCTGGCCCAGTTCCCAATACGATCAGAGGTCTTCTTGCTTAATGGTCAACCTTAATGACTACTCGTTGTCGAGTGGTGACGACGGGCATGTGTATTTGAGAAAGGGTGTGTGCTCGGTCAGAAGTAAATACATCGCGCAGCCAGGGAGTAAACGGGGACAATATACCCCCTAATTCCAAAATGTTGCACCGCAATTTTTCGGGTCAAATCTTGATGTAAAAGCCAAAGAAATACTTCAGTGTAAAATAAAAGAAAAAACTGCCTAAAGGAACCTATTCTACTTCAGCTTTAAGTCGAATACAAACTTGAATCTAACGAACCGTTTGTTAACACTGACCGCAAATAAAAACAATTGGAGTAACGCTTGAGGGAGGTGTTTTTGGCGAACCAACTTGCTGTATCCTGCCTGATGGTGATGTAAGCTTTATTTCAAGACCATCGCAAACTCTTCTCTGATAACCCTGGCATGCTACAGATATAACCTTTAAAGCGTCAGCCGTAGCCTTAAATCAATAACGTTTGTCCAGATCCAAAACTAAATGCGTGAATATGGCAGTGATATACATTTTATATATATCTTGAAGCTCAAACTTTGTGTAAGGAGCGATTCAATTTCAGTCTTCTTCATTGCGCCATAGCCATTGTTCAGCAACAGTAGCATTCATTATACATATATATGTGTGATGACATTAGGGTTGCCAGATCACCTGAAATTTTTTCAATGACATTTTGTTTTTCAATAGATACGGTGGACTACTTTCATGGGTGTCCGTAGAGGGGGAAAAACGATTTTTTCCCCTGGAAATTGTGTCTAAGATCCAAAAAATGTTAGAAAATCTGAAGCCAGCATCTCGATTCTTATTCTTGCAATAACACTTTATTTACCGGTGTGGCACTCACACTGCACAAAAACCAGCTCCACTGTTCTGGTGTGATTCAAAAATTTTCAGGTACGCCGGAAGATCTTCAAGGACAATAAGACCTTTTTCAAGGATCAAGGACATAACAAGTTTTGACAGCAAATTCAAAGACAATTCTTGGCGCTCAAAGACGTCTGGCAACCTTAGATGACATGTATTGTGACGATTCAATCACCATTATCTCGAGCTCTAACGTTTTTATCAATGATTTCCCTTTATCTTGCCGGGAGAGTAAAAAATTAGTCTTGTCCAGTAATCAGAGTTCGACCTGCTGTGCATAGTCTCAAAAGGCTTCAACTTCCACCTGATGTTAATTGCTGCCCTAACCTACAGTAAATAATTTGAAATTATTTAGCTGCAACCAGTCCCGTCGCTACGGGGGGCTTTGATGGGCTTAGCCCTCCCAAACAAAGCTTCAAGCCCCCCCAAATTAAAATATGACACACTATAAATCAGTGAAGTTTTATCAAATCTTAGAATGTGAGCCACCCCTGCGCAAACGTACAAGTCCCACTATTGAAGACTATATGGCGACGGTTCTGGCTGCAACGAGAAGAGTTAGCAGTAAAATCTAACGTAAGCAGCAAGATGCTTTTTATTTTTAAGTGCTGAGGGCATTGACACTGCCATTACTTACAGATACTGAATTAGCTTGCACAGGTGCGGATATTAAAAGTTTGGGGCTCAAGGCAAACTCTCAGAAAAGCCCCAAATTATTATCAATGCGAAAGGTATAGATATGGGATTTAGTGGAAAAGAGTTGAATTTGTTTTACATTTCAATTTACGAACGAAATTCAAGAACATAATATCGATACAAAAGAAACAAAAATTTGTAAAGTTTTGAAGCTGAACACTTGAAAGCTTCCCCCTTTCACACATTTTCAAACAATTTGTTCTTTATTTTGAAAAACATATGACTTGCTTCCAGGGGCGGATACAGACAGTAAGTTCAGAGGGGCGATTTCAGTAATTTTTGGCAGTCTCATTACGGGTTCTCTACTGTAAGAGAGATTAAGTATATTTCACAGCCCTGCTGTGACAAAAAACGGACGGCAAAATGGCCTTACAAGTTACATCGCGAATGTTGTTTTCTGAATTGTGCAAAATCATGGTGAAAATGTTACTTTCGTAGGTTTTAGGGGTGGCGATCGCCCCAATCGCCCCCACTGGATCCGCCCCTGCTTGCTTCAGAACTTCCTAAATGCGGCTCTGGGATGGTTCATAACATTTTTAACAAAGCAACGCAAAACTAAGTGCAAACTCACAAAGAAGTCCAATTAATTTAGTGTTTAAACTCTCAAAGGGGTCTAGTGGAACGTGGCCAAATCATTTTAAGGATTATCAAAATCCAAACATTTTTCAAATGCGTCGAAAGGCTCTAGTGTTTACATTTATCAGCTACATATATCAATTCGGAAGTTTTGTAGAAGACCCACTTCAAAGTCATAGGCGCATAGAGTTTCAACAAGCAATCTCTGTTTGCGGGCAATCTAGTTGATAGCAACCAAAATTAGCATCCAATACTGACAATATTGCTTTCCGTCGGAGTTCTGCAGTGCCTGGCAGTCTTGCGTTGTTTCAAGCTTTTATCTGGAAGATTGAACATCAAGAAAGTACTGTTCTTTCTTTGTCATTCATTTCTTGTAACCATAGCGTAGCCAGGGGGGAAATGGAACCATTCCACCTAAATTTCTGACATATCTTGCCAATTTATGCTTTGACAGGCAATGTCCAAATAAAATATCGTTGCTAGCTTTAAGACATAGTATTTGGCCCTCCCAAAAAATTTTGGGCTGGCAATGCTATTGCTTGTAACCACTTTCATGCAGACAACCTGCATCTCCCTCGCGCCCAGCCATGTTCCTCAGTATCAAACCTTTGACACAGCACTTCCTTATTTAATGTTCAATCTTCCACTGACAAAAAACTCGCAACAGTGCAAGACCGCCAGACACTGCAATATTATAATTCTTATATTGCGTAGCAAACAATATTATCGTGTTGTTACTGTGCTGATAGTCTAGACAAGACGTTTGCATTTTCGCTTGTTTCAAAGTAAATTGTGAAGTTCTGACTCTTCACAGTTTCACAAATTTTGAGTTAATGAGTCGTCATAGGAAGGAGCTGTGCGCAGGGCCGGATTAAGGGGAGAGCAACGGGGGCAATTGCCCCGGGCCCCCCGCTGGAAGGGGGCCCCCCGTGATGAAATTTATTTGTTTCAAATAAAATACTCGTTTGAAAAATTCAGTGATTCGGAAGCGATACAAGAAT
>Ga0210059_1001431_pt1 | contig 35868 bp, 21 predicted proteins | sample Ectturendosymbi2_FD_188042 | JGI IMG/M metagenome (GOLD analysis project Ga0210059, IMG submission 188042) | Ecteinascidia turbinata endosymbiont from Florida, USA - Sample 2 (SPAdes) (version 2) | ecosystem: Host-associated > Tunicates > Ascidians > Unclassified | place: Key West, Florida... | reverse complement strand
AAAAAGTGTCTGAAAAAGCTTGTATTTCATCAAAGTACAGTAACTGCATTAGCGCCATCAAGCGTATACTCTATACTACCGCCATGTATACATCCTGGTCTTCTTTCGTGTACTTGCGTTTTCTTTTCTCTTTACTGCGATGCATGTTAAAAACCTAGCGCTTTGCGTGTGGGAGTGAAGACGTTACACAATACAATACCTATACCTATTATGAATGCGCCTTGTCAGAGTTTGATCATAATTGCTTCATTTGTTCAGTGAATGTAGCGAGCACGTGCAGTGCCAATTTGTATGACATCAGTCGTCGCGAACCTTCCAGAAGGGCCCCAGATTGAAAATAGCCTGGGGCCCCGGAAATGAAAATTCGCCTCTGGTCACAATGAAATTAACGAAGACAGCGGTGAAGTTATCTGACCACACTCCTATTACACATTTACTGAGTACCTCATTGGCCTCGTGTAATCATAAAAAATGTATTCAGGCGTTTTGTTCCACACATTATACGTAACAACAACCAATTCTAAACTCAATAAAAGAGAATGCTCATCGTCATTCACTTCAATCTTTCGCGCTCATTCTTCTATACATAGAGATCTTTTGTTGACGGCACAGCAAAAAAGTGCATTGAACCAAAACAAAATTAGAAATGTAATTGCTTACAAAAATTCTGGAAATTGTCCTTACTCTCAAAGCTTTGGGGCCCCCCGAAATCGAGGGCCTAGGCTAAGCCTTTTTAGCCCAATGGTAAATCCGCGCCTGCCCGGAAGATGAATCCTGCCAGAATGGCAAAATTTCTTTTGCAGATGCAACTTAGGCTATGAGTGAGACACCCGCGTCGACTCACTCAGTTTAAACTCTCTCATGAGACGCAATTACGAGACTTGCTTGTCATCAAAATGCCAGACTTGTCTATGCAACATTGTGATCTGAGACTAGTTGTTGTAGAACAGCACAGCTTTTTTTATCACACGTTAGGTACCCAATGCCATCGCGGCTGTGACCCCAGCTTTTACTCAAAAAATACAAAACGTATGCATATTTCGATATGACTGCTTGAGAGAACGCTTTGAAAATTGCAGAAATTTTAGGGAGTCAGGTTAATAAGTACATTTGAGGTCTTTTTAATATTTAGTTGAAAACTGAATTAGGCCCAGTTGGCCAACGGTTTCGTAAGCATAGTTAATTCAGCAAATGTGGTTAGCCACACTGAAACGCTGGACGATCGGATACCAAACCGGCGGCTCATGCAACGAGCCTGCTGCCGTTACATTGTTTTTAAATTTAATTTGAGCACCTACTTGCATTGGCCGTCCATTTTATCCAAATAGCATCTGGGTGAGTTTGAAGTGAGTCCCACCTTGTAATCGTGGCTGTGAAACCCCATAAAAAGTTTTCCGTGATGTTGAAGGAAATAGTGTAATTTTCTTTGCCACTCCAAAAAAAATCCACGGAGATATTTGGAACAAATTGTAAAGTTCCATGAAAAGAGACTGTTACGTTCTTCGTTGAGTTTACAGAGTTTTCTCCAGCATCAACAATGTAATATCCGCTTAGAAAAGCTGTGAAAAAGAGCCGAATAACAGTTTGGTTTGCATTGAGCCAAGTCAAGCATGAAAAACTTTTAAGTTACAGAGTTTCGTGGTGAACCGCGCATTCAGCGCCACGCCAGGGGAGAGGTTGCAACAGAGCTTTGCAATAAACAGTAAGAAGCACTGGCGTTTATCAGGATTATGGTATTGAATTAACCACTTTACAGCAGTTCACAGTAGTTGTTGGATCAAAAGAGAAAACGTTACCTACATGGGGCTTACCAAAGTTCGATGGCAAGATAATATAAGCTAAAATTATTTTAAAGATACCACTTCTTTTCGTAAAATAACTTCGCAAAAACATTTGTGGAAGGAGATATAAAAACATGGATAACAACTTTTCCCTTGCTGGCTCTTCCAAAACTTGGGACTAGGTTTTTACTGGCTTTGATGCACATCTTGAAAAACAGCTTACATTACCAAGCTTAACAAGGCAGGCATGAGTTCTTCGGCGTCTTACCACCATTTGTTGCAAACAAAATGTATTATTCATAACTGTGAAAAGCTCATAACAACCCCATCAATATTTCATTTTATCTGGACTTGCAGTTTGTCTGACATAAACATCACATTGCAAAATAAGATCTACTGTGATAGATACATGTTGTCACCCAACATAACAGAAGTGCATAAAACTGTCGATAATTCAGCAAGCTTCAAAAACCTTCTCACACAAAAATTAGAAAGCCGGTAAGATCAGGTGAAACATGAGTTTTTATCGAAAATTATTGAAATCACTGACAGGCTACAAAGATGTTCACAGTTGGGCAAGGTGCAATATTTTCATGTGGCGTTGTTCGTTTTTTTAGGTGGCAGAAATATTGTGACTACATTGGTTAGAAAACTCTAGCACTGACATAACACACGTCAAACATCTTTTAAATTTCTTTGATGCCCAGTATAGTTTTATGTAGGCTACGTGCTGGGATATGTAAGAGCTCCAATAAAAAGGTCTCATTAGAATACTTAACCATCAATTACTCAAACACGCATGTATGAGGTTGAAAGTACTAAAATACATGTTAAAATGCATTTTAAACTGAAAACATAAAATAATTTGCTTTGCGTTATTAAGTAAGCGACTACTTAGAGTCAGTTGTGCATAAAATGCCTACCTGTTGAAGGGGTGCTAGTGATCTGGTAAACGTTATTTGCCCACGGTCCACCTGTCCCGTTTTCTGCACAAGTTTTGCTGGGTCCGTATTTTCCGTAAGTTAAACTGGCGTTAGCAGAACTTGCGCACACTCCAACATTCTGTAAAAATAATAAATTGTGTGGTTTATCACTAGTGTACGTTACAAAGAAATTGAGGCATGTCAATTTGCAGTAAGGAAAAACTTTCTTGGAAGACATTAATTGATGCTTTCAATCTCCAAAACATTTTGTCGGCGCTAACCTGCACTGCAAAAATAGAATACCCTCTCCTCATCGCCGCAAGAGCACATTTTTCAATGGAATTCTTTGGTTGCTGGTAAACTCCATCCGACACTTGAGCTTGTGTCTCTAATCTGGGAATCGCTCGGGTTTTAGAATCTTTCCAGCAGCCAAAGCTTACGTACCCAGGCAGTGGTTTCCCTGTGAATTACACAAGTCAAATAGTTTTTTCAATAAATCTCTAAATTTGGCAAAAACTGCAGATGTTCCTTGCATGTGGATAGTGGTTAGTAAATACATACTGCGTATCCTTATTGGGTTATTAATTGGTAAAAAATAAGGGACTGTGAAAATATTGATGTCGTCTTCGACAAAATTAAGCAAATGGTATAACTGCAAAAAAATCTGGAAAGTTTGCAAAGTTTGTTTAGACCTATAGTTTTCGGCTTGGGTATATGTAACCCTAGGTCTTTGCTTATCTGAAGAGTACAGGCTTGAGGTATGGTTAGCATTGGAAGCTAAGACATTTCTATAGAGTATTTACTTCCAAATATTTACACATAATATCAGTCAATAATATTTGCAGAAAACATGATTTGTGCATTAGTAAATAAATTAACTCACAGACATAAAAACGGAATCTGTCTTTACAGTCGTATATATCTAAAGGTTTCAAATAAGTGGATGTTTGTTAACATACGCAGTCTTTTTGTCATAGAAATTTTAGGGGTAGGTCCACATGCTCATCTGTCAAAGTCCTGAAGGGGTATATAGCCAGGGAAAGTTTGGGAACCAATGGCTCCGAGAAACAGGCAGATAGTTTGTATTTATTCACATACAGCCAACGAAAGGTTCCGGAGTTCATCAGGTAAGCTTACCATGGATAAGTCTATATATTTGTTCAGCTGTTACAGTAGGGATAGATGAAATACAGGCCTAACTTCAGAAAATTAGTAAGGACACACGAGAAAATTATTAATAATGATAAGCCGACGCTTTAAGCTGAAAACAAGCTCATTGTATCATTTGAATTGATTTAGTATGGTGTGTTGATGGCGCTTTATAACTACAGTGGTATCGTAGCGCCACGGCTGAGTTTATACAATATCTGGTATCATTTGACTCGGTATATTGTGTGTTCTGCTTGGGTTCTCTCCAGCTTTTCTGGACAACGTGCGCCTGGTAAGAAGGCTACAGTACCTCCATGCATCATGATTGGTACGATGCCGGTAACGAAAAGATTTGCGTTTGTAATCGACTAAGGCGTATGAGTTGATTAGTGGTGCGGTTTTCCAGTTTGCGCGTTCGACCGATTGACCAGCCCATGGTAAGTGCGTCTGCTTCAGTGCTGGTAGGTCTGGAGTTCGACTCTCAGCAGGGTTTTACCAAGACCCTGCAAATTGGCACAGCAGCCTTCTTACTAAAAGCCCGGTGTGCGGAAGCGCTGCTGGAATTACCCAGAACACACAAACAAACAGAGTCAAATTATACCAGACGTTGTACAAACTCAGTTGTGACGCTACAAGACAGTTGTAGTTATAAAGCGTCATCAAACTACATAAAAATTAAAACGTTCCACTGTTTCATTGCAAGCGTCATTTGTGGGTTGTTGTTTCCTCACGCTTGAGTTTGTTACTTCTGGTCATAATAATATATGTTCCCTTTTTTGAGATGCCGTGTTTCAGTTATTAAAGTCAACACAGACAGTGGCTTAGCGGCCAGTGTAGCTGTTTCGTTACGACATAAGCAACAAGGGCATCTACGCGCAAATTATCCAAACGCACATAACGTGTTCCATACAGAGCATATGTGAAGGTAATGCGGCTCAAATTCGTTCCTTAAGATCAGGAAGGATTTTTTGACGTGTGTTCGAAAACTAGTGGGTCCCAGAAGATTGTAATCCAGTTCACGAGGCATTCATAATTCTCCTCTTCTACACTGACTCGACTTCTGTCCAAATTATAATTGCATTTACGTATTACCAAATTGCAAGCATTGATTAAACTCTAGTGCTTCACAAAAAAAATTAAGTTGAAAAATCAGTGATGCTTTTCACCTACTGTTAAATATTTAGCAACTTCTTGAAAAAAATAACCAAGTGCTGTGCAACATTCGGCAAGTTGTTATTACGTCTTATTTGCAAAGATACACACAAAACAGGCACCGAAATGCTTGTTGGAACATTAAAAAATGTTAGTATGTTTCAAAATAAGGAATGTTTTTTACTCTATCATAACTTACTGTCCCACATTCAAAACGTAAACTTCGATTCAAAACATTGAAACCGTTTATGAACATATGGATAGAACTATGGAAAACTGTATTGTCAAAATAATGTTGTGTTCGCTTGCGTAGGGTTATGTTCCTGCACAATTCTGCCATGAGTTACTGAATGCTGGTGGAATCTGAAGTGAACATTAGGAATTCATCTCCGCAAAATGATTTCCATGCCTGATTACTTATACCTGATTGTTTGGTGTTGTCGTTGCTAGGTATCAATGTAAAGAAAATTTAAACATTTTCGGTGTGGATGTGCGCATATATGCCTCACAGGAGATCATGCGTCGGGTACAGAATGGCGCATAAATGCGTTATGAAAATTGCAAGGCAATACATTTTTTTGTTCGTAGAAGCTACATAGTAACGAAATTTTCCACATATGTTCTTCATACCTAAACAAAAACTTCCACACAAATTGAGCAGGAACTTGTCGAGGTTTGTAGTTTTGCATGAAGCCACATTGCTTTACCTAGGCTACAAGGCTTTTATCAAAAACAGTTGGTGCTAACAGAGTCATGTATTGACCATATTAATGCAAATGATTTATCCACATGAATAAAGTCCAATATTATGCTGCATTACATTAGCGATCACTATCCAATTTATTTGCTTATGAGTAAAGCTGGATGAACAAGAGATATCAAACAAAGATTCCTTTAAACGCCCACGCAAGCCACTATATAGCTTTACCCTCTTTTGGCCACAACTCGCCAGGAGATTGAGCTACAGAGCTATCTAAACCATCCACGGATTCAGCAAGTCTTCGGCTTGAAATCGAAAAAGCGCTTTTCGTTTTCGGTGGGGGTTTTCTGAAGGTGACGTCACAATGAGGGCATGTTTTGGAACTTTTGGCCACATTTGGCCGGCCCTGGGCACCACCACATTGACCCATTCTTTTGACTCAAAGTTTTTCGAAAACTAGGTCAAAATCCGCTTTTTTACCAGTTAAAGCGAATATGAGTCCACAAACAGGAAAATTTCATCGACTTCCGAAGCGATGATGAAGCCCGTGCCATATTTTATTTACGCGGATAGTCCGACTTTTGGATCAAATGCCGTGAGCGTTTTCCGGACGTTTGGAGAAAAGTTCAGCTATTATTACTACTGGAGTTTCCCATGTTGCTGAGCAAGGTTTCAATGAAATACTGCACGTGCGTAATAAATACCGCAGTCGTTTCGACATGAAACAGACCGGTGAAAATGCCATACGACTTAAGCTGACCAACTTGCAAACTATTCAAAAAAACTTACAGATAAAAAGACAAGGGCACTTTACGCAGTACTTGGAACCAAGTACCGTTGGAAATGAAAAGCATTTTATCTCAAAATGCAATTGGATTCGTTTTGGTTGTTCGTTTTTTTTTAGTAAATAGATGCCCATTTTATTTCATTGGCATTGAATTATTTTCAAAATAAAATATTATTTTAAACAACACTAAACTCATTAGTGGGGGGCGATTTTTAAGTAAAGTTCCTGTAGCAGGGGCAATTGAACGAAAAAGGTTGAAGACCACTGGTCTACAGGGAAAATTGTTGTCACGTCGCATTGGCAGGTGTTAAGCACATTGCCATTATAGAGCGCCTACACCCAAGTTGGGTTGGTAGCCACCTTATTTTCAGTTGGCATTGCAAATAACAGGTTTCGTTCGTGTTTATGAAAACAAGACCTGCAACCAAATTTAGGAATATATTAAAAGAACAGACCTGTGCTAAGTAACTGCTGTTGCATATGTTTCTAATTTTCCATGTATTCACAAACCGCACGTACAGGTGTTCAGGGATTTTTATATCTAATTTAGTTAATGCTATTCTTCTTTCCAAACTTACTGCACAGGAGCTTCTAGAGAAAATTATAGTAAAAACCGCAAGACGTGTTGATTCCTTAAAAGACTACTGTCATACCGGGTAGGAAGCATTGAATGGTGAGCTGTCGAAATTTGACTGGAAGTCGTCATGTAATCAGTTGTTTCAAGTTTTCTAGACAGGACTAGCATACCCCTGTGTTTAAATAAGGAAACGTTGGTCTCGAACTAATCGTCCCCAAAAGTTTCGTTGCTTTTTCTGCTATCAATTATATATGTTTCTTGAAAAATATTTTGCAACAAGGTAAAATGCAGTTCCATTTAAAACAAAAATGTTAGATAAAAGCAGACCCTTGCAAAACTGACAGTTTCAAATATTTACAGCTGTCGGTCAGTTACTGGAAGCAAACTGCAGTTGACACAAATGGGTTGAATTGATGTCAATGGCCTTCATTTAATATTTTAAAACTCTTTTTAAATGATTTTTCAATTAAAAAACTGTTGCGGTGACAAGTGAACTATGATTTTGAAATAAACTTTTCAAATTAGCCCACAAAAGTGACACATGCAACTTGCACGAAACGTGAAATGAAAATAAGAAGACACTGAAAATGTTTTTGCTGAAACAAAGCATTATGAAACTGCTTTTACTTTTATATTTTCAAATGCATTAAGAAATCTTCAATCAAAAATGTAATATACCTTTGATATTTGAAGACAAACAAAGTACAGCAAGTGTAAAGCAAAGTGTAGTTTTCACGTTCACTGAAACCATTGTGGCAGTAATGTCAGATAAGAGTGATGTAAAACATGATTACACAGTGTTTTCTACGAAGAAAGCATAAATACCATTAATAAATACATGGCCTAAGCTGTGTTTGTCGATCTCACACAATGCATGGCATCACGGCCTACCCTGCAAGCTATTGTGATTGCTACCTGAACCTGAGAAACACACGGTTCTCATGATAATGGAGCTAGTTGGTTGGAACTCGCACCTTCACCGTTACCACCGGTAACAACAAACAAGGTAGGTTAGGATGCTTCGAAAAGCAGTCCCACAGGGCTCCGTCTTAGAACCCCTTCTTTTTAACATCTACGCCTCTGATTTGCCCAGTCATCTTCTACAAAAAGCATGCATACGCTGGCGATCCAGCAGTCATGCAGCTATTGGAGACGGGAAAGCAGTGGAAAGATAGCTCAGCAAGAACATGGCCACTATAGGTAAATACCACCAGAACTGGAAGTTGAAGTTCAGCACTACACAAACAGTGTGGTCAATCTTCCATCTAAACAAGAAAGATTCAACGCCTAAGCTGAAAATCAACTTCAGTAAAGAAACCCTATAATTTTGGCCCGAGCCCAAATATATCGGAGTCAGTGGCGGTTCTAAGAAGGGCCTGGGTGGGCCATGCCTCCCCAGATTTTTGGCTGGCCCTGCTTAGCCCTTCCCGGTTTTGTGCTTAATTTCACGTTAAAGTTCGTTTGATTGACATATCCAGCAAATCACTTCCAGCCAGCAAAATTTCAAACGATAATTCAGAAACCCTGTTGCCTTGGATTTCTAGAGAGACATCATACCGGGTATTTTTAGTGCGAATTTTCGTTCCGGCTCACTCGCACGAAGCAAAAAATTAATCAAGTGTATACTGAAGGCCCTGTTGAAAAGATGCTAGTAGTACCAAATCGTCTGCAAAAATTAAGCGGTTGATCTGGCAGCTCCTAACTATGACACCCTCGTCGACTCGGCTGTAACTGTCTGCTCAAAGCACGAAGACTATGAAAACGAGCAGTGACAGCACAGACCCTTGTCGGTGACCAACACCAACGGTTAATGGTCGTGATTTAACTCTCCTGATGTGGACACAGACATCTGAGCAGGAATGCAGTATCTTGACCCCAAAGCGTGAAAAGCTTTGGGGATCCCAAAGCATTTCACGAGGAACCCGGTAGCATGCTTTCTCGATGAGGTCGACAAAGCATGCGTACACATCTTTGCCACACTCCCAAGATTTCACAAAAATTTGCTGGAGAGTGAAAATTTGTTCTGTAGTGTAACGACCGGAACGAAAACCGTACTGGGAGTCATTCAGTTTTGATTCAGTTATTTCGCTGCACCTTTTTTCAAGGCACTTGGCAACGTAAATGTTAATTATTTGAAAATTGCCTAATAACATCGCAGGTCGCACAAAACGCCCTCGCGGGACGCATGCGGCAGGGTGTTTGAGACCCTAGTCTAATTCGTCAATTTGCCCGATACATCATCTCTTTCTATCCCTTGGAAGCGTTTTGTTCGGCTAATACGTCACTTACAGTTTCGCTTTTGATGTCTGAGCAGCTAGTAAGTGTGGGAATTCAAACAAATTAAAGATCTTTATCTGAGATTTGATGCACCTCGCGATTTGTTTATCGAGTTTATACACGTGGTGCGAAGCGCGACACAACTCCACATATAGAGAACGCCGGAAATCTTTAAAGTTTGTTAAATATTTAAAAGGTGTTATGTGATATGGAGGAGTCCAGATAGAGTAGCGGAATTAATTGTTGTATTCAACCATAACGTCATAAACTTGTATTTTACAGCAAATAAGAGCACTATGCATACGAGCTGCTATGACAAAGATGCGAGCTTCTATGGTAGAGTTTGCACCTTTTGGAAAATTCGACACTTCGCCTAATTCGTCACTTTTTTCTAATCCCCTTGAGGTGACGATTTAGGCAAATTCTACTGTACCTGCTTATCATGGAGCTTCAATTTGAAGAGATGTTGTACTCTAACTTGTTTTTGAAGCGATGTTTGTTTTGAAGCGATGTTGTAACGAAAATCATGATGCGGACCATATCAAATGTTCGCGTGGGCCACAGGTTTCCCACCTCTGATCTAGATAATGGATTTGCTAAAACAAGACGAGAAGTTGGGCAGGTTTACTAGTAGCCTATACATCTGGCACACCAAAGCCATGACTGCAGTAGTTGAGTACGAAACCAGGTGTTTGTATAAGACTACCAATTTTTACTCTGTCCTGATCGTTCGGTCTGTATCTTGATAAAACTGAAAAGTTCTCATTTTCAGAAATGCTGCGAAGAGAGTTTATCCGTGACCGTTTGCGAAAAGTTGTACCACGGTCGAATAAGCACGATGACGTCATCGAATGAAATTTCATGAAAATTGCCCCCCCCCCGAAATGAAGAGCTGGTTGCGCCTCTGCCCGGAGGTCAAACATTTCTGTCAGAAGAACACTTGAAAATATTCGCGAATGCATATTCAAGTAGTGAAAATGATTTAAAACATCAAACACCCCTGGCAAAGAATTTGCTTCGAAGAGAGTCGCAGCTGCCAACATCGCTCGAACAATTTACTTCATTTGTAGCTCCTTACAAAGGTGCGTTTGATTATTAATACAAGCTGTTACTAATAGCTGTAACTCTTCCGGTTACCAGCGCTTCATGCGAGATAAATTTTTTTAGAAATGAAATTAGTGAAACAATTTTTCAGAAATTCCATGACTAGTCAAAGATTGATTGAGCAATGTCCTACTTTCAATTGAAAGGGTACGAGCTAAAAAATAGATTTAGATGGCTTCGTCGATGATTTTGACAGTCGACATGATAGGATTAAGTTACATTGAGACTGAGTTAATGTTGATATGAAAATCTGACGTAGGCGGTGCAGGGATTTGTGTGAGAATCGTATTGCTCATTGTCTATTTGTCTAACTCTAATTGTTTCTTTTGGTTTATTTGAAGTGGTGCATGTTTTGCTGATGACAAGAGAGTCATAAATGGTTCTCGATCTTTTTTTGGCCCATGGACCATCTTTTCCAAAAGTATCCGATGGGCCACTTTGCTTTGCTGACACCTCATGAAGAACTAGTCAAAACTTGCATATAAGTCAGTGAACGTTTTATCAAAGATTTATAGAACTCTCTGTGGATAGGTGGAACGCCTGGACCCAGTTGGGAATCCCTGTCATAAATTAACGCAGGGTTTAAAAGTCAGCTTTTGAGAATCAGTCAGAGAAAAATTTAGTATGAATATTAAAATGAACGACTTTGTTAGGAATATCTCCTGGGCAAGTTTTATGCCTGCTGTTACATCTTGCTATCAGGTACACGCCCAAAACGCTGATATCTGCGGCGCGGCTTTACTAGTTTAGGTGCTACTGATCGTCTGGTGCCGAAACCTCGCTGTTGTCAACTGCATAGTGCATTGAAAGGTCCTTACCCTACCCACACTGCACATGGTAGTACACTTGTGATAGCAGTTGCGTAACTTTGTTATTGTTACATCACAAAGTGGTTATAAGCTATCACAAACACTGATTGGTCATAGTCACTAATCTGTTGGCAGATGGTTTATTAAAAAACTTGCTTTGTAGTAAGAATAGTTTGACGAAACTAGTTGACTATCAACAGCCTACTTGTCTCTGTGTCAAGATAGCATTCGCCATTGGAACCATTTCGCTTTCATGGGAATTGTTTTCGTTCATGTGGGGCCGGCACCGGCACAACTGTGTACTGGAAATGGTGTTTCGTTTTGCATGTGTAGAGTCAGAGTGTAGTGCTGTGGAAGTTGCATATTTAGCACAGAATATTCGACATAGCAGTGCAAGTGTGCGAATGTATCTAGTGGTGCCTAGGTCTCTCGTGAATGATAACGCTAGGTCATATTGAACGATATTAAGTCCCGTCGTCACAGGGGGCTTTGGTGGGCGTAGCCCCCCAAAACAAAGCCCCAAGACACCTAGATTGAAATATGAAACACTGTAAATCAGTAGATTTTTTGTCAATTTTTGTAATGTCAAGCAACCCTGCGCAAACGTAAAGCCCCCTATTGAAAACTTTCTGGCGATGGTTGTGACGATTTTCACAAACCTATGTTGGGAATCACAGCAAATCAATATTTATTACAACGAAAAGTCACCATGCCAGAAAGACATTTATGTTAGCACCCCTACTTTTTTCCTTTCCTCCGCAGTAGCCCCCACTTTTTCCATTCTAGAATCGCCATTGCTCGGAGTAGCACTGGACAAGACGCACCGAGTTTAAGCTACTTCTTATCTAATGCTAGGCCGCACTAAAACTCAGGGCAGTTGCTGAGCAGCAATTCGATCGTCTCGTCATCCCAAAGTGTCAGGCAAGCCACCCAGGTTTACTCAGCACTCACCTGTTTACTGGATTGGAACGCACAGCATCTCAAATCAAAACACCTATTTGTACCGGCCGCTCAACAAACCATTGGTTGACCTGACGACAACAACATAGGAGTCCGCCTCTTTGGGGGGATCACCGGTGGAAAAGTGTGGTTGGAAAACGCTACTAGACTCCAAACTTTTATCCCCGAGGTCGGCTTTAACTATGCTGAAAAAAAGCCTTGTCACGAAGAGCGTTAGTTGCGCCTAACTGCCTCCGCACTTGGGTGGAACGTTTCCGCAAAAGCTTACACAAATGGGTGTGGCCCCTTCTGCGGCTTGTGAATGTGGTGCACAGCAACAAATCGTTGGCCATGTTTTCTTTCATTGTCCAATCCATCGACCCTGTTATGGAGAGCATGGCCTGACGATTCTGAATTGCGAGACAATCAAATTGCTGTTCAGCAACTGCTTGTAAACGTAGCGTGGCCAAGCAGTGATATTCAACAACTGGCTCAAACGACAGCAATTAAGTTGTACAATAGTGGATGCGGCCATTCGTTTCACGAAGTGACATTTCGGACATAGTGATTATGCTACTGTATGTGCTTCTTTGCGTCAACCCCTTTCGTCAAAGAAATTTCACGTGCGTTTGCGAGACATGCACGCGCACACATTTGGTGTGCTGACCTCATTTGATCGAGTTTTTGTGTTGCTGCCGCACGGACCAGGACGCTGGCTCTTTTCTGCTATCGTGTCATTGTTGAAGCATTTGCTGCTGCTTTTTGTAAGGTAAGATTTGTGCACCAGAAAATTTTGTGAAACGAATTTCAGAAAAGATGAGGTCCAAAACATTGCTTCGGCTTGGAAATTTAAAATGTCAGGCAGTTTTTGTTTCGAGACAGAAAAATGCTCATTCGCCCCCTAAGCTGCCTGGTTGTTAGTGGCGTTTGGGGAAACTTAGCAATTCTACATGCAACAACGACCTTCTTCAGAAGCAATTTTTACGCTGGCAACCCCAAACTCTACATTGACCAATTTTATTTGCAATCGATTAAAACTTTCACACTTGTGTTTCCAAAAGTTCAGTAAAAAATATGCCAGTAGTGAATTTCTTTGCTTGAACTTTTTCGCTTAAGTTCACAATGGGTGGTTAAACCTGCTCCGTTTGTCATTGCCGGTTGTAAGGGCAAAATTGTGATTGCCAGTCATCTGCATAGTCATGCGGACTTGTTTCTCAAGTAGTAATCGCAGTAACTTGCACATTAATGTTTTTTTGCGAACTGCGGGTGTTTCATGCCCATTTACGCTCACGGTACTACTTGACTATGTACAACGCCTGTGCGAAATATTTACATATGCAAAAGCACTATAATCTGTTATATTTATTTCAGAAAATGTATCTGGTATTTTCACAATATTTTGCATTGAAACAGTTTGACATGCTGCATTGAGGAGTCGTTTACTTTAAATGCATGCTATTTGTAAATCCTACGTATTTCACGAAAAATTACCTTTCATTTTTTGTCTTCCAGATTAAAAACACCTTCAGCTTTTTATGATGAGCAAAACTTATTTTTCAAAGGAATAAATCAAACGCTGTAACTTATGTGCTGCTCTCATGAAGTTGCAAAAGCAAAGAAGGTAATAACACGCTGCATTTTTGTAGCAATTTCTCCAACACAGTCGCCACTTTCCAAATCTGACGTACATTCTTTGAGTTCAAGTAACCGCAGGCAAACCACCTACTTTTCCATTGGAGACTGCAACACTCTACTACTGATCTATTGTGTTAAAGGATAGCACAAGTGTAGAGTAAACGTTCAACACCGTGTGAAATTTTGGGGTAAATTTATCTGCAATTAGCCAGTGATTTTAGTTCAGTCCAGGGGACCAACAAGCTCTTCATTTCGGGGGGGGGGGGATTTTTATTTTCATAAAATTTTGTTCGATATCATCGTGCTTATGGTACAAATGTTTCGCAAACGGTCACAGATAAAGTTCTCTTCGCAACATTTCCGAAAACGAGAACTTTTCAGTTTTAATCAAGATGCAGACCGAACGATCAGGACAAAACAAAAATTACTAGCCTAATGCGAACACCTGGTGCCGTACTCTCAACTAGTGAAGTCATAGCTTTAGTGTGGCAGATGTATAGGCAACTACAACAGTAAACCTGCCTAACTTTTCGTCTTACTACAGAAAATTCGTTCTAGCCCTATTCTTCCAGCATGTGTTCGAATTTCTACTGCAAATGAAGATCCCAAACTTGAGAGATAACCTATGTCAACGGTGTGGGGATCTTTGAATATTGCCATTTCAGATTTGTGTCTTTGGCGCATAATGGATCGGGTGTGTTTTTCTGGAATCCAAGAGTTGTGTAAAAGTTTTTAGAAGTAATTTTAAGGCTATGAGCTTTCAGGGCTTGCGCCAGTTGCAAACGTTAGTGTCTGGTAAGCGTCATTTGGAGCCAAAGTAGCGTAGTAGGCTGGTGCGTTCAACACTTGACAAGCATTCATATGACACTTTACTACTGGTGGTGCCAACCCAGGATGACATGAAACATGAAACAGTCCTCACGCTAAATTTAATTAAAAACTATCAGGTTTCGAACGGTAAATGCAACTAAACAACATTCTGTTGAGAAATGTACTACGTTTATAATGTTGATCCGTTTTACTCCTAACAAAAATAATCAAAAGATTGCAGAAGAACAAGCGTTTTGACGTGACCACAAACATTTTCAATAACAACCAACGTGTCAAGATTTCTCTTATTACTTTGAAACTTTCAGCAGTTTGCACGGTTCAACAGTACCCTAATGTTAAAGTTTCATGAAGCCAAATTGAGGCCTGTCTCACAAAAAAATGTCACACGAACAAAAAAGTTAAAAAATGCCTTAGGAACACCAGCATTTCAAACTATCTCCCAAGTTTGGCAATTCCAGCATGTTTGTGGTTAAACACCAATCATTCACGAAATGTGCGATCAGATGGCCTGTCTCAAGATAAATCTTGTAAGGAGATAATTAACTAGCGGGTCAAAGAAAAATGAAAAAAAGACTTTCCTTAAAAGTTATTAGAATACAAAATTTCATCTTTATTCTTTGAACGTTTCGGAAAATGTCAAAATTGCTATACAATGTTTACGAGGTAGACGAAAGCCCCCCCTGGTTGCGCGTCTGGTTCAGTCGAATAGTTACAAAATATCCAGTCGTAGTTCTGAAATGACAATCCAATCTACGATTGCATGTTCACATCAAAAAGATTCTGCAACAGTACTATTGAAGACAGAAGTAAAATCCTGGCGCTATACCTTACGCACGTTCCAAATTAAACCAATACGCTGGTCATCTCACGTCTCAACACTCAAGTTACTAACTTAAAGTTTTCTTGCATGTTCGCCACACATGCAGTGCATTCTTGAGGTTGTTTTGCAAACTGCTTTTGCTGATGTTAGGTATCTGGCAGCAACTTTCTGCCAAGCACCCCGCCTTGTCTTCCTCTAGCTGTTCTACAGGAAATTGTCCATACGTCCGCTTGTGTTATGACAGGCTCGTTTATCGAAGCGCAGTCACATTGACAAATATTAATTTCTTGTTTTCGAAGAGCTTAACATGAGACCCCACCCCAAATCTAGAGGGCAGGGGCGCAACCAGCTCTTCTATTCGGGGCGGGGCAATTTTCATGAAATTTCATTCGATGACGTCATCGTGATTATTCAACCGTGGTACAACTTTTTCGCAAACGGGCACATATAATAATAATGTATTTTTTCCCGCAGACACGAAGTCCACAGTACAAACGCACACATTCTGCACAACGCTGGTTACTAAAAACAGAAAAAACAGAACGTTTTACAACAGCGTTGGAGGCTGAATCACCGGTGTCAAGCGAAATTTCTCACTTGCGCAATTTCTGGCTTCACGCCATATGCGGATGCATAGAGCCACATTCAACATATCAAATACGCTGAGAAAACTGATGATTTGGGCTTAGTATTGGTGTTTAGCTAAGTGTGTCGGGTTAGGGTTTATGTTACAGTCAGAAAAAGAAAAATAATTGAAGTCTAAGATTAAGTCCAACATTTTTCACTGATTTTACTTTATTCCCGTACTGTAGCTTGTTGTGGGTATCTCACATCTAACCAAAAAGTTTTAGTTTGCACAACATACATCAAAAAAGTAATCGCCTAAGTTTATTCCTTTACTCTGAGAAGCAAAATAACAGACAAAAAATAATAGGTCAGAAACTTCGCAGAAGTCAGAAATTTCGCTTGACACTGGACTACAGAAACTTACTTGACATAACGTTTTGTAACGGCGTTGGAGGCCGAGCCTCACGTTTACAGACGCATTCTTTACACTATTTGTTCACTTGGTACAGCACTTCTGCAGAGTGGGACAATAATTCCTAAACTGGTCAAGCCCATGTAAAGCACGAATGCATTGTGACATGCACACCCTCAGACGAACAAACACTGCAATACCCGAGAACTATCACAAAGCAAAATGTGGATGTAGTGTTCAAAGAACAAGGAAGAATATAAACAATCTGACTGCGTCAAAGCAGGCAACGATTACGTTATTAGACCTTCTGCATCTTTCGAGAAACAAGTGCATGTTTTTTCGTAATAATGCCTCAAATGTAGGAATGTTGCATTGAACCTGATGAGTCATGACTACTACCGGGATTTTCCGGAAGTCCGCCCTGGACAGTTAATTGGAAAAAAGACAAATTGGGAAAATAAGAAGTGAACCAAATAATCGCCCGGGCTGTTATACCGCAGTAGCAGGTGGGGCGAAGAATTTTCCTTTTGGCTTATTGCTGCATTACTATTGCATTGTTAAGTTTAGTGTTCTCATTTGCTTGGCTACTCTCAATTTCACAAATCGTTTACCGACCACTGGTGTAAGGTGACAACTACAAATAGTATTCAAACTCAGTACGATATTACCTCGAACGTAATGTGGAAGGTGACAGGCACAAATACCGGTACGGTCGTATTCAACGCAAATATTAGCACCATATAAACGCCCACCTAAAATAAGCGCCCATGGGCGCACTAAAGACTGGGAGGCTTTCCGGAAAACCCCGGTAACACTCGCTTTCCAGGGCAGGTTGTATAGAGCTCTGCATCCAAAATTATAGGCCACACACAATCTTTGCATGCATGACTTTCTGAAATTCCACCATAATTGTGATGCATGCATGGGCGTACAAAAGGAACAAAAAATTCCGTTTTTAACTGCATTTGGGCATCGGGAAAAAGAGGCTCGCAGCTTGTTTACTGCACAATATTTTTATCGCAATTGTCTCTGAATGTCTTTTTCATCTGAGAGCTCAGTATCCAGTACAGCTCCCAGATATTTGTGGTGGTTAACAAATACTAGATTTTTATCACCCATGTATCAGTAATGCGGTGACTGTGCTTTTTGCACTCTTATCCCTAAACGTCATACAAACAGTTTTGCTGCAGTTGAAAATATTTCCATGTGATTCTGCATAAGCCTGACACACAGACAAAAGTTCTCTTCGCAACATTTCCGAAAATGAGAACATTTCAGTTCAAGATGCAGAGCGAACGATCAGGACAGAGTAAAAATTAGTATTCTCATACAAACACCTGGTTCGGTACGCAGCAACTGTAGCCATGGCTTTAGTGTGACAGATGCATAGGCTAGCCTACTACAGTAGTAAACCTGCCTAATTTTCGTCTTGTTTTAGCAAATTCTTTCGAGCCCTATGCGTCTAGCAGGTGCATGAATTTCTATCACGAATGAAGATCTCAAACTTGAAAAATAGCCTATTTCAAGGTTGAGGGGATCTTTGAATTCTACCATTTCGGGCAAAACGGATCAGGTGTCTTGTGCTTTTGGCGCGTAACGGATCAGGTGTGTCTCGGGTAAAACGGCTTTTTCTGGCATCCATGAGTTGTGTGAAAGTTTTTAGAAGTAGGTGTAAGCCTGTGAGCTTTCAGGAATTGCACTGGTTGCAAAAGATGGGGTCTTGTCAAGCGTCATTTGGAGCCAAAGTGGTCTAGTAGGTAGGTGCGTTCAACACTTGACTAGCACTCCTATGACACTTTTCTAAACTTTTTTTTCCAAACCGTGGTACTGGGATCAACGAGAAAGACATTAAAACATGAAACAGTCCTCAACCTAAATTTAATTAAAAACTATCAGGTTTCGAAGCGTAAATGCAGCTTAACAACACTTTTTTTAAGAAATATACTACGTTAACAATGGTGACCCGCTTTGCCCCTAACAAAAATAATCAAAAAGTCGTAGAAGAATAAGCGGTTTGACGATGCACTAACTGCTATGTCAAGATTTCTCCTAGCAATTTAAAAGTTTCAACAATTTGCACGGTTCAACAGTACCTCAATTTTATAAAGTTTCATGAGGACAAATTGAGACAAAATTTTGTCTCTGTCTAAGACAAAATAGTACACGAACAAACAAATAAAAAATGCCTTAAAAATACGAACATTTTGAACTACGACATTTCCCAAGTTTTGACACTTCTTGTATATTTGTGGTTAAATACCAATCATTTACGAAATTTTCAATCAGATAACCAGTCTCAAGATAAATCTTGTAAGGAGATAATTTACCAATTGGAGAAAGAAAAATTCCAATAAGATTTCTTAAAAATGATTAGAATATAAAATTTCATCTTTATTCTTTGAAAATTTCTACAAATGTCAAAATTGCTATGCAATGTTTCGAAAATTTCGGGGAGGCAAATGCCCCAAATGCCCCCCCCCATGGTTGCGCTCCTGGTAGAGGGTGAAATCCATGAATGCAGCTTGTACTAACTCACACAAAAGCATGTTACAGCGAAAAAATGCTTCAGACAAGCAGCTGGTTAAAAATATCAAATATCGTGAAATACCTCAAACGCATTGGTACATACACGTGATTATTTGCAAACTCAGTTTTAAAAATATATCAATTTTTACAAATATAATTTTTGATAGTAACCAACACCGATAGTCTGAAATTTTCAAGTGTATCATTTCAGTTGAAATTTAACCTTATCATTCAAAATCATGTTTCATGTAACAATGGACAAGGCGCAGCTGTATGTTTCATAGAAGCATTTGACAGAGAAAAATGAAATCGTTTTGGTAACTTGCCGGCTTACCGCTTGATTAATAATGTGCAGTAGAGCTTACTTGCAAACTATTTCGATCACCTAAAGAAGATGCCTAATTTTTTCTCCTTATATCAGCTTACTGTATGTCATAAGAATATTACCGTATGGTGACATAACCTCATGGTACGTTTTCAAAAGTTCCAGATGATATTGGAACTACCAGGACCTTGAGGGCAAACAAGCAAACATTTTCAGTCAGCAGCTTTCTGTGGCAGAGAACATAAAACGCATTGCTGGTGAGGTCTTGGACTGAGTATACACAACGTGTGTTAATGGTCCTGGTAGTTCCAATCGTTGTGTTTGGAACACAACGTGTGTTAATTGGCGATTTACAGTTATTAGGGATGTGAACTTACTCCAGTCTCTCTGCACTTTACTAAAAATATCTTTGAGTTGTTAATAAACATAAAAAATGTAAATCAACCTGAAAAATGGACTACATAGCTGTACGCTAAATAGGATTCGAACAATGTTACCTGACTTCGGCGATATGTTTTGAAGTGGCGTGTTTGTAACAAAGGTTTGCCTCTTGCACATTGCTTTGAGTGTGAAAGTTTTACATTGCGTTACTGTGTGCACGAAGGCCCGGTTATCGTTAGCAACCCTGAACATTAAAAGGTAAGTGTGGTTTTCACTCTAAGGGCATTTTCTTTTATTACCCAACGTAGCGCGGAATTAAATATACATGTATTTGAGTATGCCTGTAAATTGAACGCTGCAACTCCACGGCATTGCAATTGCACTTGAGGTTTTGACCTTGAACTAGCTGACGACATCCATTCCTTTAATTTCAGTTGCTTCATTCCAGTCAGCATTCGCGATATTTCCAATTTCATTTCCAGTCTTCGTCGCTGAAGGTCAGCCTGCTCTTGTTGGAGCACCGGCCACAGCTGTGTTTGCTTTAATTGCAGCACAACTGTCGCAGCTGCAGGCTTGGTGCGTGGGTCTGCCGTTCGGCATGTCATTTGATTGCAGTACGCTTTGGTGGTTGAGGGCGGGCCCGTAGCCAGGTTTCAAGATTTGGTGGGGCACAATACATTTTTAGGGGGGCACGATTTTTGCTCTTACTATATGTTTAAAACAAATTTTTCTGGGCGCGACAAAATTTCGGTGGGCACAAAAGAAATTTAGAGGGCACTGCCCCCGAATGCCTCCCTGTGGCTACGGGCCTGGGTTGAGGGCGGCCTCCGAGGATAGCAAAATGTATTGTGTGAGAGCTTTCGGTCAAAAACCTCGGACGAGTTCATAGCGCTGAGAGGCAATGCAGGAAGCAAATCAGAAAATACCATAAGAGAATTTTCTTGCGTTGTTTTTGTTTTGTTTCCACTGACGCCATGGCATACGTAAAGACATCGTGTTATACTGTGATCATAAACCTTTGGTTCACGCTTTCTATTCACCAACCGAAAGAGCTAACGCTGATGAGGCTCTCCAGCTTTCTTTCATCGTTGAAGATTTTTAACCACCAGGGCAAGGTTTTTCTAAGCAATGGCAACTGCAAAATAAGCTCAATTACCTTGGCTCGACACACACTGCTGTAAGAGCTTACTTCCAATGGAAAGATGGCTAGTGTGAGCGTTTAAATCGCTCTTTGAAAACCTCTTTGCATGCATAACTTCATCCAGAGAATTGGGTTACTGCTGTTCTCATGGTCTCTCTTTGTCTGTCTATTGTACATCACGAAGATTTCGGTTCATCATTGTCTCAAATAGTGTATGGCAGGCCTGCACAACATAGGACCCGCGAGAGCTTTTCTTGCGACCAGCGGGAGGTTTCTCAAATGCAAAAGACGTTGCAAAAGCCCGACTTCAGATAATCAACAACAGAAGCAACTCGATCCTCGCGGCAAGCTTCTAAAGAATTTGCCCGCTTTCATATTTTTACGATGATTAGAACTTGCACACAAGCCTACCTATATTTATCCATAGTTGTAAACCACACACGAGGCCTAAAGAACGGCGTCCCAGAGGAATCCATCATGGCACCCCTTCTCTTCAACATCTGCATCTCTGATCTGCCAAACACCGTCTCCAGACAGTATGCACACGCTGACGATCTAGCAATCATGCATGCTGATGGGGACTGGCAGACAGTAGAAGGGGTGCTGAGCAAACAAAGACACGGCAACCGCAAGTGAATACCTCCAGACCTGGAAGCTAAAGCCAAGCACTACAAAAAACGGTGTCGGTGGTCTTCCACCTCAATAATAAGTAAGCCAGACGTGAGCTAAATGTCAACCAAGACAAAGCAATCCTGCCCTTCTGTTCCGAACCCAAATACCTTGGAATAACGTTGGACAGGTTGCTTACGTATCACCCACACCCACGGGCGTCCGCAGGGGGGGAAACGGGCATTTGCCCCACCCCTGGAAATTGAAACTAAGCACCAAAATTCTTAATAAAACAGCAAGTTAGCAGCTCATTTCCGATCTGTTGATTAAATTTTTGCAATGTCTCTGTATTTTACGGTATGACACTCACACTGCACAACAGCCAGGTTCACTATTCTGGTGTCATACAGTAGTGAGCTTGCAGTTCACTTGTGTCCACTCCTTTGCGTGGCCAAACTTGGGAGAGAATTTTTCTGGTGTTCGTCTTTATTGCGTAACTACATAATGGCAGCAAATTTTCAAAGGCTCGCTTCAAGTTACGATAGAAGGCGTATTACCGCCTGTTGCATTTGAACAATAACTTTTCAGCCATTTTCAATCCACAAACAATTGATTACGTGAATGGCTTTTTGAAGATTGCACCAACAGAACAAGCAAGTGTTTCTAATTTGAGTTTGTAATCGTTTTCTCTTCGGCGCAGTTTATCACTACAACATTGACCATGAGGGCATTTTCAATTTGTTGCAGGAACGCTGAAAGAAGAAATAATTAAATAAATGTTAGGTTGATTGGTCTAAAATACTCCGTGTGTGATATCGTTTTCAGCTGTTGAAGAAAGTCTGATGATTTTTGGTGTGACATTTTCCAGGCTTCAGCATGATCTATTTTAACGATCTTGCAAATGATGCGAAGGTTTTTGGGTGGTAAAGTAGATAACTAAATCATTTCAAGCAAAACTGCAAACTTCGACAAAAATTTAAAATTTAGTGAATCTGTTTCACATCTAGTGAATTGTTTTGTGAATCGAGTGATTTTTGTAGAGAAGCCTGTGGTAGCACTGCTGTTGAACGCAGACATCGTGGAAGGCAATGCAGCAAGACAGTGAGTGGCTTGTGATAACGGGAAGCCACGTATTTTCATGTTGTGTGAAAAGAAGAACAAGTGAATCTGTAGCCATGGGCGTCCGCAAGGAGGGAAAAACTGGTGTTTTCCCCCCTTTGGCCGAAAAACTAAAAATATTTAGAATATCTGAAGACAGCAGTTCAATTTCGATTATTAGTGTAATTCTTGCGGTAGCAGTTTATTTGCCGGTATGACACACTGCACAAGAGCTAGGTTCACTGTTCTGGTGTCATGCAGTGGTGAGCTTGCAGTTTACTCATGTGCCGCTACTTCGCTTGCAGATGCAGAGGCATGTTTCAAAGCTTGTGAGCGGATTGTTCGATCGTTACTCTTTATTGCGTAGCAATAACATGGCCTTTCAGTTTCGTTTCATACACGAAAGCAATAAGTTGAAAAATCTTATACACATAAAGACAAACAGAATCATCTTCGTCGCTTAAGTATAGTCTATAAACTAACATGCACGTGTGGGTCAAATTACAGCACATTGGACAGAACCGCCGAAATTTAACAACCCGAATCAAGAAACACAATTTTATCAATGTTCTGAAATACCATGCTGACAACAAATCTTCAAAAGTTCACTTCAAGTTACGGTCGTAGGCGTTTTGCCACATATGACTGTTGAACACAGACATGTTTGGCATGCTGCGAGACAGTGACTGCTGATAACGGTAAGCTTTGTAGTTTTGCACTGCGCAGTATGAAAAGAATCATGAATGATAAAGAAGTATTGCTGCGCCAACGAAGCGCGATTTTCGCGATTTCTACCATGACAGGGGGTATTTTCGTTATGGTATAGAAAGGGCAAAATATTGTGTGAACGTGCATTTGCACTGCATCGTCAGCAACATGGAAAGGATAAGCAAAATGTCGAGTTTGCCCCACCCCCTGGAAAAATTTCTGCGGACGCCCATGCCCACACCTCGAGTCACTTCGCAAACAAATGACCTCGCACCTTGCACTCTTGAAACGGCTTGCTGGCTCTGGCTGGAGTGCTGCAGCAAAAACGTTGCGAACAGCCACCCTAGCCCTGGTCCACTCAACAACAGACTGCGCTCCAGTCTGGTGCCACAGTGCTCACACCCACTTCATCATCAGGGGCGGATCCAGCCAGTAATTAAAGGGGGGGAATTCCAGGAATATTTCTCAGCTAAGTTTCAACACGGGTTCATACTGTAAGAGAGATGAAGTAGGCTATACTTCACAACACTGCTGCGACAAAACAGTGGATGGGAAAATGACCTTATGTCGCGAATGCTATTTTCCGAAATGTACTAAATCACGGTGAGTAAAGTTACTATTGCAGATTTTAGGAAGGGCGATCACCCCAATTCCCGTGGATCAGCCCCTGCTTATCATCAATGACGCCTTGCGAATTGTGACTGAATGCCTGCGTCCTACACAAGCAGATTGTTTTTCTATGATCGCAGGTATCCAACCTGCTGAGCTTCGTCGCCAAGGAGCCACACTGTTACTAACACGCCGTGCCATGGCACCTGGTTATCTGCTCTGCTCAGCGCTCACTTGTCCACCGTGTCGGAATGCACGGCATCTCAAATCGACACCCATTTGTACCCGCCGCACAACAACTTATCAGTTCAACTGACAACAACAAAAACAGAAGTGCAGCTCTCTGGACGGATCATCGATTTAATCCGGAGTGGTTGGACAACACCACCAGACTCCGCACTTTCAGCCACGGTGGGCACACCTCCCCAAGCGGACGTCAAAAATTTCCAAGGGGAACAGAGCTCTTACGCGCTCTACAACATGGAAAGTTTGATCAATGAGTTTACCAATCATTACATTTGTTTTTACAACTTATTTAATGTCATTGGACTTGAAACAAAGGAAAATTACTCAAGGGAGGAGTGGTAGAGGAAAGGTTACGAACCACTTAACCAATTCCACCATGCCACAGTAATTAGTAATGTAGCCAATACTGTCAGCGCGTGGTCTGATGAACCATATAGCAGAAAAAATAAGGACAATTGTTATGGATGAAGTGAACTATCACGTAATTGTAATGCAAAGTTCACGAAAGGTTCCCAAAAAGTGACGGTTCCTCGACACCGGCGATAATCCAGATTCCCACCAAAACATAAATATTTCTTTTTGTCTCATTTACAATGGTTCTTGAGATTTTCATACATTTTCAATCTGTGGTGTTTGCGTTAAGTTGACAACAAACAACCTAAAAATACAAACACATAAATAATCTTCGTTGTGCAGGTAACAGTGGCGCAGTGGTATTTAGTGTCGCGCGGGGCCGACCTCACAAGTGCCGCCCTTTCCACATCTTACATTTCCTTACTACACCAATTTAAACTGAAAGATCATATTTCTTGCTTAGTGAAGATATAAGGAAAATTAAAACATCATGAATATCAAAATTAAAAACTCACAAACTAAAAGTGGTTTTGTTTTTCATTCTTGATTATGAGTCTCACTTTTTCTGCTTCTTCGCCGCTTTCCTTCTCATCTGCTCTTTCTGTTTTTTAGCCTTCGTTGCACATGCATATATGGACCCGGGATATTCTGTTAAAATGTCTTCCTTGTTGGCTTCAGTCTGCGGTAAGCCGCACCACTGAGCTTTAATTGTTTACACATTCTAGGTCACCTGTGCGCAACCTGTGGCCATAAGGCCGCATGCGGCTTTAAATAAAATTTATATGGCCGTGTACATTGTATTCAAAATATATGTTGTGGGGGCTGTGAATTAAACTAAACTCTTTGTCTGCTGTGTATGAGGATACTTAGCTCTTTGTCTGCTGTGTATGAGAATACTAATATCCCCGTCTTTAAGAAAAACGAAGTAAATAAACTACATAGGCTTCATAATCAATTTATTATTCGAATCTCTGTAATGTAAAGAATGTGTCATTGTTCACTTCCCGTGTCAGTAGTGATTTAGTTCTCCCCAGTGGTTCTTAACCTTTTTTTACATATCTTACCCTTGTATCAAACAAGATTTCCGGATCTACCCCCAATTCACTCAATGGTGCTCGTTTATTAAAAATACGAAATTTAAAAAACTTACAGTTCAGAATGATTTATAAAAATTTACATTTGCTGCAATTTATGGTTTAGTAAATTTACCCCTTGGAAGATGAAATTTACGCCCATAGGTAAATTTACCCCAGGTTAAGAACCATTGCCTTAAGACTATACAAAAGCCTTCAAATGTTAACTCCGTCGCCACTTGCGCAGGGCTTTCTTAGCGAGATCCATTAAAACAAAATTTGTCAAATAGGCTTATAACCGCATCTGGTTGAGAAGTGTTGACTTGCAGCCTCCATCGTGACCTGCAAACTTGGTCTAGCTGTTGGCTCGGGCATCTTTTTATTACGCGTGCATAGCGTTATTCCTTCCTTCGTCCGTTAGAAACACATGTCTGTTAAGATGAATGGTTCTCAACCTTTTCGCTGAAAGAAGTCACATTCAGACTTACAAGTTTGTTACGGAGAGGCACTAAAAATGCCAACACAATTTTCAGTTGACACGTTTTGGATTATTGCAGAACAAAACGTGTTACACAAAATTTTAGAGCTTCTGTTGAAAGACTGCTGAGGACCGCACAAAGGGTGCTTGGGAGCTGCATGCGGCTCTCAGAACAGTAGCTGAGTAACACCAAATCCTACCACGTAGGACATCCCCGTTTTTATTTCTGAGTGGGGATTATAGTGCCTTACGTTCAAGGTAATCGCTCTGAACAACTTCATTCACTACAGCCATTGCAAAGTTGCGCAACTGTTTCGGCTAAAAGTATTTTTATAGCTTTTGTCACAATTTTTATTAAATATAGTTTTGCTCTTTGGTTAGGGTTTCTGTCTAAAGTTCATCCACTCTGCATTATTGAAATGAGACCTTTTTTAAATTTTTCATGCTGAAATGACTTTGGCAATGACTGCAAATGTTAAGTGTACCGTTGAACAAAGAGTCTAGTCTTTTATGAAACCCACATTGCTTATCGGCTGACACTGATGCACTATTACTTGCAGTTTTAAGCATTCAATGTGAGCTCTAAATTACCCACACAAGCACGCCAATTGCAGTGTCTCGCTCAGTGGCGTAGCTAGAGTGTGCGCTGCCTGGGGCCGCCCTTGGTTTTGGCGCCCCGAAGCGCATAAAAATACATGTTGCACAGTGACTGGCTCTTAAAGCTTTGTATATATATTAAGTAGTTCGTAAACCATTATAATATTACAGTACCCCACATACTCAAGTACGGTATGCTTTAAATGCACACCAAAAACGCAAACATTGTAAGTAACAGTCAAACAAAAAGCAAAAATGTCATATAGGGAAAAATAGTAAAAAAGTGTAAAAAATTAGGACCATCTATATTTTTGAAATGAAAACTGCAATTTCCTACACAGTAACTTTTCTTGCCTTTTTTTTGGCAAATTCTTCAATGGCAGTGTCAAAATTTATAATGTCTGTCAACTGTTGCTCAAAAGACAGTGTAGCAAGATTTCTCAACCGCAAAGTTAGATCTCAAGTAATTCTTGATTAGTTTTAGTTTCGAAAAACTCCTCTCACAGGTAGCAACATTAACGGCGATTGTGAGGAAAATCCGCAGCATTATTACTACATTTGGAACAGAGTTCCAAGGTTATACTTTTGAATGAACTGCAAAAGTTCAATGGGGCCTTCTTTCTCTACTGTTAACCAGTGGTGTACAGGATCCGGATTTTGGAGTCCAACCTACCGGATATTGGGAATTTTTTGGATTAGGATTGGATATCGTTTCCTCTTCAACCGGATCTGGATCCGGGTTATCCAAATGAAATAAATTGTGTCCATAGAGAAAACTTGAAATTGATTAATAGTTTTATGAAGAAAAAATACACCTTGCTTACACCCATCGTGGAAAGTACATATTTCCAAATGATATTGGTTAAAATTCATTTTTCCATATTCTCTCGGTTCATTGCAATATTCCCTGCCGCTCGGGATCCTAACTTTCAGGCCGAGGAAGAGGACATTTCAACTTTCAAGCAACATGCACTATAGCTTAGAACTGTGTGAAGATTGAAGATAAAAATGATTCCATTGTTTTGTCATGACGCAGCCCATCGTTGTCCAGACGAATCTTGTTTCATCTTTGAAATGCATTTGCTAGTAGATCATAGTAAAATAATGGTGTATAAGGCATTACTAAAGCGTTTTTTCAGCGTTGAAGTTGAACCAAGTACCAGTTTCTGTCTGAACAGCATAGCTGACTAGAAGTCTAACTCGAAGTTGCCTTACCTAAAAATTAAGTAATGAGCATAGTGAAAATGTATTGACTTCTTGAAATTGGAGGTCAGTTTTGAAAGAGGTTGAAAAGAAAAAGACATTTAGGCTAAAATTGAATAAGTGATTCATTGCATTGCTAAACAATGTACACTGTGGACATAAAATTTTTGTGCTCTCTTTGTCACTGTTGAATTAGCGTACAGTACTATAGCTGTTGTTATTGCAAGTAGTCCGGTAGGTACACACATTTTGGCTAGTTGTAGCAGTAAGCTATTGTTTGATTTGGATATCCATTAGAGCATATGAGAATTGTGCACAACTATAACATCCAGTACAATTTATAAAAATATTTCTTGTCAACATCTAGCCCAGTGCTTCTCAACCTTTTTGATGTTGCGGCCCACTTTTCGCCGAGACTTTGATTTTGGACCCACTTCACAATAATTTGTTTCAGAACTCATGACCAAGCGTACTTATTGCAACTAGGCGTAATTATTGCGTTACCTCGGAACATTTCGCGGCCCACCTGAAGGAGATTTGCGGCCCACCGGTTGAGAAGCGCTGATCTAGCCTATCATGATCCAATTGTGGTGGGTAGTTAATTATGGCATTTAAGACAAAATGTTCGTTGGCAGTGTCTATTTTGCTTCATCAGGCAAAAATACTTCTGCAGAATTCTTCCTTTAGCTGAACATGAATTAGTGCAAATGGTGATATGAGAAGTTCGGAATGCATGACCTGTTTAGTTGACCATGACGTCTGTAACAGCTCAGTTTAATGGATGAGTCATCGTATCAGTGCGAACAAGCTTTTAGTGACTTGTTCTTGTCTGCAATGTATGAACTGTAGGCTAAACCTAACACTTACCTCAATCTCAAACCTTAGCCCTTGTCTCTTGTGCATCGTAGCCTACTTGTCATGTGACCACTTCAACGACTTTTGTCTGACAAGAGTCAAAATAGCCACAGTTTTTGCCTCGTGAGGCAAAATAGACAATACCAATGATATTGGCTAATGTGCAATTGATTGAGCGGTTTCGGATTTGGATTGGATATCGGAGTCCATAATTTTATATTGTCGGATGTGGATTGGATATGGAGTCGATGAAAAATTTTCGGATTGGAACAGGATTGCAAAATTTTCATATCCGTACACCACTGCTGTTAACTGTACATAGGCAGCATCGTACAACTGTGATGCAACAATAACGTTCTTCTTAATGGCACAACAATGAACAACAATCAACGCAACATCCATCAGTATTTCTTTTTCGGTTATTAACTGCACTCAACTTCCTGTGCAACTAACTGGCCTACTTGTAATCTGAATGTAGCACGGTTATCTAAAAATTTTCATAATGACGTCTCAACACACTGAAGCAAGAAATCATTTCCTCTAAAAAAGACGAGGAACCTCACGGAACCCTTAAAACTGACGTAACCCCACTACATGTTTTGAGGAACTCTAGGGTAGGCCCACCACAGAACCCCTGTTGAAGAATAGCGAGCTAGATTATATTTCTTCTCACACACGGAAATCCATTTTGACGAGCACAAATCCAACTACACGATTTTTTTTCACAATTAAGCCACAGAGGTTTCAAGCAATGTGGAACATGACTCCACGCTGTACTCCCACCATAGGCTATGCGATTGACTATATATTTAACCAATGCACATGGTGAAACTGCACAACTGAGGGAACAATTAATCTTACAGAAAGAACGAGGATTCGGAAGGCAATAGCTAAGCTACACATTGATACAGGGGCAAGTGGTAGGTTGCGATGGTGGTCAGTACGTTAAAAGCAACTAGAAAAAGAACAGGTAAAATTAGATCAAACTTGCACACAGGCCAATATGCTGGCAGCGTTTCCCCTGACCACAGCCAGGGACAGACGCTGATGGAGCCACTGGCGCCCCCTGGGGTCGCCAGACACATCAACAAGTTTCTTTGTAAGACCATTCAAAAAAGGGGCAGTGGACTTGCCATACACACCAGTGGTCTCAATTGCCACTGGTTGAAAGTGGCAATTGCTTTGGAGGTCATGATATTTTTGGCATTTTGCGCCCTCGGCTTTTGTGGCACGTTTATTAGATTTACACAGAAATGTTTTTAGACTCAACAAAGCGCTTTTATTCGCAGGCACAAAACTTAAGAGCACTTACAAAAGCTTTGAGCTCACCACAGCCACACGTTTGCCCACAGTCATCCACCATACTCCTACTAAGTTCTATAACGTCATATAAGAACTACGATCAAACGTCAACAACGACCCAACACTCGATCAAGCAACCGTGCAGTGAATCAGTAAAATTTGACATCAGGTGAGTTAATAAGCGTGTTGAGAACCGTGTTGCAGCTTCATGTGAAAAAATCCTATTGATACCACATCCCTGATACACGATTGTGTATTGTTTGACTAAGATAACAATCGCTTAAATACACACGCCATAGTTTAAATTACTCAAAATCAAAAACATCCTTCAACTGCAAGTGAAGTAGTGTCGCGACATTAGAACCACTTATTTCAATACAACCTTTGCAGTTTTATAGCCTACAGCATAGCCCATAGTGCCGCCCCCATAAAAGTGCCGCCTGGGGCGGACTGCCCCCCGCCCAACCTTAGCTACGCCACTGGTCTCACTTCAAGAACGTCCGATGCTTTCACGACATGCAGAAACACACCACTTGTACTGAAACTAAGCAATTTTACTTTTGCAGATCTCTTCACTTCATCCGTCAAAATTTAATGTTGACAAACCCACGTAAAGACTGGGCTATAATGTGTGACATTTGTTTAATAAACTTTTCCTCTGAACGTTAGCCATAACATGAAACGTACCAAGACATGTTTGTCGCCAATGCCAATGAGTGTCAGGTGATGTAATGATGTGCTGTCGGGGCATTGCTGAACGAAAGGAGAAGAAGTATTAAAGATAGATTTGGTGCACCTTGCGTTTATGCAGTGCCTTATCTATCACATTTGCGTTCCGGGTCATTTTACCTCGAACTGTCCGGACAGTATTGTTTGCTAGCCGGCGGTTGAATGTCATCTCTGTCTTTTGCTCACAGGATTTTGACCGGGGTCGGGGAAATTGCTTTGGTTGGATAGGTAAATGCAAAGAATCAGAGGCAAAATGCCCCTCAAATAAGTAGGTTAGAGGGATCTGATGTCAAGGCAAACGCGTGGGTAGTTTAGCAAGCTGGATTTAATGCAAACTTTTGAGTAATTCTTTCAGTATTTTGCTCATTCCACAACCACACTTCCAAGTCTTTCAGTCTAGGGATTCTAAGCACAAAAAGCGAAAAAAGTTGAAACTACTTTGGAAATTAATTTTAATCAACAACTCGTCGCCTACGAGAAGATTCCGAATGGAGTCCCCAGGACCCTCCTTTGTGGGGGCAGTGACTTAATGACAGCTACGGCCGTCGCTTCCTGTCCCTGAACTCCTGATCAAGCACAGTAGGCCTATTCTGTGGTTGGTTGGTCGGGATGCAGAAAAAAATTGAACTGAACTGCTAGGCCAATGGCATGAAATACGTTTTTGTAACATTTCAAACTTTTCTGAGGGTTAACCCCAACCCCCCTTGATTACGCATTTGTAATCACTGCCACGATGGCAAATTCAAAACTTTTCATGTATTTGGTAAAATCATCAGCTTTGGTGCAAGTATCCCAAGTTGATTCTTCCATGGTTGAAAAGAGTCTCATTGAAAACCTTGTAGGCTACCGTGTTCTGCAAACAAGACACTGAGGGAGCTCAGCCACGATCCCCAGCAAATATTACGAAACCCAGTTAACTAATGAAATAAAATTGTTTTATCGGATTTGAAAGACATCAATTCCTCAATCTCTGGTAGTTACAACAAACTGAGAACACCGTTGTATTGTGACGCGTGGTCACAATTGTAATCAGTTCCGTATCAGCCCAACTCTTCCCCCCCCAAAATGCTTACAGGGTCCCCCTAATGCTAATTTAAAAAAATTATGTTGTGCTACACCGCGAGGTCGACTGGCCTTCAAAACAAATGTCCTGATTGCAGACACAATTTTGATAAAACCAGGCCCGCAGCCAAGTTTTAAGGTTTTGGGGAGCAAAACACATTTTTAGGGGGGAAAGTTTTTTATTTTTATCATGTGTTTAAAACTAATTTTTCTGAGCACAACAAAATTTGGGGGCCAATAAAAATTTGGGGCTAACTGTCCCGAATGCCCCACCGTGTCTACGGGCCTAGGCAGAACCGTCGCTAAAAAGTCTTCCATTTGGGCCTTCATGTTTGTGCAGGGGGGGTAGACATTCTGAAAATTTATTTCACAACATGAACAGCATTTGCAGATTGTGCAAATTAATTATAAATATTTTCCCGCAAATACCATTGTAAGCTCGTAGTTTCCAATTAAAATGTTTTGAACGATCTCAACAAAAGGAATTTGTTCGAAAATCATTGTCATTTAATTGACGACGATTATTTAGAGAAGTCGTAATGAAATGCAAATGTACAAAAAAAATTGCAGAGAAGCAAAATTAATCCTATCGTTCAGTTATTAAAACGTAATTACCGAAGGAGCAAACATGAGGCCGGTCAAACCATGTGCGCAGCGATGAACGCTTTCATTCATTAGCGCAAATTGATGAACTTCACCATCAGCTTATGTGAAATACGCTTATAAACCGTACGCATCGGGACTTTTGCTGGCCGAAATACGCATGTATATACTAGCTGATGTCTGGATTGTTAATCTTCTGGTGCATGACACACGTTTAGATTAATCACATTTTGTATCTCTAATCGCCTATAAATATTAACAAATATTGACTTAGGCCTACCTGGACGCATCGGTTAACATCCATAATCCACTAACTGCAGTGCAGGATTTACCTATAAGCCATATAGGCTTAAGCCTAAGGCCTCAAGATCCAAGGGGGTCTCCAACAAACTGTGGTACGCATTGAGTCAATGGTAGGTGTATGATCATTTGGATTAAACTTCCTCGAAAATGTAAGTCTTAATTTATTCACGAAATTTAGTTTTATTCAACTTTCGTGGTGATCACGCCAGAGTCTTCCAACGAGTTTCCATGAACCTCAACTTGACGGTTATTCAAGCCGCATGCCACATATTGTGTCGATATACTCAAAGCAAGGTGGCTGCGTCCTGCGTTTGCTGAATCGTACCGATTGTTATGTGTGACTCCATCAAAAGAACTTGTGGCTGTTCATATTTGAAATGCACCTGATCAGTGGCATAATTGACAGGTGGCAGGGGTGCGAACCACCCTCCCTCCCAACCTAAATGTAAAAACCAGGCCCCTACCTAGCTTGTATTTTGCTATTTACTATTCTTTTGATTTCGATAGATGATTGTTTTTTGCGTTTTTCGGAGTGTTTTCCGGTATATTCAGGTTTTTGTATAGCCGTTCAATAACCGATCTTCTATTGTTTCTCAACTATTTTCTGAGTGTTAGCCAGTGGGCTCCCTTTAGCTAAGTTTCCTCCTGGTGCAAATCGCTAGTTACGTCACTGCACCTAATCAAAGCAAGGTCGTACTACAGATAAGAGCTATGTGTAGGGCTACCAGCAGTATCCTACAATAAAAGCATAGTTGTTTCTTAGGTGACTGAGAAATACAGTAGTTTTGTCAGCGTTTGTATCTCGTAAAGCTCGATAGGTATTTTTAAATGTGATTTATTTCCATTTGTATTTTCTTCAGTAAAGTCATTCAGAAATCAGATTGCTATTGAGTACTTGCGCAAGTTTGTACTGCTCCCATGCTAAGCAAATCAGAGAAGATTTTGATGAACTTGAATAGCAAGCAAAAGCCACTTTGCCAACTGGCAACCGCAGAACTCTTCCCCAACGAGTCAGGGAAACAGCAAAAAAATGACAAAAGCGCGTTTGGGTCTGATGCCTTAGATTGCTGGTTCTTAGTTTATCCAACCACGCGAAGCCTTATTTCTTAACTCGATGGTCACTAACTGCTTAGGAGAAAGATCCTTTTCAAGATTCGAAGGAATTAAAAATGAATTAAATGGTCGCAATGTTCCAGGCAGGCCCGTCGCCAGGATTTAGCAGCAGGGAGGGCCATATTTTTAAAATGCAGTGTTGGATGTATGTAGCAACCGGGGGGCCAAAAGTGAAATGGGGGGGCACCGATTTCAAATGGGGAGGCCAGGCACCACTGCCCCCCCCGCTGGCGACGGCCGTGGTTCCAGGAGAGGTTGTCCACACCAAGCATTCCGTACATTAAAAGCGAAAAACTTAGACAAACAAATTGTAATGAATTCTTAGATAATTTTGTTATGAAGAAGGCAGGACAAAACCTTTTTAACTGTTTACTGTGTTGTGTTCAGCTTTACTTTATTCAATGATTGTAGCTTTTTATTTCTTTATGCGTATTTCAATAATGACAGCATAAGCGAAATTTAAACCACTCCAGTCGCCGCGATGGGTGCTGGTGAGCTCAGACCTTCGAAATTTAAATACGAAACGCTATAAATTAGTAAAGATTTTATCAAACTGTCAGAATGTCAAAAGTCCCTTTGCGCAAATTTAAACCCCCCTTTCAAGACTTTCTGGCGATGGTTCTGGTTTTTGAACTTCACATCTTTTCACGCAACAGTTTACTTGCGTTCGATACTTACCAGTCTGAAAAAATAAGAAACACGCGAATTTTTCAAAGTCTTTATGCCGCCACACACACTATATGGGTGCAGTGTGTTTGTTTTATTTTTGAACACAGATAAGAAAAACAAATGTGATTCTTATAACTAAAACCATGTGTTTTGTCAAATTTTTCAAGTGAGGGGATTTCGGTTGGCTTGCCTGTGGCGGTTAATAATCCTGTTACCGCCAGCCAAGTACGATTTCAGCAATTCCGTGTCATTGAACGCTTTTGCGTCGAAGGCAGCAGCAAACGCAGTGATCGTGGGCACTCCAGTAATGATTTAGATTTTTTTTACTGACCGTACATTCAGAGCGTCATATTCGCATTTTCGCAAATTGATTAACGCTTTCCATTTTTTCCTCACAACAATGGGAGAGGGGGCCTCACAAGTGGATTAGGCTAGGGCCTCGCATCAGTTAAATCCGGTCCTGACTAACTGAATTATTCTGCTTTGGAAAACCCCAAAATAGGCTCTTCTAACCACACAATTAACTCCAGCTGGCTGTCTGAACAGCAAGCTGCGCAAATGTGTAACTTTGGTCGTAAGCACCAAAGGTATCTTCCTGCTATGCAATACATAATAAGAGAAGACTGCCTGGGCTAGACATAGTAGCCTATATTTTTTTACAAAAATCACTACACAAAATACGGTGACAAAGTGGAAGTCTGACTTCTGAACGTATATAACTAATCTAGGTGGGGCCGGATAAATGAACGCGAGGCCCATGAGGTCAAAGTAGGCCGGTAACCAGCTTATGACACCAGGTGGGGCGAAGAGTTTGCTGAGAGGGGACCAAAATTTTTAAACTATGTCAAACGCATTTTTCCCGGGAGGGCGAAAAAATTTGAGGAGGGGTTCGCCCTCCTGCTCCCTCCCTGGTTATGGGCCTGGGGCAAAGTCGTGACCGCGAGGCCCCCCACACGCTTAACGCAAATGCGCAGTTTGCTCCTCTGCCAGCAAAGGCAGGTTGCGAAACTTGCTAGCGGATTGTTGTACTCTCGGTCTTTATTGCGTAACAATAACATGGCAATAAATTTTCAAATATCCACTTCATCTTGCAGTAGTAGACGTTTTGTCGCATGCGACCTGGGCTTCCACTGAGGGTTTTTTCCACCCAGATCTGTTTTTTTAGTCGACATGTGTGTCTAGGCTTAATTATGAGAAATCGCGTGAAATTTGTGTTTTTTGAAGTGATAAACGCATCAGCAACTTCAATGTGTTTAAAAGGATAACTTTACATTGCATTTGACATGCGCACATCGGGTGAGGAAGTACGTATATCGGATGAAGCAGAACGTGTTCAATCGGTTTCATATTCTCATATAAGATCATTGTCAGGGTTATATACAGTGGTGTGTTTAAGGGAAGGCAAGCGAGACACTTGCCTT
>Ga0210059_1001430_pt1 | contig 35871 bp, 23 predicted proteins | sample Ectturendosymbi2_FD_188042 | JGI IMG/M metagenome (GOLD analysis project Ga0210059, IMG submission 188042) | Ecteinascidia turbinata endosymbiont from Florida, USA - Sample 2 (SPAdes) (version 2) | ecosystem: Host-associated > Tunicates > Ascidians > Unclassified | place: Key West, Florida... | reverse complement strand
TTACAGGTCGGTTATAATTATTTGAATAAAATAGTTTTGGTTTTCGACAGATTTAATGTAAGTGTATTCTTTTGCAACCAATTGAATACACTGTTTATTTCGATATTACTTTTTTTTTCCAAATTGTTAGGATCAGTATCACAAATACTGTAAGTAATGCTGTGTCATCAGCAAAAATATTACAAAAAAAATGGTAGACAGGGGAGATCATTAACATACAACATAAATAGCATAGGACCAAGAGTCGACCCTTGCGGCAGACCACAAGTGATTTGCATCTTATCAAACTTAACTCCATTCGCAAAAACAAACTGCCGTCTATTCTTGAAATATGATGTGAAAAAGTCTAGAGCCAAAACACGAATTCCATAATGATTAAGTGTGTCTAGCAATATTTGGCATTACAGTATCAAATGCTTTTTTTAAATAAAAAAAAGACCACATGTGTATTGTCCAGATTCATTTAGACGCATTATGTAGTTATGAAGTTGGTTTAAAGCCAGAAATGCAGAAAGTCCAGAACGAAAGCCAAATTGGTGTTTGGTAATAATGTTGTTAGTATCTAGGAAGCTGACCAAGTTTTTATGCAACAGTTTTTCAACTATTTTGGAAAAGTGTGATAAAATTGATATTGGTCTATAGTTGGAAGTAATATCTTTAGCACCAGATTTTAAATTAGAAATAACCTTGGCAAGTTTCAATTAATCAGGAAAGATTCCGTTTTGGATGTGTTGTAGACCCCCGGAGCCAGGGTCCACACACATTTTGGTGATGTAAATGTTCCTTTTAAAGTTAAATTTGTTTTCCGGTTTTTCTGTTGACTTCATTCTAAGCGGCTTTCCATCATCTTGACGAACAAGAAATATTTCTTGCATTGTACTTTATTGTCAACGGTGCAAGGCCAAGTGGCCTCGCCTAATATATATACCAGTCAGAAGTTGCTTTTTTGGTTATTTCACAGTTGAGAATCAAATTGATACCAGGATAAAGATACGGAGATTCGAAAACGATCTGCAGAGTCGCTTGTTCGAAACGTGCGTTGTTCGAAGAGACGTGATTAAACACAGCAACTATTTTTAAGGTTCTACAAGGCTGCGGCGCGCGTACGACTTGCCGGAAATACGTGTGACGTCTTCCTGTCACGAAGCGTTTGCAGTGGCTCGTAAACAACATCAAAAAGTCAGCACTGCACATATTGGTTTCTAGGAATAAAACTTTAACAAACTCCAATAAATTCATTCTTATTGTGACCTTGCGTCACAATAATCCTCCCCTGTTTTTTAAAAAATGTGTTTACGGCGTAGATGTTAATTTTAGTTTCACAAATTCTTTGTCAACAGTGTAGCACAAAGCTGTAAAACATTCAAAAAACCGTGGAATAACTTGCAATTCAAATTGGCATATAATCTTTTTTAAATGAACACGAATTGAGTATCAGTTATCTAAGTCAAGAAAAATCATGTATGTTTACTTTCGTCGATGTACGGCAAAACAAAATTATCATGTGGTTTAAGGGCGGGCATGTCAAGTTTCGTACGACCGTAGCAATGCGGTCGCATCTTCAGGCTGCGACGACTGCAACTCTGTACTTGTAGAGTTTCGTTCGATTTCGAACCTACTTTTTCCATCTTTGAGCAAACGAGTTCTTTCGAATTTCATATGCAACTTAACGCACAACAGCAAAAAGCCAAAGTTTTTTTGGGCACCACCTGACGTCAGTGTCGGGGCTGCTGTTTCAACAGGAACAAAACAAACATCAATGCAGGAATGTAACGACGAAATCTCTCCCGTGACTGGGGCAACCTTGGTTGAACAGGCTCACAAAAAACTTCAAGACAATGTAACGCAAAGACTCATCTGTCAACCAATGTGACTTCATCAACGTGTCGCGCAATCTCCTGTGTTGCTGCTGACCAAGACAAACCAACATGTTCTTTTTGCATCAATCGTATATCCACAGTTTCGACACTGACTCAGGGCTGTTAGGGGAAAATGTCTATTATTTGCAAATCTGCAGCAAAAGGAACGGCTTGCTGTGCCCTCATCAAAATAAAAATATCTGCCGAAGACAAATCGCTGGATTCCGGTACTTTTGCGTTTTTGATCGTCCAACAAGGCAGTCGCGCAACTGAAGAGGTTGAGTTACTCTTTCCTGGTTGCTTTCAGAAGCTTTTCACATTTACGGTAAAATTTCAAAGTATGCAGTTTCTTCACAGAACTGTCAATTTGCTGAACGTAACAACTTTCGAAGCTTTCTCATCGTTCTTTTCTGACCTTCCCCGTATTTTCCGACAAGATGTGCCCCGCATCTCCACCACTTGTTGTAGACCCCCGGGACCAGGGCCCACACACATTTTGGGGATGTAAATGTTCCTTTTGAAGTTAAATTTGTTTTCCTGTTTTGCTGTTGACTTCCTTCTGAAGAAGCTTTTTATTTTTGCATCGTGTTTTATTGTCAACGGTGCAAGGCCAAGCGGCCTCGCCTAATATTATCACCAGTCAGAAGTTCCTTTTTTGGTTACTTCACAGTTGAGAATCAAATTGATACAAGGATGAAGATACGGAGATTCGAAAACGATCTGCAGAGTCGCTTGTTTGAAACGTGCGTTGTTCGAAGAGAGCGAAATTTATGCAACAAGTGTTTTTAAGACCTGCAAAGCTGCGGTGCGAGTACGGCTCTTGCCGGAAAGTCTTATGTCACAAGATCATTCGTCAAACGCACTGCCTTCCTGTCACGAAGCTTGCGCTGTAGTTCGCAAAAACAACAACACATCAACAAGTCCGCGATGCACAGATGGGTTTGCACAATTGCAACACTTTTTAGGCACAAAACTTTAACAAAATTCAATAAATTTATCCACATTGTGACGCTACGTCACAATAGATGTAGTTATTAAATATATCTACTAAGTAAGTACATATAATGTTTTTATTCAATTTCACCAATCTCAATGCAATATCATGAGGGTCAGTAGGCTTTTCGTCATCAAGTAAGTTAATAAGCTTCAGTATTTCTTCTGAACAAGTTGGAGTTATGAACATTGAAGAACAGATTTGTGGAGAAGGAGGTAAATAATTATCAGTTACAGTGGGAGGTATGGATATGGCAAGTGGTGGACCAACTGACGTAAAAAATTGATATAAAACTTTAGCAACAGATTGGTTATGTGGAAGCGAGGAAGCACCAGGGACAGTTTTTTGAATAATTGGAATGGAATTGTCAGCAGAGTTTTTGCCAATTACTTTATTGATTGTTTTCCAAGTTTCGCTTGGAGTATTGGAGTTCTCGAACAGCTGGGGTTTGTGGAAATTGAGTTTAGCATTCTTTTACAAGCGAGTTAATGTATTGTTAAACTTTTTGTATTTTTGAAACTCGGAAGCAATGCCACTACTCACAGCTTTGTTTTAAAGTTTGGTTTTGGTTTTAATAGAATTTAGCAAACCTTTCGTTATCCAAGGTTTCCATGCCAACTTGGTCCATTTCCTACTTATTTTGATTAATGATGCATTGTGGTCCACAGAATATTTGAATATTTTAAGAAAGTTGTTGAATTCTTCATTTGGATTCTCAGGGTTACTGGTAAAATTTACTTCCACGTTTGTTGATGGGTGCATCGTAAAATTTTCTGGGTGGAATTGTTTGTAACATCTTTTCCATTTAGTTAACTTGTTTTGTTTAGGTACTATTTTTGCTGAAAATAGGATGGTGATCACTGATTTCATATTGTAACACTCCAGGCTGCAGTTCATGCACGAAGTCATTGCAATATGTGTGGTCAAGTAGTGAGGGTTTTTGATGTAAAATAAATCTTGTAGGTGGGGTGATCATCTTATGGGCACCTATATATTGCATGTTATTTATGAATCGTTTGTCCACAGTGTTATTAGATAAAGCATTAATGTTAAAATCGCCAAACAGATAAAACGTTTTTCTTTCCATATTTAAAATATTTGTACTATTTTCCAAGATTTCTCCAAAATGCTTTGTATTGTTAATAGGATGGGAGTATAACGCACCAACTAAAATAGACGTATTGCTAACATCTGTTACTACTACCTATATATCTTCAATGTGGTCATTGTGTAGTCCAAATCAGGTCTGATTATATAGATCAAATTTATTTTGACATATATCCCTAAACCACCTGCCTGTGTTAATGAGTTTTTATTAAAGAAAGTATATCCAGGAAATTGTATGTCATTATAATTGATGTTATTGTTAAGTGACGTTTGAAAAAAGAAATAATGTCAATAATTGTCGTTTTATTAAGTTCATCCTTATTTTTGTGTCCAAATCGATGGTAGCGCTGGTTATAACAACAAGACGCAAGAACTGGTAGTGCGAGGAAACACACCTAGACAAATGAGAAATCCATTTTTAACTGACCTAAACGCAGTTAATGACTAAGAAGATCTTAAAGAAACTCTCAGATTTGCGTGCCAGTAGTGGAGCCAAGATAAACCTCTCTTTGATTAAGCTGTCCTGTTTCTAAACTTCTCAGAGACACAGCTACAAACTTTGCAGTGCATTGGCTTATAATGACATCGAAAAAGAAGTTCTTTCTTTCACTACTACGTATCAGTGCAGTCCCCTCGCGACGGGTGGCTTTCTTCGGCCTAATCCACAATTTGAAATATGAAACACTGAAAATCAGATGAGTTTTGTAAATTTGTAGAATGTCAAGTACCCCTCAACAAACGCAAAGCCCTGTATTAAAGACTTTCCGGTGACGGTTCTTTATCAGCGTGAGGTTGGTTTTTCAATTTTGATTAAAATCGAAACATAATGGATGTTCGACTAGTTTTGTCCAAAATCAAGCTAAGGATATCATTGCCTGCAAGAAAATGTTGTCGGGAACATAAATCTCACTCAAACTCAGATGAGTCTGTTTCGGAGACAACAGCCTGAGTAAAAGACTTGTGCGTTTGTTCATGTGTAGCCAGCTATCTGTTATTTATTTTTTGTTTGCAGTATTCGGGGGTCCACAAAAAAATAAATATGACTTAGGGCCCGCCAGATGAAAACGTTTGATAACCGCTGATCTAAACATACAGCAAACAAGCATAAACTCAATACTCCCCTTGTCTAACTCTATTAGTAACACGAAACGTATCAGACAAATTGTTACAGGCAAGTTTGCCTGTAACAACTCATCGCTGTACAGACAAAAAATTGCTGAAATATCCTCAAGCCTCAGACAGCCAGAGCAAATTTAAAAGGATCACAGCCAATTAAAACTGACTATTAGTCAGCCGACCTGACTGAAAAGGACTATCTTGGGACACTAACCTCAAGTTACCCCAGTGACAACGTCATCAAAACGTCAGCAGAAGTCACAAGACAAGCAGCAGAAATCACATGAGGCTGATCACGACTAGGAAACGATGACGGAACAGAAGGGGAAAATTCAAGCACCGATAAGCACCTGAAGGTTCTGGAAGCATTTGAAATCACCCAATCACCAGGTGATCCAACAGGCAATAGCCAATTAGAACACCTGAATAAAGGGGCGTTAACAAGTCACAAGACAATTTACGGGAATAAATACAGCCCCATTTGGAAGGAAAGTCAGTCTTTCTCAAGACTCAATCCGCCTTTAGGTCCGGTGGGCCAAGGTCAAGTCGTTAACAGGATTAACCATCAGGAAAAACTGGCTTGTCCGAGTTAACCTCTGTCAAACCAGATTGTAAATTTGGCTTTGTCCGGGTTAATCCCTGACAGGTTGAACTGCAGAAAGCGGCTTGTCCGAATGAAGTTCTGCCAGATTGTTTTATGAAATTCAGATCATGAGAATGAAGATTTGCCAGTTTGTTTTGTGGTGACCAGATTGTGAAAATTGAAGTTCTGTCAGTTTAAATTACAAATACTGCATTGTACCAGCGAAGTTTTATCATGCAAGTTGTCCAGGCTTAAATTGTGTTTATGACTAAATCCTATTCGTTTTGTTAAGTTACTGTATAAGTCCGAGTTTAGTCAATTGATTTACTTTCTTCAGCCGTTGAAGGTTTTACCTTCTTCCGTTTCCGCCTCGGGAGGCCGTATCGAAGGTGAGCAATGTCCCTTTTTGTACCGCAGTAAACGTTCTACACTTAGGCGCAAGTAACATTAAACTTCTCAACACGCGTGCACATCTTGGTGTATGCCCGTTCCAGCTCGGCATGTCGGTTACATCTCTTTGTAGCCCGCTTGGATCGAACCCAGCTTGGCAGTGGTCATTAAACATATCTTTGATCTTTCTCTGGATCAGTCCTGTGGATTGAACTAACTTCTGACTGAAAACAGCAACTTTTGAAATTCTGATTAATGATAAATTTCTGCCTGAACTACCATCCCTTGCCGCGCTAATCGAGACGCAAATCATTAGTAACGTAACGTGAGCATGACAATGTCAGACAGCCTCGATACAATTAATGCGTACTTACTCATTGAGTATATTTACAAATTGAGATGAATTTAGACGCAGGAAATTAAGTTTTAGTTACATAAGTAATTGTTTGAATAAGGGAACCGATCTGAATAGATTGCTGATCTCCTTATCGCATCACTTAAAGTATAGTAATAAGCTGTAAAGGTATGCGAGCGTTGTGACATGTCAAGAAATACTTGAATATTACGAAACGTCGTATTTTGGTGAGCACCAATATATTTTATTTGAACATATGTGTTGTGACCAATAAAAGCGATAAAACTAAGAATTGTGTATTTCACTGGTGTGTATTTTCTAGTGTGAACCGTTGAGGAAATATTATTATTCGGGCAGTTAATAGTGGCTGTCATCCAGACTTAGTTTCTGCGAGAACGGTCCCAGATTCAGTAATGACAACCCATGCATAAACGCTATCTACTGGATCTGAAGCACATTACGATGTAGGGGTCGTATCCTGTAGGGGTCGCATCCTGTAGGGGTCGCATCTTGTGTAACGTTTGGCGCCCAATGTGGATTCTCGGAAAGAAACTCTTTTTCTGAGATTTGCATAACTAAACCTCAATACATATAAAGTTTCTTAAAATTTTTAGGAATGCCTGCGCAGCATTTAGCATCCAACGTGTTTTGTTTTTGAATAAACAAATAAATAACATGCGTGCATTTGTCGGTTCATACTATCTTATTTTTAGTTTTTCTAACACACAATTTTTATATTTTTTCGGGAAGATGTAACGTTTTGTCACCCATTCGTGTTCAATATTAAATATATTCTTTGCAACATTTTAAGCACCCATGTCACATTTGGCATTAAACATGGATTGAAAAAAATCTTTTCGTGTGAAATACTAACCACCCGACATGATTCAACAACTTTTTCTGTTGATTTTCCTTTTTTACAGATTTCGTCTTCTCGAGAGGAGCAACCACCTCACACATTTGTATTCCTGTGATTTGGGTCAGCATTGCTGCCGTTCTCCTATTTTAGGTCTTGCATACAAGCTTTCCTTTACACCTTTTTAGTGTGATTCTGGACACTAGAAGCATACCGAACCTATTTAAAAAAAATCATTGATCATACACTTTTCATCAGGTTACTTAGTCAAAAAAGATTTTTGCAATTGACGTTAGTTGTAGAATTCTATTTACATTGTTACAAGGTTTGCCCTGCTTTTCACGTTTTTTGTGACGTCACCTTCACATACTGTATTTAAAATAAGTCCTGCTATGTCTGATTTAAGAAAAACTATGGACTCTTTTAGCATTATTCCGGAAGCCTTAGATTTAACAACAGCCACACTTTCGTAACTTTAAAATTCCTAATTGAACAATTCCCCTTGCTTCCAAGCACGGTTCAAAAGCGACTGCAAGAGGACTGCTGTGCTCTGCGAAGCCAGTAGTGCCGAGCATTCGTCGCGCTGGCGTGCGGCAGGCATGTTTCTAGAACTATCCGCAGAATTGGTAAACACACGTTATCAGACACGTTTGCAGCTCACAGAAAGCGTCAGGAAACCAAGCCATCGAAAACGTGTTTCGATCGGTGCTCGCGGTTTTCGTGAACCGCTGTCTCACGAACCAACAGTAGGACACAGCAGCAACGTCACTTGATTTTGAATTTTTGCAGAACGACTTTACATAGCATCTCTGTTTAAAACGTTTTGGTAAATAGCTACATTTTTATACACGAGGTTTGAAATGTATTTATTAATTTTTTAAATGTTTATAGACACCATTTTCACATTTTTTACAAGACGGCGCAAACCTTTTGTGCCGACACGTTGCACATTTTTAGAACCTGTACAAATCATCTGCAAAACCGAACGTTTCATTTTTTCAAACACCTTTTTACGAGATAACGCAGCTTTTATCCACTCAATGTGCGTTATTACTAAACTAATACTTGGCTATTATACTTTAACAAACCTTCCATCTGACTACGCTAGTGCTCACACCATTACGCAAACTGTGTAAACTTTTGTCAACTTCCAATTTGTGTTTAAAACACAAAAAACAAATTTGCTTAACACAATCATATAAAAATTGCTAGAAGCCGCATTAAAATCACCACTTTCGCACCAAATAAAAATTGTCAATAATGCACAAAATTAAATCTTTGTCCGTATCAGAAATACGCGCAATACAACTTTCCATCAAGTCACCTACTGAGACTTCGGACAGCGTATTCGGAAGCGAAACAAATGCTTCATTCATTCATAACTATCTTTTACTGCCTTTGTCAGGAATATTGCATAGCAACATTTTGGCTATTTTTTTGTTATACAGTACTACAATCGAGGGACGCTGTATGCACGACGCGAAATAACACTGGAGTCGTGGTCTAACTGTGACGCCTCGCGTCTGGTTGCCGGCGAAGCGGCTTGCTCAGAATATTTGGAGTTTAAACAAAGCATCATGAAACGTCATGAAATCGTTACGACTTATTCGTGAGTCATTCTTGTTCAGCGGTGCAGCTGCTTGCCATGCGTATTTTCATAACAAAGTCATTTATTTTTACCAGTTCCAATCTGATGCCTTACATAGGGACACTTTGTGATTTTGGTGCCCATTCAACACTTGATGGTCAATTCGTTGTTGAAAAATTTCTTCGTATTTTTACTGGCTAAACCACTTCATTTTAATGAAAATTGTTAAGTGCCGACGTAGCATCTGATATGAAACGTAGTTTCAAAACAACATATTTCGTTACAACCGTTCCAACAGACGCCAACCTAATCTCTGGTGCACAATGCAGGCCGCTAGCTAGCAATGCAAAATCACTAAATTAGCTAATCGCTAAAGTACAGTAACATTCGAATAAAATTTCTTATTTCCAAGTTCTAATTACTACTTCTTCAAATTTTCATTTACTGATAACGTTACACTCGATACTCAAGACGCTCAAATAAAACTCAAAATGTATCAGCTCTACTCATTATATGTAGAAAACTACCCTAAAGGTGAAAGCTACATTTTGCTTTCGAAGTACTTTAAAAAACATTGCTCTACATTTACTGGTATTGCGAATTTCATTCATCATCCTTCTTTAACGCTGATTAAACCTTTTCAGGCCCAATTGAAGACAAATCTTTAGTAACGCCCATTAATCACATCAATATAACATTACAACTCATACTATTTCACTTAGATGTGAACACTACATCAGACGCTTAATGCGATTTGAAATTCATTTCATTTTTTTCGCAGATTTCAGGATGCGCACTCGTGAACTTCAACAGATATCAACGTAACCTTCAATATCGATAAACAGCTCAGAACTTTTGCATGGCAAACATTGCCTTCAAAGGATTTTTAATTCCTTTCACTCATATAGGCGCCAGAATTATCTGAGACCATCAACTCTATATTTTTCAGTCGCTTGAGGTCACAATATTTTTTTTATACCACAATTTCCCCCAGTTGCATCTTGTTTTTTTAATCACCGTGTAAAAATATTCCAAACCACAATACAGACAACAAAAAAATGACACTCTCGATCCTCGTGGAGTTACATTATCAACATTTGCAGGTTCTCTCTTAGCAACGTATTGTGTTTGATGTTTGAGCGACCAACCAATCTTGTAACAATACTTTCTTTCCGATTTCAAGATCAAAAGAATATTGTCATCATTGAGTCCTTACTCTCATTTCCACCAATGTGAGAATGATATTTTTGAAAATTAACTATCACATTTTTTGCAGTTTCTTCCTTCTTGACGAAACTCATCACTTTATACTCAAATTCACTTACACTCAACAACTTGTAACCCTCTCTTTTGACATTTTCACAAAAGTCAAACTTCACAATTTACCTATGCCACCAGATAGTTAGTAAAAACACAATGATACTTATATTACGTAAACCGAAACCTTTATTATCAGACATACACCTAGGACATGGCCCCACTACATTCGGTCTCTTCACATTTGGGCCATAACGCAAGACGGTGTCCACAGAAAACAAAATATTTTAAAGGAGTCGCCTCATTGAAGCTTGCAAATACTGTCAGATCCAACAATTTGGCGATCACACAGACAATCTTCTCTGTCAGCATTTAGTTTACATCACCTTACTGAATTAACTTTTCCAACTGAAATATAACTCGGCTTACCGCTCACATGCGCTCAAAACAGAATACGAAAACGTTTTAGCAGCGCACAGCAATCACCAGAACAGATAACGACCTTTCAGATGTTCACGCAGTTTTCATACGCAAAAGCTTTGCGATATCAAGCAAACACACAACAGCCAGACAAAGTCGGAAACATACCAAAATAAACGTAATCCCGCGTTCTCCAGCATTTCAAAACTGATACCAAGCTGATAGCCGAGCGCAAGTGAGTTAACAAAAAAGCGCAATACCTGCAGCCTAATCCACCTACTTTCATTAGGTCTCTTACAACAACTTACTAGCGAATTAACTTTCCAAGTTAAGACCTCAATCGCAAATTTCAAATGACACAAAAATCATTAAAAACCGCGTTGCCACCACGGCAACAGTGCTCTGTAATGCACATCAAGCCAGATTTCAAACGTGACTTCCTTTTCGTTCAAACTCAGACCGCTTTGCGCGCTAAGCACTGCACTTATCAGCAAATGCAGTCATTTTTCACGCGTTTCTACAGGCTGGTGTTACCTGTTTGAGACCCACCAATCTTCATCGAACGTTTCTCTTTCGATGCTAATTACTCTGGAAGACAATCAAGAATTAGTCTGAACGCAACCATAAATTACTAAAGAAATGCCTTCCATAACATGTATGATACAGCAACTTCAAATCTTATATTTAGTCAAACCATCCTACTTTTTCTGAATTTTTTGGACCAGCAATGCCAGATGCACTGCAACAATTAATTCCTTCAAACATTCATCAAGGGTGTGCAGCAATCTTTAAGTGGTAGCCACTTATAATAACAACATGCGTACGTCACCTACCGCAGGATCTCTGATAATCATTTGCTAAATCTACGTTGACTTATGCCTTCCTCTATCCGAACGGCACTGACATCCGCCGTTCGTAGTGTCACATTTTCGATTTTTGGGACAAATCATTCACCTCTTGCACTAGAAAATTTTTTTTTCAAACTACTCCCCTTAAGGCCCTTCACACAAATATAGGTACGAGCAAATAACCAGTGCGTAAGGCGGGACAAAGAACACTACTTTTTACTCGCCAAGCGCAAACTTACATTTTAGAAACTTATACAACGGGAATTTCAATGTCTGTTTAGTGCCACGTAGAAAGCCGATCTTGGGTTCGCATATTTTCAAAAAGACTGTCTCTAGGAGACAGAATTCAGGAAAATATCGAATGTGAAAGTCGCGAATCGCACTCAATTGCTCGACATAATTTTTTTCACATTTGCTCATTTTTTTTGATGCATTTCAAATAACAAACGCTTTTTCTCAACCACCCACCACTTTTATGACAGGCGAAATAAAAACTGCCAATGCCACGTTTTCAAAGAAAAACAATAGGCATGATATGAATACAAATTTCAAAAAAAAATTTTTTTTACAGATAACTGTCAAATGTTTGAGATTGCAGGTAGAATAACTTATTGCAGCAGTGTCACAGTGTTAGTGTATGCACGAGTCGCAAAATTTTTACGATTGTGCGAATCTTTTCATGTTGATAGCGAAGATTAGCTATTGACCGAGTCACTTCAGTAAGGTCACGCGTAAAAGCAGATCAGATACATCTCTTCATCACATGCTTTAAATTTCACAAGAAATAAGCAAAGGCAATTCCAACAATATTCCACTCTAGTCTCACATGTTAAAAATTTTTTTTTTGAAAATAAACCCCACCAACCATTACACATTTGCAGAACCCATTACAATCGTTTCACAGATCAAAACAATCTCTTCAACCTGTAATATATGGCACACAAACTTAGCAATTAATCCTAAGATATACCTTTTCATTCATGACAGCCGTTTCTCTCCTTACAACTGCATTGCAACAGGACAATTAATTAAAATGCCGAAATCAAAACTCTTCAAGCATTTTGTAAAAAAACGCAACGTTGTTGAATCTCTGTCTCAACCGTCTCCTCCATTACCAGCTGAAACCAATCCATTGGTTAAACAACAACAAGCAAGTGCAATAGGCGCACAGACACCCATTCCAAGCACTCCAGGCCATTTTCCGAAAGTAACAAACCGATACCAGACGCGATGATGGGCAGAAGCAACGACCAGGCAAAAATCAGTGTTCTTCATCTCAAAACAACCTAATCTCACCACAAAAACAGGATTCCAGATCGCAGGAATTTCAGACCAACGGGTCAAACTCTTCGCCAGACTCTTTTCAAAACAAGTCAACAAACAAAAAGTACAAAGAGATACTTCATGGCACTGTCTAACTTCAGGTAAGAAAACAGTTGTCAGTAGTGGTCCTAAGATTTCGCTTTTACACTTACGGGTAGACTCTTCCTGAGAACGGTAACCCTGTTTCTATGTGAAACAAACCTGCTTCTATGTGAACAACCCCGTTTTTATGTGAACCAAACCTGTTTTTATGTGAAACAAACTTGTTTTTATGTGAAACAAACCTGTTTTTATGTGAAACAACCCTGTGTTTATGTGAAAAACCCTGTTTTTGTGTGAAGAAACCTTTTTTCGATGTGAAAAAATCCGTTTTCTATGCGGAAAAGACTGACTGTTACCTGATACCCGAGGAAGTGTCTAGCCCCTACTCGAAAACTTACTTAGCAGCGTAAGCATAAGCTTTCACCCTTACATTAGGGACCATTTAGAATAATTGATAGGAACCCAAGATCCATGCTCCTCGATATTGATGGAACGATGAAAAGAATTTCATATTTTCATCTTCATCCGAGTTATTTCTACCCAGACGAAGAAACAAATTTACCAACACAGGTAAGATGATCATTTCAGTGACAAAAGCCTTCTTTAATAACACGCAACTGGCGAATAGGTGCTTACATCAGTGCTTGCTAGACGAACTCCTAAAGTCAACGCCAAGCAGTATTCACTTGCAAATTGAAGAAAATTTTTCTTGTGGATGTTTACATATTGCTTGCGAGACGAACACCTAAAGTCCATGCCAAGTAGTGCTCATCTGCCAGAAACTCTGAGACATCGAAAGGTTTTTGGGAAAGATTACATATTGCTTGCGAGACGAACACCTAAAGTCCACGCCAAGTAGTACTCATCTGTAGGAACTCTTGGGATGCCTCACAAGCTCTTTTTTTGGCCGTCACGTTGTACTTTTTAATCGGTGTATGTGTCAGTCAGACTCTTGTCTATACCTAAGTGTTATGAAGTGTGACATCAGCGCACAGATGCCACAGCCCTCATTTTGCTTATATATTTTTCAGTTTTAGTATGATTTCAATGTAATCGTGCACGGAAAATTAAGAAAATTGTTTTGTGATGGATTCACCGTGAAAAACAATTGACATAACTTGTATATAAATGGAATAGTTAAGAATAGACCTAAGGATAAGAAGCTTCATGAAGAAATCTCGCCTATTATCAACTTTGTCAATGTATGTTTATTCTACCCGCGAATTTCATTTTTACAGAAAAAAACACGACCAGTAAAAGACGATAATCACGCTCCAGATCACATCGAAGAAGCAATACGATCTGACATAGTACAGGATTCCAATGATCCACAAACCCCCTCAGATACAGGATCCCCCACTATACGTTACACAACAGCAAAACAGAATTTAGAAACAGATGACCAAGGTCCATTTTTTTTCTTCCCGAAGAACAGAAGGCGCAGCCAGAATCAGAAATAACCCCTAGTAATACAGAAAAGTCAATACCTCCTTTGCAAAGTAATACTCAGAGTCAGCAAGCAAAGATATCAGAATCCAAAACTTATCTTTCATCCCCTCGAGTCACTACACGGAGAGGAAGAACAGTAAAACCCAAATTCTCTCTTCACATGCTCTATTATTAAAAATTAATTTTTTTTGTCATAAGATCATACTTGTTATGTACTTTTACCTTATATTAACCTAGATATGTTTTCATTTTTCAGAAACAAAACAGAGTATATGTAATTTAACATGATTTAATTAATATTACTGGTCACACTTCTTGTGACATTACTAGCCTTAACTCAAGCACAACATGCAAACAATCCTCTAATAAATGAAGTATTTGCAAGAATTCACAATGTTTCAGATACAATACTAACCAGATTGGAAAGACTACATTGGCTTGATTCATATTGTGGGTCTTGCAATTGATGAGATGTGTTTTGTGTCAGAGGGACATTTGAAACTTGTTTCATTTTTGTCGCTAAATTTAGACGGGTGTGATAGTGTATTATTCCATCTTCCTGTTCCAGCGTTGATGTTGCTTCTGTTATTTCGGAGAAAGGCCTGGAGTGCTTGGAATGGGTGTCCGTGTGCCTAATGCACTTACTTGTTGTTTTTTGACAAATGGATTGGTTTCTGCTGGTAATGGAGGAGACAGTTGAGACAGAAATTCAACAATCTTGCGTTTTTTTCAAAATGTTTGAAGAGTTTTGATTTCGGAATTTTTATTTATTTTCCCGTTGTAAAGCTGTTGTAAGGAGAGAAACAGTTGCCATGAATGAAAAGGTATATTTTAGGATTAATTTTTAAGTTTGTGTGCCATATATTACAGGTTGAAGCGATTGTTTTGGTATGTCAAACGATTGTATTGTTTTCTGCAAATGTGTAATGGTTAGTGATTTATTTACAAAGAAATTTTTCAAGATGTGAGACTAAAGTAGGATATTGTTGGAATTGCCTTTGTTTATTTCTTGTGAAATTTAAAGCATGTGATGAAGAGATGTATCTGAGCTGCTTTTACGCATGACCTTTCTGAAGTGACTCGACTAATAGGCAATCGTCGCTATTCACGTGGAAAGGTTTGCACAATCGTAAAAATTTTGTAACTCGTGCATACACTAACACTGAGACACAGCCGCAATAAGCTATTCTACCTGCAATCTCTCACATATGACAGCTGTTTGCAAATTTTTTTTGAAATTTGTATTCATATCATAACTACTGATTTCGTTAAAGACGTAGTATAGGCGGTCGTCATTTCGCCTGTGATGGAACTGGTGGGTTATTGATAAAAAGCAGGCGTGATTTAAAACGCATCAAAAAAATGAGCAAATTTGTAAAAAAAAATATGTCTAGCAATTAAGAGCGATATGCGACATTTACTTCCGATATTTTCCTACAACTCATGAAAGTCGGAAATAAATTAATTTTGTTTCCTAGAGAAAGTCTGTCGTAAAAAATGCGAACCCAAAATCGCGTTTGTATATGGCACTAAACTGACATTGCAGCTCCCTTATTATAAGTTTCTAAAATGTGAGTTTGCGCTTGGCGAGTAAAAAGTAAGGTTCTTTGTCATGCCTTGCGCACTGGCTTTTCAGAAAACCTGCGGTAGGTGACGTACGCATATTGTTATTGTAATTGGCTGCCAGTGAAAGATTGCTACACACTCTTGACGGACGGTTAGGATGGTTGAACTGAATGTAGTATGTGACGTTTCTGTGTTGTGAAGGCTATGGTATGGCATGCCCTTATTTCGTCATTCAGAGTTGTGTTCAGATTGGATTGTTGATCTTATTCCAAAGTGATTGGCATCGTAGGAGGAATGTTCGTTTGAAATTGGTGGAATTGAAACAGGTGAAAGCAGCGAGAAGAAATGCGTGAAAAACGACTGCATTTGCTGCTGAGTGCAGTGCTTAGCGCGTAAAGCGATCTGAGTTTGAACGAAAAGGAAGTCGCGTTTGAAATCTGGCTTGATGTACTGTTCAGAGTACAGTTACCTTGGTGCCAACGCTATTTTATACTTTTGTATGTATTATGTAAAAATTACTATTATTGTAGAAGCCTTTAAAGTTAATTCGCTAGAAAGTTATTGTAATGGACTCTGTGAAGGTATGTGGATTAGGCTGCAGGTATTGCGCTTTTTTGTTAACTCACTTGTGCTCGGCTATCAGCTTGGTATCAGTTTTGAAATGCTGGAGAACGTGGGATCACGTTTGTTTTGGTATATTTCCGACTTTATCTGGCTGCTGTGTGTTTGCTTGATATCGCAAAGCTTTTGCGTATGAAAACTGCGTGAACATCTGAAAGGTCGTTATCTGTTCTGGTGATTGCTGTGCGCTGCTAAAAAGTTTTCGTATTCTGTTTTGAGCGCATGTGAGCGGTAAGCCGAGTTATGTTTCAGTTGGAAAAGTTAATTTAGTAAAGTGATGTAAACTAAATGCTGACAGAGGAGATTGTCTGTGTTATTGCCAAGTTGTTGGATTTGACAGTATTTGCAAGCTTCAATGAGACGACTTCTGTTAAAGCTTTTATGTTCCGTGGACACCGTCTTGCGTTATGGCCCAAATGTGAAGAGACCGAATGTAGTGGGGCCATGTCCTAGGTGTATGTCTGATAATAAAGGTTTCGGTTTACGTAATATAAGTATCACTGTGTTTTTACCAACTATCTGGTGGCATAGGTAAATTGTGAAATTTGACTTTTGTGAAAATGTCAATCGAGAGGGTTGTAGTTTAGGGAATGGAAGTGAATTTGGGTATAGAGCAATAAGTTTCGTCGAGGAGTAAGGACCTGTAAAAAATGTGATAGTTAATTTTCAAAAATATCATTCTCACGTTGTTTGAAATGAGATTAAAGATTCAATGATGACAATATTCTTTTCAGCCCGAAATCGAAAAGAAAGTATTGTTACAAGATTGTTTGGTCACTCAAACATCAAACACAATACGTTGCTAAGAGAGAACCTGGAGATGTTGAAATGTCACTCCACGAGGGTCGAGAGTGTCATTTTTTTGTTGTCTGTATTGTGGTTTGGAATATTTTTATACGGTGATTAAAAAAACAAGATGCAACTGGGGGAAATTGTGGTATAAAAAAATACTGTGACCTCAAGCGACTGAAAAATATAAAGTTGATGGTCTCAGATAATTCTGGCGCCTATATGAGTGAAAGGAATTAAAAATCCTTTGAAGGCAATGTTTGCCATGCAAAAGTTCTGAACTGTTTATCAATATTGAAAGTTACGTTGATATCGGTTAGAATTCACGAGCGCGCATCCAGAAGTTTGTGAAAAATGAAATAAATTTTAAATCGCATTAGGCGTCTGATGTAGCATTCACATCAAATGGAAATCGCCTGAGTTATATTCTCTTTATTGATATGATTAGTGGGCGTTACTAAAGATTGTTACTTCAGTTGTGCATGAAAAGGTTTTGTCAGAGAAGGATGACAAATGAAATTCGCAAAACCAATAGATATGAAGCAATGTTTTTTAAAGTACTTCGAAAGCAAAATGTAGCTTTCACCTTTAGGGTAGTTTACTAAATATAGTGAGTAGAGCTGATACGTTTTGAGTTTTATTTGAGCGTCTTGAGTATCGAGTGTAGCCTTATCAGTGAATGGAAATCTGAAGAAGTAGTAGTTAAAACTTGGAAATAAGAAATTTTATTCGAATGTTACTGTACTTTAGCGATTAGCTAATTTATAATTGTGCATGGCTAGCTAGCGGCCTGCATTGTGCACCGGAGATTAGGTTGGCGTCTGTTGGAGCGGTTGTAACGAAATATGTTGTTTTGAAACTACGTTTGATATCAGATGCTTCGTCGGCACTTAACAATTTTCAATAAAATGAAGTGGTTAAGCCAGTAAAAGTATGAAGAAATTTTTCAACAACGAATTGACCATCAAGTGTTGAATTGGCACCAAAATCACGAAGTGTTCCCATGTTAGGCATAAGGTTCGAACTGATTGCAATAAATGACTCTGTTATGAAAATACGCATGGAATGCGTCACAGCGCAGAGAGCAGCTGCACCGCTGAACAAGAATGACTCACGTATAAGTCGTAACGATTTCGTGGCATTTCGTGATGCTTTGTTCAAACTCCAAATATTCTGAGCAAGCCGTTTGGCTGTCAACTAGACGTGAGGCGTTACAGTTAGGTCGCGACGTCAGTATTGGTTCGCTTCACGCAAGCAGTTTATCTGGACTGCAGTTTCGCGAAAAGAATGTGCTACCGTATGCGTTTTGTTTGAAAAAGTGGCATAGTGCCAAAGTGAAACGTAATATTCTTGACAAAGGCAGCAAATTGAGATAGTTGCGAATAGATAAAGTAATTTGTTTCGCTTGCGGATATGCGGTACGAAGTCGTTGTTAGTATCGGGATTGAAAGTTGTATTGTGAGTATTTCTGATACGGAGAAAGATTTAATTTTGTGCGTTATTGAAAATTTTTATTTGGTGCGAAAGTGGTTATTTTAATGCGGCTTCTAGAAATTTTTATATGATTGTGTTAAGCAAATTTGTTTTTTTATGTTTTAAACTCAAATTGAAAGTTGAAAAAATTTTGTACATTTTGGGTAAGGGTGTAAGCACTAGCGCAGTAAAAAGGGAGGTTTGTTAAAGTATAATAGTCAAGTATTAGTTTAGTAACAACGCACATTGAGTGGAGAAAAGCTGCGTTATCTTGTAAAAAGGTGTTTGAAAAAATGAAACGTTCGGTTTTGCAGATCATTTGTAGAGGTTCTGAAGATATGCAACGTGTGGGCTCAAAATTGCTGCGCCGTCTTGCAAAAAAATTGAAAATAATATCTATAAATATTTAAAAAAATAACAAATACATTTCAAACCTCGTGTATAAAAAATGTGGCAAATTATCAAAATATTTGAAACAAGGGTGCTATGTAAAGTGGTTCTGCAAAAATTCAAAATCAAGTGACGTTGCTGCTGTGTCCTACTGTTGGTTGGTGAGACAACGGTTTGTGACAAGCGTGAGCACCGATCGGGACACGTTTTCGATGGCTTGGTTTCCTGACGCTTTCTGTTAGCTGCAAACGTTTCTGATTGCCCATGCTCACCATTTCTGCGGACAGTTCTAGAAACATGTTTGCTGCACGCCCCGTGTGAAGAAGGTTCGGCAATGTTGATGTCGCAGAGCATCATGGTTCTCTTTCAGTCACTTTTGGACCGTGCTTGGAAGCAAGGGGGGTTGTTCAATTAGGCATTTTAAAGTTACGAAAGTGTGACTGTTGTTAAATCTAAGGCTTCTGGAATAATGCTAAAAGAGTCCATAGTTTTTCTTAAATCAGACATAGCAGAACTTATATTAAATACAGTGTGTGAAGATAATGTAAGAAAAAGTGTAAAAAGCAGGGCAAACCTTGTAACAATGTAAACAGAATTCTACAACTAACGTCAATTGCAAAAATCTTTTTTGGCTAAGTCACCTGATGGAAAGTGTATGATCAATGATTATGTTTCAAATAGGCTCGGTATGCTTCTAGTGTTTACAATCATATTAGAAAGGTGTAAAGCAAAATTTGTATGTAAGACTTAAAATAGGAGAATAACAGCAATGTTGACTTAATTTATAGGAATATAAACGTGAGGTGGTTGTTCCTCTCGAGAAGATGAATTCTGCAAAAAATAAAGATGAACAGAAAAAGTTGTTGAATCACGTCGGGTGGTTAATGTTTCTTACGAAACGAATTTTTGTTAATCCACATTAAATGCCAAATGTGACATGGGTGCTTAAAGTATTGTTAAGAATATATTTAATATTGAACACGAATGGTTGAGAAAACGTTATATCTTCTTGAAAAATAATAAAAAATGGTGTGTTAGAAAAACTAAAAATATAATAAAGTATGAACCGAAAAATGCACGCATGTTATTCATTTGTTTTTTTGAAAAGAAAACACACTGGGTGCTAAATGTTGCACAGGCATCCACAAAAATTTTTAGAAACTTTATATGTATTAACGTTTACCATGCAAATCTCAGAAAAACGAGTTTCTTTCTAAAAATCCACATTGGGCGCCAAACGTTACACTAGATGCGACCCCTGTAGGGTGGCATAACAATGTGCTTTAGATCCAGTAGATATCGTTTATACATGGATTCTCATTACTGAATCTGGGACCGTTCTCGCAGAAACTAAGTCTGGTTGACAGCCACTATTAACTGCCCGAATAATAATTTTTCCTCAACGGTTCACACTAGAAAATACACACCAGTGAAATACACGATTCTTAGTTTTATCGCTTTTATTCGTCACAACACATATGTTCAAATAAAAAAAATTGGTACTCATCAAATTACGACATTTCGTAATATTCAAGTACTTCTTGACATGTCACAACGCTCACATACCTTTATAGCTTATTACTATACTTAAGTGATGCGATAAGGAGATCAACAATCTATTCAGATCGGTTCCCTTATTCAAGCAATTACTTATGTAACTAAAACTTAATTTCCTGCGTCTAAATTCATCTCAATTTGTAAATATACTCGATAAGTAAGTACGCATTAATTCTATCGAGGCTGTCTGGTATTGTCATGCTCACGTTTCATTAGTGGTGATTTGCGTCTCGATTAGCGCGGCAAGGGATGGTAGTTCAGGCAGAAATTGATCAGTAATCAGAATTTCAAAGTTGTTGTTTTCAGTCAGAAGTTGGTTCAATCGACAGGACTGATCCAGAGAAAGATCAAATATACGTTTAATGACCACTGCGAAGCTGGATTCGATCCAAGCGGACTACAAAGAGATGTGACCGACATGCCGAGCTGGAACGTGTATACACCAAGGTGTACACGCGTGTTGAGAAGCTTAAATGTTACTCGCGCCCAAGTGTAGAACGTCTTCTGAGGTTCAATAGGGAGCAGTGCTCACCTTCGATACGGCCTCCCGAGGCGGTAAGCGGGCAAACTTGCCTGTAACAGGCAAACTTGCCTGTAACACTGGTTTCGATAAGGCTTTGCCATCAAATGTAATGGCAAAAATATGTGCAATGCAGCTTTTAAAATCTGGTGCAACAAAACGAAATAAATTCATGTGGGAATTTTTGTAGCAGAAAGATGGTGTAATGATTTCAAAATGTGGAAGTTTACAAGCACAATATAATGTTCAATATACTGTAGTTCATGTGTGCTCAAAACGTATTAATTAGCATGTTTGCATGGATTAGTACCCTTTTGCTGGCTTTAACTTGCAGCTACAATTCTTGCATGTTATTGCTTAAAATAAGTTGCAGTAACAGTTAAGATGTAGTTTGCTTTGGAAAGCACATCTCAAGAACGGCGTCCCACAGGGATCTGTCCTGGCGCCCCTTCTCTTCAACATCTACATCTCTGACCTGCCAACCAATGTCTCCAGAAGGTATGCACATGCTGACGATCAAGCAATCATGCATGCTTATGGAGACTGGCAGGCAGTGAAAGGGGTGCTGACCAAGGACATGGCAACTGTAGGTGAATACCTCCAGACCTGGAAATTTAAGTTCAGCACTACATAAAAACGGTGTCGGCAGCCTAACATCTTGACAAGAAGGAAGCAGAGCGTGAGCTAAAAATCAAATACCACAACTAAACCCTGCCCTCCTGCTCCGAGCCCAAATACCTCGAAGTAACGTTGGGCAGGTCACTCGCGTACCGCCGACACCTTTGGTTCGCTTTACAAGAAACTGACATCACGCGTCGCGCTCCTGAGGTGGCTTGCTGGCACCGGCTGGGGTGCTGAGGCAACAACTCTGCGGATAGCCACCCTAGCCCTAGTGCATTCAACCGCAGAGAACTGCGCTGCTTTCTTGTGCTGCAGTGCTCATATTACCCTTATCTACCCGCCATCAACGTCACCTTGCGAATTGTGACTGGATGCCTGCGTCCCATAGGCGTCGACGCAGGCAAATTTTGAGGTGCGAAGGATTTTTTCCCAAATTTTCGTGAGATTTCCCGAAACAAACGAACAAAATGACCTCCAAAGAATGACCAAATTTCATGTTGGGTGCATTTTTTGAAATCAAGGCATTTCAAGCACCATTTTTGCCCAAATTTCACATAATTTTCCCGAAATGAACTAAAAACAAACATGATCTCCACACAAAAAACGTGTGCACTTTCGTTTTGGGAGCCATTTTTGCAAAATCAAAACACATAGAGAAAATTTGCGACGTTTTTATGCATTTTACCCAAATTTCTACAGATTTTGCCCGGATATTTGAGGATTTTACCCGGATTTTCACCAAATAAAAAGTTCTGCGGTTACGGTGATACCCCCAACTCTTACACCCATGCTGCGTCCTACACCAGCGGACAACCTTCCAATCCTCGCAGGCATCCATCCTTCTGAGCTTGGTCACAACAGAGCTACCACACTGTTTCTTGCACGCCATGCCATGGAACCAGGATCATCTACTCCAATTTGCGCTCACCCGCTCATCGAGTGCAAATGCACGTCGCCTCAAAACGCGACATCCTTTCTACCAACCGCACAACACCTCAACAGTTTATCTGGCAACACCAACATACGTACAGCGTTATGGGCGGATCACCAGTGGAATGCGGAGTGGACGGACGACCCCACAATACTCCGCATTTTTTCCAAAACATCGGCATTTATAACCGGGCATGAACCTCCCAAGAGGAGCCTGGGTCCGGCTTCACCGCTTCTGCACCGGTATCGGACGCTTCCCCTCCCGCTTGTACAAATGGGGTATGGCCTCCTCTGCGGTCTGCGAATGCGGCGCAGAAGAATGACCTGCGACCATGTTGTCCTCCAGTGTTCAATCCATCCACCTTCCCGTGGACTGCATGGCCTGACTGTTCTGGACGATGAGTCAATCGAATGGCTGCTCAACACCTGCCCCTAGATCTAGTGCGGCCAAGCAGTGGCTTGGACAACAGGTTCAAAAAAGGTGGGTCATATCTTCCTTGGAGAATGTAACTATTTTGGATTCCTTAGTTGAGGTACCAACAAAAATATAGTACATTTTCAAAGTAAAATAATTCATTTTATTAAGAAACAAAGCTATGTTCAAGCATTTATAAATCCACTTATTCGTCCAATCGTACTTTTCTCTAGACCTTCTTCAAAAAGTCTTTGTTCAGATTTATTTTTTTGTGAAATCGCAGGAGGAAAAGTCAGTATTAATTTTGCAGTTGGTAAGTGCTTGCACATTATCTACCAGCATCCTTCTTCTGTTATCAGACACACGTAATTCATGATTTAACAAATACTCTCAAAGGGAGCTGGTGCATAAGGTGTAGGACCAGTGGTGCAGCAAGGGAGTGTTGGGACTCCTGGGCCCGGTCCCCTGGCGCAACCTTCTTGGTTGCAGCATTTTGTTGAATGAAGAATAATTTTCGAAAGGTGTTGAAATGTTCTGACTGTTCTTTCTGTTCTTTATTTTTTTACAATAAATAAATAGTTGAAAGTTCTAACTCTTCAGGTTCTTTTTCAGAAGCCCTGGACTGGTAGGCTAGCTTTAAAATATAGGAAATGTGGCTGTGGAGTGAGCAAGTTGATTGAATGTTTCCACAAAATTCTGGGTGAAATCCAGTTTCTCAAAGTGTCCTAATGTTTTTCTTGAAATCAAGGCTTTTTTTAACAGATCTGCTTGGGAGGCAATTGTCCCCCAGTCCCTGCCCCTACCTCAAAAGTCAAAGCAACGTCCCCTCACCCCAATTAAAAATCCTTTGAACAAAGGACAGAGATGAGATTCGACCGCAGACCAGCAGTCATTACTCTTTCGGTAGTTCGACGTTTATATTTCCTTCCACTCAAAATTTGAGACGGAATTTCCTGCATGAAATCTTGGTAAAGACTCATGTCTAGCTTTTTTTCTCCTATCGGTCGATCCTCAGCAACGCTCCAACGGCACATCATTGCATCACTTGCTACCCAGTCATTGACTACAAGCATTTCTTGGCACGCCTCACGCTATTGTTAGTGCTCAGTGAGATATTTTCAATAGGTACCACAAGCTGTAGCGTAGTCATTAGGTGGGCTTATCAACATTAAATTTTGGTATTTTAAATGAAGAACTCTTCAAATTTAGCCTTAATCTGTTTCAACAGAACGGCTGTTTATTTATATGAAATGGTGTCCGAAAATTACGTTTTTGAAGCAGTTAGCTTTACTGTGCTGGCATTTCTCACATTCTTCAATATTAGAATTAGGTAGGGGGGATGCAATCAAGCAGTTGCTCCTGGGCGTGGGAATCACAAGACTTCTGAAAGTCCCTGAACTAGACAAAGTTTACAGATCGTGATGAAATTTGCAAACCAGTGCTTCTCAACAAGAGCCGGTGTTTGGCCTTTTTCACCTATTTTTCTACTTTTAAATGGTTTCAGAACTTTAAGAGGGCCCCGCGCAAGTGCTTACAGACTGAAAGTTGATCTTTATATCTTTTCAGTTGTTGTAAGCAAATTTGAGGGGTGGAAAAGGCGGCTTTATTGGCCCGCCCCGGACGACACTTAGCAGTATCCTGACTGACAGAATGTCTAACAGGGACATTTTGGTTGACTTACCAGGACACCGGGACAAGGGCTTTAAACCGGGACTGTCCAGGCTGAAACGGGACATATGGTATGCCTACTATTGAATTACAAAGAAACGTGGTGGTTCGTTTCTCACTTAGTATCCTCTGGTGTGCGCAAGTTTGCCAGATATTTTTTGTAGCTTATGGCCAAAATCTTACTGAACATGGCCACAATGATTGTTTTTTGAAGAACACATGGCCAAAATTACAAAATCCTTCAACTATGGTAATTTGATCAACACTAAAAAAGCCTTCAAAAAACTATACATTTTTATTTTGAGACGTTTCGGATTATTCTTAATCCATCTTCAGTCAAAAAATGGTAATTTGCATAGTGATAGAGACTAAAATGTTCATACGTCAGTGCATTTTTTGCCGAAAAAAGTCAGGTTTTGCCAAAGAAGCAAATTTTCCCCCTAAACTAACAATTTCCACCATAAACTCAAAATTGCGTATTGCAACTTGTCTTTCTTCTTCTTATCAAAGCTTACAACCATATATTAAACACTGTTGTGAATAAATGCTTCAAATCTCAGCCATTTCTGCTAAGCAATTTGAAATTAATTGTTCGATCTAATGACAATGCCAGAAATCTTTTGATCTTGCGCTCCAATTATAAGAACAAGGGATGAAATATATGAACTGCATGACGTTGATGATCGTAAACACATGCCGAAAACCATCAAGTCCACATATGTGAACGAAGGGTAGAAACTCTTGAGAGCAAACACTGAGTTATATGACTGGTCCGACTGAAACAAAATCTACTGATTGCAAGGGATAACTTGTACGAAATTTACTGATTACAAGGAATAGGCCAAAATAATTACTACACACTTTTGAAGCAACGCAATGTAAAGGTTAAAGTAGTGCAGTAGGTACAATCTTACTGTCGCAGTAAGATCTAACTAACAATGCAAAATGTTTCTACTAACGCAGGAGTCTCAAAGTCAAATAGCGCCGTAGGCCACATGGGAACTTGCAAGGTAAATCTATTCTTACCAAAACACTTTGCGATCAGATTTAGCTGCCTTGCGGAAACGTGTTACGAAAAGGCTTTATGTACGTCATTTATGTTACCAAAAAAACCTCATCAGCAGCTTCACGATTTCGGAAAGTAGATAAGGTAGTCAACGAATCGTTCCAGTACCTTGTGTGTCTCACTTGGGATAGATTTAAAAGCTTTGTAAACAGCATCCGCCACCTCGTTTCACATTTATTGTTGATGTTTGCCTCAGACACAGCAAAGAGAGATGTCAATTATTTTTTTATAATTAACCACTTCCCCCAGAAGTGGATTGCGTTTCCTTGCCTGCATTTTTCTAGGCACCCGCAATAACACCTTTTTTTGTGGTACATGACACCATACAGGATAATTGCGAACTCGGAAAAGCAATGGTTTTGAAGGAAATCATCCTATATGAATTCCTTGAAATAACTGGATTTTGCGTTGTTGTGTCTTCAAGGATTTTGCTGGACTTACAGTTTCACTCTGTGACAAAACTAAGTTAATTTCTGTTACACGTGTAGTGGCCACATTTTCCTTTTCTACAATCCTGCTATGACTGCAAATGAAATTGCCTTCCTCTTTTCCAGCTGTGAAATATAAAACGGAGATCAAACTCCAGTTAGACTTTTGTTACTTCTTTGAAACATGTAATGAAATAATTCATTCACTTCTGATGATGGCGAGAAAAACTGGAGTTATCTGCAGAAAATTTAAAGGTCCACTCACCATTGCCTTCTTTTTATTCTTCTGTGCGTTGTACATTTTGTTTGGAAAGTTAAATCTAAATATGTAAGTTCAAAAGTACTTCGATTTGTTGTTTGTTTGCAGTTTTCTGCAATTGGTGATTGGTGGGGTATTGTGAAATTACAAAGTCTAACAACATTTTATCGTAATCAGCTTTCGAAAAATATTGCAGACGTTCTGGACGTGAAAATGCTTTGGTTTCCTACCTTTTACGTGAATTTTGTTTGACTTATTAGAAGCAGCCATATTTTATAAAACATTTGTGGGATTACAGTATCTTTGTTTCTTGTTGACTGTAACCCCGCTCAGGTGCATTTAAAAACAAAAGTGTTGGTATATTTTGCCCCACTCCGGGAAAGTTGTTCCCATCTTAACCAAAGCTTACGGAAACGTTATAGGTTCACAGGCACGTGTTTGGACAACACAGTAACTATTTTGCAAGCTCAAATGATCCTAAAAATGGAAGTTGTTGCTTGTCGAAAATATTTCATTATTTCAAAATCAAACACATGTCCCTTCCAAAAACACGCCGGTAGCACATTTGCAAAGAACACAAACAATACACCAACACGTCCCAAATTCCGTCAGTAGCTTTCATTGGCGGTCTGTACAAGGTCCACATCGTGATGTGATCGAAGTTGGCGGACCTACAAGCAAAAAAGTAAACTAGGTTGACACATGAAAATTTGTTATTTTTCTGAATTCTTGCACATAAGGTGCATTTTGCCCAAACTGGGCAAAGTTATGTACGACAGCATCTGCCGCATACGGGAAAAATAGACCTGAGCAGGGTTATATGTTCATAATAGACAATTTTCTAAATGCCTAACTGTTTTCCAAAGTTTCTTGCCGTAACGCGTGCGTGTTTTAAATTTGTCAACGCATTTTATTTTCATAGAGTTTTAATGAATCAACAAAATTTTCATGTAGTTTTGTTTTTTTAGTAACACATATTTGGCATGGAACGCAATTAAAGGTAACTTCTTTTTAAGTGAAAGCGTTTATTCACTAGAGTAAGATTGCGAGACATTTTAGAAGGTTCGTAATGTTCCATTTTTCACCTATCGTTCATTTTGTGAATTGATTGCAATAAATTCAAACTTTGGATATAAAAATTGTTGAACCTTGAATACTAAAAAGCGTTTTTTTATGCTAATTAGACGTCGACAACTTCAGAAACCTGAACCGAAGTTTGGTTTGATGGAGATCTGAGTTGATTTTTGGTGATCAGGTTGAGCCATGCACATGAAATGTTTTGTTTGTTTTTGTAAGTTAACATCAAAGCTTTCCTGAAGGTAAAGAAAGTCAATAAAGAAGCAAACACCATTGCTTCATCATTTTAAAAAACACAACGTCTTGTCTTTATTGTATATAATTTTATAAAAAAGCCAGCTTCATTTCCGGGAGGTAAAACAACCAATTCCATGTTATGTTTCCCACGTAAATGATCTTGTTTGAAAGGAAACATGCAATATGCAGAGTAAGAACCAATGTGGAGGTTTGGGGTTTGCCCAGAGTAGAGGTTGCTTGCAAGGAATGCTGTTGTTGCATGTACTGTAGAATTGTTGGTTTCAACAAACGCTACTAACAGCATGGCAGCCTAGTCGTTGTATGAGTACGTTTTTACCTCCCGACTAAAACCGCCTGACATTTAAGTTGCGAAGCCGAAGCAAGAGGTTTAGTTCCCACCCAGTTTGCTTAAAAAAATTCCTGGTGCACAAATCTTCATGCACAAAAAGGTTGCTGATTAGCAGTAGCATCAAACATAGCTTTGACGATGGCGCGACAAAAGAAACAGCCAACGTTCTGCGTGCTTTGGCGATACCAGAAACTCGAAACACTAACTAAAATGTGGTGTCCACGCAGGGTTACCAGATTTATTTTTTAAAAAACGCCCAAACCTGCAGTCAAACAGGCCAAAAACGGCCCAAACATTCCTGAAAAAGGCCAAACACAAAGGAAAAAACGGCCAGAAAAGGCCAAACCCTTCACTTGACAAAGCCAAATTTCTTGAGCCATTCGCCTCCTCACAACTCAAATTCACATAAAAAATACATCTTGTGTACCCGCAGTGCTTCTACAAAAAATTAAGTCAAAACTTGTTAAGGAGTTAGTCACTCATAACAGAAAAATGCCAAATTTTTTTACTTTTTCATAAATACATAAATAAAAGTACCTGAAAAATAAACATTTACCTTAGCATCATCACTCAGTTTTTGAACAATTCAAAAGCAGGACTTGCAGTTTGTTGTATTAAGTCAAAATGCAATGAGATACAACATAATTTTCATTTTGCGCCTACACTGACTACAATAACGCGACACATACTTCTAAGGCAATGCTTTTCAACCGAGTGGCTGCCAATGGTTCCCCGAAAACGAAAAGGAAATTTCCTGGGACGAAATTCACTAGCACAGTTCTATGCGGTTGTAGCGATATTGACACCTGGATCATTTCATAGGGTTCTGTGAGTACCGCAAACATTTTCGGAAAATTCTTCTGCAGCAAAAAGGTTGAAAACACTGTTGTCAGAAGGGAATGGGCACTTCATAAAAACACAGGGATTGTGGACATGTGATATAGGCTATTGTCAAATAGGTTGCACTTGAATGCATAGACAACAAGAAAAGAGACACGGCTAGGTAGAAATTAGTTGTGTGTCGCTGCAAAACTTCACAGTTAAAACTAAAGGCATGGCATGTTTCCACGATCATTCTGATATGAAGAAACACGGAGGTTTCCAGAAGTGAATTTAATCTGCCTAAGAGTAAGTGCCACTTATTACAGAGTTTGTTGAAGACATATGCTGTTTGTTGAAAACATATACTGACAGTAACACAGACAGTGAGCAATATAGGATAACATTATGAAGCGTATGTTTGGTTACAAGCCATAACAACCATACATGGGCATACGCACACTCACAACGGCTTGGCCTGCACAACGTGGCAAGCACAATCACACACTCACACTGCCTCGCTTTTACTGCACAAGGTCAAACATACAAGCAAAGGTTGGCACTTTGAAAAAAGGTGTTGTGGTTGAAAGGTTAGCCTTAAAATATGGAAATATTTTCAAAAACGGCCAACAGAAAAATATTTCTGCCAAGCAACGGTGAAAACGGCGAAAAAAGAGCCAAACGGCCAACCCAAAGATCACACGGCCAATCAACTTAAATTCGGCCAAATGTCTAAAATTTGGCTGCAAAAAAGACAATCTGGCAACCCTGTCCACATCGCGAAAACAAATTTGGAATGACGAAATATGAGGTCAGCATGATCCGCGCGCAAGCAGTGGAGCGCAAACACGTGAATTTTCTTGACTCGAAGACAAGTTGAGTGAAAACAGCCCGCACGTATAAAGAAAACGACTGCGAGTTAAGGAAACACCATTTCGTAGCGTGAAAAGGTTCATCCACTGTTTATTCACAATCTCGCGGTGATTTTTATTGCGAAAGCTTTTCATTTGAGAAAATCCATAAACCTATGCTAAAATATCATTTGTTAGTTAGAATTATTGAATTATAGTTTTATGAAATAACTGGAGTTAATCATCTTATTTTCTTCAGTGGTAATAAGCTTTCTATTTTATTTTTTAGAGACATCTTCCACATGGGAAAACAGCAATTTCTTACCAAAGTTTTGCAACGTAGCTATAAATGATTTTAATCAAGACAGGGCATTACAATTTCCAATTCAAATAAAGAACTTGTGCGATTTGAAAAACTTGGTTCAGCTAAAAATTCTTGAACTCCAGGTACCGTACGTGTGCGCATGAATGTTTACTTCATGTACTAAGTAAACAAATGTATGTACAAGGTATCTTTTTGGAGTTTTAGGTGTGATCATCTTTACAAAGTGAGATTACTGATTGCAGGGATTACGAAGTAAACATTTGTCAAGGTGGACTAAACATTTTGTTTTATGTAATTAACTCAGGTAGAATGCAAATTGCTACGGTGAAATCACTTGAAATGTTGTTGTGACATTCCCAACTATGAAAAACCATTTAATATTACACAATAAAGCTAATATTACAATATATTCAGCGCAGCTTTGTTATGAAATCAAATACTAGATCTTGGCGTTCAGACAATTCATTTCACAAAAAAATGTATTACTGGTTTCGAATATGCTATCAGTGAAACAAAGTATAAATTCCGACACTGAAATGACATTCAGTGGATGACAAATGTTTAAATTTCCTGATCTTTACCGGTTGCATTCAATTTATTCTCATGTGCTCAACAGAACCCTGGCAATTGCACTGTTTCACGAAAGTTTTTCTGTCGACAAAATGCACGCTGTGGATTTGGTTGTCAACTTCATCACATGGGTATCTGCTTATTCCTCGCTATTGGTACCAACAGAACATTTATCCATCAACCAGACGTCCATGGGTTTCAGACAATGACGTTCGGCCCTTTGCTTCGATTTTCTGCAGTGTGCAACGAAACATCAGAAAGTTTTTTTAAACGATTTGTGGACATAAAAGGTACATTTTTAACTCTAATACTTCATACATTATCAATTGAAAATTGATTTGAATGCATATTTCGAATCTATTTAGTTTTTTCTGTAGGACATACTCGAAGCGTTTGAAGTGGGACTTGTTCTGTTCGTACAAAATAAGAAACACGAAAGTCACCACATTATTGTTGTTTTGAACAAAGTAAATCAAGCATTCAGATTTTCTGACCGTTTTTCAAAATGAAAGTATGGCATTAGTTATCCTTTTTCCGAATGACGCATATACGCAGATCTTCCACTGCAAAATTTTGTTTTTGGTATGACTGATTTCAACCATACCCTACATTAAAAAGTGTACAACTGTACAAAATCGTGCCTCCGATCTCTCTAAACCTACAATACACCAACATCTTTCTCCGTGGTTTAATTACCAACATTTAGCGTGAATTTTTTGCTTTTGAAATATTATCATACTGGCATAGCGTGTTTAATTACAACGTGCTATTATATATTAAATGTATTTTGCAACAATACACGAAGTATGAATGGGAGAGTACAGTTTATCTCGAAGTTCTCATGCTAGTTGTTAAATGAGCATGAAAAACCTCAGCAGGCCTGAATCTCCTCCACACTATTTTCATCGTCGTTCTGTATCGAATTGAGGGGGCACTGCGCCCTTTGTTTGATTATGTATAAGTGTTTTGTGCTGTGCTGTTTCTTAGTTCAACTCTGTTCATGTATAGGCTCCCTGCCCAATTTGGGCAAGTAATCTTTTCAACCTAATTGTAAATGTCATAATTAGCAACAACTTAATCTGTCCAATCCCCATAATGGTCAGGGTTTCTTCGCTGTCGTGTTGAAAGTCACAACATGGGTGCAGGCGAATCACCGTTACGGGCTGGTGAACCGTCGTCAGACACATTAGGGCCACCGTCACGTGGCGTCACACTAGAATCACAGTCATCAGCTACGTTGGCGCTTTGTGTTAGAGAAATCTCCTTATTTTCGAGAATAGAACCTCAAAAGGACGCTGGGTTCGGACAGCTTCATGTAGTCTTTGGAAAGGAGCGAAGCTAGACGTTGACATAATGCTCTCTTCTCCATCCTTGTAAAGTAAGACGGCGTATATTCCATCCATGCGACCTATGACGGCGCAATTTCCATTAGCCTCGATCAGTTGGACAGGATCACTGAAGGGTTCTCCTTTGTTTCGCACAAAACGTCTCAGAAGCACAGTGCCTGGCGATAGCAGCCCCGAAGGAACCGCTACACCCCACTTGGCTTTACTATAGAAACGAAACAAACGTTCATGAGGCGTTTCATTCGTCGAGAGGCACCGTGACGCGACAGTTCATCTAAACGACAGTTCAAGGAACCGGCAGTTTATCTAACCGAGAGTTTATCGAACGACAGTTTATCGAACCGACAGTTTATCGAACTGGCAGTTTATCGAAATGACAGTTTATTGAATTTTTTAAAACTAAATACCAGCATTTTTAAATGGGCACATGCAATGCGTTCATCGAATTTTATTATACCCATCAAAAGCGTTTGAAATGGACCCATGCAAGGGGTTTATCGAATTTTATCAAACCCAATAACAGCGGTTTAAATGCACACACACAATTATTTGATCTAATTTTATTGAACCCAATATCACCAGCCTTTCAAAGCACCTATACAATGAGTTCAACGAATTTTATTGAACTCAATAGAATCGTTTTAAATGCACACATACAATGCGTTTACTTAAATTGATTAATCCAGGCACGTAGCCAGGGGGTCTTTTGGGGAAATTGTCCCCCCAATTAAAAAAAATGCGCCAAACGTTTTCTGGTTGCTAAAGCTTTTGATGTGCAAACGAAAGAAATACTTCAGTGCAAATCAAAGTAACTGTTAAGAAACCTATCTTACTTCAGTTTGTAGTCGAACCTGATCACAACAGTATGGTTTACTAATTGGTCAAACGTTGTGTACAGTGCAAATGCTGGAGTGCTCATATCATGGCTGAAGTTTACCTAAGGTTTTCCCTCTGTGGAAGTTGATGATATTGAAATGCAAACATGTCTCTAAGCGCTTGCAATCAAAAACCGAAACCAAAACGAGGTGTGACGTTTTCGCAGCTGTTTCGGACGTACCAATTTGCTGTATCCCACTTAATGGTGATACAAACTTCATTCCAAGACCATCACAAAATTCCACTTCGATAACGCTGACGTGCTATAAACATTGTATAACTTACCCATGTCTGCAGCATCAGCCGTTGTCTTAATTCAGTGCTTGTCAAACTTTCGTTATGGTGGCCCAATACGCCCTTTCAATCGCACGTAAAGACCCATGCTTATTTTTGATGGCCCAATTATAAACTTCTGCTGTATTCAGTTACCTGTTATATGACAATGCTATGTTAATGTGATGCACTGTATAATGACAAAAGAAATGCTTAGTTAACGTCAAAAATCAATTTTGCATAGCCGTTACAGTAGCCTACGTTTTAGCCCAGGCAACCACTGCATAGGCAGTGCCGGATTAACAAAACTGTAGTAGGAAATATAGCAATTTCTACAGGCCCCGCGCTTTTGGGGGCCCCGCAGTCTTCTGTAATAAATGCTATTTATTACATTACATATAAAAACTTGTTCAGTGTAAGAAGTCAAGAATCCAGTATTTTTCAAAATTTGCCAAAAGTATTTAGCGGAGGTTTTCAATTGAACGCTGTCTGTGTCTTGAAATTCTTGTTTGATTTTTTTTTGTAGAGTTGCGTAACAAAAGGCATAAGAGTGCGGTCAGCAGGGTTGCCATTTTAGCTGATTTGCTGTTAAATCTTGTAGGGTTCTCTCACTGTTAGCTGCAAAATTTTCAATCTAGCTTTCAATTTGTGCGGTCCAGTTTAGGTTTTCGCTAGCTAATTTTCTAGCAGGATTTTGCCAACCGTTTCGCAGATTTAGAGGTTTAACAAATTCCTGACCAAAAATATTTTCTAAGAGTTTTTCAAGATGAAAACTTTACACCTTCTTCATCAAACAATATAGGCCTACTTAAATTCTTCATGACGTTTTTAACAGAGTAACATCAGTGGGAGTTCAGGAATGAAAAAACTGGGAGGGTGGAACTGCGGGGCCAAGGAAAAAAGTAGGGGCCAACATAAATGTCTCTCCTGCATTATGATTTTCCGTCGTAATGAAAATTGATTTAAAATTTTGCTGGCTGAAAGTTATTTGCTGTATATGTCAATCAAACGAACTTGAACGTGAAATTAAGCACAAAACTGGGGAAACAAGCAAGGGGCCAGCCAAAATTCTCGGAGGGTCATGGCCCAACCAGTCCCCCTCTTAGAAACGCCACAGGGTAAAACCAGGGCAAAGCGCAACCACCTGCCTCCAATTATTTGGAATTTGTATTATGATGCAAAAGAAGCTGCTTCAACCAGATGATTGCATCATGATTACAAGTTATTAATTAGATAGGTTGGTGAAGCCCAAGTTATTTGCTTGTGTGGTTAGAGAACAAGGCAACATTGGTAGAATATGTTTTCATCCCACGACACGATATTTCCAAGTGATTCAGTTACGCTAGTAAGTAGTACTGTCTGGTAAAAGAACTTGCTGGTAAACTGAGGCTGCCAAAAGTTTCGACATATGTGGTTGCAAGATTCAGTAATTACTGCAAAAGTTGACTCAATGCCTGCTACCAATCCTGCTGATTCAACAAATCCGTTTGCGAAGCTTGCAACAGTGCAATTATAGCGATGTACTGTGAGTTTAAAAGGCATAACTGGTAGAAAAAGCACTCAAATAAGACTGAAGAACTTTTTGCATGCTCCCTAATTTAACACAAAGTTACAAAGAACAGACTTAGAAAGATGTAGGACAGAAACTGTGCTCAGATTGTTTATTGCTGAGCATTGTTCTGTATAAAAACATGCAACCATTTGAAAGAGATCGTCAATAACTGTGTGTCATACAAAAAACGAGGCAAGTTGCAATTACGTTGCTCAAAACGTCAAAATGTTGACTGATAGAAAATTGTGGGCCGAAAAGTGAAGTGGCCAAGATCGGCATTTTCAGCCCATGCCCAATGAGAGCGAGTGCAAGACGAAAAATTAATATATTGCGTAACTTCATAGGTTTATTTTAATCATCGAAAAAGTAACAGATTCTTAGCACAAATTCAATGCTTTCAACAGGTTTTAGCTGAAATTTTGTGACAAGACTTTTAGCAGAATCTAGCAGTTTTTTGTGACAATATTTAGCAGATTTAGGTCACAACCATCTGGCAACACTGGCGGTCAGAAAGATACACTCTGACTGCCAACTGCCATGTCACGATGCGAATTGGATAGAGCATACAGATATTAAAGCTAGAAACACGGATGCCTTGCCCACACGCTTTATGATTTAGCAGGTGTTGAGATGTTTTTTTTGACATGCGGCCCCGCGCTCTTGAAATGCTACGGGCCCCGCGCTACCTCAATCCGGCACTGAGCGTAGGTATTGCGCGGCCCAATAAAAAGTGCTAAACTGCACACAATTGGGCCGAGACCCGCAGTACCACTGCCTCAAATTAACATCAGAGAATTTTGTTTTTGTGCACCTAAATGCGTGAATATGCCGGTGATATGCGCTTCATGCCTTGAAGCTCAAACTGTGAAAGTTAAAAGTCTTTTTTTATGACCCTAGACCATAGACACTGTTCAGCAACAATAGCATTTCTTCTAGATATTTATTTGTAATGATTAAACATGCACTGTAATGTTTCCACTGTAATCAGAATTATGTGGAGCCTTAAGGTTTTCATCAATGATTTCACCTTACCTTGCCTGCGAGTAAAAACCTTTTTATCAGTTACTCAGTGTCTGTCCTGCACATAGTCTGAAGCAGTGCCGGAT
>Ga0210059_1001429_pt1 | contig 35881 bp, 22 predicted proteins | sample Ectturendosymbi2_FD_188042 | JGI IMG/M metagenome (GOLD analysis project Ga0210059, IMG submission 188042) | Ecteinascidia turbinata endosymbiont from Florida, USA - Sample 2 (SPAdes) (version 2) | ecosystem: Host-associated > Tunicates > Ascidians > Unclassified | place: Key West, Florida... | reverse complement strand
GTTTCCAGTAAAAACTTCAGCGAAATACTACCACCTAACGGTTGGCGCCCAGGGCCAGGCAAAGTGGGCCAAGGTGGCCAAAAAGTCCTCCACTTATGACGTCACTCACAGAAAACCCGCACCCCCCAGGCAAAAAATTTTTTTCGAGTGCAATCTACTAGACTGGCCGATCCGTTTGAGCTGCGGCGGAAGAGCTAGGGTGTTGGTAAGGCAACCGAAAATTGCTGTTTTTTAGGCCGAAATCAAAGTACGAACATACCGTAGGCCAGCTCTATACGTGTTAAGAGACATTGAAGATTTCTGCAACAAAATCGCAGTTTACAGTTTCTTTGGAAAAAATGAAAACAACCATTTTCTCTCATGCAACAAATTAGTTGACAAAGGAATAACTTGGTTTTCTTAAATTTTCCAAGAAAGTCGGTGACAACAGTAAGGAGTTTAATTACAGAGTCACTGGCTTTGATTTGCTAAAAAAAATATGTAGCTTTTCAACAACCCAATGGAGACAAACATAGAGACTGAACTATTTCATATTCAGGAAGAAGTGTGCAGTTTGCAGACAAATTCTTTGGTTTTGTTAAAAAAGAATGAACATTGTAACTTTTTCTGGAAGGTTGTATGCAATGGAGAGTTCTCACACAAGACTGCACTGAACATATGTTTCTTGTTTGGAATCATCTGCATTATCAAATGCACTTTTTCAGTTATGAAGTGAATGAAAAGCACCACCACACAGAACAGAATGGCTGGTGAAACCCTGGATCACGCTTAAGGTAAAGCAGATATTAAAACCATAGCCAAGAACGAAAATCCTGCTGAAATTGCATACACCCCCACTTCAGAAAATTGAATTTTTGTGGCAAAGAAGTTAAAAAACAATAAATTGTTTCATAATGTAATTTGTGTTTTGTTGATCTCACATACTAACAGAAAACTACTTACATAGCCATGTTACAAGCAAGCAAAATATACATCAAAAAGTTAATTGAGAAGGCAGCAAAATGTTATGAACTGTTTTCAGTGGAGTTCCTCATTTGCAACCCGCAAGGATTTATTTGAACTTATTGTGGCGTTTTGTGCTTGTAATCTTGGACCACCCTGACACAGTATTGAGTGCATACAAACATTCTGGCTAAAATGCTAGGTACAAATCTACCAGCCTAAGAATGCACAAACTGCTCAGGTTCAAGTTGCAAAATTAAGTGGTAGCTTACTCTAGTCTTACATTTTCTCTAATCAAGTGTGCAGTGCTCCTGCGAAGATGGATGATTAATATGCATTTATCCTGTAACATTTTTTACTGAAACAAACCACACTTGCATTCTTTAAATGTTCCAAGTGTAAAGTTTCACATATCAAGTAAGCACAAATCATTGCAAATTCTAATGTAAACTATTTTGAAACAAAAACAAGTAATAGCTGTGCAATTCAAAAAAATAGAAAACCCATCATACTGCACCCATCTTACACTTGTATTTCCCCACAGAAAAGATGTCACAGACCTAATGCATGAGATAAAAACTGCATAACATGGACAAATGATACCTTATAGCTGTAAGTTCTAAAAGCAAAAAAGAAGAGCTGTCAATAATTATAAGTCCAGCACAAACCACCGAGACTGGTGATGTCAGTATCAGCAAATGAATGCTGGAATAACAACCACACGCTAACAACCAGTCCAAAACTGTGAAGTGTGACCAGTCGTGGTGGTTGTTGCATACAACAAGTCATTCGATCACTTGAACAGATTGGCAGTTGATCACAATAATCAAACCAGGCGCAGCACGTAGGCTACACAAGAACATTGACAGCATCAGTCATGAACAAGAATTTTAATTTCATTTCTCCTGACAAAATCTTTTCAATTGAACTCCCTGATAGGAAATAAATAGCATTTTCGATATAGAATCATCAAATTAATCTACTACCTTACATGTTAGGAAGCATCCGTTTTTCGACTGGTATTATACTATCAACATTCCACACTTCAGCGTTAGGTTACTTTGCACATGAGCCCATGCCAGCTATGTACAACCCAAATGGCTTATTGAGCCAAAAATTATGTCACAATCTTTACCAGGGCCGCATAGTGAATGACATATTAATGAGGGCCCGCACATTGAATGGCTTACTTTGATCTTAGCAAACCGACTTTAGCTGAAGCTAATGTATTGAAATCGTTCGCATCATAACTGCAGTGTCAACAAGCATGATAACGTGGCTCTGAGAACCAACTACATGAAAAATGTCAAATTCAAAATTATCAAAACAAGGACAGGTTGTGAGTATGCAGGATAATTTTACTACAGCGAAGACCTAAACTGGGTACACAAAACCTTTGACTGGGCCATGTTCACTGAACACCTTGAACACCCTGAATATCTGCCACTGTGACCAATTTATGATCACTTCTATAAACACGGGCAAGTATTTAGTAGGGTGAATTTCAGATTACAAAATAAATGTTTCTCAAGATAAAGAATGTAGCTAGCCAAGCCTTTCATAGTGCAAGCTGCTTGAAAATTGCAACATAAAGTGTGATAAAGCACTTATTTTGATTTGTGCAGCATATCTGTACAGCAGAAAGATTGTAAACTTAACTTCGTTCAGATAACCCTGACCATATGGATTGAACAACCGCTTTGCACAGGAAATAATAAAGCAAAATACCAAGGACTGTCCAAGTAAAACCTCATGCCCAGAATGAGATGACAGGTTGCAGGAAACCACATTGTTTTGTCACTGGTAATGGTAAAGCTTTTACATTATACCAGGGCTTCTCAACTCATTTTCGTCCATGGACCACCATGTCTGGACCACCAGCAGACAATCAAAAAATAATCAGACACAAAAATCAATTTACACATTGCATTTAATACATCAATTTACACATTGCATTAGCACTATTGACCAGGAACGAAGTGGATAGTCATTGTTCATATGGGTTCTTTAGACGTCATGGACTTTATCGCTGGTCAGCAACGAAAGTATTACTTCATAAGAAAATCATGTGGACCCCTTCAATAGGTCACCATGGACCGTTAGGGGCCCATGGACCCCCAGTTGAGAAGCCCTGCATTATACAAACAATACATTTGAATTTGAAATTGTGTGCAAACAGCTGGTGGTATTAATGGTTATTCATTATCCATGCGAATTTCATGTAAGCTAAGCCATTGTGTGCAAGTGACAATTAGCTTGTAATGCACAGCACACAAAGTGTGTGCTCATAATGTGATATAATTGACACGAATAAGCATGCATTGTGCAGCCCGCAACGCACTTCTCAAAAACACATTTTCCTGAGAATAAGCACATTTTATGAAATACTAAAATAAATGGTATTTTTCATGGTAATCTTCCTACCGATGCATCAAAAAATGCAGCTATCTGTTGTAGCTTATGCTTTCAGTCTGGTGAAAAAGACATTGGATATTTTTTGGCCATAGAAGAGATTTGTATACCAGGGGTTTCCCTTCAGTTTTGCATCAAAATCATAGTTTGTTAAATACATATTGGTGAATCATCAGTGCAACATAAAAATGTTAATAGGTTTAAATTAAACCCCAGATTTAAAAACCTCAATACTTAAAAAAATATGTGGCTGAACATATACCATGCCTGGGTTTATTTTTTCGGTCATTTTTCAGTCATAGATCGAATTTATTTTTAATCGACTGAAAAAACTTGGTATGTCAATTTGGTCATAATGCCTAAAAATGTAGACTAGTGAATACTGTTATGACAAGGTTTAATAATATTTATCTACTACCTTACATGTTAGGAACAAAATACCGAAATGTCTTAGCAAAAAAAACAGCACCATGCAGATACTGAAGAGGACTCAGCAAACTACAGAATATAATGTTTGAGGTCGTTGAAAAAATATTCTGTAATCTTCGCATACACATTGGTTCAGACACGTTGGAGATAAGGTCAGAAGAGTAAAAGAATCACAATCACTGCAATATTTACACACTGGACCAATTCTGCGAAGTTTCCACAAAGCTTAATTCATTTCAGTTATGTTGATTTGATAGAGCAGGAACTGGTAAGAACATCAACCAGCCTGCCATGATCAACGTCCCAACACTAAGCCTTCGATAAAAACAAAAATGCAATCAGTTTGCACCGGCAGTTTTCAAAATTAACATGGCCATGCAACAGAGCAACAACTGCAAAATGCACCCTGACATGATTGTTAATAATTTCGGGAAGTCGTTAAATCCATAAGGTTGGAAATGAAAGAGGTGACAAAATTTTATTGGAACGCAATAAAATTATTTCTATTAGCAACAAAGAGAAAAGCAATCTTAACTTAAAACTTACCGAAACTAGAGTCGTTCGGTATTGCTCCAGGAGTACAAAGAGCGAGAAGAACTGTGCTTTCCCAAATCAAGCTTCTGTAGAGTTTGTTCAGACCTTGCAGTACCTGTGTCAATGTGTGGATTAGCAGGAGCATAACTGTACGCGTAGATAGACAGGGTCACCAACGACGTTTGAACTGCCCGATCCACCGGTATTTGGTACAAACCAACCAATAACTGCTTGGCAATTTACAGGGCTTCTGACTTCCAAGCAATGACGTCATGTCGACCAGATGGGTTTGCTTTACAAGAAAACTTACCTGAAGAATGTTATTTAAAATCACTGAAGTTGCGTTCCCATCTCCTTACCCACGTGTGAAGGTCAAATTCATAGTACACCGCACTACCAACACTGCTTCGTTTGCCGATTTATTTTTCGGCTTTGCTGCTTTGGAACTGCCAACATTTTGTTTTTAACTCATATGGCTTAAAAATGAGATTAACGGAAAGTTGAGTAATGTAATAGTGAACCATCGAGCTTGTGAACAGAAATTGAAGCTGGTGATCCTTTCCCATTTTATAAAGCTCGGTCCTAGCTATTGAACTAACAAATTCAAAAATAACTTCAATATTATATTTACTGCTTCATTTCCTATTGATTGTCACATCACAACTTTGGTTCTGGTCTGATTTCAAAAACACACAAATTTCATCACACGCTCACATTTCCACCTAATTTGCTCTTCCCTATCTCATTTAACAACAAACCAAGCAAGCGAATTTAAGACACTGCAACAAATAAATGTCTTTACCTGCAGGCCTCGCTTGCTGCCCCATTCATTGACTATTATTGTCCGCACTTCACTCTGTGGAAACAGTTATGCAGGAGGAGATCGTTAATACCGAAGTAATGCACGCAAACCATTGATCGCCATACTGTTTTAACATAATATGGCTTTAACAAACTATGCAAAGGATGAAAATTGTTCTGCACTTGTCTGCTTTCGAAATTCTCGAAAAAGAATGGCCAGCAACAGTAAATTCTTCACAATCGTGCTTCAGTGCCGCAGCCTAAGACATAAAAAGCTACGCCATGTTCAAAACTTTTCAGCAGATCGCTAAAGCCACAGAGGAATACTTGCCACAGCGAACACAAGATAACGCAAACAGGAAAAGCATTGCAAAAACTATAATTCCACACAGCAAACAGCTTCCTTGCAATTCCACCTTCTAGCACCAGAAGAGGTGGCCACGGATCGGAGTCAACTTCGGCAGGATTGTGGGTTTTTTCCGGACCCGGAGCAGGAGTCAAAAATTTGTGGAAAAACAGACTTTTTTATTTTCAGCAGGAGTCTGCGTGGTCTCTATGAATGTCATTGCTTAGTAAAAACATTGCTAAATGTTGGTTGCATCGATGGTTGCCGGAGTTTGAACAGGAGTCGAATCTTCAAATTTGAAATAATTCGAACCCGGATTCAATAATTCTTGGAAAGGAGCGAAGTCGTAGTTTGAAAATGCTATTCCTGCCACCTCTGAGCAGTAGACGCAAACGATCATATAAAAATCGTTTTCGACAAAACGGCAATTTCTATTTGGCATGTGTTGTTCATACAGGTACAAAGACTCAAGTCGAACGATTTGTGAGGCTCACGAAAACGAGGAACGAAATAACCACAAGAGCAACCAAAACACTACGCGGTGACCCGACGGCTTCAGTTCGATGTCGTTCACAGCTGTGATTGCCTAATATTTTTGTTCTTTATCAAATCGCAGCATTAAATATTTTCCTCTCAAATTACGTTTCCTCTCAAATTTTGACTGCTTCAGTTCAATTTTGCCTTGATCTCCGCAAAACTTTTCTGAACTTCAGACACGTTTCCGTCTTTCTTCATGACTGCAGGCGTGTTAATCGAATGTATGCATGGAGCTTGGAGAGAAATGCGTTAACCGTCAGATACACAGGCCTGGGAGGAAAAGTGTGAACATTAAAAACATTCAAGGGGCAAGTTTTGTGTATAGCAAGTGAATCATCGTACACTCGTAAAACTAAACAACTCTATCGCAGTTTGACCGCATGCTATCCTGAAGTTATCGACGACATCCAACCGCCCACTTCTTCCTCATAGTGGAACATTAACCGCAACCTGGGTGGCTTAAATAAAAAAGAAAAAAATCGTCACGATTGTAAACAACTTCAGGTCGATCGACAGTAGCACTTGTCCGTGAAATGGTTACGTCGCGGACTTGATTCCGCTGGCTTTGTATCGCGCTGTCACTACACCTGAAAAGGAGAGGCTGTGGGAGACGCTTACACTTTTCTCAAGATGAGCAAGCTCATCTGGCTTAGATGAGCAGCTCATCCGCCCCCGTGAACGAATCGTGTTCGCTGAGTAGGGTTTCTGACTTCCAAGCGAGAAAGATCTCCCTAGCCGCACAACACAAAACGCAGTTCACAATGTCCGGTTGCGCGCTGCTGTGCATTGCGTTGTAAACACCCGGCGTGTTTACCTGGCTGGCGCGCGGAAGGCTCAGAAACAAAGTAACAAAGGCGTGAATGTGGACGAGGCCCCGAACAAGCGGACTTCCTTCCTGTTCAGACGTCTCCGACTTGTGTTCTTGCACGAGCTCCTGAAGCAAAGCACTTGGTCGCTGGTCCTCTCTGCAACGACGTGAAGCGTTTAGAAAGCCCGAATCAGTAAAACTAATGAATTTCCTAGCAGATAAACAAAATTTGACTGAAAATCATTCGGCCTAGTTCGTAATCTACAAAAAGGTAGCAAGCTACCACTATCATACAATTGATGCTCCGAAAACATTTGGTTTGAACATCGGAGAGGAAAGCACCGCTGACACTTTTGCCAGCGATGCCAGTTTATTTTTGCACAAGCTTTTGCTGCAGGGAAAATCAGGTGTCCATCGTTTTGCCATCGAAGTGACACCAAGCCAAAAATCTCATATACGAAGAGAAAGCATTTCGCAGCTCAAGCGGTCATCGAGCGCTTCTCATAAACTGCTTTGCAGTTAGCTTACCCATCTACGCTTCGACCATTAACAGCGAAAAGCGGTTCTAGTTGTTCGAGGATCTTCAAAACGTGATCGAGGCTTTCTTGAACTGCAGATGGTTCGCGTAGCAGAAGCTGAGAAAAAAACACGGTCACCGTTTAAGTGCGATCATTGAGCGCAGCTTTCCATTTGACTCTATGTCGTGTTCATCAACGCCTCGAAAACGACAGCGGTGTTGATCTTCACATCCTGAAGACTGAACAGCAAGCTTACGAGCACAGTTACATTCTTTACATTGCAACATGAAATTGTAGATATTGTGGCTGCTGAAGTTCACCCGAATCCCTCCGTTCTGTGTCATAAGCTCCAGTTTTGTATACCACTGGACTTTATCACATATCTTATTAAGTAAAGCACTACCACTCAAAGCCATTCGCAATGTCACAGAACATCGGCAGTATCCCCCCATACACATGCTTGCGCATCTTTCAAAAACGCACTTCAGGTAACTGAGCTTTGCTGGTCGAAGTCGCATAGTGGTTTTCAAAGTTCTGCATTTTTCTCGTATTTGCAGAACTTCTACTCTTTACACTAACCCAGGGTTTCTCAACCGGGGCCCTCAGCCTCCCTTGGGGGCTACGGAGCGGTTCTCCGGGGGCCACGGGCAGAGGCCTTTACTAAATAGCTCTGCTGTGATATTGCATAACGCCAAACAAAGCTAAATGTTTTTATTGGTGAGCAGGGGCCACATGTGTTGCGAGTCTTTGGAAGGGGGCCACAAACCATAAAAGTTTGAGAACCACTGCACGAACCATATCTTATAAAATTTCAAGTACGGGACAGGTCATTTCAAACGCGGACATATATCACCAGCATGTCAAACTTCACTCACAAACACTGTTTGCACGAGACTGGTAACTGCTTGGCACGCAGTCGAAGCGGGAAAATCCAAAGGAAGAGAAGGCAAGAGGAGGAGCTTGAGCAGCGACGACACCCCGCCGTGTCGCTGGAACTCTCGGCAGTGATCGTCCGTCGTGTTGTTGCTGACGATTGCTTGAATGAATTTGCTCTGAAACAGTTTCGGAAAATTTCTTGTTTAATGTTAGGCCGTCCTTTAAACATTGAAAAGAGGGGGGCTGTCATGAAAATACTCGTACATGCAAAACTATGGGGCGGATACCAGAGAAAAAGACTTAAGGCGCCCCAAACTATTCTTCGTATAGTCTGTATGGCCTTCCACAGATGTTGATCGTTTTACAGTGACTGATTGCCACTAGGGCGTCAGGTTCTATGTCAGACACTCGAGCTAATGCAGGTTGCAAAAACACTTTTTTCGAAGTGTGAAGTGAGACCACCATTATCGCGAATTTGGAGCAATTTCAGAGTCAAATCTACAAGAAAACACTCTTGCTAGAAGAAATCCATGCTTGTCAAATCAGGGTCAGCTGAAAAGGAATTGCAAAAATGGCAAGCAGGCAGCTTTTGGGACAGTAGCAAACAGAATTCAAGTTTCTCCACATGGCCTAGGTCATGCTGCCGCGCGGAACATGCTTGTCCGCACTTGCCAGCGTAAGCCTCTATGACAGGGTTTCTCAACCGGAGGCCCTCGGCCCCCCTTGGGGCCACGGAGCGGTTCGCCAGGAGCCACGATCAGCGGCCTTTACTAAACAGTTCTGCCGTGATATTGCAAAACCTTATTGATGAGCAGGGGGCCACAAGCCATGAAAAGTTGAGGATCACTGCTCTATGAGCTCCCAGAAACTCATGTAGTCACTGCATGGTACGGATGGAGTGATCAACAATGAACAGTCGCTTTCGAAGGCGTATGCGTGTAAGTAAAATCACACAACGTGCGTTGGCCCCTTGTCGCACCGTGATGCGCGGGAGACGCAACTTGAATCATAGAAATGCTCAGTACGCACGTGTTGGTTTACTGCTTTTGCGTGCGCTAGCATGCGGTTTATACGCACGGTTGTGCTGAGCATGAAACGATTGGACGCACACAAAACGGTGTGTTTTCCAAAAAAAATTAACTATTTCGACTTTGCGATTAAAAGCCATATGCGCATCTAGCAGAAGACAAAACATTCAATGATGCGTTGCCAGTCATGCGAGAAGTCGCCGTGAAGAAACCAACATTCGCTAGTTCTGAGAACACTACGCTCAAGGCGGCGCTATACCACACAAAGAATAGCTTCGTAAATAGTTACGGGTTTCAAAATGTTAGAACGTCATTTCTGAAACCCATGACATACAATTAAGCAATTGCGTAGCTTTCTCGTAAATGAAAGGAAGCGTTTTTTAAAAAGGTGCGTGGCTCCTGCGAGGTATAGATGACGAAGCGCAGGCGCAGACCAGTGAAACCACTAAGCTCTCTTTCAGCCTCGAAAGAATCCAAAGCGCTTCGACAATATCCGCGCAACTTACGAATCAGGCAGCGAGGTTTCGGTGTAATCGTGCAGTGTTTCGCACGGAGTGTTAAACGTTGCTGCACTTCTTGCGCATCCACAGTGCCTGACAGTGCACCATTGTCCAATGCCACAAGCAACGGTAGAACCATTTTTGCGCCAACCGCGGCGCATACTTCCTAACATTCCAGGTGTTAGTAACGAAAAGTGCCAAAGGCAAGAAGCGTCTCCACATCAGTTCATCACTGAATTAAGGAACATGTCTTCCGAAAAAAACAGTAAATACCTTGTCGCGTTGAATACATGCCACATTAGACGTCAAGTCACGTTCAACGCGTTTCAATCTTTTCGATATAAATCATGGCACGGAATGAACAGGGCAGCGTGTTTAATAAATATATTCAGGGGGGGTGTTTTCGACGACCTTCTGCAAAAGCAACGAGCGGTTATGCAGAAGTTCTTACTCAATGGCACCGTTGTAACAGTGGATTTAGCTGCCACGCAACAGGTCAGGTAACCTTTACGGCCCACGAAAACACCGTTTCCTGCCGCGCTGGAAAACTCACATGCTGCGTGCACTTTGAATATGCAAATCGCTACGGGGTGTCATATTTCAACTACTTAAGCATACAAATAAATTAAGATGCGTTGTTCGCGCCAAAGGATGCGCAATATCCGCTACCTACGCCCAACGGCGGAAAACAAACCGCACTGCTGCTTGTGGGACAGACAGGAATCACCGCTTCCGGATCCACCCAAGCATTGCTAAACCTTCGTGCTTTGCAAAGAAAAGGCCAGGACATTCACTTTAATCGCGGTTTGTTCTACAATTGTTGAGTGCCATCGGTTTCTTTAACAAGTAGCTGGTAGCGTTCGACACTCATTGTACAGTTCTAATATCCTGCGTTGCTGTACAAGAACGATCTGCACGAATTGCTGAGCAAAAAAGTTGTGTAGCAGCGCACCGCTGCTACATGCGACGCGCTAAGCATCCCTAGTAGCACGAAAGCTACTGGGAGCTCCCTTTAGCCCTGTGCGTAAGTGCGCAGGCAAGCCGCTTCTTCAGTTGCATGGCGTATTCTTTACTATACTAGTGGTTTACCGGTTATAGCACACTCGCATCTAACCAGCAGTCAAACCGGCTTTGCTTTAGTGGGTGCTACGATCGAATATTTAGGCAAGTTTTCCGCACAGCAATTTATCATTTATTGTATGACGAACAAAATAACAAATTGAAAGTACGCGACAGATCGTAATGACCGTTTTGAGCCACCTACTCGCATCGCTCGGCTAACACCTACGAAAATGTTTTAACGCCGACACGGAAGCAACTGAGAAGAGTCAATCATACTTACAACATTTTGCATGTAGTCAAGCAGCGGAACATGTCTCTTATTTCCAGCGGAAACCAATCTGAAAAAGAAAACGTTAGACAACTGTTTGATTGTACGGGGGAGAAGAAGCAAACGCAACCATTGACGTAAAACAAATGAAAATCAACAACCATACGCTTACAAAGCAGGTGGTGATACACAGCGCGACTGATGTTAAGAAACAAACAACGCAGCATACCGACATAAAGAAAAGCACAGGCGGCACAAGGCTTGGCATTTGCTACACGCGGAAAGATTTTGGAGTTAATTTAGGCTGTGGCATGGTTTGGGTACTTCCCACTCTGTCATTCTACTCGGTGACGACGTGATATGACAGCCAGGGAGTTTGAGTTTGGTTGTGGTGAGAAATGTGGCAGTCAGAGTGATCGTGGTGTAAGACAGTGGTTCCTAAACTTTCTTAAGCGCGACCCAAATCTGAGTTTAATGAACATCTCACGACCCAAGCCTAAAACATAGAAAAAATGTGTTTTACGTGCTTAGAAAGTGAAAATGTTTCAAACTACTCTGCTACCACATAGCTAAACTTTCATGCTATGAACCCTGATACTCCACTAAACTATTCAGCTCCAAAATACTTCCGTAATCAACGAATCTTAACTTAGCAGCTATTTACGGCTAGTAGCTGCGCTGTCATTAAAACTCTCGGAAAACCACTTATGATGCAGTTATCCAGTTTTAATAAGACGAAGCGAAATGAAATGCGTTGATGCAATAATTCAGTATATGACGGAATTGAAAGAACTTGAATAATGAAAAGAAAAAAGTTCGTTTTGACAGATTTGAATTCCCTTGGTGCGGCCCATTTTTTGACCCTTCGCAACCCATGTTTGGTTCGCGACCCATACTTTGGGAATCGCTGGTGTAAGACGATGTGTTAAGTGTCTGTTCTACGTGAAGGATGTCCAATAGTAAGTTTTCGACATCCACAGGGCAGGTCAACAATTTTACGTTGTTATTCAGGTCACAGCTCGAAGAAAAGTGCTCTGGCAAAGTATATTCTAGAGCGGTTCCCAACCTTTTTCTGAATGCTGGACACGTTGTAACTCAGTTTTTTCCAAGCGACACACCAAAGCTATTTAATGAAACGCAGCTAACAGAAAGAAAAGTCGTCTTTGTGCTTGACAGTCCGATATACGGTTTGTTTTTATTCACCTCCATCAAAAACCTGTTTTATGTTTTACTGGCCTGCGTTTGCGTAAGATCTTTTCTAAGCAAAAAGCGTTTCTGACAACTCTCGAAGTCGATCAGACAAACGTATTAGCGCTATGCTGCAGCTGATACGATGGACAATGAATCATTGCTTGCTGACACGTCGAAGCTGCGCAATTCGTATAATCGCCTTGCAAAATGATTCCAAAGTGTATTGATGCACAAGACATGGATAAATAAACGTGCTTCGCGATACGTCGAGTTGACTGGGAACAGGCGTGCCCATCAAAGTCGTGTTCAGTTTTGAAAATTTCGTCACCGCGGTTGGGAAGCACTGCTTGAAAATGGCTCTGCTTTTGGCTGAGCGGGGTCTCGCGTTTTAGCGTTTGAATGTGACATTAGAAAAAGGCGGTTTATAGAATCCTGTTTTCAAAAATAATCAGCACAATAGTCTCAAATGAAAGCATTCCGATTTCTTCCACCACCTGCATAAAACGGTCGTCTTTCCTTCACTTAATCTCGTGTTGAGTTAAAAAAAATTCTTTGTGTGTTTTTGTTGCAGTGTCTGTTGTCATTTTTCGCTCAACTCGTTCTTCCCATTTTTCTCTCGTGTGGCTTCTGTGCAATTTGCGTTGATCGTCATCCTTTTTTCTTTCGTTTTGTATCTTGGCTTCAAACGACGCCGCCGATACTGAGGATTGCTTTCGCAGTGTTTTCCGACCCATTTTGCGACAAATGCAGACTGTATTAACGGACTGTCGCTATCGACTTGCAGTTATTTTTCATGTACAGTGCTCTGACGAAGGCTTGCCGACAGACCGGACGAAACGTTGGCGTAGTTTTAACGTTTTCGCGGTGCACTGCTAATGTATAACGTTAAATGTTGTCATGTCAACATTTTTAAGAAATAGTGTCTCTAAGAGACGTTGAAGTGAGAAAATGTCCGTCTCAGTGGCGAGAGATGTCAAGGAGACAAGCTGATCGCAAGGCAACCAGAAATGGAGTCTATCGTTTAGAACTGTAACTAAGACTTTTGAAAAGCCATGTGATTTTAATGCTGAACGATCTTGATGTGGTTAACTCACAGAAAGTGTTAGTACCGTTTGATATTTTCGACATGTTCAATGTATATTGTTGCATTTTTCCGATGCTGCTTGTAACGTCGCAATCAAATTTAATAATGCAGTTCATACAGACCAGAAGTCAGAAATTTTGGGCAGTGCAAGGCTATTGAAGAACTGCAGTATTAGAATAGTTGTTTCAGACCTTCACATATATACAGTACGGTAATTTAGTGCAAACTATTAAATCGTCTGCAAGAGAGTTTCCAGAGAATCGCTCCGTCGACGAGATAGATGCTATTCTTCGAAAAAACGTTTAAGAACAACAGGGTTGCGGAGTCACTATCGGAGACGCACGGAGTTGGAGATTTTTGAGTGGAATCAAAGTCAGATTCCTAAGCACTAGGAGTCGGATTTTTTTGTTCGACTCTGGAAGTCCAATTGAATTATTTTTTACATCGCAAGCTAGGAATTCGTGTTCAAATATTACAATTTCTTTTAAAACTTTTTTTGAACCAGATAATTCTTGCTGTGTACCACGATTTCCATCGATTGCTAGTTGCTAAAAAATTGTTGACAGCCAAATTTCATTCACTTTTTGTTAATGTTAGGTAGTCGGAAATTTTGAAAGGTCAGAGTTAAAGTTGGACATTTTACATCCAACTCCGCAACCCTGAGCAACAGGTCAGAACCGAAAAGTCTATTGAAATCCTAACCTTGGCTTGAGGTACAGTATGTAACTGCATCGCAGTGGCTACAAGCCGTCAACAGAAAATACACCACGAGTCTTGTATAGTTTCTTATGTACATAAGACGTAAGCTTTAAATTGAATTGGATGGAAAATGAAAACGAAAAATATGATTAAGCTGTTAAAAGGAGAAAACAACTTTGAGGAAGTGCAAAAGTAGAAAGAGGCATGTGAACAAACGGTTGTCCCATCTTCTAAGGGACTAAAATGCATTTGCGCTATTAGCTATTTTAATCAACTCTGTAAAAAATCAAGAAAAAACTAGTCAAGTTACTCATGAGTACTGATGGTTATTTTAAGAAAGCGCAACTGCGTCATAAACCGTTTCGTCAACGGCAACCCCAACCTCATCGAAATGAGGGCTTACGATTGCTGCAGATTTCCACACTAAACGAAATTGGGTTGTACTTGGAAAGCAAAAGATACACTTTGAGGTAAACCAAATTACCAATATACCCGCTTTGTTGCCCCATATTCATCTGTGGAACATATTTTTTCTAAACATACAATTGCAATTAATGGGAATCTATAAACTGATTTTCCTAAGCACTCAGAAATAAATCAAGCGTATTACCATTCTCAATCAAAAATCAGCACATTTTAAAGAGAAAACATTTAACCTGGAATTTCATCCAGCCCGGGCACAACTTTACACAAACTTAATTCCATTAGCCCTTTATGAGGCTAGGCAAGATTTTGATTATTTCTTAGCATTGCTCCAAGATCTTTTTGTTTGATCTATTCTAAACTACTACGTCACCAGCTAAAACTGCATTGTGAAAGTTAAACGGATACCTACCATTATTACGATAGACAATAATGAATAACAAAGACGTGTCGATTAAACTTAAGACAAAATCGCCTGATGTCTAAAAATCTGAAGATTTCTATTTGCTTTACACAACAGTTCTATTTAACAACGCGACAATACCAGACAAGTAACAAATAAGAATGTCACGAATTAGGACAGAAGGGACCGTCAACAAGAAATCGACTTAATATGAGGTTGTATAAAAACAAAAATATGTGATGTTTTCTACGGATATCTCATCCTTGAGCAGAATGATGGTGAAACGATTCATTACCTATAAAGTGACTTTTTTTTCACAAAAGTCTGATCTAGGTCGCCGCAAAATTTATACTCAAATGTGAATTTTTATCTATTTAACACATCTCCGCAGGTTTGCTTGTTTATCTAAAATTCCGTTTACGAAACCATAAAAATGCACAAATGCTGTCAAAATATTCTGTAATTGGCCATATTGCTCTCAAAATTGATTTCATCTCGCACAGGCTCGTTCCGCAATGCAACCGGAAAATGGAGAAAAACACGTAAAAACACGGCGTCGCATTTCCAGCAGCTGCTTCGGCGCGTGAACGACCGAGTCCGCACATTAACTGGTATGGAATTCAACAAGGAATTCCAGTCCACTGCTGGACTAACTCTTCGGTCACAGGCAGATCGTTTTTCAGTCGCCCTACACGCGGAAGCAGGTTTCGTTGAGACCGGCTGAACAGACTGCAAACACGAGACCTCGTGAACGTGCTGCGCATCACTGCTAGCGTGGTCTCGCACGCAGACCAACAACGACGTCGGGACAAGCAACAACTGACCTTTCCTCAGATGCGTGGCAACAATGACGCGAAGCACGCTCTGGCAACCGAACAGTAGACACTGCGTGTGTGATGTGTACCAGGCGTGTTGTCGCCACCGGTTTGTTTAGTTAAAATCTACGAAAAATCTGCAGGCCGCGGTGTATACTGCGGGAGAGTGTTTGAAGAAGACATTGTCCACTATCCACTTGCAATGTCGCGCGTAAGAAGATACATCATCATATCAAACAAGCAAAAAACACGAAAGACGGTAGGATTGACAGTGCTGCACAGGGACAGGACACGTCGCCAGAACTAAGAACAACTGGCTTTAAGGTAGCAAGACTTTTTACGACATTCGAATCTAGCGCAGTTTTATGGAGTGGGTTTGACTTGACGGCTTAGGTTTGCTTGCGTTCAAAAAAACGTACCGGATTCTGGTTTGTGGCGTTTTCTTGTGGCCAATTATTAGCAGGTTAATTTTAGCAACAATGACATCTGATTTAACGGTGTAACCGCGATAAAGCTCTGAAACGAGTAGTCTACATCTTTTCACTAAAACGCGAATTCATTCTATCAACACGGAAGCAGCACAAAGCATTCTAGCTCACCCCTGGACGCTGCTTGACGACTTGGACGCAGCGGCTTCCTCGACTTCCTCCACCTCATCTTCGCTACCTGCAAAGCAGCCAGTCAGCACCCTAAGCTGGAACCATGCCGGTCTACATCACGCCTCGCAACACAGCGCTTGCGTTTCCAACGTTCTGATACGAAGCGTTAAACAAAAGTTAATTTATGCATGCAGGCGTACGCGCAACCGATGAAAAAGGAAAGCCTCTAGTCAGGTCAGTTGATAACCCCGAATAGGGATGTCAAACGTGGAGATTCGTTTAGCGCAAACTGCTAAAAATTTACAAACCAAAACTTTGTGCTGATGGGTGGCCAGTCGACATCGCGCTTTTTGAAGCAAAAACGAAAAATTGCAACCTTTTACAAAGAAACAAGTGGATGTTTACTTCTGCTTTCGGGAAAGATTTGACGAGAGCTGCTGTTGCACAAGCGACCTGCTGAGTTGCTTGCGCTGTAACTTTATGTGTGACAAAGCAGACGGGAAAGATTTACAGTCACAGCAAATGGCCACAGCTCTGCGGAAGGGGTCACGGCATCTTGCACACTGAAGTAATACAGTAGTTCACTAGATGTTCCCGGAGGCGTCGCTGTCAAGGAAGCAAAGCATATGCGGCTGAGCTCAGCAAGAACTGATGTTTCACTCGCCAGCTTCATCGCTGCTTCACAAGTTATGATATGCACGTCATAAGCATCGTAAACAATGCAAATCTTACGCGTCGACTGAGATCCAGTACAATGGCAACGAATTTATTAGAACGTATTCTTAATGCAGACACACAGGAGAAGACAAATTTAGCCGGAATCTACAAGGTTGTACGTAAAAAAATAAAGTTCGAGAAAACGCCGTAGAGCTTTCACGTATACAGCAAAACGATGGCAAGCGAAGCTCACATGACAAAGCCCTTGACAATAAATTGTCGCAAAATTTATATTTTTGGCAGAACCGCGAACTACGCCAGTAATGCAGGCAAATTGTAAAATGAAATTGCATATCACTGTTCCCAGCTTTTGACGCGAACACCCTCACAGTCAGCTCTTTCTTCGTTAAGTCACAGAAACCGAAAACCGTGAGCGAAGCCACACCTGCCACGCGAGGAGCTATTTACGAAAAATCCACCGGCAATTTGTTGTCGATTGGCCACACACTAATGACTTAGTCTAACCCGCATCGTCCTGAGCTGCGCTCTCGTCTGCCTGCGAACAGTTCTCCCCCGCGCCTTCAACGCCCTCAGACGATCCTTCAGCTCCGCCGGCATTCAGGTCCGATTTGTTCTGCGACGACCTGAAAGAAGTTGTGCTCATACTCGTCATTTACGAATGCAAGTCTTGAAATTCTCGCACAAGTCATTTCGCCCACGGTCTTACCCTTATTGTACTAACAGGGTTCGCTTTCGGCAAGTAAAATGTAAGCTTTTAGGCGTTAGAATTTAGGGTGGAGAGCACAACAAGAGAAATTAAAAATACATCGTTTTAATTCAATCTGGAAGCAATACATTTGCGTGATTTGCAAAGTTCAAAGCCCTTCTCGGTGTTGTATTTTTTCCCAAGTAAAGCCTGCTTAAACATGCAGGCAAAATTGTTATTAATTTTTTACAGTGATTTCACCAAAGAACAAGCAAACAATACATAGGCACAGTAACAAGGATCTGACAACATGCTTCGCTGCAAAGTCTGTCGGGTCGCTAGATCGCCCGTACCGCGAACAAATCGTTGACGGGTCTGATCCCAAAGTGTGCAGCTCGTCGAGCAAGCGCTGAATGGCTTGCATCGTGGCAGATTTCAGGGTAGGTTGGTGGCGCATCAGCTCGTCCATGGCGTTGCCGAGATTCGAAGCCGTGTCGCCTGTTCGAGAAGCAGGTAGAGCAAGATTTCGCCGCGGGAAACAAAAAAATACAAAACATTGAACAAGCGGCAGAGGCGCACCGGTCAGTGACAGAATTGACAGAGAAGCGCAATGCGTATATGGACTTTATTCCCATCTTCATTACATATTATAGCTAAGCTAAACAGGCTGCAAACACTTTCAGCATATCCACTAAGATAATGAGGCGAAACAGACGCTGACCATCCACAGAAGACCAAAAGTCACACCGACCAAGAGGGTCTGAGCTCCGTCTCCTCCTCATTGCGAGCAAATAGTCTGGGCTGAGCATGACGTGGAAGAGCCGGTCGAAAGGATTGCAGTTCACGAATGCGTCCAATCCGCGTGTATTAAGGCACAAAGCGCTGGGGAAAGAAGTATTTGATGGAACTATCTTCATGGCACTTGGAGTGAGACAATTGCTAAGGTAAGCTGGGGGCATCGGTCCCACTCCGCTTTCAAAATATCGAATAAAAAAAGCTCAAGGTAAGTTGATGCTGTGACACAACAGCACTACGGTTTTCGATATCGTGCTGAAGACAACAGATGCGAAGTTTGCAAGTGGACTTGCGGAAACGGCGGGCATTTATTTATAATCGCAATCGCAACTTGAAACAGCAGCCATACACGAGCGCAGTGCAGAACAAGACAGGCTTGCACTTGCAGTGCAACGCACAGCGCGCCAAACAACGAAACTACCATCCTCGTTTTTCTGAGACCGGAACCAAGTCAGCGTATATTTAAAGAAAGCCCCTTCGCTTATCACCACTTCAGTTAAAATTCAGTGACCACTAAGTCCATTATCGACGCTGTTGACTAAATTTCAGACAGCTCCCAAGACGAAAGCAATTGCATTAGGACATAAACTGTCGCCACAACCTGATTGCTTTCTGTCGCCATCTGCCGACGATTATCAGCACATGCGCAGAACTTCAGCGTCGTTGGTTAATACTGGTCTACTATAATAATAATTGTGCATCAAATCGTGAACTATGCGACGCGCTCTCAACATTTACGTTTGGCCACAGACCACATGTTTCTTGAAAATACACTCAAATCCGGTTTCTTCCGCAAAATCGACAACCCTGGGACAAACTCAAAATAATTATGTTCCCGTTCTATAATCACACATCAGGTTGTTCCATGAAGGAAGTAAAAATCAAGAAACCTGCACCAACCTGAAAATATTCGGCAAAGACGCGAGAACTTCGCGGGTGGCAGGTGGGTCTTTGACGAGCAGCGCGTGCAACATCACGTGCGTCAGTCTGTTGTCTTGGAGCGAAGACAACAGAGACGGTTCTTGGAAGACGTACACAGTCACCACCTCCATGGCTGCACAAGCAAAATAACTGTACATGAACAGAAACTCGATGGTTGGTGTTCGCCTTGCGCTTGGCGGGAAAGCGTAACTCCAAGTTACTAGATTACTGTTCTTGCTTTTTCAGAGCTTTTATAGCTCTTAATAGAAAACAGCATCGCTCATCCTGATTTTAGAGTGTGAACGCCGAAACCCTGACGTGCTCTCTACACTGCATCGGGTTGTCCTAAATGCGTCGACAAAAGCGGGCGAAAACTGGGTTTAAAGCTGAGGAGACCGGTGACCATAACGATTGACATTTTCGAGAAATCCAGAGACAGTGTGTGAAAAAAACATACACGCCCACAAGCGTGTTCATTAATTTCAGGCTAGATTATTACAGCAACCAGTTTCAAGGTCGTTATTTTTCGGAACAAAATGCGTCGCAAGCCAGCTTTAGACTTCCATCAATCTGTTGGGTACAATTTCGCAGAAACTGTAGTGTTCAGCAATGCCAGGACAATATGTGGCACATGGAAGGTAATCATGATGAAAGCAATTATAGGACGACTTCAGCTGAAATTTTCCTTGTGTGCTGCGCTCTGACTCTTGTTATCAAATACATTACTTGGCAAGCTGAAAAGCGTCTTGTCCACTGAAACTATTTAGGCCCGTTGCTTGGCTGCTAGACAGTGGATGGATTATAGAGGGTGTTCCAAAGAGTTGTTACCGTCCATTATGCAATCTCTTAACCAATTTTTTTTAAATATATCTCACATTTCAACAGAACGTGTGAAAACAACTTAAAATTGTGTGGTTTATGTTAAATGTAAGTGAATTCATATAAAAGCACAGTAGTTCATATTTGTAAATGGCACAACAATTTCAGAAAGTAAGGTTGTTTGAGGATGGCCAAAAGATTTAGATCAGAATCTTGTGAAATCTGTTACAAAATCCTCTTGCATTTGAAGTCCTCAATCTAATTTTTACGAATAACTCAAAACTTGTGAAATCCTTAATCTAATTTTCATGAAGAAATGTTGTTCTTCTAAACACTGAGCCTGTTTAATTCCATACAGCTCCTAGAGTCTGTAGTTGCTCAGACATGCACATCTCAGATGATGAATTCTTGGAGGCACCTTGTATTGTAAGCGGCAAGCGGAAGGCTCGACACAATGAACTTGAACACAATACTCCCGGCAGTGCTTGTCATGAACCTCGAGGCGTGGTGTTTGGGTACAGCACGCACGAGCAGAGGGGCATTTTGAAATCGAGGCAGTTGGCCAAGTCTAAACCGCAAAAAAGCTTAGCGCTGATGAGAACGCATTTCAGCGCCACATACATGGCTTGTGTTGGCCTCGCAAGTCTTAGCAAGTTACCGTAGAATCCACTTTCACAGCACGCTTACGCTGGAAGATTTCGTGTAATGTGTCACTATAAATGAATTTTTTCTGGTTAGTTGCATTTCTAAAATTAAAAAAACCGTCTATTTTGTCAAACGCAGTCCAACGTGTACAAACAGCTTGAAAAACATGTTGCCGTTCAATAAAAGCTTCCACAAAAACTTCATCAGATCTCAAAGAAAAATAAATCAGCGCAATTTCTAGCTCAGACAGTAGCTTTTAAGTTTACACGTCACAATTCCACTACCAACGTAACAGCGGCAGCAGATTTGCTAGACGTCACAGCGCATATTGGTTTAACAAGGACAAATTCAGGCGCCCCCAAGAGTTTGTGACATGGACAAAACGACGTCCAAGATGCAGGATGGTTAGTACTGCACAAACGTTCTCGTCAACTTTAATTCCTAATTCTATTCTTATACAAATACTTCCAAAATAGGACCGGCGACAACTCATTGGCAGAATGTCCGCATCTCATTCGAAAGGTTGGGTGTTCACTTCACGTACACCTGAGCGAATCGTCGTAGCGCTCCATTGGGCAAGGACGTTAGCCTCAACCGCCCAGAAAGAAGTAAATTAAAGGCTTCGGCATGCCGCCGATTGCTATGACCCGAACAATACAAAAAAACAACGCGCAGTTTTTCAACGCATGCTCTAGCAAGTATAAAGCAAGCCATCTGAAACTAGCACTAGTAGACCACCAAATGTGCAGGACCGCCATGGGTGCGAATGGACGCAATACTTGATATCTGTACGTTTTACCAGAAAATGGATCATACAGGGTGTTCCAAATCTGGCGCAGCATCTAATCAGACGGAAGATCTCGCGCATCGGAAAAATAAATTCAAGCACAAAATCACAACCTTGGGCTTACAGCGCTTTGAGAAACTGGGTGAGGATTATCGCGAAAAAACGAGAGGCTCGAAGGCACAACATTTAACGTCCCAATACTTGCCAGTTGCCAAACCGTCGCTGCAGTCATTACAAACTACTGCTAGATTTGCCAACGCAGTGCAGCATATAGCCGTGAGCCATGAGATGCTAGGATATTCCGCTCACGTAAGCCTTCCTACCCGGTTTGGTAAGCTTTGGACAGTGGTTCCCAAACTTGTTCGAGCCGTTACCCAAATCAAGGCAGCGAATATGTCTCATTACCCTCAATATTTTGCGTCATAAAAGAATACAGAACAACATTGTGGTTATGGTTCCGCACTACCCGCCAAAGAAATCCTTATTACGCCAAGTTTGGGAACCACTGGCTTAGGATAATGCAGCACACCTTCGAGGCTTATGTTTAGTTGTCGATTACACACTTTTCACTATTCAATAAAACTTAAGTTATTAACAGCAGTTTAGAATCCAATCACCAACTTACCCAACAGGAAGAGAGCCGGTCCGTAGTACTCCACGTTGCCGATGATGTGTTTCAGCGAATTGGGCAGTGTCCCGTCCATCATGTGACGAACCTGCTCACCGAATGCTTGATCCGAAATTGCTTTCTTCAAGAAGTTTAACACAGATTTGAAGAGTGCCGCGCGTTGAGGTAGACACTGCGCTCCTGCGGAAACGAAAGTGAGTTGCCAGATGTAACAAAACATCGAGGAAGACGCAGAAACACCAGTTAGTTATTTCATCAGTAGAATAACAAGCTTGCAACCGGGAAAAAAACCCTGCAATGCCAACACCACGTTGTGGATAACGCACCCTTTGAAACAAATCCTATTACAAAAATAAATTATCACACAAGTTGAACATTCCAGGAACAGTTGGACCGGATGATTCACAAATTTTCGAAATCAAAAAAATCTTGGTACTGTGTTGGGTGTGTCAGTTGAGTAGAGCACAAGATGTGCACCCGTTTCTGAAGTTCCACAAAAGCGATAGTCAGGGTTTCCATACATTTTCAAAAACCATTTTCCATTCTCTTTCAACACTAAATGGAAAAATCAATACCAGCACTTAAAACAACACGTTTCCTTGCCAAGTTTTATTGGCGAAACTTGGCGATTTTACTGGGTGCATGCCAAGTGAAAATGTGAAAAGTTTTACATGTTTCCCATTATTATGATTTTACACCATTCAATTCAATCGCCTGTGTAATTCCTTTGTCACCAAAATCTAAATATTTTGTTCTTATTGGCAATATCGCTTAGCAAAAACGACATTACACTATTTTTATTATAGGGATATACCAAGATGCTGTTCCGGCAGGAAATGAATGCTTCTTCGTTTGCACTTTTAAAATTTTTCGCTGTAACCATATCACTGGTAGTAAACACGACCCAGTGACCTTTTCGATCCAGCCCATTGAACTTCTCCAAATTTTATTAATAAAGCCAATCCATTTTGACACTCCTTGCAACGCTCATGCAGTCATGCTCCCCTAGCACAAGGCGCATTGTATTGCTCCGCTCTGCTTTCCACTTTGTTAAAACACTTTTTGGCTTCGCAATAATGTCCTTTTTTGTGGATACTCAACCTGACAAAAGTCATTTTGCAAAACCACGATCAATGATCGCTTGCTGCACATTAATTTGCAACAATATCAAGAACCTGGCTAAATGCTAAAGGTGTTAACCTTTCTATGTAGATAAGCGGTCCGAAGAAAAGAATGGACAGACATGGCCGAGTATTTCATGAGAAGCAGACAAAAAAGACTACTAAAATCTGACCAATGGTTGTATGTCTCATAAATCATGAAAGTGCTACGGCTTTCAAAAAATGAATACCAGCGTCATTTTGCTATGAAGCGAAATGCTGCTTCAGGAAGCGTTTAATGCAAGAACAGGAGTCTACTTTTGAGACGTTAGCAACTGATTTGGTTCCTAGTTCTATCCTTTACAAATAATTCCAAAATAGGACCGGCTACAACTCAGTGGTAGAATGTCCGCATCTCATTCGAAAGGTTGGGTGATCACTTCACGTACACTACCACGAGACTCTGAAACATCACTACAGGAGCTGCATTCGGAAAAGGTTATAATTTTCAGTTTGACCGTACCTCCAAGAAATTATTCAATTCTCTGAAACTGAATGATTTGTATGCTTGACTTAACGAAAAAGTATTTCCAAACCTCCGGAACATGGCACGCAGCATGCTGGTATTACTTGGCTCAGCCTGTGTGTGTGAGCAGACGTTCAGCGTCATGAACATTAACAAAGCTGCTGCAGATCAAAGTCAACTGAGCAACACAACACCTCATATCTATCTTGGGAATCGCCAAACAAAGCTAAGTTCAGATTTTAATCCACTGGCGAAAAAGCAGACTTCTTTGCTGAGTTTTAAAATAAATGCATTTTACAAACTTTCATGCAATAAGCCATCTTCACGCTTTGTTATCTACTAAATGTGCAAAAAATATTCATGTGTAACATTTACATCTCATTTCCACTAGTTTCCGTAAACAATCCATCGCTCGGTAATCAGTTCGCTTGCCAATCCACTTCTTTTTTTGTTGGATAAAAAATATTAAAAGGCCAAAGAACACACAAATAATTTGTTTAAAAAGGCATGTGCAGCAGATTTGGCAGTACCTTCGTAATCGGTGTCGACGAGACGCAAGGAGTGACTGGTGACGCCTGTGCTGTGGCGGACGCACGGCTATAGCAACTACTGTCGACCCTAGTGACACCTCACTCGTTCAAGGTAAGCATCACTTTCTTTAACGAAATAAATGCAAAGAATCTTGTTTGGACCGAGACTATACCTGACAATCGCGTAAAGAATGGTTAATTGCTCAGATACTTGCGTTTGTTTTGGGCGTTCTGCTATTAAACACTTTGCCGCTTGCGTATTGCTAATCTTTCAAATAGCACTTTCGAAGCTCCATTGAGCAGGTGCATATCTTGAAGGAAGCATTGTTGGAGAATGAAATTTGTGCTACAGGAAGAAAAAGGTTCGTTTAACCAAATAATCACCCGGTGATCAACAATCGAAAATCGGTTTTGTTAACACTTACATGCATTGTGCTTCAACGCATTTGCAGGAAAAACGATGTGTGTGACTATGTTGTTTGTGAACGCAAATTTTTCTTTTACAAGTGCTGCTCGAAGGAAGTTTCAGGCATGACCGTTGGATTCGAGCTAAAACAATTAGTTACGTTTACGCGACACAACGATTAATCCTGATCAGCTCAAAAGCATTGTTGACCCACTGAAAAAGCTTCAACTAGCACAGGGGTTCCCAAGGCATGCAAGATAATCTGTTTAGATAATCTTGGCGTGAAAAAAGTAGTTTCGACAATTTAGCAAAAATAACGAATAATTTAAATTTTTAACACATTGATTCTCAAAACGGTGTGCTGTGAGGTGTTGCTAGGTGCGCCTCGAGAAAATTAATATACAGCAGATATGCTGTGCTGTAACAACATAACCAACAAGGTATGGGCAGCACTATTCAAAAAATCAGATTAGCAAATAGCAAGGTTCAAATTTATTGGCTGAACTACAATACTTTTTGTATGGTCGTGCTGAAACGTGTGCGATCTACTCCAGCACAGTCGTTACATAAGTTGTAGCGCTACTGGCGCCAGTGCATTGGCGAACAAATGATTGGCTACTTTCGACGTTCAGGAATGAAACGTATATTGTGAGTTAATAAGCTTGCTTACAGTAGTAGTTCGTGATTTAGACTCGTTGTTCGTGACCAGTTAGACTTCAAGGAAACCAAACGCCGGCGAATGCTGTTTGGGCTTGCTGCGGACAGTGACTGATTAGGAGTTTCGACGTTATAAACAAATGCCTGTGCAATGAACGGTTATTATCTTTTACTTATAGAATATAGACCAAGGCTTAGCAGCGCAGACGCGTTCGCTAGTTACGACGAAACATGGCGGTGCAAGTCGCTGACCGTGGTCCCACGTCTTCCAGAAGTGCAGTAGAGTTCCTGGATACACATGTCAAAAACAGGGCGTAGTTTGTTGAAACAACTGCAAGGTGCTCGACAACGATTTTTTGCAAAACCCGGTTGTCTTCGGCTCAAGCCAACTACGTAATTTCTTAGAAGGAACACTGATGCGGGTCGGTTATCTTCTTTCATGTATGACAAAAGTACGTTGAGCTATAGCGCCCTTCTGATCACTGTAGCTTTTTCTTCTTCAATATCGGGAATGTGCTTGTTGCGCGATAGTCTCGCTTGATTTGGTGTATAAATGGGGTTGGACTCGATCACTGAAGCGCAAGTACGTCAAATTCGATTTCAGTGATGTCAGAGCCAACGGCGAAAAACCTTGACCCACGAGTTTTCTTCAGACTACAACACTGCTGATAGCACACATCACCCACTGAACTTTTCATTTCGAGCACATCTGGGTCTAAGCGACTATGCGGAGTAAAAACACCAAACTATGGATAAACCATCGACCCTGGTCGTCGGAAGCAGGGCTCCCATCCAGTAATTTCTGATAAACCCGGACTGTGCATGAAATAAACCATATGTCAACCAAAAAAACAAAAACCTTAATTTGTAGTAAAAAAACATATGAATGCAAAAACGTGAGGTGAAACGGTGATTACAATACTGATTTGTTGATAGGTCCTCATCCAAATTTTCGTCTGCAGCTTGAACATTGACATTTGAATCACTTTTCCGTTGCTCAAATCGTTTTATATAACGCTGGTGACACACGTCCTGAATTAATGACACCTCTCACTGCAATTCAGACTTAGGTGTCCAATAGCCATTTTGCAGGCTTCTTGGCAGTACTTGTTTTGCCAAGAACTTTTTCTTAACAGTCTCGGTTTTAGCGAGCTCGTTTTTGCATTAACATTCTCATCATGTGAAAATATTCTTTCTAGTGATGCAGTACAGTGTGGCCAAACCATAAATTTGTTCATTAAATCACAAAATATTCCAAAATCAGCCGTATTTCATGTTACGCAGACAATATCAGAAATCAGAGATAGATTTATTGCACAAGGTCAAATCTTCAAACTGTCAATATAGCCCCCAGCTGATCTCAAGGCACAAGATGGGGAAAATGTAAGGCCACATACGCTATTGCACTTGGATCTTTTATGAGATCTTGAGTTGCAACAGAATCTAAAAGCTCGAAGTTCGCAACAAATCCTTCCTCCAATGGAAAAACTTTCTAAATCTACATGCATAACGCAACCAAGAAATTTGAACATTCAGTCTCAAACATGGTTTCATCAAATTTTTTCAGTTGGCGTCTGAGACAATGACCTTACATATCGTTCATCCAAATGCAAAGCTTACACTTGTTTACATGTAACCGTTTGGTGCTGTATACCCTCATGTGACTTTTGTTGTAAGCCTAACTGAATGGCTGACTGCACCGGATCACAAGCAAGCTACAGTATTTGATATTCACACTGGTGTGATGGTGTGACACCGACTGAACACGTTTTTTTTCACAAATATGAGTACTTAGTACTTTTTTCTACTCATAATCTCATGCGAATACTAATGACCGGAAAATTTGTTTCTTATACTATTTTAGACTTACTGTAGCTATTACCCAAATTTATATCTTCAAAAAAAAACAGCTTTTACGAAATTTTTTATAATTGGACCTAGACACCCAGACAGACTCGAAAAAAAACGGATCTGGGAGGAAAAAAACAGCAGTGGGAGCCCTGGTGGGAAGGACTTTTTCCAGGGGGAGTCAATAGTAGATTTTTCCAGCGGGTAGCCTAAGGATTTTGTCTACGGGGGACAACAGTGGTGAAATTTCATATTACCAACACGAAACTAAGAGAAAAAAAATTTTTCACTAAAAGATTAATAGGAAAATGTCAAACTTCAAAATCTAGGGGAAAGGCCCCTCCTGACCCTCCTTCGAATGCCAATGCCGCCAATGCAACCGACCCAGGGCCGATGAGACCACCAAAAACGAACTTGCATTGAAGAGATCGACTAAAAATACGAAAGCGTTACAGAGCAACCCAGTGCTAAGTTGGGCGATTGACCAGCCACATGCTGCGCGCAATGTCATGGGGATTATCAATTCTAAGTAGATTTGCGGAAGAATCGTGTATGAACTAAAAAACTCAGGTCTTAAAAATTATCACCGACACAGAATCCCAAACCTTGACCTGGTCAAGATTTTTGTTGCTACTCGTGTTGTCGAGTTGTACAAATCAACAATGTTTTCACATCCTCTTGCCATAATTGGCAATAATTTTGCAAATTGCTTTCATTAATAGCGCTGGGTTTGTTTATTGTCGACACAGCAAATAACGTTTGCTGTCCACTTCGATGTTGTGGATTAGACAATAACTTCTTCAGTGCTAAAGGCTTCACGCTTCCACTTCAGTAACACGATAAAGAAATCACTCTTTCCCGTAAGAAATTTCCTAAACATAATGCGTTAATACAAAGTCATTGCCAAAACAGCTGAAGGTCGATTTCCAGTCGAGCAGAGCCGCAAGTTTGACAAAGATCCTTATATTTCTTTCTAAGCAGATGAACACAGCTTGAAGATACGAGACGGAGCGGTTTTGTCTCGTCTGTCATGCTTTGGCGGCCTTTTTCTCCTATCAGTACAACGCTTGTATGATGAAGCAAGTGAAGCTTAGACGTTCAGCCGGAGCGATTTCAACATAGCAAAGCAAAGCTATTTCGGCATTATGTGTCTAGTGACACGCGGTCGATTGTCATGTGCGGAACAACTGCAGTGTTGGCGCAGCATTGCGGAGACAACGTCGAGCAATTAAGTTCAAGGAAATCTGCAGCCAACGATGTTCTCTTTATGTTCACGTTGAACTGCATTTACTATTGCTTACCAAATATGGCTTCACATTGTTTGTATTTTTTCCACAACCTCCCACTGACCCCTTCTGCTCAACGCCAAAAAACAGATGACTTATGTCTTCTGTCTGCATTTCGTTACGTGTGGTCCGGCTTAATTCAGAATTTACCAAAAGATAATATCACAGACAGGTGAAGATTCCAGTCAGCTGTAAGTATGTTTCGTGAATATCAGCACCAAGTTTGGGTAGGAACTCTTCTTCCGTAAAATTTCAAGTTCAGATTTGTTTCTCCAAACATCCAAATACAGAGAATAAATCAGGGATGTACAACCTTTTCGCTGTTGCCAGTCACATCACGTTTATTTTTAGTAATTAGGGCCACCAGTGTTCAAATCATTTGTATCTTTTTACATTCCTTCTGTTCTGCTTCCACACACTGAACCTAGCATGCTCCCACACGTCTGTTTGGTCATCATTCTGCTATGTATCCGCCTACAGTAGACAAAGAGTGTTTATTAGTGCACTGTCCCCATAATTGGTATTTTATTTCACACGTGCACGGCAGCATAAACTTTTATCGAACGCCGCGTGTGGCCGTGCTAGGTTGAGCACCGTTGGAATAGACCAGCATGCAAAAACTTACCTATAAAAGCGTGATCACGCAACATTTTGCTGAGTCAACAGACGATTAAATTATATCATCGCTGCCTCAAATTCTGACGCAGGGAAAAGTTTCCACATGAGACAGGTTTATGATGACGCCACAAAACATTCAGTCTTCTCTGCTAACCTGACTTAAATTCGATTTTACTTTTCTCCACATCCTCCGTGTCCATCGCTGTCGCAGCAGCTTCGTCTTTGCCGTTATCAACGTCCATGTTTGCATCTGAAAAAGCGCACAGCGTTTTTTGGCAGTTACTGGTTCCAGCTGAAAATAACTGATAGGTACGTACGTCTGAAAATGAAAAAAAGCAAAAAAAACGACCCAAATCTCAGAAAATTCAGCTGGGACAGGTTTGCCTTTACGTTTCGGAATAAACTATTTTATGCGTGACGATCAATTGCCCAACGCGGTAAAAAAAAGCTCTGTTCTACAGGAGGAAAGTAGTCAACAGGAGAAAACAGTGCTAGAAAAATATCAACTTTCATATATAAATGCGTGTTTCATTAGAGATGTAAAGAAATAATGGTACACAAGTCCACACAATATGCCAATAAAAATCAGCATCTCTTAAAAAACACAGAAGACAAGATGAGGCTCATAGAAATAAGTAATCTAAAAATTTAAAACGAAACTAGCGCGTTTCAACAATGCACAAAAAATAACTCTCAAGACACGTGACAAGTAAAAAGTTAAAGTTGGCAAAAAAGAACTGTTGCGTTGCTATCCTGCCAAACGAGAAACATACACTCGTACTGCTGTTGCCCAGCATTTAAACACACAGCCAGCCAACCCTTGATACTCGATAAAAATTTTTATTAACAACTACAACAACAGATGTTCCTCACTAACCCGACAATCGTTCTCATAGCAATAACGAAAGTTTAAAATTTGCATTAACAGTGAAGAAGTCACTTCAAATCACCTCACTCCTCACGTAAGGCATGAGCATGCCGCACCTAGCACAGAGATCTGTTACCTTCCGCAGCCGGGACGCCAGGCGAACCGGGAACTGTGTCGCTGGCAGAGGGGGCTTCTTTTCTGCAGATGTCTACTTCGTGCTCCAAGCGATCGATGAACACTTGCAGGCCGTTGACCGCCTGGAATGCTTGCCAGTCGATGTTGGTGATGAGGTCGATCACACGCACAGCTCTCGTCACGAACTGAACATGCAACACGGACGTAGCGTTAGCCACGTCTGTCAATGCGCGTTCGTCCGCGTCACGTGAATTAGGAGGAGCAAGACCAGGTCAACAGGCTGGGGCGTCGGAACGGGGTGGCAGGGAAGGCCTTGGCCTCTGGGTTTTGAAATTTGACGTTTTCCTATTACATTTATAGCAGAATAAGTTGCTTTCTTAGTTTCGAGAGAAAAAATGAAATTTCACCACTTTTGCCCCCCCCCCTGGAAAAAATCCTTCCCACGCCCATGGCTGGCGGGCTGCGGCAGTAGCGAGATGCCGACGAATACCCCTGGCAACTTTCGGTAGTTGTGAGTGAGAGTTTTTGCACTATTGACCAATGAAGTGCGTAAACGACATACTGCGATGTCAGTACATTATCATCAACGCGTCGCATGAAAACTTGCTTGGGGTGTTCGCAAAGCAAGACCAGGTTTCGATTTTCAGCAAATCGTCCCAGATTCGAATCTGATCAAAGCGGCTTTAGATTAAAAACATTTGGTCGAGTCGAGAAACGACCGCTGCTGTACATTTCGGTTTGGACACAACCACAAATACAAAAAACACTCTCTTCTACCGTGGTTTGTTCTTGCTGGTCGCCCATGTTGGTCACGACTGAGAGCAGCGGTCCCATCATGCCACTCTGAACCAGCGCTTCGCCTCCGCTCTCGTAACTCGATAAGTGGTAGAGAAAAGAAAATAGCGCAGTGGCGAAAGTGTGAGGAAATTCAAGGTTTTCTGGAGAAAAAAGAACAAAGAAAGATTAGTCGACCAATCAGCAGCACCACCTCAGGCGAACAATGTTAGTCTTTAGATCAAGATACGTACGATTGCTCTGGCAACCCTACGTCACTCGTATCGCTTTTGAACAAGTGCATGACCCGCGCCTGCCTCAGCAAAATAAAAACAGTCTACGATTTAGTGCGCAGGATATTGCGGCCGTTACGCCAATCAAAGCATATGAAAAAGCAAAAAGACTGCCACTGCATCACACGCACGTGAAGACCGCGCAATTGACAAGGAATCCTTGCAATCAAACATTGTTCAGAATATCATGATTGCACTATTCCGGTGACGACAGTCAAACCAAAAGAAACTCAAGAGAAGCGTAAAAACAATTGGCTTGATTCGCCCGCAAAGAGAGAGAGAGAAAACACTGGTAGACATTACTAACTGGCAATTAAGCATAAACACACAAAACCAGTGACACTTAGTGCAAAAAGTAGTGCTCTACCACTTCATTTCAAACCAACCTTGATTGTTTTGCTTCTTGGAACACATGCTATCGATGCATCTTCTAACGAGCACCGGCAGAAATCCGTGATATTGCGAAACGCCCGTGACGTCAACAATAGCACCAAGTCGGGGGGTTCGATCGCGGCAGTCGAGGTGCACGATGGATGTCAAGGTCCGCAACGCCGCTGCCTTGATGTCCTGCACGTAAATTCAATGAATAGTTTGAAGTCTTCGATTGACTGCGAATCTCCAGATCATAACGAGGAAACGTAAAGCAAAAAGTAAGACACGTAAAATATCTCGGCGACAAAAACAAGACACGTAAAATACCTCGGCGACAAAAAACAAACATCCAACTTCCTTTTGCGTGGGTGGCTTTCGACAAACACATCAAAGATGACCTTCTACAACGAACTCTGATCAAAAATTTCGATTAAAAAGTGCGCATGCAAGTATACAGTAGTTTGATGGCGAATGTCGTGGTGAAAAGAAATAGATGCTGCTTCCAGTCGCAAACTGAACATCGCCAGGAAACATGCTCCAGTATCAGTTGTTCCCAGTTTTTCGTATTTCTACTAAGTCCCTTCAATCCCTTTTCAGTACATCCTTGTAGTGGAGTTTGGGGCGACCGACAGGTCGACAGGCAGAAGGTAGCTGTCCATAGATGTCCTTCGGAAGCCGAATATCTTCCATTCTGTACACAAGACCACTGCAACGGAGTCGATATATTCTAAGGAGAGAGAATATATCTGGAGCACCAGTTCTCTCCAATATGGTAGTATTTGGTATACGGTCACGCCAAGGGAGGCCGAGGATGGATCGCAGACAACGGCAATGGATGCATTGAGCTTTTTTCCTGGTGTCAGCATATTACATAGGTTTCACAACCGCAGAGTAGCATGCTGAGCACGCAAGCAACATAGATGCGGATCTTGACCGGACCTTAAGGTGCTGGTTTGCCCACACTCGAAAACGAAGTTTTCCAAACGTAAAGGCAGCTTTGCCAATGCGTGCGTCTAGCTCAGAAACGAGGGCGCAGATGCAGCGACGTTTGATCCAAGGAGCTATTGCAAACGGACAGGGGCTTGAATGTGGTCGTAGAAACCGCTGATAATGGATAGCACCGTGTCTGCGCAGCCGCAGCCGAGTCACTGGCGAATCGCCGACAGTACTCTGCGACACACCAAATCGAATACCTTTGCCAAGTCAATGAATACAACAATCAGTGGTTTTCGCTGTTCCAAGTATTTTCTTGGTGCTGTCGTAGTGTAAAAATCATGTCCACGTTTGAACGACGAGGGCGAAATCGTGAACATACTTCACAGAAAATCAGCCTCTACAATACATAGCAGCGCCGACTTAAAGTTAAGTTGCACCTGCTCAACCAAACTTCTTTCCGCAGGCGATAGGACGGACAGCTACCTGTTAAATGTTCCAACACCTCGCAGGAGTTCTGGAAGTCAACCTTCTTTATCTTATGAGCCAGTTCTTTCAGTCCACTTCTACGCCGCACTAGATCTCGGGACAGGTGCTGAGCAGCCATTCACTTGTCTCACCATCCAGAACAGTCAGGCCATGCAGTCCACGGAGAGGTCGTCGATCGATTGGACGTTGGAGGACAACTTACGGTCTGTTCATCGAGTTCGATGATGAAGAATTTCCAGGAGTATATACTTTAGCTCTGGGGCAGATAGTGAGGGTATGGGTGCTGCAGCATTCTAAACCCGTGAATCCGGTGGATCCAAACTTCGCGTTTGAGAAATGGCAACAGAGAGTGGGCGCAAGATAGTCAGTTTCACATTGTGCTGCGCGAAAGGCTGAGACGCGAGACCAGCAAAAGAAATGCATCTGCTGACTGGGCAAAAATTTAATACGGCCGGCAACTACCCCGAATTGCCACCAGACCGTAAAATCATAACAGCTTAATTGCACAAAAAAACACGATTTTTGATACGTGAAAGTTTCGCGCAACCCTTGACGAAAAAGCTGTCATATCCTAAATCTTTTTAAGACCAGCATTTTCTCGTTTGACGCTTTCTATATATGGTGACCATCTTTGAAGTAACATATTTTGCAACAAACAGGTTTGAAGATACCTCCTAGACCAGGGATGGACAAACATTTTCTTCAGAGGGCCACACTGAAAACTTCATTGCTACCGGGGGCCACACATATTACATTATATTTTACCGGGTGGGCGCATACATCGCACAATAGTCACTTCCGGTTAAGTAAAAATGCGGTTTTCCGGTTGAGTAAAAATGCGGTTGCGAATGAAACGTATGGAATAAAATCTCGAGAATTCTAATCTAATCCACAAAATTACTTTAACATAGACTCGAAATATGTACTGCTATCTATGTACGTGTGGCTGCCCTGCCGCATGCGGCCCGCAGTTTGCCCACCCCAGTCGTAGATGATGTTCGGTGCAGTCTCGATGACAACCAGCTGGTACGTACACTTCAACAAACGTAAGTGAAGTGGTCCTTGTGAAAACTTTCCAAACTTGCCTTAGGGCTTGAGTGAAGCTTAGACCATCTTTCACGAGGCAGCTTGTTCAGATCCGTGCATGACACTACCTCTTACCGGCAGTTTTTGTCGTTTTTACACTAAAAAAGTTGGATCAATGATCCAAACTATTCTGGTGGTTCATGCGCAGCTCAAATCGCAAATACTGTTAACAAGTCGTTTCTTCGTTTAAGAATAAAATGAAAACAGCAAGCAAATGGCACATATGCAGATTGAATTTTTGACCAGACAAGGGGCACTTTACTTTAGTACGGTGAAAACAGCTTGTTCAGTGATAATTCTGAAAAACATGGAGCTTGCTGATTGAACTTGCACGACTTTAAGGCCTTTCGTGTACCACACAAAAGTGGGAAAAATCTGTGACTGTTTCGCTGCGAATAAAAAAGAGAGGCTTTTAACACCACAAATGCATTTTATTAATGCAATTTTAAAAATGGCAAGATTAATCAAAAAAGGTTTGTCCAGCTGCATATCGTCTGGATTTCTTACTACTATATACTTGAGTTGGATCGTGGACACAATCGCACGCCTTAAAAACGACACTGCGTCACTCACCACTAACGTATTGTCTTGAACTTGCAACAAATCAACAAGTTCTTCTGTGAATCCAGTGTACAAGATACTAGTGATGTTGTCGGCGACGCTGTTCGTGTAAACTGCAAGGGTAACAAATACATCACAAGTTAGAGTCTGCGTCGGATTTACCGGGTGGAAGTAACACGAAAAGTTGGCAAAGAAGCAGATAGATGTGGTCTGAACTGAAAATCAGCGCTGGGTGAAGGTGGCAACTGCTGTAATCGAAACAGCCAATCGCTGCTGTCGTCCTAACATCAAAGACCCTTCGTGCGACATCAAGTGACGTGTGATTCGTTCGTACATGTTTTCCTTTTATATTTCGTAATGCTGCTAATATCTCCTTATGCCGAAATGGATCATCGCTTCGCATATGCTGAGCTTCACAAATCGGTATGCACGCTGCATGTAGCGATTTTAGGCAGAGCACTGCATTCTGAGCTGCCAATTAAAGTTTTAAGCAAAAAGATACTGCGCTGTTGGTTTGGTTGTTATTTTTCTTTTGTTTAATTCCGGCAATTTGGTAGTGCTGTAGAGATCCAGAATCGTAGTCGAATATCACCAGTTTATCCTTCTAGCTTCCCGCGTTTTATTTTAGGAATTAGAACGCAATACTCTCATGATTAAACTGTCAAGCCGCAAGAGCTCCGAGATAATTGCTGTTCATTTAGCCAAGGAAATCTTTAACTATAGATATTTACGCGTCATACGCTGAAGTCGATCACTGTTTGTCGAAAGCTAAAGTAAACCGCTGATGAAACCTGTCATTCAAATCCTGTGAGGACTCTACGCTTCCTTAGTCAAAAATAAAAAAGCGGAGGAGTGGTTTCAATCAGGATTGGGTGTGGTAGATGCGCTAGGCAGACATTAGGCCAGTGGTTCTTAACCTTTCTACGCACTCGTACCCTCTGAGCTTTCATAAAATTCTCTCGTACCCCTTGTCTGAAGACAAGTAGTAACTGTTACCAACGTAGTTCACATGGTGTCACAAATTCTTCAGCAGCTGTAAAAGGCTCTCTTCTTGCCACACAAGAACGTAACTTTGCAACATGCCAGCAATAATTGTTTTTCCATCGGTACAAATGCCTGCTTTAACAAAGTTCCACCACTATCAAATCAAGCCCTTTTGATTTTCA